>Ga0181566_10000163_pt1 | contig 47483 bp, 49 predicted proteins | sample 101ome_15_FD_133762 | JGI IMG/M metagenome (GOLD analysis project Ga0181566, IMG submission 133762) | Coastal salt marsh microbial communities from the Groves Creek Marsh, Skidaway Island, Georgia - 101402AT metaG (megahit assembly) | ecosystem: Environmental > Aquatic > Marine > Intertidal...
GGGGCATTACTATCGTTAACTTATAATTTTAAATTTCAATAGGTTAGCTTGTTAAGCTTTAATTTATTTTTAAATATCTAAATTCTCAAGATATATAGAAATGTGTCTTCGCATTGGACTTGTAGGTCCCATTCCTAGGGACATCATCACTATCCATAGGGGAGAAGAAATTGAGAAATATGGATGTATAACGCATCCGGCCATTGGACTAAGCAAACTTCTTTGATCCCCATGATCGTGTAGTGCCAGTGGCTCATATTCATGAAGTGGACAAAAACGCAATCGTTAAACTCTTAGGCGCTTGTAAGAATATTGACTTGCACCACATTTCATCAGTGCACAACCAAGGGGCTGTAGTGGAATTAGTGTTTCTATATCAAAACGATAGAGAAGAATCTCAAACCGGTACCATGCGACCTATTGGACCAACAGATGTGCTCGATGCCGATTGTTCCATCTACAATTGTGTGCCCACAACCGATTATGAAGTGCCTTTAGAGACCCTCCTATCTATTCAACAAGACTCAGACGTTTTGGAGTCCCGTTTTTAGCAGCCTAATATGCCAATTTGCTTGGAGCTATGTGCACCCAGGCTAAAACTTTTAACGTATTCCAAAACTTTGGAATGACAGAAAATTTACGATCTTCTTACCATGAGCCGAATCCTTCTTCGTTAAAATTTCTTTCGGTTATTAGGTTGTTAAAGTTGGGATTAGCGGGTTCTGGCTTGCGATAGTATTTTTTTCTCAAAGGCTATATCATCTTCTAAAATATCAAAAAATGATTCCAAAAAATCTTTCATACTTTTGAATTCTTTAGGATCAGAAAATGCATCTTCAAATGAAGATACAATATTGAACAAGGTTTCTTTTTTAGCTAAATATTCTTGTCTCACTAAATCAAAATACTGTCGCTCTCGTTTAAAGCCTCTGTATTTTCTATCCTTCACAGAATCAATACCCAAAGTTTGATTGACCACTGCATAGCTTGGATTTACCCAACCCGACATATCAAAATCGTAGGGGAGTGGAATAATTTCTTTATCCACAAATAACAATTTTCCATTGTGTTGATAAACCATTGAAAAATCAGTATTACCAATTAAAAATTGAAAAAAGGCATTTTGGATTGAGGTTATATGTTGCATGCCCTGTGGCGGAATAAAACGCTCAAATACTTTACCATCATGCCGTTTGGCTACTCGTTTGTCGTCTTCAATTAAAAAGCCCTCCAGATTAAATTCAACCGTCTTTTTTTTCTTTTGTTCGCTGAATTGAATGTTTACTCTTCTCGTTTTAAAGTGATAGGGGGATATCTGTTCGTAAATTTTATAGGCGATAAACTCTTGTAAAACATTATCGTTGTTTTCACTTTCTATTTTGCACGGAAGCACCAATTTCATGCTTTTATTTCCATCGAACAGTGTGCCAGTGTAATCTTTCTTTTTAAGTTTCATTTTAACCGGAGGGAAATAACATTGATTTCGTCTAAAATTACCTCTAGCTCTTAGGTCTACTTGAATGTCTTTCCATTTTCCTTCTTCTAAATAAGCCATAGAAGTGTTAATGAATACCGAATCGTTTGTGTTTTTATTCAATTCTTTATTGGAATAGCTTAATTTAATTTCTAAGGGAGCTTGCTCTTTAAAAAGTTGATCAGAGGGTTGTTCAATCTGCCCCAAAAGGAGGCCTGTACACAACAAAGCAAGTGTAATGGGCAATGTTTTATTCATTTCTAAATTAATTTAGTAAATAGCTCTAAACTACTATTTTTTATTTAAATCTTTTTCCTTGGGCCTAATTATTCTTTAAACCATCTTAGAAAAATATTGAATATCATGGGGTACTGTTTTGCTTAAGAATGATGCTTGATTTTACTGTAAAGTTTTGCCAGTGATTCTAAAAGTTCAATAGGGGTTGTTAGAATCTGATATTGGTTTTGTCCAAACATTTAAGAGAGATAATAATGCCAGTATCTTCTCCATTAATCATTAACAGTTTGGTTTACCAAAGACCATTTGTTGTTTTAGTTCCCTATAAAATAGTCTTAATTTTTAAGTCATAGTAGTTCAAAAAAAAGCAAAAAAGCCAGTTTTGCTCTGGCTTAAAAAAATGGTTTGACCTAAGCTGGAGGTTCTTTTTTAAGAAGTATTTTATTTTTAAAAAAAAATTATAATTTTGTAAAATGTCTCGGCGTATTATCCATTATGAATTCCCTGAGGGTGTGGCCACTGTCTTCATTGACGGCAAACGCTATAATCGTGCAGAGTTTGAAAAAGCAAAGGCTCTAGAGATTAGACGCGGAAAAAAAGGGCGTTTCACCAAAGTGACGATTTAATCTACTCTCCTCTCTTCATAAATTTGTGTTTTTTTAAATATTGTGATTGTTGACCCATAATCCATACTCATAGTTTTTTGTATATTCATAACAATAAAAAAAACTATTGCTATGCGTTTTTTAGAAAAATATTACCCGATACTACTGGCTTTTTTTAGCTTTTTGTATTCCATTTACTTATGGTTTAGTGGGGAACAATTAGAAGGGCTCTATGTGGGGCTATGGCCAGTGACCATTTTGGCTTTTGCCATTGCCATTAGACAAAGAAGAAACGACGATAAAAACACTTCCCTATGAATAATCAAATTATGTTTGGAATTGGGTTGGTCATTTTTGTCATCTATCTCTATTTTTTATTGTCTATCATTAGAAAGCAAAATAAAAACAAGGGCAACAGACCTTTTCATGCTGTAGACTCAAACGATTTTGATGGCATGGGCAATCAAGGGAGAATACCCAATAAGAAACCCAAGAACCGAGCAGTATAAAGCAGTCTTCTGCGGTTTTTATTGGGCTCGTTAAAAAGACAAACCAAAGCCAATGTTGCCAATGAGCAGTCCATTGGTGCCAATTCCAGGAATGGCAGGGATCTCTTCAGTAAATTGTTCTGTAATACCGTTAGATGTTGCCGTAAAGCTGAGCTGATCTGGAATAGATCCAATACCATAGCCCACCTCAAATCTAAAAAAGAAGGTGCCACCGCTTTTAAGTCCTAATTTCACATTGAAGGTGTTGAGCGCTAAATCGGTGCTGCCTTCGCCCGAAGCGGTAACTCCATTTTCTGAAAAAACAAGATCGGTAAATAATACATCTGCGTTCATTTGGGCACTTCCTAGTCCGATGAAAAAGCCTTTTCCTTTATCCTTAAAATAAAGGTTTGCGCCAAACTCACTGTAGCTAAGTGAAGATTCAGAGTTCTCTACATTAACCGAAAAGTTACTGTAATCAAAATAGGGCGCAATGCGGTTTTGCAATAAAGGAAGTACCACCTCTACCGTTCCACCGGCTAGGTTGGGAATTCCAAGTTTGGCGCCCACAGAAATTCGTTTCACTTTTTGAACCGGATCATCTATTGCCAAAGAATCCTCAGTGTTTAAGTCTTGAGCTAAAAGTGTAGCTGAGCAAATAAATAAGGATAGGAGGTATAAATATTTCATCTTATTCTCGTTTATTGTTAAATTATTCTAGTCCTTTTAATAAAATTCGATCTTCTCTGTTGGCGAGTTCCCATGCTGTGTGAAAAATCAACTGCGCTCGTTTGGATAACATAGCGTAGTCAATTTTATCAGGAGTGTCAGTTGGCTTGTGATAATCCTCATGAGTGCCATTGAAATAAAAGATGATCGGAATATTTTTTTTAGCAAAATTGTAGTGGTCACTTCTGTAATAAAAGCGGTTTGGATCGTTGTCATCATTATATTTATAATCCAATTTGAGTTGGCTATATTTTGCATTGGTCGCTTCAGACACATCATGCAGTTCTTGGCTGAGTTTGTCAGAGCCAATCAAATAGATGTAGTTTGGATCTTTATCTTCTCGCTTGGGGTCAAGTCGCCCCACCATATCAACGTTTAGGTTAGCTACTGCATTTTCTAGGGGTAGGAGAGGGTGTTCTACATAGTGTTTAGATCCTAACAGTCCTTTTTCTTCACCGCTCACATGCAAAAACACAATCGATCTTTTAGGACCATGGCCAGCAGCAACCGCAGTTTGAAAGGCTTCGGCAATTTCTAGCAAAGCTACATTTCCAGAGCCATCATCATCAGCTCCATTATTGATTTCTCCATCATGTGTGCCAATGTGGTCTAAGTGAGCGGAAAGGATAATATATTCTTCCGGTTTTTCACTCCCGGGAATAATAGCTGCTACATTTTCGGTAGCAATCATTTTATTGTTCAATTCTAACTCAAACGGCTGAAAATAGTTTTCAGTTCCCTCAACAGGGGCAATATTTTGATTTTCGTAGAAGCTTCTTAAAAAATCAGCAGCAATTTTTTGACCTTTTGTGCCTGTTTCTCTACCTGCAAAATAATCTGAAGCATAAACGTAGAGCAATTCTTTTAGCTCTTTATCGGTGATACTCGCTGCATATAGCTCAGGGTCGTATTGCGCCGATACTGAGGAAAAAATACTAAATGTAAATAATAGGGAGGGGATTAAGTATAAACTGTTCTTCATGTTAGATTTTTTTTACAATTTATAAAAAATGAACATAGAATACCTAGTCAAGATGCTTTTTAGTTTTTAACAAGAAAATGGTCCGCCAAATTCTTTTTTTGGATTCTATTTTTACTAAAACAGTCTTTTTACTGATAAAAGAAACTTATTTTTAACTTCCTTATGTGGCATTTTGATGTTTTAGTTACTTTTTTAGTTGCCTCAGTAGGGCTAACCTTGGCTCCGGGACCGGATATACTCTATGTGCTCTCCCAAAGCCTTTCGTTTGGATGGCAGAAAGGGTTTACAGTTGCTTTAGGCTTGGTTTCAGGTCTAATTCTCCACACCTTAGGGGTCGCTCTTGGTTTGGGCTTTCTAATAGAACACTATCCTGTTGTTTTCACCCTAATCAAATTTAGTGGAGCTGCTTACTTACTCTATCTAGCCTATACTTCATGGGTCGAAAAAAGAACTATTTCTCAGGCCAATCAATCGAATCAACCCACCAAAAAAGATTTTATGACCGGATTTGTTATGAATGTATCCAATCCCAAAGTAAGTCTTTTCTTCTTAGGCTTTTTTCCTGCTTTTCGGTTTCATGACAGTTGGCCTATGCCCCTACAATTTACTTTATTAGGATTTATATTCATGCTGCAGGCGCTTCTAATCTTTTTTGGGGTCTCCTTTTTTTCAGGGCGTTTCAAATCCTCTTTCTTCACTCCTAAACGCTCTTTTAATTGGAATAAAATGCAAGCTGTTTTTTTGATGGCAATTGCCATACTCTTACTTTTATCCTAAATAGCGACCTTGAATAAAAAAGTAAAGCTTATTGAATGTCCACGAGATGCCCTGCAGGGGTTTAGCCATTGGGTGCCCTCCGCTCAAAAAGTGGCCTACTACCAAAGTTTACTTAAAGTGGGTTTTGACACCCTTGACTGTGTGAGTTTTGTTTCTCCCAAAGCCATACCGCAAATGGCTGATTCTGCTCAAGTGCTTCATCAATTAGACCTCAGCAACACCTCCACTAAACTTTTGGCCATTGTGGCCAATGAACGGGGCGCTCGAGAAGCCTGTGCGCATGAAAAAATAACCTATTTGGGCTATCCTTTTTCTATTTCGGAAAACTTTCAAATTAGAAACACCAACAAAACAATAGCAGAATCTGTCATTATTTTACAACGTATAATAGCCCTAGCAGCACAACACGGCAAAGAGGTGGTGGTTTATCTATCAATGGGTTTTGGCAATCCTTATGGCGATCCTTGGAATACCGCCATAATGGAAGCTTGGGTAGCAAAAATAGTAGGGTTTGGAGTAAACATTATTTCACTATCCGACACCCTAGGCATGGCAAAGCCAGAGCGAATAGACAGCCTCTTTAGTCATTTGACTAAGGCTTATACAGATATAGAATTTGGTGCCCATTTTCATACCACCACAGAAACTTGGTTTGAAAAAGTAAACGCCGCATTTTTAGCTGGATGCTCTCGTTTTGATGGAACTATTAAGGGCAGGGGAGGTTGCCCTATGGCGCAAAATGAATTAGTGGGCAACATGCCCACAGAACGTCTCATTTCTTATTTCACAGCCCAACAATGCGAGCTGGCACTTTCTAACCTTGCGTTTGAGTCGGCCTACAACCAATCGCACACCCTTTTTAGCTAAGGGAAAGCAGTATCCAATTTAAATTCAAGGCGAAAAGGCATCCAAGCTGATTTTCTTCTTATATTTGCATGCAATTAATCGTTAAATTAATTGCAGCATGGATTCCAACAAATTTTTCGGGCAAGGTCTCACCTATGAAGACGTATTACTAATTCCAGATTATTCTGAAGTATTACCTCGTGAAGTCGATATTCGGTCTCGATTTAGCCGCAATATTGGACTAAATACCCCCATTATTTCTGCTGCAATGGATACGGTTACCGAGAGCAAAATGGCCATTGCCATTGCCCGCGAAGGAGGCATAGGGGTCATTCATAAAAACATGACCATAGAAGAGCAGGCCAATGAAGTACGTATGGTGAAGCGCTCTGAGTCAGGCATGATTTTAGACCCTGTAACCTTATTGCATACCGCTACTATTCATGAGGCGGAACAAAACATGAACCAATATAAGATCGGTGGTATTCCTATTGTTGACGAACAAAAAAAGTTAGTGGGTATTGTCACCAATCGCGATTTGCGCTTTGAAAACAAAGACAATCGCTCTATAAAAGAGGTGATGACAGCCCAAAATCTCATTACTGTTGAAGAAGGTACTTCACTTCAAGATGCCGAAGCCATTCTTCAAAAACATAAAATTGAGAAATTACCGGTGGTTAATAAAGAAAATGTTTTGGTGGGCCTCATCACTTTTAGAGATATTTCAAAACATTCAAAAAAACCCAATGCCAATAAGGATAATTACGGAAGATTGTGTGTTGCAGCTGCCATTGGCGTGACGGCCGATGCCTTTGAACGGGTCAAGCGATTGAATGAGGCCGGAGTTGATGCCGTGGTGATTGATACGGCTCACGGGCATTCTAAGGGTGTGGCTGGCGTGTTTAAAGAAATACGAAATGGTTTTCCTGATTTAGACATCATTGTAGGCAATATTGCTACTGTTGAAGCAGCCAAATATTTACTGGATTTAGGGGCAGATGCCCTAAAAGTAGGTATTGGCCCAGGCTCTATTTGTACTACTCGTATTATTGCTGGAGTGGGTTTTCCTCAGTTATCAGCTCTAATGGAAGTGCGCAAAGCCATACAAAATGCTGAAGTGCCAATCATTGCCGACGGGGGAATTAAATATACCGGCGACATACCCAAAGCCATTGCAGCAGGCGCTGATGCTGTTATGTTAGGGTCTCTTTTGGCTGGTACCAAAGAATCGCCCGGAGAAACCATTATCTATGAAGGAAGAAAATATAAGACCTATAGAGGAATGGGTTCTGTTGAAGCCATGCGAAGCGGAAGTAAAGACCGCTATTTTCAAGATGTAGAAGCCGATATCAATAAATTAGTGCCAGAAGGCATTGTGGGTCGTGTTCCCTATAAAGGCAATTTAGAAGAAAGTGTGCATCAATTTATTGGAGGATTAAGAGCCGGAATGGGATATTGTGGTGCAAAGGATATTAAAACCCTTCAAGAAAAAGGGCGTTTTGTGAGTATTACTTCTGCGGGTCTTAAAGAAAGTCATCCGCATACGGTTAGCATCATAAAAGAAGCACCTAACTACAGTCGATAGGGTTTTAGGAAGTAACGATTTTAAAGGTCTTTTTTTGGGCCTCCGTTTCTATTCGAATGATATACATTTGTTTATCTTCCAAATGAATGGGCAACTTAAAGTTTCTAAATTCCTGAACCTCGGCATGGTGAATCAAATTGCCAATGATTGAATATATTTGAATTGTTCCAGCACCATCAAAACCTTCAATATGAAGTGTACCTAGTTTAAAATAAAGTGCAACTTCAGGTTGAAAAAAAGTGCTTGAATTAGGGGGGAGTTTGGCCTTGCCTTCTGCTGGAAGGTGTAATAATATAAAAGTTAATAAAAATAATAGTGTATGTTTCAATACAATTATTTTAACCAAAGATACAATAAAATTGCGATATTAACAAAGTAATTAAAAATTAATTGTTTGTTATGCAGTTAATTAGGTAAGTTATCAAAAGAAATTTGAAATTGTTAATAACCTTAATTTCTAAAAATGTGGTTCCAGCCATGAAGATGGGTTTGCTGGGTGTATTGCTGTTATTAGGAGTGGCCTGTGAGCGGCTTGCTGAACAAGAAGATGTAGTTGCACGCGTGGGCAATGAATATTTATATCAATCAGAGCTAACCCTCCTTCTTGGAGAATATAGCTCCAAGGCTGACAGCGCGCAAAAAGCCAATGCAGTGATAAACGATTGGGCCAAAAAGAGAATTCTCTATCAACAAGCTAAAATCAACCTATCAGAAACCGATGTTGCTCAATTGGAAAAGTTAATTGAGTCCTATAAATACGACCTTTTTAATGCTACCTATAAAGAAAAAATGGTTTCATCTGGCCTAGATACTCTTGTGCTTCAAGAGAATATTGAAGCTTTCTATACCGAAAACAACAAGCTATTTCTGCTAAACAAGCCACTCTATCAGGTTCAATATTTGGTTTTACCTATCAATAACGTTCAGATTGAGGCCATCAAGCAACGCTTTGAAAAGTTCACGTTGCCAGATCTCAATTTTTTAGATTCACTCTCTTTTCAATTCACACGCTACAGTTTAAAAGACAGTTTGTGGATTTCAGAAACCGAATTATTCGATAAACTTCCTTTTTTAACGAATGAAAATCTTAAAGATTACTTAAAAAGGGAGACAAATTTTGAGGTTGAAGAGCCATTAGACTTATATTTGTTTCGCTTTTTGGATTTTAAAGCCAGTGGTGATATGGCCCCCTTGGCCCATGTCAAATCCACAATTGGAAGTATCATTTTAAATCAACGAAAACAGAATTTTTTAAAAGAATTTGAAAAAGACCTTTTGCGAGATGCTATACAAACTAAAAAATTTGAGACTTACTAACTTCCCTTTGCTGTTCCTCATGGTACATTTGTTTTGGGGACCTTCAATAAAAGGGCAGAGCCTTCAAAATGCAAATCGAATTAAAATAGATGGCGTGGCCGCTGTGGTTGGAGATTATGTGATACTGGAATCTGACATAGACAAAATGCTTATCGAAATGGAATCGCAAGGATTTTCTACTAGAGAAGTTACCCGTTGTCAATTGTTAGGAAAACTCATGGAAGATAAACTCTATGCGCATCATGCTGTTCAAGATAGTCTTGAAATTAATGAAGGAGATATCTACAATAGGGTCGATCAAGTGATAGAAAATTTTACCCAACAATTGGGCAGCATAGAAAAGGTTTTAGAATATTATAACAAAGAAGATGAAGCCACCTTGCGGCAGGAAATTTTTGAAATAAACAAAGTGCAGCAACTGTCTGGCTTAATGCAAAGCAAAATTGTTGAAGGGGTAGAAATTACCCCCGAAGAAGTGCGCCATTTCTATGAATCTATTCCCCCTATGGAGCGTCCCGTTTTTGGCACCGAATTGGAAATTTCACAAATCGTTGTAGAACCCAAAGTAACAGAAAGCGAACGGGAACGTATCATTAACCAACTTAAATTGTTTCGTGAAGATGTTTTGGAACGCGGGTTGAGTTTTGCTTCCAAAGCAATATTATATTCACAAGACCCAGGTTCTAGAGCCAATGGAGGAAAATATACCTTACATCGTAAAAAGCCTCGCATGGTCAAAGAATTCCGCGATGTGGCTTTTGCCCTACAAGAGGGAGAAATATCAGAGCCTTTTAAAACAGATTTTGGCTGGCATATCATTCAGTTAGATAAAATTAGAGGACAAGAAATTGATGTACGCCATATTTTATTAACCCCCAAAATTGAACCTTCTCAGCTATTGGAAGCTAAACAAAAATTGGACAGCCTGCGGGTTCGAATAAACGATAATGAAATCACGTTTAAAGAGGCAGCCTATCAATTTTCGGATGAAAAAGAAACCCGTTTCAACGGTGGGGTTTTGATAAATCCGACAACAGGGGATACAAAATTTGAACTCACTAATTTAGACCCCGTTTTATATAGTCAAATACGAAATTTAAAGGATTTAGAAATTTCCGCACCCTTGTTAGAAGAAGACCCCTCTGGTTTGTCTAAATATAAAATCTTAATGGTGAGCAATCGTTTTGATGAACACGTTGCAGACTACAGTCAAGACTATCCTAAAATTAAAGAATTAGCCCTTAAGGAAAAGCAACTCAAAACCATCACAGAGTGGATGCAAGAAAAAATTGAAGACACTTATGTGAATGTGAACAAAGACAGCAAAAACTGTAGCTTTGAAAACAACTGGCTAAAGCAATAGTTATTTAAAATATTTGGGTGGCACCCACAGCATGCCAAAACATTCGCCGTCTTGTTTGTGAATATTTTTATGGTGCATTTTATGCGCTCTACGAATTCCACGGGCATAGCGATTGTCTATGTTGCGGAAAAGCTTAAAGCGTTGGTGAATGAAGATGTCGTGAACCAAAAAGTAGGTTATACCATAAACAAAAATGCCAAGGCCAATGGGCAGTCCTGCCCAGAGGTAGCCTTCTCCCCAAAGCATCACAAATCCGGTGCTGATGACTGCATAAAAAATGAAAAAAAAGTCATTCCGTTCAAACCAAGATTTATGGTCTTTTTTATGATGATCACGATGAAGTGACCATAAAAAACCGTGCATGATATATTTATGGGAAAACCAGGCCATAAATTCCATAAAACAAAAGGTAGTTAGAAAAATTAAGATCCAGAGAGCAGTATTCATAAACTAAAGTAAATTAAATCTAAACTTAATATAAGATTGCGCCAACACTCCCATTTTTTGATAGTTGGGCACACGTACTCGTGCATTGGTAATGTGCACAGAGGGAATGCGTTTCAATTTGTTTAACAAAACCGTGTAGTATTTATAGGCCGTGTATACCCCAAAGCGGGCTTCATGCGGCAATTGAAAAATGCCAATATAGGCGTTTTTAAAATCTTCTTCAATTTCTTTAATGATGATATGCTTGGTGGCTTCATCAAATTGAGTGAAATCAACACTCGGAAAATAGGATCGTTCTAGGTTTTCAAGATCGGCCTTTAAGTCTCTTAAAAAATTCACTTTTTGAAAGGCAGAGCCCAGCGCCATAGCAGCTGGGGTCAAGGCAGCATATTTTGCAGCATCTCCCTTCACAAATACTTTTAGACACATGAGGCCTACCACATCGGCAGAACCATATATATATTGTTTGAAGTCTTCGGTGCTGTTGTAGTTACTTTTGTCTAAGTCCCAACGCATGCTTTTTAGAAAAGCAGCTATTAATTCATGATCAATATCAAATTGATGCACGGTTTGTTGAAAGGAGTTTAAAATAGGATTGAGGCTTATGCGTTGTTCTAAGGCCAAATAAAGATCTTCTTCAAAACGATTCAAAAGAGCTGTTTTGGGATAGTCGTGAAAACTATCCACAATTTCATCTGCAAAGCGCACAAAACCATAAATATTATAGATGTGGTTGCGTATGGAGGGAGCCAACATTTTGGTGGCTAACGAAAAAGAGGTACTGTAGCGTTGGGTTACCGATTTACTGCAATTTTGACTAACTTCATCAAATAATGCTTTCATAGTGTTTTGTTCTTAAATAAAAAATATAGTGTAAGTATATTCCTGTAAAGTTAAACAAAAACACGGAACCTTAAACGCTAGAAGTAGATTTATACAAAAATGTTTTCTTGAAAATAGCGAACATTAAAGGCATCAATAGATCTAAATAATTCAATTTTATCGGGCATTTTACTTAAATCTATTTCTACTTGAAGAGGACCAAAGATTAATAATTTGGAATCACTTTCTTTTAAAATACGTTGATGGAAATCGGACAAATAGTCCATAATTTCATTTTTGTTAGGCTCAACAGTGAGGTAGGTCACAAAATTAAGTCCTGTGCTAAAGGTAAAGAGTGTTTCTAAACTTTCGGTTGGAAGTGATTGTCCTAAAAAGATGGTTTTATAGCCCTTGGAGAGAATATGAAAGTTTAGGAAGAGAATTCCAAGCTCGTGAATTTCATTTTCTGGCAAATAGAGCACAAAAATTTTGTCATTTTGTTGGGTGGTTTGATCTCGCTGAGCCAATTCTGTTTGAGTATGTATCTTTTGCTTAACAAGGTTGGTAATAAAATGTTCATGCGACGGTGAAATAGCACCCGTTTGCCATAAAATTCCAAGCTCACGCATCAAAGGCATAAAAATGTTGATGAAGATAAAGCCAAAATCATATTGCTTTTTTAACTCCTCAAAGGTCACATCAAACAGCACGGTGTCAAAATTGACCATAGCCAGTTTCAAGGCATTAATTGAAATTTGTTCTGATGAATATTTTAAAGCAATGTCGCGCACTAAAATTGGAATCTCATTTTCATCCAACTGTGCAATTTTGGAAATCTTAAAACCTTGGTTATAAAGAAGCGTTATATTGAGAAGTTTTTTTAAGCTTTCTAAGCTATAACGTCTAATGTTGGTATCGGTTCTTTCGGGGTGGAGAAGGTTATATCTTTTCTCCCAAATTCTTAGCGTATGCGCTTTAATTCCTGTAATGTTTTCTAAATTTTTAATAGAAAACGTGCTCTTTACCCTCTTCATATGTCTAAATCATCTATAAAAAACTTAAACAAATATAGAAAAAAATACCATAACTCGGAAAGTGCGCACGAGAAGATTCGAACTTCCACAGGATGAACTCCCACTAGGCCCTCAACCTAGCGCGTCTACCAATTCCGCCACGTGCGCAAAAGAAGTGACTTGGCTGGGGCTCGAACCCAGGACCCTCTCCTTAAAAGGGAGATGCTCTACCAACTGAGCTACCAAGTCGGAGTGATTTGGCTGGGGCTCGAACCCAGGACCCTCTCCTTAAAAGGGAGATGCTCTACCAACTGAGCTACCAAATCTTTTTAAGGGTGCAAATATATTATCAATATTTCTTTTTTCCCTCTCATTTCTCATAAATTTGTCAGTTCTTAAACACTCTAAATAAAAAGCTGTTGATTGTTCTTTTAGGCTATATGGGAAGCGGGAAATCACGTGTAGGCAAAGCCTTAGCCGAACAGATGAAAATTCCTTTTTTAGATCTTGACGCCTATATTGAAACGGAAGAAAACCGATCTATTCCAGCTATTTTTAACGCAGTGGGTGAATTGGGATTTCGAAAATTGGAATGGAGCTACTTGCAACAACTTGTTGCCCAAAAAGAAAATCAAGTGTTGGCTCTAGGAGGCGGAACACCTTGCTACTCTAATGTGATGGGATTTCTAAAATCTCAACCTCAAATACGAACGGTTTTTTTAAAAACGCAACTTGCTACTCTTGCAGAACGTTTGTGGTCAGAACGACGTCATCGTCCCATGATTGCCCACATTGAATCTCAAGAAGCTTTGGTAGAATTTATTGGAAAGCATCTTTTTGAGCGCAACCCTTTTTATGAACAGGCCCTCTATCGGGTTGATACGTCTGCTAAAAGTGTTTCGACAATAGTAGCCGAATTAGAAAGCCTATTAGGTTAAATAGACCCCTTTTTTGGCACCCTTCATTTCTACTTCAACGTGTTCTTTGAGAGAGGTGGAAAGTGAAAGCCCCTTAAAATCAGCTTTAATTGGATATTTTTTGTGATTTCTATTCACCATAACAGCCGTTTGCAATTGGGTTAGGGGCACGCTCAGAAAGTGATGAACAGCATGAATTAATGTCTTTCCGGTATTCAAGACATCATCCACGATCACTACCGATTCATTTTTGAGTTGCTCCAAGGGCGTGTCGGTTGTTAGGCTATGCATGGGATTTTTTTTGTCCATTATAATTGCCACACAACTCACTTCTAAATTGCTGATGGCACCAAGGTGGGTACAAAGTTCTTCGGCTAACAACAAACCGTTTTTGGCAATTCCCGCTATGACCACCTTTTTATTAGAAACATTGCTTTCGTAGATTTGAAAGGCAAGTCTTTTAACAACGGCTTCCATTTTAGCAGCATCCATAATTTTATTTGACGTTGTACTCATAGGTGCTCTGTTTTTTCAAAAATAGAAATTATTTAGTCAGTCTTTTCTTTAGAATCTTGAAGGTCGTCAATTTTACGACGATCTCGTTTGGTGGGTCTTCCAGTGCCTCTTTCTCGTTGGCCATCGGCCGCTAGGTGTTGCATTTCTTGCACTTCAAAGGCATCGGCGGTAGTGGTTTCGTGCACATATAGAGACACCCACTTAGCACTCACTCTGCTTTTGGGAAATTCCAAAATTTGAAACTCGCGCCAAACTTGATTATGCCGCACACTCACTTGGTCTCCCACAAAGGGTTCGCGGGAAGGTTTGACCACCTGACCATTGATTTTAATCCAGCCTTTTTTACACGAATGACTCGCAATATTACGTGACTTATAAAGCCTAATGCACCATAAAAATTGATCAATTCGCATGGATTAATTCAGTTGAATATGAATAACAAAAATAAAGTAAAATTGTATCTTGCGCTCCAAAATAAAAAAGCATCATGAAACTTCTTATACCCATATCTTTTATTTTGCTTGTTGTTTTGGCTTCTTGTAAAAAGGATGAGGAAACCCAGGAGCCCATTCGAGACGTGACCGAACAGGCCGCTGCCGACAAAGATGCCTTGCTGGAATTTTTACAATCGCACACCTACAATTATGAGGATTTTGAAGTGGACAACCCCACTGCTACCATTGCGATTGAAATTGATACCCTCACAGACGCCAACAGTGATAAAATACCCTTGATCGATTGGGTACAAGAGCGTCAAATAAATGTCTACACCAATGATGGAAATGTCATTCCTCATACGCTCTATTATCTAGTTGCGCGCCAAGGTGTTGGGGCTCAACCCGCTGTCGTAGATTCTACTTATGTAGCCTATGAAGGTTCTTTGCTTAATGGAACCGTTTTTGACCAAAGACAAAGCCCCATTTGGTTTGATTTGTTGCAATCCATAAAAGGATTTAGAGAAGGTGTAACGGCTTTTAAATCGGGCACCTATACCGTAAATGAGGACAATACCGTTAATTTTAAAAATTATGGGCAGGGAGTCCTTTTTATTCCCTCAGGTATGGGTTATTTTTCTTCTACTCAAGCTAAAATTCCGGCCTATTCGCCTCTGGTGTTTAAAATCTCTTTATTTATCACCAAAGAGTCTGATCACGATCAAGATGGGATATTGACTAAAAATGAATTTGACAACAACAATGATGGCACTCCAGACGATACAGACGAAGACGGCATTCCCGATTATTTAGATCAAGATTAAAAGCGGAAAGCTAAATCAAGTATTAGTTGTTTAGGGCGGTTATCAAAAGATCCAAAGGGTAGGGGCACATTGTTTTTGATGAGTTTAATTTCATTTTGTTTAAAAGCACGTTCATAGCGCAAGCCAACGCCTAAAGCACCTAAGTGAAAGCGCGTACCCAAGTGCAATCCAATAGTGCTTTCTTTTTTTGCTTCTTCAAAAAAGGCACTGTTTTTTATCTTTTCTGTGAGGGAAAATTTTATAGAGGGTCCTGCAAACACACTTAGTAGGGGAACTATTTTAAAGCCAACGGAAATAGGCATTTCTAAATTTCCTTGGGTGTAGTCAAAATCTTTAAACTTCAAGCGTGCTGAAGCAAAATGCAACTCAGGACGAACAAAAACGGAAGCCAATTCAATTTGGCTGTAGAGTCCTATTTGCATGTTCGAAATCTTGTTTTCTATAGCCTCTAGGCGGTTGTCTTCTTCAAAAAGTTTTAACAATTTGGTGTCTGAAGGAAAAGCAGCCCCCAGTTTCGCACCCCATTCTACTTGTGAAAAAAGCGATTGAGTAAGAACTAAAAAGAATAAAACACAATAACGACGCATCCTAATTTATAACGAATGAAGCTTTGGATTTATTTTCTCTGAATCGCTTTTTTAGCTTTTTCGAAAATAGCCTTGGCATTCAGACCATATTTTTCCATCAACTGTTCGGGTGTGCCCGATTCACCAAAGGAATCCATCACCGCTACATATTCTTGAGGGCTAGGCAATTGACGGGCTAAGAGTCCTGCCACACTTTCTCCCAGTCCTCCTAAATAGTTGTGCTCTTCGGCGGTCACAACACATTTTGTTTTTTGAAGCGAGTTTACAATTAAAGCTTCATCTAGGGGTTTGATGGTATGGATATTCACAACTTCTGCTGAAATGCCATCCTGAGCTAATGCCTCTGCTGCCTGAAGGGCTTCCCAAACCAAATGTCCCGTAGCGATTAGCGTAACATCAGTTCCAGGACGCATTAAAATTCCTTTTCCGATTTCAAAGCCTCCCTTTTCGGGGGTGAAATTGGCTACTTTTGGACGACCAAATCGTAAATAGACCGGCCCGTGGTGATCGGCAATGGAAAGCGTGGCAGCTTTTGTTTGATTGTAATCACAAGGATTAATAACCGTCATGCCAGGGAGCATTTTCATCATGCCGATATCTTCTAAAATTTGATGCGTTGCCCCGTCTTCTCCCAAGGTGATTCCTGCATGAGAAGCACAGATCTTTACATTTTTATGAGAATAGGCAATAGATTGTCTAATTTGATCATAAACCCGTCCGGTGGAAAAATTAGCAAAGGTGCCCGTGTAGGGAATTTTTCCGCCAATGGCTAAACCAGCAGCCATGCCCATCATGTTGGCTTCAGCTATACCCACTTGAAAAAAGCGCTCGGGATTTTCATCAATAAAATCTTGCATTTTGAGTGATCCTACTAAATCGGCACAAAGCGCTACCACATTGGGATTGGTTCGGCCTAATTCAGTCAATCCGGCTCCAAAGCCAGAACGCGTATCATTTTTTCCTTGATCTATATAGTTTGTCATGCTTGGTAGTTTAGTAGTCCCCTAAGGTTTCTTCATTTTGTGCTAAGGCTAATTGGAGTTGTTCATCGTTAGGCGCTTTGCCATGCCAAGCATGGGTGTGCATCATATAGTCAACCCCGTTACCCATTTCAGTTTCCATCAAAATCACTATGGGTTTTCCTTGCTTGCATTTTGTTTTGGCATTTTCTAAAGTAGCCACAATTTGTTCTAGCTTATTTCCTTCTTTTAGACTCATGACTTCCCATCCGAAGGCTTTAAATTTTGCCGACAAATCTCCCATTGGTAAAACGTCGTCTGTGGCTCCATCAATTTGTTTGCCATTGAGATCTACGGTGAGAATGAGGTTGTCTACTTTTTTAGCAGCTGCATAAAGAATTGCTTCCCAATTTTGTCCTTCTTGCAATTCACCGTCTCCACTCAAGACATAAATCAATTTGCTATCGCCGTTGAGTTTTTTAGCTTGTGATGCGCCTAAGGCAACTGACAATCCTTGCCCTAAAGAACCAGAGGCTACTCGAACCCCGGGGAGTCCTTCGTGGGTGGTAGGATGTCCCTGTAAACGTGAATCAATCAGTCTAAAAGTGTTGAGTTCTTGCACTGGAAAAAATCCGTTTCGGGCTAAAACGCTGTAGAAAACTGGAGAGATATGACCATTGGAAAGGAAAAATAAATCTTCATTTTTTCCTTCCATTTGAAAAGGGAGTTTATAGTCTAAGATAGTGCCATAAAGTGCTACAAAAAATTCTGTACATCCTAATGAACCTCCTGGATGTCCGGAATTAACCTTATGCACCATGCGTAAAATATCTCTTCGCACTTGCGGAACCATGTTGTGTAAGACGGAAAGATCTGCCATATTCTTAAATTTGCTGCCAAAAGTAAGTCATCGTAAGTCCTTATCAAAGGAAGTCTTTGCTTTTCCTAAGCAAAAAGTGGAGGAACTTATAAACAAGCCTTGTTTACTTCTATCTTTTTAAGCTAGAGCCGTATCTTTGCCCCCAATGAAATTTAATCTTTTAGCCACTGATATTGCTTCAAAAGCACGAGCCGGCGTGCTAGAAACGCCTCATGGTACTATTGAAACACCTATTTTTATGCCTGTTGGAACTGCTGCAACGGTTAAAGGGGTGCACCAACGCGAATTAAAAGAAGACATTAACCCCGATATAATTTTAGGCAACACCTATCACTTATACTTACGCCCGGGCACAGAAATTTTGGAACAAGCAGGGGGGCTTCATGCTTTTATGAATTGGAATCGCCCCATTTTGACCGATTCAGGGGGATATCAGGTCTATTCTCTGTCGGCTAACCGAAAGATTCAAGAAGAAGGCGTAAAATTCAAATCGCATATAGACGGTTCTTACCACTTCTTTACGCCCGAAAGGGCAATTGAAATTCAACGCAAAATTGGTGCTGATATTATCATGGCCTTTGACGAGTGCACACCCTATCCTTGTGATTTTAACTATGCCAAATCCTCCATGGAACGAACGCATCGTTGGTTAGATCGTTGCTTTCAAGCACACCGGGAAATGCCCTTTTGCTATGACACCCCTCAGACGTTATTTCCCATAGTGCAGGGTAGCACCTATACCGATTTACGTCGGGAAAGTGCCCACACTATTGCAGCACATGAGGCTCCTGGAAATGCCATTGGCGGTTTGTCAGTAGGCGAACCTGCCGAAGAAATGTATGCCATGACCGATGAAGTTTGTGAAATTTTGCCCACCGATAAGCCACGTTATTTGATGGGTGTTGGCACACCTATCAATATTTTAGAAAACATAGCATTGGGAGTAGATATGTTTGACTGTGTGATGCCCACCAGAAACGCCCGAAATGGTATGCTTTTCACCTCACAAGGTATTGTTAATATCAAGAATAAAAAATGGGAAAACGATTTTTCGCCTCTAGATACTTTTCCCAATTCTTTTGTTGACACCGATTATTCGAAGGCCTATTTACGTCACTTGTTTACGGTTAATGAAATGCTCGGAAAACAAATTGCCACCTTGCACAATCTTGGGTTCTATTTGTGGTTGGTTAGAGAAGCTAGAAAACATATCTTAGCCAACAGCTTTGCCGTATGGAAACAGCAAATGGTCACCCAAATGCAAAATCGTTTATGAAGGCTTTAAGGATTATTGATCGCTATATCATCTTTCGCTATTTAAATACTTTTTTAGTGATGATTGCCCTGTTTATTCCCATTGGAATAATGGTTGATATTGCCGAAAAAATAGATAAGTTTAAAGAGAAAGAAGTTCCTTTTGAGGAAATACTCAGCTACTACCTCGACTTCACTTGGTATTTTGCCTACCTGCTTTTTCCCATTTTTTTGTTTTTGGCTGTCATTTGGTTTACCTCAAAACTAGCCAATAACACAGAAGTTATTGCCATCTTAAGTTCGGGCATTTCCTTTCAGCGCTATTTGCGCCCCTTTATTGTGGCAGCCACCTTTATTGCCCTTATCGCCTTTTTTGGTGGCATGTATATTGTGCCTAAATCCAATTTGGGGTTTAATGAATTTCGTTACAAATATTTGGTTAAAAAAGAAGAACGAAATACCTCAGAGGTGTTTCAGCAAATCAATGACAACGAATTTATTTTTGTTAGCAATTATGACCCGGTTCGCAAAAGAGCAAATAATTTTACCCTAGAGCACTTCACCGACAATCAATTAAATTTCAAAATTTCGGCTCGAAGCATTCGCTGGATGGAGCGCGATAGTGTATTTAGACTTTCGGGCTACGAGAGACGTACCTTTATTGGCGATCAAGAAAGGTTAGAAAGCCGACCGCTCAAAGACACTCTTTTTGATTTTAATATAGAAGATTTAGCGCCTGTTAAATACATAGCCGAAACGCTAAATTTTGGAGAGCTCAATGCGTTCATAGCCCAAGAACAAGAGCGGGGATCAAACTTGATTAACAATCATTTATTGGTTCGCCACAAACGCTGGAGTTTACCGGTTTCTGCTTTTGTACTCACCCTAATTGCCGTGGCCGTGGCTTCGTTCAAAAGAAGGGGAGGAATGGGTGTTAATTTGGCCTTTGGAATCATGCTGGGCTTTACCTACATCTTTTTCGATAAAATTTTTGGTGTTATGGTAAATAAATCTACATTTCCCCCTGCTCTAGCTGCCTGGCTACCCTTATTTATATTTGGTATTCTTGCCTTTTTCCTTCTTCGCTATGCCAAACGATAGAACCAAAAGCTTACTTTATTTTCATTTTTTAGTTTTCCTTTTTGGGTTTACCTCCATTTTGGGCGTACTCATCCAATTGGAAGCGCTGCCCTTGGTGGTTTGGCGAATGGGAATTGCGGCACTTGCTTTGGGTCTATACTGTCTTTTGTTTAAAAGACACTATTTTAATTTACCCAAACATCTCACCGCAAAAGTCATTCTTTCTGGAATTGTAATAGGAGTGCATTGGATTGCCTTTTTTCACGCCATAAAAATTGCTGGGGTTTCGCTCACCCTGTCTATGTTAGCCACAGGTGCCTTTTTTGTAGCCGTCATTGAACCGCTGTTTTTTAAACAAAAATGGTTGTTCTATGAATTGTTTTTTGGCACACTGGCTGCAGGAGGCATTTTGATCATCTTTTGGGCTGAAATTGGCTCTGCCAATGGCATTTTGATGGCTTTGACAGCAGCCGTTTTAAGTGCTTTCTTTAGCGTTATGAATAGCAAAATGGTGCATCAGGTGCCTACCATAACCCTCACTTTTTATGAATTGGCAATCGGGTTTTTAGCCCTTTTAGGATATTTAGTCTTGGTTTATCCCAATGCATTAGCAAATGCAATGCCGACTTCTACAGACCTTTTTTGGTTGTTGTTGCTTGGCGTGATTTGCACCTCCTATGCCATGAACGCAACGTTTGTGGTGATGCGCAATTTATCGCCCTTCACCATTATGATGATCATCAATTTGGAACCCGTTTATGGCATTTTACTAGACCTCACCATTTTTGGTAAAAAAGCCCTTTTAAGTGGCTATTTCTATGTGGGATTTATAGTGGTCATGATTGCCATTATTGCCAATGGAATTTTTAAAATGAGAAAACAAACACTTTAATAGCCCGCTCTATTTTTAAAGAATTTATACATTTGTTCTTACGATTTTAGAATGTATGGAATATCTTGATTTTGAACTTCCGATTAAAGAGTTACATGACCAACTGGATAAATGTAAAGCTATTGGAGATGACAGTGAGGTAGATGTGAGTGAAACCTGTCGCCTTATTGACGAGAAATTACAAAAGACAAAGAAAGAAATTTATAAAAACCTTTCTGCATGGCAGCGCGTTCAACTTTCAAGACACCCCTCTAGACCCTATACCTTAGATTATTTTTGTGCTTTAGCCGGAGATTCTTTTTTAGAATTACACGGAGATCGAAACGTGCGAGATGACAAGGCCATGGTAGGGGGTCTGGGTAAAATTGAAGGTCAATCTTTTATGCTCATTGGCACCCAAAAGGGCTACAATACCAAAACACGTCAATATAGAAACTTTGGGATGGCCAATCCCGAGGGCTATCGAAAGGCACTTCGCCTGATGAAATCTGCTGAAAAATTCAATATTCCCATAATTACCTTTATTGATACGCCAGGCGCTTTTCCTGGGCTAGAGGCTGAAGAAAGAGGGCAGGGTGAGGCAATAGCACGAAACATTTATGAAATGATGTCTATCAAAGTACCCATCATATCTTTTGTTATTGGAGAGGGAGCTTCTGGTGGCGCCCTAGGAATAGGGGTAGGCGATAGGGTTTTTATGCTTGAAAACACCTGGTATTCTGTCATTTCGCCAGAGTCTTGTTCCTCTATTTTGTGGCGCAGTTGGGAGCATAAAGAAACGGCAGCCCAAGCACTAAAGCTCACACCAAAAGACATGTTGAAGCTAAAGTTGATCGATAAAATTATTAAAGAGCCCCTTGGTGGAGCTCATTTTGATCGTGCCCAAACCTTTGAATTTGTTAAATCAGAACTCATACAATCTTTTAACGAATTGAAAGAAATTCCCGCCAAAGAGCTCATCCATTCTCGTCGAGAAAAGTTTATCTCAATGGGATCCTATGAGGGTTAATTTTCATTATTAACAATAATTTTAATTTATAAACAGCCCTGTTTAATTAAATTGAAAATAACATTTCCCTTTTTCAGGTTCCCCTTTCTTTAAACTGTTTACATTTGAGGAATGGAAAAACCATCACCTAATATTGAAAGGAGCAGCACTAATCCTGTGATTAGTCTGCAGCAAGGAAAAATCCCTCCACAGGCTGTTGATTTAGAAGAGGCGGTTTTGGGAGCCATGCTCATTGATAAAAAAGGAGTCGATGCTGTGATTGACATTCTACAGCCCGAAGCCTTTTATAAAACCTCACATCAATATATTTTTGAATGTATTTATCATCTTTTTGAAAGCTCTGAGCCCATAGATTTGCTCACGGTTTCTAGTGCTCTTCGAAAAAACAATAAATTAGAAGCTGCTGGCGGACAGTTTTATTTGGTGCAACTTTCCCAAAAGGTAGCTTCTTCAGCTCATATTGAGTTTCATGCCCGAATCATTTTACAAAAATACATTCAGCGCAGTTTAATTAAAATTTCTAATGAAATTATTGAGAATGCCTATAAAGAATCAACTGATGTATTTGATTTATTAGACGAAGCTGAATCTAAAATATATGATGTTACCCAAGGGAATATTAAAAAATCCTCAGAGTCAGCTCAAAATTTGGTGATTGCAGCCAAAAAGCGGATAGAGGAAATTTCCAAACGTGAAGGGTTGAGTGGTGTTAGTTCTGGATTTGAAAAACTAGATAAAGTTACTTCTGGATGGCAGCCCAGCGATTTGATCATTATTGCAGCTAGACCCGGAATGGGTAAAACGGCTCTAACGCTTTCCATGGCAAGAAATATGGCTGTGGCCAAACAGGTTCCCGTTGCGTTTTTCTCTTTAGAGATGTCCTCTGTGCAACTCATCACCCGATTGATTTCTTCAGAAACAGGCTTGTCTTCCGAAAAATTGCGAACCGGAAAATTGGCTAGCCACGAATGGCAACAACTCAATGTAAAGGTTTCTGACTTAGAAAAGGCCCCGCTTTTTATTGACGACACACCCTCCTTGTCTATTTTTGATCTACGTGCCAAAGCACGCCGATTGTCTTCGCAGCACAACATCAAACTCATTATTGTAGATTATTTACAACTGATGACCACCGGGGTGAACAATAAATCGGGAAACAGAGAACAAGAAATTTCCTCTATTTCTAGAAACTTGAAAGCTTTAGCGAAAGAATTAGATATTCCAGTCATTGCATTGTCCCAGCTTTCTCGTGCGGTGGAAACAAGGGGAGGCACCAAGCGACCCGTACTTTCAGATTTGAGAGAATCAGGCGCCATTGAACAAGATGCTGATATTGTATCGTTTATCTACCGACCTGAATATTATGGCATTGATGAATGGGATGACGAATCTAGAAGCCCTTCAGACGGACAAGCCGAATTTATTATTGCCAAGCACCGAAATGGAAGTTTAGAAAATGTTAGGCTGAAATTTATTGGTCATCTTGGGAAATTTGAAGATTTAGATCAATTTGATGCTCCGCTGGAATTTCAATCCAAAATGAATCCTAACCAAAATAGCATCCCCGATTCTAGTTTGCCTAATCCAAATGATGCTTTTGGCAGTGATCAAGACCCGGATGATGGCGATGTTCCCTTTTAATGGAGTTACTTTCTTTATAAAATGCCTCGTGCTTTTAAATCATTTGAAAGTAGCCCAGGGTTTTTAAAATGATGGGTTTGAATACCTATAGCACCTGCTGCTTCTATATTTCGTAAATTATCATCTATAAATAAAGATTCTGTTGCTTTCAATTCAAAGCGATCTAAGGTTAGTGTATAGATTTCTTCAAACGGTTTTCTTGTTTTTTCATCACCCGAAACAATTATTCCTTCAAACCAATGCAAAAAATCAAAGCGTTCTAAAGCAATAGGAAAGGTTTCTCCACTCCAGTTGGTAAGCGCAAAAACATTGTAGCGTTCATCTTTAACGAGTTGTTTGAGCAGGTGCACAGTTTCTTCAATGGGCCCTCCAAGCATTTCTTCCCATCGCCCATAATACATCCTAATCCATTCTTCATATTCAGGAAAGAGTGCCACTCGGTCTTCTGTGGCTTGTGCCAAGGGATAGCCGGCATCTTGATTTTCATTCCAATCAAAAGTGCAAACTTCATCAAAAAACCATTTCATTTTTTTTCGATCTCCTTCAAACACATCTAGGTAGACATATTCTGGATTCCAATCAATGAGCACGCCACCGAGGTCAAAAATAATGTTCTTAATTGTTGTCATTCTGTTTCTTTTTGTTGTCCCATAAACATCAAGTAGGCTTTTAAAAACAAATCGATATTGCCGTTCATTACTCCGTCAACATCGGCAGTTTCTTTTTGGCTTCTCACATCCTTAACGAGTTTGTATGGATGCATAACATAATTTCTGATTTGGGAGCCCCATTCAATTTTCTTTTTTGCAGCTTCAATTTCGTCTCGAGCAGCCAATTTTTTTTGCAATTCAATTTCATAGAGTTGCGATTTTAAGAGCTGCAAGGCTTTGTTTTTATTTTCGAGTTGAGAGCGGGTTTCTGAATTTTCAATCATGATACCTGTGGGGTGATGTCGCAAACGAACAGCCGTTTCTACCTTGTTCACATTTTGTCCACCGGCACCACTGGCTCGCATGGTTTCAAAACTATATTCAGCTGGGTTTAAAACAATTTCTATGCTGTCATCCACGAGCGGATAAACATAGACAGATGCAAAAGAAGTGTGTCGTTTAGCATTGCTGTCAAAGGGTGATATTCGCACCAATCGATGCACGCCATTTTCGCCCTTAAGCCAACCAAAGGCATAACTTCCCTCAATTTCTAGAGTCACTGTTTTTATGCCGGCTACATCTCCTGCTTGATGATTTAATTCACGCACTTTATAGCCTTGTTTGTCGGTCCACATCAAATACATGCGCATGAGCATAGAAGCCCAATCACAGCTTTCGGTTCCACCGGCACCAGCCGTAATTTGCAATACTGCACTTAAATTATCGCCTTCGTCGGAGAGCATATTTTTAAACTCCAAACGTTCCAAGTCCTCCAAAAGGCTGTTGTGGTGTGCGGTTACTTCGGCAGCTTCAATTTCACCCGCTTTTTCAAATTCTAGAAGCACCTCAAGATCATCAAGACGTTGCACGAGGTCTTCATAATCTTCAATCCATTTCTTTTCAGCCCGAAAATGTTTCATGAAGGTTTCTGCCTCACTTGGATTGTCCCAAAAGTCAGGGGCGGCAATTTGCTCTTCTTTATTTTGAATTTCTATTTTTTTGGCTTCAATGTCAAAGATACCTCCTTAACGCACCCAGGCGCTCCATAAGGTTCTTAAACTGTTCGGTTGTAACCATGCTTCTTTTTTTTATAAAAATACAATTCTCAATGAACTGCTCCTTTCTTTTTTACATTAAAAATAATTTTGTTCCTTAGAGAGGCAATTTTTACATTTAGCCTTTATTTAAAATAGACCTCGAGTGGAAGTAAATCTTATTAGTGACACCATTACCAAGCCCAGCACCGCTATGCTTGAAGCTATGCAGCAGGCAAGAGTAGGAGACGATGTCTTTAAAGACGACCCAACGGTTAACCAGTTGGAAGAGACCTTGGCGGATTATTTTGGCATGGAGGCTGCTTTGTTTTTTCCTTCAGGGACCATGGCCAACCAAACAGCCATCAAAATTCATACGCAACCCGGAGAACAACTCATTTGTGATCACTATTCACACGTGTTTAATTATGAAGGGGGAGGTGTTAGTTTTAACTCGGGAGTTTCTTGTAAATTATTAGAGGGAGATCAAGGCAGGATAACAGCTCGTCAAATTGAACCGGCCATTCATTCTCCTGAATTTTATCACAGTCCGCCCACCCGTTTGGTTTGTTTAGAAAACACTACCAACAAAGGGGGTGGAGCTTTTTATGATTTTGAGGAAATTAAAAAAATAAGAGCACTCTGCGATCAACATGAACTGGGACTGCATTTAGATGGCGCTCGTTTGTGGAACGCCTTGGTAGAAACCCAAGAATCACCACTCGACTATGGCAAACAGTTTGATACGATTTCGGTTTGTTTTAGCAAAGGGTTGGGTTGTCCCGTTGGATCGGCTTTAGTGGGCTCTAAGGAGTTGATGAACAAAGCGTTGCGGATTAGAAAAGTATTTGGAGGCGGCATGCGTCAATCGGGCTATTTAGCCGCGGCAGCGCTTTTTGCCCTAGAACATCATTTTTCAGATTTAAAAAAGGATCATATAAAAGCAAAAGCTCTAGAAAGCGCTTTAAAAAAATGCTCTTTTGTGTCAGAAGTTGTGCCAGTGCACACCAATATCTTAATTTTTTCTCTGGCTGAGGAACTGAATGCACAACAGTTTGTTCAAGACATGGCCGCTCGAAAAATTAGGTTGTTGTCCCTTGGAGAAGGAAAAATACGCTTGGTTACACACCGAGATTATACCGATGAACAACATCACTACTTTTTAGAGATATTGAAACAATTTTATTCCTAATGAAGTTTTTTAAAACAGCTCCATTCTTAGCCATACTTCTCCCTTTTACCATTTTTTATGCTTGTAAAAAACACACGCCTATGGCCTATGATAACACTATAGTTCCCCCAAAAGCAGATCAAATTTTGTATCAACATAAAATTCATGATGATATTCGATTAGACCCCTATTATTGGCTTAAGGAACGTGATAATCCCGAAGTGATTGACTACCTCGAAAGAGAAAATGATTACTATCAGAAAATGACGGCCGGACAAGCTCAATTCAAAGAAGATTTGTTTGAAGAAATGAAAGCACGCATCAAAGAAGATGACAGTTCAGTGCCCTATTTCTATCGAGATTATTGGTATATCACACGTTATGAAAAAGGCAAACAATATCCCATATATACACGAAAAAAAGATTCCTTAACCGCTGCCGAAGAAATTCTTATTGACTGCAATGAATTAGCCAAAGGACACGACTATTTTAGATTGGTGGGGCTTAACATAAGTCCCGATAATAAAAAGGTAGCCTATGGTGTTGATATTGAGTCTAGAAGAAAATACACACTCTATGTAAAAGATCTCAGTACCCAAAAAATGCTGGCAACTCAAATTGAAAATACTACGGGAGGAAGCACATGGGCAGCCGACAGTGAGCATCTTTTTTATATGCATAAAAACCCCAAAACGCTTCGCTCTGAAGCGATATACAGGCACCATATTTTAGCCCCTAAGCAAGAGAATCAATTGGTATATTTTGAAGAAGACGATACTTTTTCTACCTATGTTGTAGCCTCTAAATCAGAAGATTATATTTTTATCGGTTCTCAAAGCACTTTAACCACAGAATATCAGTTCATAAAAGCATCAGAACCTCTTTCCTCTTTTCAAATGATTCAAGAGAGGAAAAGAGGATTGGAATATGATGTGCAGCAATTTGAAGACTACTTCTATATTCTCACCAATCAAAATAAATCCACTAATTATGAACTAGTTCGAACGCCTATACAAAATCCCGGACAAGAACATTGGGAAACCATAATTCCACACCGAGAGGAGGTGCTTATAGAAGACGTTGAAATATTTAATAGTTTTTATGTGGTTACTGAGCGCACCAATGGACTGTCTCAATTGCGGATAATCCGGTGGGATGAATCAGAAGATTTTTTTATTCCTGTTGAAGGGGAAACCTATTCGCTCTACAGTGCCTATAATCGAAACTTTGACACCACCAAAATACGCTATAGATATAGTTCACTCATACTACCCAGCAGTGTATATGAGTTTGATGTGTTTTCTAAAACACAAGAATTGCTTAAGCAACAGCCCGTTATGGATAAAACATTTGATAGTGGTAATTATATTGAAAAGCGGCTTTGGGCAACAGGACGAGATGGCACTAAAATTCCAGTTTCAATAGTCTATCATAAAGACACCAAACCCAGTGCTGAAACCCCCTTATTGCAATATGCCTATGGGTCTTATGGGGCTACCATTGACCCCAGCTTTTCTAGTACCCGATTGAGTTTATTGAATCGTGGATTTATTTATGCTATAGCCCATATTAGGGGAGGAGAATATTTAGGACGCCAATGGTATGAAGAAGGAAAGCTGCTGAAAAAGAAAAACACCTTCAACGATTTTATTGACGTTTCTAAATTTTTAATTGAGGAACACTATACCAGTGCCGATCATCTGCATGCCTATGGTGGTTCGGCTGGAGGACTATTAATGGGGGTAGTTGTTAATGAGGCTCCCGAACTATATAAAAGCGTGGTGGCGGCCGTGCCTTTTGTTGATGTGGTTACAACCATGCTAGACGCTAGCATTCCACTCACCACCTTTGAATATGACGAATGGGGAAACCCAAATGATGCTGCCTATTATGCCTATATGAAGTCCTATTCTCCCTATGATAACCTCAAGGCCCAAGCCTATCCCAACATTTACGTTACGGCTGGCTATCACGATTCACAAGTGCAATATTGGGAACCAGCAAAATGGGTGGCCGCTTTGCGAACACTTAAAACAGACGATCACGTTTTGTTTTTAGACACCAATATGGTGGCGGGACACAGCGGAAATTCAGGTCGATTTGATGCCCTCAAAGAAACGGCAAAAACCTATGTTTTTCTTTTGAATTTTGAGGGAAGAGTAGACTAAAATAATTTGATTAAATTTGTGCCATCAAGTACATCAAAAAGCAAAGTATGAGAGATGATGTGAATGCCTATCAAAGTATATTAGAACTGATAGGAGACACACCCTTAATAAAGCTTGGCAAAAGCGTTAAAGACTACCAAGGTAACTTTTTCGCAAAGTTTGAAGCTTTTAATCCAGGTCACTCGAACAAAGACAGGATTGCCCTCCACATAATAGAAGCTGCAGAAGAAAAAGGGTTGTTAAAACCCAATTCTACCATAATTGAAACGACATCTGGAAATACTGGTTTTAGTCTAGCAATGGTGTCTTTGGTAAAAGGCTACAATTGTATTTTGGCCGTGAGTTCAAAATCTTCTGTAGACAAAATCAATATGCTGCGCTCCATGGGAGCCTTAGTGCACGTTTGTCCAGCTAATGTAGCAGCAGACGACCCCAGATCCTATTATCAAGTAGCCAAAAGATTACAAGAAGAAATAAACGGATCAGTATATATTAACCAATATTTTAATGATCTCAATATAGAAGCCCACTATCGTTCAACAGGTCCTGAAATTTGGAAGCAAACCAATGGAAAAATAACACACCTAGTAGCCTGCAGTGGCACAGGAGGAACCATTTCAGGTTGTGCAAAATATCTAAAAGAACAAAATCCAGACATCCAAATTATTGGTGTAGATGCCTATGGTTCTGTATTGAAAAAATATCACGAAACACAAGAATTAGACCCCAACGAAATATATCCTTATCGCATTGAAGGCCTAGGAAAAAATTTAATTCCAACAGCAACACTCTTTGAAATGATAGACTTTTTTGTTAAAGTAACAGATGAAGAGAGTGCCCATGCGGCTCGAAACACAACCAAAAATGAAGGTATGTTTGTGGGCTATACTTCAGGTGCTGCCATGCAAGCTATTCATCAACTAGCCGAAGAAAACTATTTTAAGAAAGACGATCAAGTGGTGGTTGTTTTTCCTGATCACGGTTCACGCTATATGAGTAAAATTTACAGTGACCAATGGATGGCAGACCAAGGATTCTTTGATGCCAGTCACAGTGTTACTCAAAAAATTGAATACATCAAAACAGGCGATTCAAAAGAATGAAAGATTTATTTGATAAAATAATTCAAAATAAAGGACCATTAGGAAAATGGGCTGATCAGGCTGAGGGCTATTTTGTATTTCCAAAATTGGAAGGGCCTATTAGCAATAGAATGATTTTTAAAGGGAAAGAAGTTATCACGTGGAGTGTTAATGATTATTTAGGCTTAGCCAATCACCCTGAAGTGCGAAAAGTAGATGCTGAGGCAGCTGCAGAATATGGCGCAGCCTATCCCATGGGTGCCCGCATGATGTCTGGACATACCGATCTTCATGAACAATTGCAGGATGAATTAGCCGCTTTTGTTAACAAAGAAGCAGCTTATGTCCTCAATTTTGGCTATCAAGGCATTCTTTCTACCATAGACACCCTAGTAACCAAAAACGATGTTATTGTTTATGATGTAGATGCTCATGCATGTATTATTGATGGGGTTCGTCTACACTTGGGCAAACGCTTCACCTATAAGCATAACGATATTGAAAGCTTAGAGAAAAATTTGCAACGCGCCACTAAGGTAGCCGAACAAACCGGTGGAGGTATTTTAGTTATCTCTGAAGGGGTATTTGGCATGCGGGGTGAACAAGGTCGACTAAAAGAAATTGCTGCCCTTAAAAGCAAATACAAGTTTAGATTTTTAGTGGACGATGCCCACGGTTTTGGCACACTAGGCGAGCAAGGTAAAGGAGCTGGATTTGAACAAGGCATTCAAGATGATATAGATGTTTATTTTGCCACTTTTGCCAAATCACTTGCTTCTACCGGAGCTTTTATTGCAGCAGATCGAGAAATTATTGATTTCTTAAAATACAACATGCGGTCTCAAATGTTTGCCAAATCGTTGCAAATGCAATTGGTTAAGGGTGCCCTTAAGCGTCTTGAATTAATTCGCACTCGCCCTGAATTTAAAGCCAAACTTTGGGAGAATGTAAATGCACTGCAAAACGGATTGCGTGAGCGGGGCTTTGATCTTGGCACTACACAAAGCTGTGTAACACCCGTTTATCTCAAAGGAAGCATTCCCGAGGCTATGGCCTTGGTCAAAGACTTACGAGAAAACCATGGTATTTTTTGCTCCATTGTGGTATATCCGGTCATTCCTAAAGGATTGATTTTATTGCGCTTAATTCCAACGGCTTCTCATTCTCTTGAAGACGTAGAAATCACCTTAAAGGCTTTTTCAGAGATACGCGAAAAGCTTGAAAATGGAACCTATCAGCGAATATCTGAAACCATTTCTGTAAGCTAAATTGCTTTAGTTTTTATTGGTTATTGAGCATTACCGGCATTACGAGAAGTGTGATGTCTTCTCCTTCTTCTATGCCATCCATAGGCGTGATGAGTCCCGCTCTATTAGGAAGTGAAAGTGATAATTTGATTTGATCAGAAACCAAATTGCCCAACATTTCAATTAAAAAGCGTGAATTAAACCCAATTTGAATATCGTCTCCTTGATAATCGCAATGCAGTTGCTCTTCTGCACTGTTGCTGTAGTCGAAATCTTCGGCCGACACTTGGAGAGCTGCACCTGCAATTTTCAATCGAATTTGATGAGTGGTTTTGTTTGAAAAAATACTCACCCGTTTAACCGAATTTAAAAAGGCAACCCGGTCAATGACCATCTGGTTGGGATTTTCTTTGGGAATAACAGCCTCATAATTAGGATATTTACCATCGATTAAACGGCAAGTTAAAACAGAATTGATAAAACGGAATTGTGCGTTTGATTCGTTGTATTCTATGGTTACTTCCTCTGAATCTCCAACTAAAATATTTTTTAGCAACTGCAAAGGCTTTTTAGGCATGATGAATTCTGCCGTTTGCTCAGAGGCTAAGTCTTTTCGTGTATATTTTACAAGCTTATGAGCGTCTGTTGCTACAAAGGTTAAAGATTCTGTTGTGAATTGAAAAAACACACCACTCATCACGGGTCTAAGGTCGTCATTGCCGCTCGCAAAAAGAGTGGCATTTATGGCTTCAGCCAAAAGACCTCCATCCATGGTTGTGCGTTGTGGATCGGGAACATGAGCCGCTTTTGGAAATTCACTGCCATCCACATAAGCCACTGCATATTTACCGTTGTTGGCAATGATTTCTACCGTATTTCGCTCGGTTTTAATCAAGGTGAGGGGTTGCTCCGGAAAAGTTTTAAGGGTATCCAATAAAATTTTTGCCGGTAGTGCAAGCGTGCCAGAATCTTCAGATTCAATGGTTAATTGCGTAGAAAAAGTGGTTTCAAGATCGGAGGCGGTGAGTGTCAAAACATCTTGGTTGATCTCGAAAAGAAAATTATCTAAAATGGGAAGGGTATTGGTGTTGTTCAATATACCTCCTAACATTTGTAATTCTTTCAATAAGGCGGCGCTGGAAACTATAAATTTCATGACATCTCTTTGTTTCAAAGATATTTTAATTGCATTGAATTAGGAAAGAAACTTATCAACAGTTCTAGGCCCTAGTGTTTATTTCTGAGTAAGAAATTGAGCCCTCCAAGAAGGAAGAGAAAAGCGAGTGGAGCTCCCACAAGGAAGAGTTGCCAAAAGGTCTTCTTTTCAGCTGTTTTAATAGGATCTAGAAAGCTTATTTCAAAATTTTTATTACGCATTTCAACGAGTGAATTCAAGCCTGCCAAATAATGAACACTGTTGAGCAGAAAGGCTTTGTTGTCATAAAAATTAGTAGACCATTTGTCAAAGCCTAAAGGGAGCGGTGTTCCATTGTCTAATTGATTTTCGCCAAAGGCACCATCTCCAATTAGCATCATTTTGGAAGATCCGTTGGTCAAAGGACTAGAAAGTTCAAAGGGTTTAATTCTATTTTTAAATAGAGAGCTAAAGGATCCCTCCAACAGCACGCCTAAAAGCATTTCTTGTCCCCTATAATCTGCCGGATTTATATCGTTTCCGGCCTCAGCAAGTTGAATAGTAGTTGGAAAACCTTTGATTTGTGTTAATGGAGAAGATTGTAGCAAAACAGTTTTTTTTAGCGCATTAGCCAAGGTGTCTATGGGACTGGAATAGCGCATCCATACGCTTCCTAAATCTTTGCTTATGGCATTGTTGGTGTTGGTTTTTGCCAAAGGATAGTAGGGCCAGGGGTAGGGTAAATATTGGGTGTTGTTGGCCGTGCCCTGTGCTAAAATCAGGGGTGCACAATAGAGGTCTTTTAAAAGGGTTTGTTGCAACCGCAAGCCACTATTAAAAAAATAGTCTTCTAAACCAATTGCAAGAGGCGTAATTAATGCTCCTTTTTCATTAGACATAAGCATGTTTTCATCTAGGCTTATCCCATCTAACAACCACAAGACAGCCCCTCCTTGTAGTTGAAATTGATCTAAAATCAATTTCTCTTCTACAGAAAAAGGTTCTTTGGGGTTGGATACTACTAACAGTCTAAAGCGATTTAAATTTTGAAGCGTTTGTTGGGGACTTAATCCTTCTTTTTTTAAGTCAAAAGAAGCTACGTTATAGTAGGCCTGAAGGCTTTGGATCCAGTCTGCTAAACGAACAGCTTTTGAACATTGATGAGAGGTTAAAAAGGCTATGTTATGCTTTTCCTTAAGGGTTAATTGTTCCAAGCCATCCATAAATTGGAACTCCAATTGCTGTAGGGATTGCAACAAAATTTTCTCTGGCGTGTCTCCCAAATTCTTTTTCAATAAGGAAACTCGAACAGATCGGGAAACTTGATTGAGTATTGCCCAAGGAAAGAGCACAGTTTCTTTATTTGTGCTGGTGCTATTTTCACTCACATAAGTTGGCGGCAAACCAAAAGATTGCATTTCTTCTACAATAGTTTCAGGGCTCCCTTGTTCAAAGGGATCAATAAAGTTGATCTGTAGCTGATCTGTATAGCGATTAAAATGGGTTAGCAGGCGTTCTACAGAAGCTCTAAAGTGTTGATATTGTGCGGGTAATTGGCCAGCTAAAAAAATATCAATTCGAACGGGAGCCGACAAAGATTTTAATTTGTCAATGGTATTACTCGACAATTGATGCCTTTGATCTTTGGTGAAATCAATCGCTCCAGGTAGAGCGCCTATTTGAGTTAACAACAATAGTGTTAGTAAAAACGCCCCCAACATTTTATAGGCCCTATTCATAGTTCTAAACGACGTTTGAGGTTTTGTTGTAGCAAAAAGAGCAGTAATCCGCCTTGTAAAGCAAAATAGAGTAGATCATGATAGTGCATCAAACCACTACTCATTTGAAAGAGATGGCTTTCTAGTCCCAAATAAGTTAGAGGTTGGTAAAGCGCTGGGATGCCTATAGCCACGGCCAATTGCCCCCATAAATAATAATGTGCAAAACAAGTTAAGGCAGCCGTCAGAAAAACAGTTGCTTGATTGGTAAAGACCGTAGAATAGAAGAGGGTTATGCCACTGTATAGAACGGCCAATAGAAAAAGTCCTAAATAGCCGCTTAGCAGTCTACCATAATCGAGTTGATCACCCTCAGGCAATAAGTTTGACACCACAAAGGCATTTAAAAGGGTAGGAAGGAGGGCTAATAAAAGGAGTGTTACCACTGCCAACCACTTTGCTACAACAAGAGATTCAATGGAGAGGGGTTTGGTGCAAAGAATTTCAAGTGTGCCGTTTTTTATTTCCTCAGAAAAGCGCCCCATACTTAGGGCTGGAATCATCAACATAAACAGCCAAGCTGATCCTATAAAAAAAGCGTCTAAAACGCCTATTTGTGTATTAAAGAGGTTGCTGTTGGTGTCTAAAAACCAGAGTGAAAGTACGTTTAGAATCAAATAGGCCCCCACAATGAGATAGCCAATGAGGCTAGTAAAAAAATATCGTAATTCTTTTAAATAAAGGGTTTTCATGCTATTCAAATTGAACCGTTATAACATCTCTATAGGTTAAACCAAAAAGGGTGTTTGCCCCGCCTACCGTTTCCGGGTTACTTTTGTAGAGGGCTAATTCTAAGTGGCCTACACTGTTGAAAAGGGCCATTTTTTTACCGTCTTCTTGTCTTTTTTCTTTGGGGAGCGACCAATCAATTGCCGCTCCGTAAGACGTGAATAATTGTTTGAATTTTACGGTACGAGCAAAAATTGTAAAGGGTCTTGTTTTACCGACTGATTCGAATAGTTTTTGGGTTATGTTAGTGATAATATTCCCATAATTATCAATATAGATCACACTGCCTAAGATCTGCTTTTTATCGTGATCGACAACTGGCTTAATATTTTTAAGTTCTTTAATTTTTTTTAGGGGTTTTCCAATCACATCTAGGCTACCTTTTTTGGCCAAATGAGCCGCAATTTGAACAAAGGTATCTAATACTGGAAAAGTGCTCATAAGGTTATCGTGAATATTGATTTCAACAATCTTATCAGCTTGTTGTTCTTCCATAAGCAAAGAGAAAATGCCATTATTGGCCCCTACAAAAAAGTGGTCGTCAAAGGCAATGGCCAAGTGCTGATTTTCTGGAGTGCGTTCTGATTCAATGCCCACTATGTGAATGCTTCCCTTTGGAAAAGCAGCATAGCTGTGTTTGAGAATATAGGCAGCTTCGGCCAAATTAAAAGGGCTAATTTGATGCGAAATATCAACAATTTGTACCCCTTCAATGAGTTGCATAAGCGCTGCCTTTGTCACTCCAACAGAAAAGTCTCTTAGTCCAAAATCGGTGGTGAGTGTTACGATGTTCATAAAGGGAGCGAAACAGTTTGCTTACACATTAAAAATTTATATACATTTATCCTGATCAAAGACACGAAACAAAAATAATTTTTTTTAACGGACTTACACTTGAACGAAATTAAAATAGAGTTAACGGAGGTCAATCCACAAGAATTTTTTGGCAGTCAAAATCGTTATTTAGAAAAATTGCGTTCCTTTTATCCCAAGTTAAAAATAGTTGCCCGAGGGAGCACCTTAAAAGCTTATGGAGCCCCAGATTTGATTGCTGATTTTGAAGCTAAATGCAACATGCTTTTGCTTCATTTTGCCAAATACAACACCCTTAATGAAGAAGTGATTGAGCGCATAGTGCAATTCAACCCAGACGCTCCTTTCTCTCCAGAAGACGGTGCCGAAGCCATGATTATGCACGGAGTGGGGGGCAAAGTGATCAAAGCCAGAACGTTTAACCAAAAACGATTGGTAGAATCCATTCAAAAAAACGATATGGTATTTGCCATTGGGCCTGCGGGAACTGGAAAAACGTATACAGGAGTAGCTTTAGCTGTGAAAGCCTTAAAAGAAAAAAGAGTAAGCCGCATCATTTTGACACGGCCAGCGGTAGAAGCAGGAGAGAATTTGGGTTTTCTTCCTGGTGATCTGAAAGAAAAATTGGATCCTTATATGCAGCCGCTCTATGACGCTCTTCAGGATATGATTCCTCGTGAAAAACTCCTACAGCATTTAGAAAAAGGAACCATACAAATAGCTCCTTTGGCTTTTATGAGAGGACGAACCTTGGATAATGCTTTTGTGATACTAGATGAAGCCCAAAACACAACTCATGCCCAAATGAAAATGTTTTTAACCCGTATGGGGAAAAACGCCAAATTCATGCTGACGGGTGACCCTGGCCAAATTGATTTGCCGCGCCGCATAATTTCAGGACTTAAGGAGGCTATATTGGTGTTGAAAGATACACCCGGAATTGGAATTATTTATCTTGATGACAAGGACGTTATTCGCCACCCACTTGTTAAACATATTATTGAGGCCTACAAAGGTATTGAACACGAAAGCTAAAATGAATACACTTTTAAAAATAGACTTATCCCTTCCCGGACAAGAATCAAAATATACTGGAAAAGTACGTGAAGTCTATCGACTTAAGGACCATGTTTTGGTCATGATTGCCACCGATAGAATTTCTGCCTTTGATGTAGTATTACCCAGAGGCATCCCACATAAAGGTCAAATTTTAAACCAAATCGCTACCCATATGTTAGCCGCAACGGCCGATTTGGTACCCAATTGGCTTGAAGCCAGTCCTGATCCAAACGTCTCTATTGGCGTTGAATGCACTCCGTTTAAAATTGAAATGGTCATCAGAGGCTATTTAACAGGCCACGCTGCACGTGAATATAAAGCCGGCAAAAGAAGCTTGTGTGGTGTTTCCATGCCAGAGGGTATGAAGGAAAACGATCCTTTTCCCGCGCCCATCATTACACCCGCCACTAAAGCAGAAGAAGGCCACGATGAAGATATTTCAAGAGAAGATATTATTCGTCAAGGGCTGGTTTCAGAAGAAGACTATAGTCAATTAGAACACTATACGCGTCAACTCTTTGAGCGTGGCACTGCCTTAGCTGCAAAACAAGGACTCATTTTGGTAGATACTAAATATGAATTTGGAAAAAATAAAGACGGTGAGATTTTGTTGATTGATGAAATACATACCCCAGATTCTTCGCGCTATTTTTATCAAGATACGTATGATGCCCTTCAAGCGCAAGGACTTCCCCAAAAGCAATTATCTAAAGAATTTGTTCGGCAATGGCTCATTGAAAATGGCTTTCAAGGGCTTGAGGGACAACAATTGCCAACCATGGATTACGCTTTTGTTACGAGTGTTACCCAGCGCTATACAGAATTGTATGAAAAAATAATTGGAAAACCCTTTGTGCCTGCCGAAACCCAAGCCATAGAACAGCGCATTGAAGCTGCCCTATTGGAATATTTACAGTAGCAATACCCTACTTTTGGTTGTGCTGCTCCATGATATGATGCAACACCGCCAAATAAAACGGAATAGCGGCTGCCCTGTGGTTTTCAGCGTCTATCAATGTTAACGATATTTTACCCCCTTGATTTTCAATGGCTTTAAGCATTGTTTCGGAGTTAATAATATCTACCAAACTATCGTTTTTTGAGTGAAAGAGGGCGATTGGATTTTTTGGTTTCCAATCATATACATTATTGTCTTCTAGCACCGATAAAAAGGCGGTATCAGTATCATTGTTTATTCCTTGGATAAATTTGGATGTAAAAAGCTCTTCGGGCACTTTGGTATATAAGGAATCGTGTAGGGGCGCATTAAAATCATTGACAGCTTCTAAAGAACTGGCATAGGGGTCATTGACATATTCTTTCCAAGGTCGCTGCAAACTTGCATAAAGGGTATTATACGTATATAAAACCCATAAATAGTAGCCCATATGGGCTTGTTCGCTTTTGGACTCTATAATCATTTTTGTAAAGGCTGTTTTGTTGTAGGCTCCTGCGCCTGCATAACTCTGAATTAAATTCAATTCATCTTTAGCCTCTAGGAGTTGTTGCAAGGCAATGGTGGCAAAACCACCTTCCGAATAGCCGGCAATAAACAGACTGTCATTGGTGGCTATTTTTTCATTTTCGAGATGACTTTTAGCGGCCTTAATCATATCATAGCTTGCTTGTGCTAAGGTGCTTTTGTGTTCATAGGGGTGGCGTGGCAGAGGTGAATTGCCATAGCCCAAATAATCGGGGACTATGGTAATAATGCCAGAGCTTGCCATAACAGCCGCTAGGGTAAGTTCATTGTTGCCAAATTTGCTCACGGAGGGTGCCATTTCGGGTTCTAACAGGGTGCCATGCTGAAATGAAAGTAAAGGCAGTTTACCCTCTTTTTCGGGAATTAATAAGATGCCGGAGGCCACGGTTTCTTTTTGGTTATGATCTATTGTATTATAGACCACCTTTAGGGCATCCACGTTATGAAATTCAAAACCGAGGGGAGTAGGGGTATTGGTATCTGCAATAAGTTTTAATATTCGTCCGGTGAACTTATAGTAGTCCATTATATTGACCAAGTTTGTTTCGGGCTCTGGTTCAGGCTCGGGTTCGGGAATCACCACTGGCGGATCTACCCCATCAGGAGGAGGCATTTCATCTGGATCTTTGTCTTTGGTACAACTCAAAAAAGCAAAGACAAAAATCAAGCTTATAGTAAAAAATGATTTTAAATTCATGGTGCTTGCAATTTGGGTTACAAGCACAAAGTTAGGTCGTCAGCAAGAAAATTTTCGAGTTTGCCTTTATAATGTAATGAATGGTAATTGCAAACTATTGCTTAAGTAGTTCATACACCTCTTGAACAGGCGTATTTGCTGGGAAGCAATAGGCATTGTCATATTTTTTAAACCAAGTAATTTGTCTTTTGGCGTAACGTCTGGTATTTCGTTTGATCAATTCAACCGCTCTTTCTTGGCTAATATTCCCATCGAAATAGTCCATCAATTCTTTGTATCCAATGGTTTTCATAGGAGAATATTCCCGCAAATCCATATTCTTTTTAACTTCTTCTTCCAGTCCTGCAGCCATCATTTCATCTACTCGCTGATTGATGTTTTCATATAGAATTTTTCTCGGACAATGAAGAATTAACATTTTAGAAATAAAGTGTCTCGGTTTTTTTTCACGGTCTAAAAAGGAGGAATAAGGTTTGTCTGAAGCGATACAAACCTCCAAAGCTCTTATTAAGCGTTGTGGATTGTTTCTGTCTACTTTTCTGTAGTAGTCTGGATCTTTTTCTCTGAGTAAAGCTTGAAGCGATTCAATACCGTGGGTTTTGCGAAACAAATTGAGTTGCTCTCTTACTTCTGCCGGGATAGGAGGAAAGTCATCTAAACCAAATAAAAGGGCATCAGCATACATGCCAGAGCCTCCGACCAAAATGAGTGTATCGTGTTTTTTAAACAAGGTGTTGACCAAAGCTAATGCCTCTTTTTCATAATCTCCAACGGTATAGAGATCTTTAACCGATTTGTGTTGCAAAAAATGATTGGTCACTCCGTCTTGTTCGGCTGCTGTTGGCACCGCTGTGCCAATGGCCATTTCTTTATAAAATTGTCTGGAATCACAAGAAATGATTTCTGTCTTAAAGGCTTTGGCTAGGGCAATGCTGAGTTTTGTTTTTCCAACAGCAGTGGGACCAGCAACATAAATTAGGTTTTTTTCATTCATGGTGTAAAGAATTTCCGCATTGATTACAAAAATGTGCGTTATCTGCATGCGTGTCTTCAAGACAATGCGGACAACTTTTGGTATTTGTGTGTATTTTTTTCTTGTTCATTGAAATTTCGGCACTCACAATGCCTGTAGGTACAGCAATTATGCCATAGCCCATAATCATGATGATGGCTGCTAAAAATTGTCCTAGTGGTGTAGCGGGAGCAATATCGCCATAGCCAACAGTGGTCAAGGTCACAATGCACCAATAAATGCTTCTTGGAATACTCGTAAAACCACTTTCATCACTTTCGATTAAATACATAATGGTGCCAAAAATGATGCAGAGAACGAGCACACCAAACATAAACACTAGTATTTTGGGTCGACTCCTTCTAAGGGCGCGCAACAAGACATTGGATTCGCCTATATAGCGCGTTAATTTGAGTATGCGAAAAATTCTTAAAAGGCGTAGGGCTCGTAGGGCAATGAGCGATTGTGTTCCCACAAAAAAGAGCGAAATATATTTGGGCAAAGTGGATAAAAGATCAATTATTCCATAAAAACTAAAGATGTAGTGTTTGGGTTGTTTAACACAAACAATGCGTAAAATATATTCGACACTAAATAAAACGGTAATAATCCATTCGGCAATATTGAGCATATCGTGAAATTGAGCATCAATCCAATGCACACTTTCAAGGGCTACGAGCAACACACTTAAAAGAATAAAGATGAGCAAAACCAAATCAAAGAGTTTGCCCATAGGGGTGTCGGCTTCATAAATTATCTCATAGAGCTTGGTCCTCCAGGAGGAGCTCTCTTTTTTGGGTGCTATTGGAGAACCGGATTTCAAGATTGTTCGAGCGGAATAATTTTTAAGTATTTTTTCCTTCCAATAAAATTACAAATAATAAACTTAATATCTGTATTCTCTTGGATGGGAATCAGCCGCTTGCTAATTAGGGTTGGGGTTTTGATCTGATGGTTTAACTCATAGTATCCATAGCCTCTAAATTCCCCTTCAGCAAAATAGAGAAAGCTATATTCCCCAACCGATCTACCTTTGTTAAGCATCAAAAAATGAGGATGTGGATAGCGCCATTGTTTTGTCAATTCTGCTATTCGGAGATTGTGTGTTGCAACAGTCTCTTGCCCAACACAGGCCCCTTTGCATTGCTTTTGTTCATGATTTTTGCAGCCCCCTTGGGGAGTTGTTTCCGAATCTAAAGCACAGAGCTCAAACTCATTTAGCCACTTTTTAAGTTGTTTGTTGGCACTGATTTTATTTTTAAATCGAGCGATATAGACCTTCTTTTTTTGAATGGGCTCTACTTGCAAATAATGAAGCTCATTTTGAGTAGCAATGCGAATTCCTATAGGATATAAAAAATGCCTACCGTTGCTGTTAAAACGCGGTTGGTGGATTTTAATTTCGTGTTGTTCTTTAAGCAAGGCAATCAATTCATCGCCTAAAAGGGTATAGCTAATTTGATGCAACTGCTGTTGAAGCGCCACATTCTTTTTACTGGTTTGGGTCAAGTGATTTTGAACCTGCTTTTTGATGTTGCTGCTTCTCCCAATATAAACCACTTTTTGCTTGCGGTTGTAGAGGTAATAGATTCCTGTTCCGGTAGGCAAATCGTCTAGGAGTTTGAGATGTTTAGGAGAAATACGACTGTAGGGGCTGTCTTTTAATTCTCTTTTTATAATGGTTTTATCGCTGTCTTTTTCTAACAACAAACTAAAGAGTTTTAAGGTTGCCATTGCATCTCCAAACGCCCGATGCTGATCCGAAATGGGAATCCCCAAACTACGCACTAACTTCCCTAGGCTATAGGATTCTTGATTGGGCAACAGTTCCTGAGAAAGCGTCACGGTGCAAAGTGATTTGCGTTCATAGGTATAGCCTAAACGCCTAAATTCGGTTTGTAAAATGCGACAATCAAATTCTGCATTATGGGCTACCAGCACACAATCTTCGGTTATTTCAATAATGCGTTTTGCTACTTCAAAAAATTTTGGTGCGGACACCAACATTTTAGCGTTAATACCCGTCAAGCGCTCCACAAAGGGCTGTATATCACGTTCAGGGTTAACCAATGAACTAAATTGATCGGTTATTTCGTGACCGTTAAAACGATAGATTGCAATTTCGGTAATCCCTTCTTCATTATATTTTCCTCCGGTAGTTTCAATATCTAATACGGCGTACATCTTAATTGCGGCTACCAAAAATTTTGCTTCCAACACGAATCATGTTGCTTTCTTGTGCTAGGGCTAATTCATAGTCGTTGCTCATACCCATAGAAAGGATTTTGATTTGATCAAATTGCGCTTTAGCGGAGTGAAATAATTCTTTAAGTATTTTAAATTCAGCTGTAATTTGCTCTTCGTTATCAGTAAAACTGGCCATACCCATTAAGCCCACAACCCGAATATTTTTAAGCGCTAAACTTTTTTCGAGTAAGGGGAGAACTTCCTCGGGCAAAAGACCAAATTTGGTTGTTTCATCAGCAATATAGACTTGGAGTAAACACTTGATGACGCGGTTGTGTTTTTGGCCTTGTTTGTTAATTTCCAAAAGTAGTTTTTCACGATCCACCCCATGAATTAAAGAAACAAAGGGGGCCATATATTTTACTTTATTGGTTTGTACATGCCCAATCATATGCCACTCAATGTCTTTGGGGAGAGCTTCCCATTTGGTGGTCATCTCTTGAATTTTATTTTCGCCAAAATGGCGCTGGCCAGCTGCATAGGCCTCTTCAATGAGGTTGTTGGGCTTGGTTTTAGATACGGCTATTAACTCAACAGCAGCAGGAAGTTTAGATTTTATAGCGTTTAAATTAGCGGCAATGCTCATAGCAATTAAACGGATTTTGAATGCGTCATTGCCTCTATCACCCTATGTGCAATGGCTAATGCATTGGCTCCAGCTTCCAAACCAACCCGAGTAGGTTTTTGATACGTGATGGATGCCGCAAAATCTTCCAATTCTTTTCGAATGGCGTTGGTAGGGGCTATATCCGGATTTTCAAAATAAATCTGCTTTTTTTGTCCTTCGGCATTTTCTAATATGATGGCAAAATCGTCTTTTTCAAGGGGAGCTTCTTTCATCTTAACCACTTCTACCTTTTTGCCTAAAAAGTCAACGGCGATATAAGCATCTTTTTGAAAAAATCTGGATTTACGCATTTTCTTTAAGGAAATTCTACTGGCCGTTAGATTGGCCACACACCCATTTTCAAAAGCGATACGGGCGTTGGCAATATCAGGGGTATCACTAATTACGGCAACACCAGAAGCACTTATATTTTGAATAGGTGCCTTAACCACACTCAAAATAATATCAATATCGTGAATCATAAGGTCTAACACCACCGATACGTCTGTGCCTCTTGGATTGAATTCTGCCAATCGATGCGTTTCGATAAACATGGGATTGGTGATGCTCTCCTGAACGGCTTCAAAAGCGGGGTTATAGCGTTCTACATGCCCTACTTGCGCATAGACCTGATGTTCTTTTGCTAGGGCAATAAGTTGTTGTGCCTCCTGGTCTGTTTGAGCCAAAGGTTTTTCTACAAAAACATGCTTTCCTAGTTTAATGGCTTGAGCTGCCATTTCGTAATGAGAAAGAGTAGGGGTGACAATAGAAACAACCTCAACAGCCTCCATTAGAGCTTTTGCTGAACTAAAAGCAGTGATTTCAAATTCTTGTTGGGCAAGAGAAAGAGCTTTTTGATCGGGATCATAACAGCCCACTAATTCGTATGCCTCAGAAGCTTTGAGTTGCTGCAAATGAATTTTGCCTAAATGTCCGGTTCCTAAAACGCCTATTTTTAACATGCAATTGACTGTAGCCGGTCAAAAATACAATCAAAATATGGATTATGGGAGAAACTCAATTATTTTTGCAACATATGCAAGATCTTCCTAAACATCAGGGACAAAGGCGACAGCTGGCAAAATTACTCGCTCAAAAAGGAATCGAGAATAAGGCCATTTTGGAAGCCATTGCCACTGTGCCCCGCCATTTTTTTATGGACAAGGGCTTGGAAATTTGGGCGTATGAAGACAAGGCCTATCCCATAGCTGCAGACCAAACCATTTCCCAACCCTATACGGTTGCTTTTCAAACCGGATTGCTACAATTTAAATCAGGTGACAAAATTTTAGAAATAGGAACCGGTTCGGGCTATCAAACAGCCATTTTACTTCATTTAGGGGCACAGGTTTATTCGGTAGAACGTCAAAACGAATTGTTTAAAAAAACGCAGCGTTTGTTTGCCAAGCTTTTTTTAAAACCTAAAAAAATGATTTTTGGAGACGGTTACAAAGGTTGGGCAGAAGAAGCTCCCTATCATGGCATTATCGTAACTGCTGCTGCTCCTGAAGTGCCCCAAGCGCTTTTGGAACAGCTTGCAATTGGAGGTCGCCTTGTCATTCCCGTAGGAAAAGAAAAGCAGTATATGTATTGTTATACTCGCACTTCATCGCACCAGTTTGATAAAGAGAATTTTGGGGAATTTAGATTTGTTCCTCTTTTAGCAAACAAGAACTAGCTTTTTTTAGGCTTAAAAAGAATTAGTAAAACTTGTTTGGACAAATTCAATTTGTTTCCACTCAAAGTCAATTGAATCATTTTTTTGGGCCGCTCCAGGTGTGCTTCTGCCCTCCAAAATATAACGGCTTAAAAGTTTTTGTAGGGCTGCTACTTTTTCAGGATGATCAGCTTCTACATTATGGGCTTCTTGCGGATCTTCTTTAAGGTTGTAGAGTTGCACTTGGGGGAGTGCAGGATTGTTTTTTACTTCCTTAGGCGTAGGACTGCTCCACCCTCCGGAACCGGCATTCAGAAGCAATTTCCAATCTCCCTTTCGAATGGCAAAATTTCCTTCAATAGAGTGGTGAACCGTTGCTTCGCGAAGGGGTTTGGTTATAGTAGGTTGCATCAACAGTTGAAGGAGGCTGTAGCTGTCTTCTCCTTCGTTTTCTTTTAACTTGTAGTTCGTTATGTCGGCAAAAGTAGCCAACAAATCTGTTAGGCAAATGGTTTGATGCGACACGGTTTCTTTTGGAATTACAGCTGGCCATTTTACAATAAAGGGCACTCGATGCCCCCCTTCATACAAATCGGCTTTATGCCCTCTAAACAGGCCACTTGGAAAATGACCTTTGGCTTGCATTTCGTCAATTTTGGCAGCCGGTGAACAGCCGTTATCACTTGTAAAAAGCACTAAGGTATTGTCTTCTATACCCAAATCTTTAAGGCTTTGCAGTAATTTCCCCATATAGGCATCCACCATCATTGTAAAATCACCATAGGGATTTAAGCCACTTTTACCCTGCCAGGGTTGGGTTGGTAAAATTGGTGTATGAGGGGAGGGTAGAGCCAAATAGAGAAAGAAAGGATTTTCTTCTTTTGACCTAGCTTGAATGTATTTTATACTTCTTTCAAAAAAATTAGGTGTTACTTCCTCATGAATAAAGTCAGGAGCGGTTGGGCCTTCTCGCCACCAAGAGTAGCGCCCCTTGTTTAGGGTGCTTGATGTTGGTATGGCCGTTGGTAAATTATTTTCAACATAAACATAGGGGGCCATATCTAAGGACCCTGAATGACCATAGCTATAATCAAATCCTAAGCTATTAGGTCCCTGTTCAATAGGTTTAGCAAAATCTATATGCTCAAAATCTTGAGGATTCCAACCATCTCCACGTTTAACCATGCCAGTTTTAGTGGCCCAATTCCAACCCAAATGCCATTTTCCAATAAAGGCAGTGTGATAGTTTTTTTTATTTAATAGGGTGGCTATAGTAGTCCTGTCTTGTGGTATTAAGGCATTAGAATTCCCTGTTAATACTCCTTTTTTTAGTGTGCTTCTCCAATTATATCGTCCGGTGAGAAAACCGTATCTAGTGGGGGTGCAGACCGCGGCCGGAGTGTGTGCATCCGTAAACCGAAGTCCCTCCTTGGCCATTTGATCCAAGTGGGGTGTTTTGATTTTGTTGTTTTCAGCATAAACCGAAAGGTCTCCATAGCCCAAATCATCGGCTAAGACAACCACTATGTTAGGAAGCTGACTTTCTGTTTTTGGAGTCTGGCATCCATATAATAGCACAAACAGCAACAAGAGTTTGATTGCATGAAAAGAGTTTAATGGCATATGGCTTATCAATAATACTTTCCTAAATGTACTAAAAAGTTAAGATAGCCTTAAAGTTGATAATAAATAGTCCAAAAATGAATTAAGAATTAAATTTCTTTTTAATTCGATCTAGATTTCTTTTGTTGTCTCGATCTTTCATCGTTTCTCTTTTATCGTATAATTTTTTACCTCGGGCTAAAGCGATAAGCAGTTTGGCAAATCCCTTATCATTTATAAATAGGCGAAGTGGCACTATAGTAAGCCCAGTGTTTTGGACTTCTTTTTCTAATTTTTTTAACTCTCTTTTTTGTAGCAATAGCTTTCGGGCGTTGCGCGGTTTGTGGTTATATCGAGTGCCAAAGGCATATTCTTCCACATACATATTTACCGCAAAAAGCTCCCCTCTATCGTTGAATTCACAAAAACTTTCGGCTATGGAGGCTTTGCTATTGCGAATGGATTTGATTTCGGTTCCGGTCAAAACAATTCCAGCGGTATATTGATCGATTAACTCGTATTCAAACCGTGCTTTTTTGTTCTGAATGTTTACCTGCTTTTGCATGTTGCAAAGGTACACTTTTTAGTCCCCTCAAGAAGCATTTCTAAAGACGATGGCTCCTTCAAAATAATCAACTATCAGTTTTTCTTCCTTTTCAAGCTGCTTTTCTAAAAGCATTTTGCTGAGTGGATTAAGCACCTTTTCTTGTAACACACGCCGAACCGGACGGCCTCCATATTGAGGATCAAATCCCATTTGAGCTAATGCAGCCAAAGCTTCATCGGTGAGTTTTAGGTTGATATTTTGTGCGGTTAAGCGTTTTTTAATTTGGTTGAATTGTAGACTAACAATTTGTTTTATTTCATTTTGAGTTAGGGGCGAAAAAAGAACAATATCGTCAATTCTATTTAAAAATTCCGGCCGAATGGCTTGTCTCAACAAGGTCAAAACGCGTTCTTTGGCCACAGCTTCTGCTTCTTCAAAAGCAGTGTTTTCTTCAAAGGCTTTTTGTATCTCATGACTTCCTAGATTGCTGGTCATTATGATAAGCGCATTTTTAAAATCCACTAAGCGTCCCTTGCTATCTGTGAGTCGCCCTTCATCCAAGACTTGTAAAAGAACATTAAAAGAATCGGGATGCGCTTTTTCAATTTCATCTAACAAAACTACAGAATAGGGTTTTCTTCTCACGGCTTCGGTCAATTGTCCGCCTTCTTCATACCCCACATATCCGGGAGGTGCTCCTATTAATCGACTCACAGCATGCCGTTCTTGATATTCGCTCATGTCGATACGGGTTAAGTTATTTTCATCATCAAACAAAGCATGGGCTAGGGCTTTGGCCAACTCTGTTTTACCCACACCGGTGGTTCCTAAAAACAAGAAGCTTCCCACGGGACGTTGGGCATCTTGCAAGCCCGCTCTACTTCTTCTAATGGCATCGCTGACAGCTACCACAGCTTGCTCTTGTCCCACTAAGCGCTGATGAAGTAGAGCTTCTAAATGAATCAATTTTTCTCGGTCAGATTGCAACATTTTAGCTACTGGAATACCAGTCCATTTAGCGACTACTTCTGCAATGTCATCATAGGTAATTTCTTCCTTAATTAGGGCATTTTCGGTAGACTGTGCA
>Ga0181566_10000165_pt1 | contig 47138 bp, 55 predicted proteins | sample 101ome_15_FD_133762 | JGI IMG/M metagenome (GOLD analysis project Ga0181566, IMG submission 133762) | Coastal salt marsh microbial communities from the Groves Creek Marsh, Skidaway Island, Georgia - 101402AT metaG (megahit assembly) | ecosystem: Environmental > Aquatic > Marine > Intertidal...
AAACATGCAGCAAATATATTTTGCTGGTGGCGAAAGTCTTATCATTGAAGAACATTACGAAATACTTGAGGAGGCAATACGTCAAGGCATTGCCGGTGATTTAGAATTGCGTTACAACTCAAACGGTGTAGAGTGGCGTGAAGATTTATTTGACTTATGGAAACATTTTAAACTTGTACGTTTTCATTACAGTGTAGACAGTATACACGAAATGAACAGCTATATCCGTTATCCAAGCAAATGGAAACGCACAGAAGAAGTATTTCACATACTAGATAATGAAACTAGTAACAATGTAGAAATTACAGTTGCTTGTGCAGTACAAGCACTTAATATCTATTATTTGCCTGATTTTATCAAGTGGAAGTTAGAGCAAGGATTTAAAAAGATCAACATGTGGCCATTTGGTGCAGGAGGTATCAACTATCACTTTGTGTATCATCCACCTCATCTTAATGTTAAAGTGTTACCTAAGTGGTTCAAAGAAGAAGTGCGTAAAAAGTATGAAGAGTTTTATCCTTGGTGGGAAGAAAACTGGGAACTAGGTGTACCAAGCTGGCACAAAGGTAAAGTTACTAAAAAAGCATTTGATGCTGCACCGTATGGATTAAAACGTTTAGAAGGTATGCTCAAGTTTATGGAAAGTGAAGACTGGAGTATACGTTTGCCCGAAATGAAAGAATTCTTAGAAATATGTGATAGTCAGCGTAATACAAACTGGCAAGAAATATTTCCTGAGATGAAGGATATTTTTAAAGATGTTTGAGCACTTAACCGAGCTTTACAACAACAAAGAATTAAAAGACAAATGGATATGGAAACACAAAGACTTTCTTCCTCCTACGGTTATAGTCAATGATTTGCCAATTCATTTTAGTTCGGCGTTTAAACGTATCGGAATCAGCATGAGCGGCGGTGCCGATAGTACGTTGCTTGCTTATATCCTACTAAAATTAATAACCGAAAACAAAATAGATTGTAAATTATATCCTTTTCATATGGTACGATTTGCAGACACAAAACCGTGGTTAGAATATATTGCTAGAGATGTATGGAATTGGTTAGATAAAAAATTTCCAGGAATATTGCAACCATTAGAATATGGATTTATTCCTTCTGATCTTGAAACACTTCCTTTGAGTGTAGTCAATCCTAAAAATTTTGAAAATGTAGATTTTACACGGTGTAATACTGATGTGTTAATAACACAAAGATTCAAAGAATACTTTGTAAAAAAACATAATTTAAGATTTGTATACAGCGGAACAACAACTAATCCTCCGTTTGATAATAACTTAAATGCTCCACAGTTTAGAGAAGCAGATCAAACTAATTTAAATCCTGAATTGGTAATAGCACCAGCAATGATAAACCCTTTTGCACTTATTACCAAAGATTGGGTTATGGCACAATATGAAAACTTTCAAATTCCTGAATTATTAAATCTAACTCGCAGTTGCGAAGCTGATTCGTTGCAATTAGATATACATAAATGGAACCCTGGTAGAGTTTATCCAAAACCGTGCGGTGAATGTTTTTTCTGTAAAGAACGTGATTGGGGTATAGTTAACAGTTCGAAATATGTAAAAAGTCGTCCTTGTTATTATGCATTAGGAGGTCTTAACTATAAGAACGGGTATGTAACTAGTTGTCCAACACAAAGTGACAAACTTTCAATACTTAAAGATAGTTACTTGCCTAGTGAAGTATTTAATAGCAAAAACTTTTTACAACATAGATTAGATTTGTTATCTGGCAAATGGCCAAAAGGCTGTGATATGTGTAAACATGTTGAAGAAGCTGGTGCAGGATTGAGTATGCGTAAGGAAGAAATTCCAGTGTTATCTCATTATAATAAAGAAACTGGTACAAATGGTTTTGAAGGATTGCGTACAGTTGAAATACGGTTTAGTCACAGTTGCAACATGGCATGTTTGCATTGCAGTCAGGTTTTTAGTAGTGGTTGGTTAAGTAAACTCAAACGATACGAACCTGACGAAATTGATCGAAAATACGAATTAATACAATTGACTGGAGAAATGCATAGGCAATCACCTGATGACGATCTTACTATCAGTATTAGTACAGAACGTGCATTAGAAATTGTAGAAGATCTAAATGCAAACTTTCCTAATTTAGAACGTGTTGACTTTGCAGGTGGCGAAGTACTATATCAAAAACAATTTTTCCCTACATTAGAAAGACTTGCACAACATCCTAATGCAAGTAATATGATGATAATGTTTCATAGCAATTTTAATGCTGATTTTGATCCAATTAGATTGTCAAAATTACTAGCTAATTTTGGAAAACCTATGATACAAATGAGTATTGATAGCGGTCCTAATATGTATAGTTACTTCAGAGATGGCAATTGGGAGAAACTTGTAGAAAATATAAAATCTTTTAGAACAGCTGATAATGGAAAAACAGAAATGAATTTGGTATGTACTACAGGAACATATCAGATAATGGAAATTGAAGATATATTTAAAAGTTTTTTACAGCTAGACGCTAATCATATACAAGCAAGTATTATTTTTACACCTAAATATCTTAATCCTGCATTAATGAAATTTCTTTATGCACACGAAATAAAAAATGATTTTAAAAAAGTAAAAATCATTATAGACAAAGAACACGAAAAAAGACTTGCTGATGTACCAAAATATAAAAAATTACAAAGTTTTAAAGGAACTGTTAAATTTCCAGTTTGGACAGATATAGAAACAGCATATAAATCTCTTCAAGATATTGAAAACTATATCTGGAAAACAGATATTGATGAAAAGTACTGGCATAGTTTTATACAATATGTTAAAAAAACCGATGTGATATGGAAACAAAGTTTTAACAATTCAATTAAAAAGTATAAACTAATCAAAGACAAAATAGTTAGGGTAAAAGATGTTTGAAAAAAACAATAATTTTTATAAAGATTTACCAGATAACGTTTTATTAACAAATTTTAATGGTCTTGAAATCCCATTTGATAAAACATGGAAACGTATTGGAGTTAATCTCAGCGGCGGTGCTGATAGTGCATTGTTAACTTATTTGTTGTGCAAGATAATTGACATACACGATTTAGATACGCAAGTTGATATTATTACATATCAACGTTGTTGGGAAACTAGACCTTGGCAAGGATATGTAGCACAACAAGTTTACATGTGGCTAATAAATAAATTTCCTAAAACTATACACAAACGTCATTTAACTTACATCCCACCCGAATTAGAGCATGGAGTTATTGGACCTATTGTTAATGGACGCAGCGGCGATCAAATTATTGTAGGCAGTTACAATAAGTTTGCTGCATGGAATTATAAACTAGATGCAGTGTTTAATGCTACTAGTAAAAATCCAGATGATTTGCGTGAAGACCGTATGAAAAACAGAGACAAAGATGCTGAAGATGGTAATTTAATAGATTTATGGCGTCCTAGTAAAGGTGTTGAATGTATATTTGTACATCCTTTTAAATTTGTTAAAAAAGATTGGATTGTAACCCAATATCATCTTTACAATATACTAGATTTGTATTATACTACACGTAGTTGTGAAGGTGATATCAATCATCATGACAATGTTCGAGAGGCTGTGCCTAGTTTTAAAGCATATCGAGATGGTATGCCTGTGCCAGAATGCAAACAGTGTTGGTGGTGTGAAGAACGTGCATGGGCAGAAAGTCAAGTAGATAACGTAATAAAGGAAATTGATGAGCTTTGACACAATAGATCTGTTAACAGGAAAAGTATTTCAAGTAACATGGGATGTCGGCCGCAGATGTAATTACGATTGCAGCTATTGTCCTGTGCATCGTCATGACAATTTTAGTAAACACGCAACACTAGAAGAATTAAAAAACAATGTTGACTTTCTTTTTGAATATGTTGACATTTATATGGAATACAGAAAACACAAAGTTGCAAGTTTTGGGTTTACAGGCGGCGAGCCAACGGTAAATCCGCATTTTATTCCTTTTGCACAATATCTAAAACAAACATACGAAGAAAAATACAAAGATCGGTGGGAAGCAGGATTTGCACTTACTACTAATGGTGCAATGAGTGAAAAAATGGGCCAAGCAGTTATGGAAAACTTTGGTCATGCTACTGTAAGTTACCATGCTGAAAGCGATAATAAACTCAAACAGCAAGTAAAAGATAGAATATTACAGTTTCATTATCAAGGTGGATTACACGATTTTACTGTAAGTGTAAATGTTATGTTCCACGCTGAATATTTTGACGAGTGTATTGAATTAGTTGACTTTTTAAAAGCACACGAAGTTGATTTTGTACCTCGAATAATTGGAGAAGAGCCAGATAGTAAACCAACATTTGCTCACAAGTATACTGATGAACAATTAGCATGGTTTAAAGATTACTGGCGTAAGAAAAATGAGTGATAAAAAATTAGGAAATACAATAGGACGACCATGTTGTGGTAGTCGACAAATGTGTTTACACAACGGTAGTGAACGCAAAGAAAGTAACTTTGTTGATTTTAGAGAATTCAAAGGCTGGAATTGCAGTGTTAACTGGTTCTTCTTGCATCTCGAACAACAAACTGACAGTGTTTTTCATCATCAAACTTGTCAAGCACGTTTTGATAATACACGAGGACGTATAGGCAAGATCAGCGAAGGTAAAAAAATACTAGATGAACTAAGAAAAAACCTAGCAGAAGGAAAAATGCCTACTGTTGTATGTCCTAAACAAACTTGTGGTTGTGGTTTATGTGCTCCAAAGAGTATGCACAAAGACAAGTATTTAGAAGTATTAGAAAATCATATTGAAATAGGAGTATTAGATGATTATAACGGGTAACAAGTATGAAGGTGTAGCAGGTGCATTAGCAAAAATTTATCCAGATGCAGAATTTGTTAGTCGTAATACTGGATATGATTTAGCTACTAAAGCAGATCAAGAACGTTTAGCAGAACGTGTTTGCGATCATGATGTGTTTGTTAATTGTGCAGCACTTTACAAGTTCAATCAGACCACACTACTTAATATTGTATATCAAAAGTGTATATTAGAAAAACACAATTGCCACATTATTAACATTGGTAGCACCACAGACCGTGTTAAAAAAGGCGGTGCATGGTTGTATAATGCAGAAAAGAAAGCACTGCGTGACTTTAGTAATACACTAGGTTTGTCTGGTGTTTGGGCAAGTGGTCCAAAAATCAGTTATGTTAGTTTTGGTACACTTGATAATAATCAAAATAAACATCCTGATAGACGTACTATTAATATTGATGTAGCAGCAGACTATATTCATTGGATTGCAGAGCAGCCTAAACACCTTTGTATCAATGAATTAAGTATAGATCCGATGCAACCGGAGTATTGGAATGAATAAAAGGCAATATGGATGCGATTTGCCTTTTCACCATATGGCTATTCAGCCTAATGGGCAAATACGTCCGTGTTGTTATTTTAGGCCTGACGAAGTACCTGACGATTTAAATATTAGCCACCCTGATCCATTTAATCATCCGTTTTTAAAATATATAAGACAAATGATGTTAGATGACATTCCTGTAGAAGGGTGTCGTAACTGTTACAAAGACGAACAAGTTAGTGGACGTAGTATGCGTACTGAAGTTAACGAAAGTCTTATATTTGGATTACCTCTAGGTCCTGAACGTGGAAAAATAGAAAAACTTACCAATATAGATTTAGCATTTAGCAATGTTTGTAATAACCGTTGTAGAATGTGCGGACCTTGGTTAAGCACTAACTGGTACAGTGATGCTAAGAAGTTAGGCATGGATATTCCTCGAGGCGTAGTTGCTAAAAACAGTGTTATTGAAGATTATGATTTAAGTGACTTACGATTTATCAAACTTATCGGCGGCGAGCCGTTAATGGAACAAGAAAAATTTATTAAATTACTTAATAAATGTACACTTGATAAGTTAAGTATTCTATTGGTTACAAATGCTACACTAAAACCTAATGAAGAATTGTTTGATTTGTTTAAGCAATGCAAACGTGTAGATACACATTTAAGTATTGATGCGTACGGACCTATCAACAACTTTTTACGTAAAGGCAGTATATGGGAAGAAATTGATAGTAATGTAGATTGGTATGTTGCTAACATGTCGGATAATAAACAATTTTCGGTAAGCATTGACAGTGTTGTTAGTATATATAATTGCAATCAAATTGATCAAATGATCGAATACAAAAAATCCAAAGGCGTGTACAGTAAGTTTGATATGGTGGATGGACCAGATTGGATGCGTCCGAGAAATATTCCTAACGTACACAAAGTTGAATTATTAGAAATAATAAAATCTCAAAAAGAAAAATACAACGAACATATTTTTGATCTTTTAATAAATGAGCTACATAATGAAGGAAATGCAAAAGACTTTGTGTTTCACGATAATAGATTAAACACACTACGTAACGAAACGTGGCAAGAACACAATAGTTGGTTAAGCAAATGTTTTTAGATATAAATGATATAACAAAAATACAAATAGATCATACTAGTAGATGTAATTGTATGTGTCCGCAGTGTGCTAGAGTAGTGGATGGCAAAATAGTTAATCCTAGTATGCCTATTGCTGATCTTACATTAGATGATTATAAAATATTATTAGAACCGTTTGAAGATAACAAAGTTACATTATTTCATTGTGGTAACTACGGCGATGCACTAGTAAGCCCTACATGGAACGAAACATACGATTACAGTTTAGAACATGCTAAAAAGATACGTATTGCTACCAATGGTAGTATGCGTACACCTGATTGGTGGCGTGAACTAGCACAAAAAGGCAGCAACAAAGTAAGTGTTATTTTTAGTGTAGATGGATTAAAAGATACTAATCATTTATATCGTGTTGGTAGCAACTTTGATAAGATTATGGAAAACGCACAAGCATTTATAGATGCAGGCGGACATGCTGAATGGGCGTTCATTGAGTTTAAACACAACTATCATCAAATTGCAGAAGCAGAACGTATTGCAACTGAAATGGGCTTTGCAAAATTTACTGCAAAGTATACGTCACGTTTTGCAGATCAAGACAAGAAAGCAGAAGAAACACGTAAAGGCAATGTAGTTGAAGAAAAAGCCAACCAAAATACACAAGATAAAATTGATATACGTAAAAAGTACAACAGTTTTGACGAGTACGTAGAAAATGCTCCAATTACTTGTAAATATCAACGTGATCGTACAGTATTTGTAGATATGAAAATGAAATTATGGCCTTGCTGTTGGCTAGGTGCTCCGGAATATTTTCATAGACCTACACCACAAACTGCTAGTTTTGATCATTTGTTTAAACTGTATGGCAAAGACTTTAATGACATGCGTAAACATGGCTGGCGTGTATTTGAACACGAATTCTTTCAACAGTACTTAGATAAATCCTGGAATGCCCGTGATGAGAAGTTCAAACGCATATATACTTGTGGTAGAACATGTGGCGACAAGTTTGAGTTTAGCAGCGGTCACGGAAAAAATATAAAAAGCGAGAGTTTGAATGGCAAATAGAGCATGGTGTCCGTTACCTTGGATGAGCCTAAATGTAAGAAACAACGGCGATATACGTGTATGTTGTAATGCTAATGTTAGTAACACACAGGGTCTAGTATCAAAAGCCAATGGAACTAATTATAATTTAGGTAAAGATAACATTGACGATTTTCGTAATGCAGACATTATGAAAGAAATACGTCTTGCTATGCTTGATGGCGAATATCATGAAAGTTGTATACGTTGCAAACGTGAAGCAGAATCCGGTATGGAAAGTCGTGCTGATTGGGAACGTATGATTTGGAACCATACAATTACCGAGGAAGATGCTAGAGATTTAACAGAACAAGACGGTAGTATTAATGTAGAACAAAATCCATTAAAGTACATGGATTTACGTTTTGGTAATTTGTGTAACTTAAAATGTCGTATGTGTGGACCAACAGATAGTAATATGTGGTATGAAGATACTGTTAAATTGTGGGGACCACAATACAAAGACAGCGGCACACAAATTAAACTGGTTAAAAATGAAAAAGGAAAACACCAGCCTAACATCGACATTTATAGTTGGTATGAAAATCCACTGTTTTGGAAAGACATGGAATCTAAGATTCCTGAAATAGAACGTTTGTATATTGTTGGCGGCGAACCTCTTATGATTGATCAACACTATGAATTTTTACAACAGTGTATTGATGCTGGCCGTGCAGATAAAATTATTATTGAATATAATACCAACATTACAAACATACCAGAACGTGCATGGAACATATGGAAACATTTTGAGCGTGTACAAATTGGTATGAGTGTTGATGCTGTAGGTCCTATTAACGATTATATTCGCAATCCTAGTAAGTGGTGGAAGTTAGAAGAAAATATGCGTAAATTAGATAACGCAGAAGGATCATTTAAAATCTGGTGGGCTGCAACTATACAAGCATACAATCTAATACACTTGCCAGAAACTATGATGTGGAAGATTGAACAAAACTTTAAACGTATTAATGTTGACGTAAAACACAAAAGCGTTATAAGTCCGCACCCACTGCATAATCCAAAGTTTCTTAACATTAAAATATTTCCACAAGAAAGCAAGCAGTGGATTACTGAATATTTTGAAGATTGGAAAATTCGTGCAAAGGATAAAATTTCTGATCCGTTAAACTACAAGCACTTTTGTAAAATACTTGATACATATACAAAATATATGTGGGCGGAAGATTATAGCAGTGAATTAGAAAAATTTTGGCATTACACCAAAACACTAGATGCAAGTCGTAATGAAAACTTAAAATCAGTATCTCCTAAAACCTATGAATTATTGCTTGGAGACAAGTATGCAACCGATTAAGTGTGTTAGAACTGACAGAGAACTTGTTGTAAGAACTTTTGGAGATGCACTTGCAGGCTCATTATGTTGTGCTGCAACAGATAGTGTTGATCTAAATGTAATTGATAATTTAAACAGTGTTAAAGAAGATTTGAATAATGGTATTTGGCCTAAACATTGTTTAGGATGTAAAAAAGACGAAGACAATAACATTTTGTCGTGGAGACAAATTGGCAATCAACGCAATGATGAAACACAAACTTTAGAATTATATGTTGAAAATACTTGTGATTTGGCTTGTATATATTGCAGTCCTAAATATAGCAGCAAGTGGGAAAGTGAAATAAAAAACAGTGGATCTCAAAAAGAACTTCTAAATAATTTAGTAAATGATTCTTCTTTTGTTTCAAATCATAAAATAAATCATAAACAAGATATTTTGTCAATTGTAACAGATATGGGTGCAAGAGATTGTGAAAAAAATATGATAACGTTATTAGGAGGCGAACCTTTTATGACAAAATATTTTAAAAACAATATTGTGCAAGATATTGTAAAATCTTTCTATCAAAAAACATCAAAAGACAAAAAATTAAAATTGCAAATTATTACAAATGGAAACACACCGGGTAATTTAATAGATAAAATATTAAATTCAATTGCAGAATTAAAAACCCAATATCAATATCTAAACATAGGTATAACAGTAAGTATTGATAGTGCAGGAGCAAATGCAGAATTAGTAAGGTACGGATTAGATTATAGCAGATTACTTGATAATTTTAAAAAATATTTACAAAATATACAAAGTGTCGGATGTAGAATTACACTTAACACTGTGTCATTAGATGGAACAATTGATCTTTTATCAGACCTATTTAAAATTTGTAAAAATTTAGATAAAAAAATTTTTATATCTTTTGGAAGTATAAAATATCCCCAATATTTAAGCACATGTATTTTACCAAAAGATAAAAAAAGCACAATAGAAAATATTAAAAAATATATAGAAGATAATATAAAATATGTTGATGAAAATTGTTTGCCTCGATTAAGTGATGAATTACAAGAAAGCATTGATATTCTTGGTTCTTTTGATTTGTCAAAAAAACAAAAAGAGGCCACAAATGCTCTTGATTTCTTTGATTATGTAAAAAACTCGAGGGGGGTAAATATTGCAGAAATAAATTATGATTTATTTTTATATTATAAAGGACTTGCTAAATGACTTTACCTTGCGTCGAATCTACAAATACTATTCTAATAGAAAAAGAAGCCGAAGGTTTTAGAGTACGTCCGTGTTGTTGGTTTATATGTAGAAATCCACATTATGCTAACACTATAGATGAAATAAATTCTCATAAGTATATGAAAAAAATACGAAAGCAATTTAAAAAAAATTGGCAAGATGTTCCTGGCTGTAAATCTTGTGTTGATTATGAAAACGCAGGACTTCCTAGTAATAGACAAAACAAAGCTGAATTTGGCAAGTTTAAAGGTGTAGTTAGATGGGATATAAGATTTGGAAATACATGCAATCTAAAATGTATAATGTGTACACCAAAATACAGCAGTAAGTGGATGGAAGATGCTGATATATATCAAAAATATAATTTCGATCCAGTTGTTCCTGTAAATTTAACTGACGACGAATGGGAATACATATATCAACACACAAAAAATAGAGCAAAAGAAATTTATTTTGCTGGAGGCGAACCTTTATATGATAAAAAATTAATTAAATTTTTAGACAGGTTGTCACAGCATGAGCGAAACAGAAAATTTACTCACATACAATTACAAACAAACGCTGTAATTGTAGAAACTAAAATTCTTGAAATACTTTCAAGATTTAAACGTGTAAGTTTTAACATAAGTGTAGACGGTTGGGGCAAGGTAAATGAATTAATTAGATTTCCTACTAATCATGCTCAAGTAGTAAAAAATATAGAAAAATTACAAAAAATATCTAACAATAATATATTTTTTCTTAGCACGTTACAGGCAATGAATCTTCCTGAAGTAGATATAATCAAAGAAAATTTATCTAAGTATACTACTGATAGTAATTATGTGCAAGTAGCAAATTTAAATCAACCTCATCATTTGTCTATAAATGCATTAAAGCCTCATGTAATAGAAAGATTGAAAAAACAGATAAAAAATGAAATTGCACAAGAAATAATGAATCAGTATGTGTACGATGAAAAATCAAATAAAAAAATGCAATCCTATCTTTTAGAATTTGATGCTAGAAGAAATACAAATAGTAGATTAATAGTTCCGTGGTGTTTTGAATGAGTAAAGAAACATATTGTCAAAGAGTTGATCATGAATTAATTTTGAGATCGTTTAACGAAAGCATTGAAGCAGCATTGTGTTGTAAAGCACAGAATCCTATAAATTTATATCCTAAAAACGAAAATATTGAAGATGTAAAAACTGCTCTCTCTAATGGTATAAAGCACAAACATTGTTCAGTATGTTGGCAGCATGAAAAACAAGGTATAAAATCTTGGAGACAAATTGGCAACGATATAAATTATCATAATAGAAATGATCTAGAATTATATTTAGATAACACTTGTGATTTGGCTTGTATATATTGTAGTAAAAAATACAGTTCTAAATGGCAACAAGAAATAGGCAATGCTTTACCAGAAGACAAAGACCTCTTAAACAGATTATTAAATGATAACGAAAATTTTGTGCCTAGTAATAAAAAGATTAATCACGTAGAACGTATGCTCAACGAAGTAACAATCTTTGGACATCGAACAACACAAACACGAGATAGAGCACAAATTATGTTATTAGGAGGAGAACCTTTGTTAGCTCCTTACATCAAAAAAAATGTTATACATGATATTGTTGATTCTTTTTATAAACATGGAAATTCAGAACACCCTTTAAAAATTGTTATTGTTACAAATGGAAATTCACCTGACCATATAATTGATAAAACTATTTCTACTATGTATGAGCTATCGAAAGTTTACAAAAACATTGAGTGGAGTATTGCTTTAAGTATGGAAAGTATTGGTAAGACTGCTGAAGCAATACGTTTTGGATTAGATTATAATCAATTTATAAAAAATTACAAAAAATATTTAAGCACACCTTTTCAAGTTGGTTTTAACCTAACTATAAACACTATATCATTTAACAGCACTCCGCAATTTGTTGAAGAAATGTTTGCGTTGGCAAAACAACACAATAAGGAGATATATTTTAGATTCAATGTTTGTTTGTTTCCAAAATATTTAAGTGTAAGGATGGTTTCAAAAAGTAATCTTTATATTATAGATGACATTCGCAAAGTTATCGAAAAATATAAGACTCAAATTTATACTCCTCATCAATTTCTTGGCATGATAGATAGCGATTTGAATAACTTAGAATCTTATATAGATACAGAAGAAAATAAAAAAGAATGTGCAAGTGCAGGATTGCAGTACTTTGATTACTTGAAACGTGCTAGATCTACAGATATTTCTGAAGTTGCAAAGGATGTATTTGATTATTATATGGAATTGTTTGAGGTAAAACATGCCGGTTAATGTAGATAAAAACAATCCAGATTTTTATGGCTTTACAAGGTACGATTCTAGTGGTAAAAAATTATCCATAGGACCATGTGTTAACCCTGGCGATGAAAATAAACATTGTTTAGCTTGTACACGAGAAATTTTATATGATAGTTATACTAATAAATTAAAATGTTGTTATATCAATACAGGTGTAGATGCAACAAAATTTAAAAACTTTAAAAAAATGATAAAAGATATTGACAATGGAATACAACGGAATGAATGTAAAAATTGTGATTCCTCTGATTTTAGGAAACGTACTAATAATTTTTGGATAAACCCAACGAGTGGAAATAGTCATGTCGAATTAGAAATCTCAAATTATTGCCCTGCTTCGTGCTTGTATTGTAAATCAAAATATAGTTCTACATGGGAAAACGAAATAAAAGAAAATGATAATATTCCACAACAAATATTAGAACAAAATAATATAGAAAATAAAACACAAGATAGCGAAAAAATAATTAAAAAAATTGTTGATAGCATTTCTAAAAATATTAATAAAAGAGCTTGTATAGGAATTACCGGTGGCGAACCGGCTTATAATATAATTGAAGAAGATCATTTAAAAAAAATAGTTACAAGATTTTACAGTAAAAATATAGTGCCTCGCCGAACTATAAGATATGATTTTTGTACAAGTTTAAATATAAATGAAAAAAGATGTAGAAAAATACAACAATATCTGCTATCATACTGTAACCGTTATCGTGATTTATTTATTGTTTTACAAATTGGAATTGAAAGTACAGATGATTATTTTAACTTTACTAGACACGGCAACAATTGGCAACGATTTGATAAAAATTTAAAATTATTTTTAGAACGTACAAATTTTGGAATTGAATTTAAACCGATGTATAATAACGTAGCGTTACCTAATCTACTTGATTTTATAAAGTATACAAATAATTTGTCATTCACGTATCGCCCTATTCATCTATCCAGTGCATTTGCTCTTGATTATAATGCATTTAATTTTAATTTATTGCCAAAAGATCATCTACAATATGTAAAAACTACTAGAGATTATTTGGATAATAATAAAATATATTTTGAAAATAAAGAAAGTGTTTATTCATCTTTAGATTTTATGGAATACTGTTTTAACCACTTATCTACGTCAAAAAAAGATTACCAAGAAGCACTTGAAGTTTTTGATTATTTTAAAAGAAAACGTCAAGTTGATTTACAACAAATTAATCCAACTATGTACAATCATTTACTAAAAATGTCTGCAAACTGAGGATAGCTTTCAAAGAAATCTTGGCCTCTATACTTGTCAGTACCTTCTAAATACGTTTGTAATTGAGGCAACAAATGGCTATCGTCTTTGCTATTCATAAAATTTTTAATGTATTCTAGTGCATTTGCAATTTTAATATTGTTAGTATGTTTTTGGTGTTCTTCAAACTTTTTTGTCACACGCTCTTTGATATGTTGCGGAAGCACTGTAACGCATAATATCTCTGGGTATGTTAAGTGTGTAGGATTCATTATTTGTGCAGTAGGGTCGTGTTCTGCCCACCAGTCTAAACTTTCTGGCATATGCCAAACATTTAAAATACTAATTGTACTACGTAAAATAATACGGAAGTTGTGAGTGTGTTTAAGTTCTAAGAAACGTTTAGTTACTGCTTCCGTAGTTTCATATTTAGCAGGCCAACGTATATACTCTGATTCTGCAGGATTAGCACTATCAAAACTTAGAGCAAACTCTACCTTTTTAAATTTACTCCATTTATCGATCCAACTTTGTTTTGGCATAATAGTACAGTTGGTGCTATAGTTTAAAAATATTTCACTGCAATCACGTTCTGCTAGTAGTTTATCAACTACAACCCATTGATCCTTTGTCATTAATGGTTCGCCACCGGTAAACTTAATGTGTACTAGATCGTTTATAAACGGATATATATTGGCTACATCGCTTTTGCTTTTTTCAACTTCGTTATAAGTTTTGCCAAATATTGCTTGTTCTTCTTTAAACCATTTCCATGCATAACGACTATCACACATTCTACATGCTAGATTACAATCGTTACTAATAGCCAGTTCTATCCAACCTATTTTAGGATTGTCTAGGTCTACTAGTTTGTCTATGTCTAGTTCTTTGTTGTCGTGATAGCGTTCACGTAAACTACGTTTACCGGCAGCTTCTTCTTGGTAGCAACGTATACAACCAGGTACTTCCTCGCCTTTCATCATTTTGTCACGGACGTCATTCATCCAATCTCCGTAGAACACTTCGCTTAGTGTTTTTTCTTTAAGATTGTTTTCGTTAGGTCTAAACTTTTCTGCAAATCTACAGCATGGCTTAACACGCCCGGTAGGATCAATAAATTGATGATCCCAAGCCATGCTGCAAAATGTTTTACTTGGTATTTCCAATTTTTACTCTCTTAATGACGGAACTTCTAAATATTCTTCGTAAGTTAGTATTGGTGCTGGATCTTCTATATTGTTTGAAGTAAAACCATATTTACGTTCTTCGCACCACCAACATGTACCACAAGGAACTGTGGTTTTGTATTTGTGTACTACTGCAATGTTTTCGTCGCAACTACAAGTTAATGGTGCAATCTCATCAAGCAATCCGTACTTGATATAAAGATTTATAATATCGCCTTTGTCCATGTTATAGTGCGGACTAGCACTATGAGTTGTAGTATAAATTGAGGTAGCATTATCTCTATTTTTTTGTCTATATTCGTCATTCTTCCAACCTACTCTTGCTTCGTCTGGAGGATTTTTAGTATTACCATTATACTCAAAGTCAATCTTACCACTGTGGAATAAATCTCTAATCATATTAACAAAGAATTTGTCTTTCTTACCATCAAAAGTGCTAGTTTCTTCTAACGGCATGTCAAATACTATTCCATCGTTGATAAAATCAACTCCAGTTAGTTCTCTTACTTTGTCTATGATTGCATCTGTTGCTGCAATATTTTTTACTTTAGTAGGTATAAAAACACTAATAGGTTGTATTTTTATATCTAACCCTGATTGTTCAATAGCTTTTGCAGTTAAGAACAACAATAACGCACTATCTAACCCGCCTGATACTTGAATACCAACTGTACGCCAATCCTTTCCTAAAGGAATAACAGTACTTGAACCGCTGTCAGCTGTAAATTCAATTTCAATATCTGCGTGTATCTCTTCGTAATCGTTTGAGTTTGCAAGTTTTCTTACTAGCATGTTTTGTCACCTTTTAATTTAGTAAATCAGCTGTGTGATAAGTATGTATATAATGATATTTATTGGAGGCCGACATTTTGTATCTTAAATTAGAAGATATTAGAGAGCTACATGTAGAAATTACAAACTTGTGTAATGCAGCTTGTCCTATGTGTGCAAGAAACGTATTTGGGCAGGGAGACAGACCAGGCAGAGGCCTCGGCGATTGGACTGTTGAAGAAATACACAAAGTATTTGATAAAAAAGTATTACCAAACTTGAAGTACGTATACTTTTGTGGTACACACGGAGATCCAATTGCATCTAAAAATGTATTTGAAGCAATTAAAGCAGCAAAAGATTTAGGTGCAGGAATGGAAATGTTTACCAATGGTAGTTTAAAAACTGACGATTGGTGGCGTAAACTTATGGATATCCTTGACGAGCGTGATCGTATAACATTTAGTGTTGATGGCATTGAAACCAATCATTTGTACAGACAAAACACCAACATTGATAAAATAATGAGCCATATGAAAATAGCTTGCGAATCACGTGCAAAAGTGCGTTGGGACTTTTTAGCATTTAAACACAACGAACACGAATACGAAGCGTGTAAAGCACTAGCAAAGAAAATAGGCGTAGATGACTTTAGACTAAGACGTACTGCAAGATTTGATATTTTTAAAACACGTTTTCCAGTATTAAACAACAATCAAGAAATTACTCACTTTCTTGAACCACCTGATAGAGAAGATTTGCGTCATCCTAGTTTAAAAGAAATGGGAGAAATAGCCAACAAAATTTATGGTGATGATTTTTCCGATATTGAATTAAACAACGAATCAATTAAACAGTTTTTTCCTCCTAAACGAGATCATTATAAATATGTAGACAAGCCGTTGCCTGCTGATAACTATCAAATACAATGCATCTATCAGCAAGCAAGAAAAATGTATGTAAACAGTAGGCTAGAAGTTCATCCGTGCTGTTACATAAGCGACGAATATGAAAACTGGAAAACACTTGCAAACGGTCAATTACCGTATCCAATTGGCGAACTAAGTCTTAGAGATAAAACTTGGGAAGAAATTATGGATCATAAATTCTTTACTGAAGATTTAGTAAAAAGCTGGACTAGCAATAATGTAATTCCAAGATGTATTCGTACATGTGGTGTTGTTAAAAGAGAAGCAGAACAAAACGTTAAAGTGGATTTATAATGAAAGATATACTATTATGTATTATGCCTCGTGTAGAGCCAAATGCACCCACGGCTGGTGCAGGAGTATTAAAAGCACATTTGCTTGAAGCAGGATATGATGCAACAGTACTAGATTTAAATATTGATCTATATCAACATTTGAAAAAACTAGGAACAGCAGAGAAACACTTTTTTGATAATGAAGTTTATTTTAGTAATCAGCCAAGTCATCCAATAAATGAAGATTTTGAAAGGTTTTATGAAGAACACAAAGATTGGTTTATGGACTGGATTGAAAAGTTTAGATTAATAAATCCAACATGGATTGGAATGAGTCTATTAAGTGCGTTTAGTCTTAGTGCTAGTATGAAGATGAGTTTGCTAATAAAAGAGCACTTACCTCATATTAAGATTGTCTGGGGCGGAACAAATGTACAACATGATGGATTTTTTGCACCAGTAGAAAGCGGAATGATAGATGCATTTATTAAAGGTGATGCTGAAAGGGGTATTATTGAATTATTGAAAGGAAATTGGGACTATCCTGGTATAAACAACACCAAAGAGATAGATGAAATAATTCCTTTTGATTTATCGCTTCCTCCAAATTATGATGATATACATTGGGATATGTATGAAACCAAGTTTTTCAATAAACCTGCATATATAACTGCAAGTAGAGGATGTGTACGTAGATGCACATTTTGTAATGACTGGCAAATATGGCCTACATATCGCATGAAGTCTGCAAAGAAAATTGCAGAAGATTTAGATAACTTAAAAGGAAAGTACGGAAGAAATACATTTCTTTTTACAGACAGTTTGCTCAATGGTAATTTAAAAATATTTAAAGAAACACTAATCGAGCTGAAAAAGATTAAAGAAAAATATCCAGATGAACCTTTTTGGTGGAGCAGTCATATGATTGTAAGACCTAAGTCACAATGGCCTGAAGAAATTTTTCAATTAATGGCAGAAAGCGGTTGTGTTGAAGCAGTTATAGGAGTAGAAAGTTTCAGTGAACGAGTGCGTAACCATATGGGTAAAAAGTTTACCAATGACGACATATGGTATATTTTTGAAATGCTAAACAAATACAAAATTAAAAATCAATGTTTGATGCTAATTGGGTATGCTACCGAAACGGAAGAAGATCACCAAGAAAATCTAAGGTGTATAGATTATGTTTATCAAAAAGGATGGGGTTATGCTAAAGTAGGCAACTGGGATTTATTTAGATGGACATTTGGAAACAGTTTGTTATTAAATGAAAAACATTCGTTATTTGACATGGTAAAAACTGATCCAACTTGGCAATGGAAAAGTGCAATGGATTGGATATACAAAGACAATGATATGGCTGTAAGATTACGCAGATGGAAAGAATCGATAGGTAGAGTACAACTTTGGGATCCTGAATATCAACCTACTCCAACTACTGCACGAACAATTGAAATAACAGAAGAAAGACTTAATAATCCTGATGGTCCAAAGTTTTGGAGTGAATAATGACTATTGTTTGCCCTTATAGATGGAATTATGTTGTTATAGATTTGCAACACGAAAAAACTAATACTTGTTGTAAAACTGACACCGAATATGCAAATTTAAATTTTGACGATGCGTTTTTAAACAATGAAACACAATTCCAAAGACGCCAAGAAATGATAGACGGTTACAAGCATTCTGCATGTTCACAATGTTGGAAAGTTGAAGATAACAACGGAATTAGTTGGCGTTTAGCAGCGGCACAAATTCCAGAAGAAATTAACAGTAGACAAGGAGTCGTTAGTAATTATATTGACACATTAGAATTAATTTTAGGTAATACATGCGATATGAAATGTATTTACTGTTCGCGTCATTTTAGCACACAATGGGCAATTGATGATCTTAAAAACAAAAGAATTGATAAACAAGAATATAAGACACTAACCAAAGATTTGTCTACAGAATTTATGGACTATTTTTGGAATTGGTTTGACCAAAAAAAAGACATTATAAAGCATCTACAAATCAAAGGCGGCGAGCCAACTATTATGCCTGACTTTTACAAAATACTAGATAAAGTTATTGACACTGATATAAAACTTTTTATTGTTACAAATTTAAATACTCCTAAAAAACAATTTGATGTGTTTTTAGAAAAAGTTAAAACTGTATCAAAAGAAAAACAATTTGGCATCAATATAAGTATGGATACCGTTGGTGAACATGCCGAACGCATTAGACAAGGATTATCTTGGAATAGATTTGAAAGTAACTTGCATAAACTTTATGAATTAGCAAGTGTTAACAAAAATATACAAATAAATTTCATCACAACAATGAGCACTGAAAATTTAGAAACTCATCATATGTTTATTGATTATGCATTTAATTTGTACAAAAAATATAATACTATAACTTATTTAAATTTTAATCATGTAGATTGGCCAAATCATTTAAATCCTTATAATGAAGAAAACAGTGTTACTGTATATTTAGATAAAAGTATTGAAAAACTAGAAACATTTATACCTCAAATTACTGACCAATCGATGTTACAAAGATGGAAACAATACTATGAATATACAAAAGATTTAAAAAAAATAATAGACAATAATGACAAAGAAGTGTATAATAAAATATGACTGAAGATTTAAAATGGTCAAATTATGACTTTACTAAAATACCTTTTGAAGATATTACCGAGTTCGGGCAGCGTACTCTTCTTTATAGAGACATCTTTACTGTTAGTTGGCTTCTTGGTAGGTTTTGTAATTATCGTTGCAGTTATTGTTGGCCCTACGCTCGTTCGGACAGAAAAGACCACCGTCCAACAGAACTATGTTTACGAACAATAGATGAGATAAAAAGGCAAGCACGTGATAACGGTTTTAACAGTTTCCATTTTAGTCTTAGTGGCGGCGAGCCTACCTTTCATCCTGGGTACTTGGACATCTTGGGTTACCTCGCTGATGATGTTGACAATACTAATTACACTAGCATTCATATGACATCAAACTGTAGTCGACCGATGAGTTGGTTTGAAGACTACGTAGAACGTGCAAAACCTTTTCATAGAGCAAGTATAACAGCAAGTTTGCACACAGAACACTTAAATACAAAGGAGAAGATGCAGGATTTTGCAGATAAACTAAACCTGTGTCAAGAACATGATGTACAAGTTACAATCAATATGGTTATGGTTCCTGAGTGGTTTGAAAAAGATTGGGAAAATGCCCTTTTCTTCCACGAGCAAGGAATCAACGTTACCCTTAAACCACAGTCGGATCCGACTGCAAGCAGAGTGGTTGATGGATACACAGAAGACATGCTCAAGCGACTACACAACGGAATGCCACAAAGAGCCTACACGGAAGTAAAACGCAAATGGTCAGGAAGACCAAAGCCCAAGTTTGAAATACCAAAAGATGCTATGCATAAACCAGATGCAAGCGTGCCTTGGCATTTCCAAGTAGAGTTTAGAGATAAAGATGGTAATCCTTGGTATATGGACCAAGCAGAACGTTTTAATGCATTTAACTTTAACAAGTTTAAAGGCTGGAATTGTAATGCTGGCTATCAGGGTATCATTATACGTGAACCGGATGGTAGTGTAAAACGTTCATACAGTTGTCACGATGTGCCGTTAGGTAATATTGAAACAGGATTTAAACTATTTGATAAGCCTATGCCTTGTATAACAGAAAGTTGTGTTTCAAGTGCTGATAGTAAAATACCAAAGCGTAAATTATAATATAGCAGCAACTAAGTGAATTCTGTGTTCTTTGCTACCGTTAAATGCAGTATGATTTACAGTGGTGTTAGTCATATACCACTGTTCTTTTTCTAAATGCATAACTTCATCTTGTATTACCATAAAACAACCTTTTTGTGTTTTTAATGGATAATGCAATCTTTTTGAAAAGTCTAAATGCCACGTCATACAAGTTTGCGGCTTTGACATCATTATGCGTATTCTTCCAAGTTTGTAACGCCACTTTAAATCGTTATATACTTCTTCAAACAATGTACCTTTAAATACGTCACATAGTTCAGTAAAGTCTTCTTCGTGTAATTTTTCTTCACGTTTTGGAACAAACTTATCACCGTTTGGTAAGAATTCTTCTTTGTTCCAGTCGTACTCTAAACTAGCAACACCGTAAAAAAAGTCATTTGTGTGTCCTGGTACAGCATTAATACAAATTTGATTGTGATGATTCCAATGTAGACGGCCGTCCTCTAACATAGATTGCAGCTCGTCATACAGCGGAAGTTGTGGTAAAAAATCTAATTTTTCAAAATGTTTCATTAACGAATAATATTAACCTCAATGTCTTCTTTGACACGGCGTTTAATCATTACATTCTCTGTGTGGTGTTCTCTACGTTGTCTATTAGGATCTTTATAACCTACACCCATTAGCAATATTGGGTCTTTTTTAAGTCCTAGTATTTCTTTGACTTTTGGAACATCGTAGCAAGCACAGCAACCTGTTTGCATTCCTAGCATTGTACCGATTACATTAACATATCCTGCTGCAATACCAATAGCAGTATCTAAATCTCTTCTGTGTAGATCTTCTCTTGAAAAATCATTGTCGTTCCATTTTTTCCAATATTCGTCTGACATTTCTGCTTCTTCGAATACAACTACAAGATTAGCTAGTACTTGAGGATTTGTGCATTCAACACGTTCACCTGTTTCTGGATCTGCATAACCTAATCCCATTGATGCTTTGTGTAATTGCTCAATAATATCTCTATTGGTAATAAAATGTGCTTTGTAAAATGCAAAGTTTTGTTTACTTGGACAGTTTTGCACAGCATGAATAAGTGTTTGTATGTCATCGTCTGGAACTTCTCGAGTTAAGTCCCAGTTTCTTTGTGTGTGCTGGCTTTTGATAACAGCATTTCTAATATCTTTGTGAGTTGTTTCTAACATAATAGTACTCCTAATACTAGTGTATTTAGCCAAAATATGCTGTATAATGACGGCCACGCCGATAACTATAGTATATATCAGGAGATGCTAATGGATCTAAAGAAGTTTGATAAAAACGGAAATCCTTTAAATTTAACACCACAAGCAAATAATCAAAATCTTCCTACGTATTACGATTGGTGGTTAAAAAATCCGGAAAGATACGACCCTGATCTCGAAAGTTTAAAATGCGAGTTACAACTAACAGCGTTAGGTGATTTTGAATTATTGAACTTCAATGTAGATTGGAATGATTTTAATCATGAAATCAATCAGTTAGATTTTGTTCCTTATTTAAGACGTGAAGGCTTATCAAATGACCGAGATGGATTGTTGTTAGTAGGATTAGAAGGAGATAGTCCTACTGATAGTTTAAGCAGACCTGAAGCAATTAAACGTGCCGGGCGTATGTTAGAAGAAGTAGATTTTAATACTCCGACAGCGGCCTATGACAAACTAACTAGTTTGCATGAAATACTTGATTATTGGAAACCTCTTGGTAGGACTATGATTATTAAAACAAATGCAGGAGGCTGGTTTCCTCCTCATAGAGATAATCCACACTTAACTAGAGATACATTTAGAGTTGTAGTATTTTTAGGCGATGCTACAAATGCAGACTCTTACGAGTGGGTAATGAATGATAGAAAACAACCTGTTATTCCTAACCGTGCATATTATGTAGATACACGTAAAGTACATAGAACACATAGTTGGATTAATGATAGTTATCATCTAATTTTAAATGTTCCAAAGACTTGGGAAAATGTTATTAAACTAATGTCAAGGTTAAGTTATTAATGCGTACACAAGAACAAATTAACAGAGTTAAAAAAGGAGAAGGTGAACCTTTTTTGATGGAAACTGTTGTAAGTCAGCAAGAAATTGACAGCATACTAGAGTTTTATTTTAACAGCAACAATGTTATAGAAAAAAACACAGGACCAAAAGTGTTAAAAATAGAAGAAGATAATCCTGTACTTGCTCCTATTATACAGCGTATAAAAAACGAAGTTGGTGAATTTGATATACGTTATGCTCATGTGTTCGATGTAACTGCACCTCATATGATACACAACGACGATGTTGATGAATATCCTGATTCTTATAAAGCATTTACAATGCCATTAAAAATATACGGAGATACTGATGATATAAGTTTAGTAGTGTTTGATCAGTATTACTACGGTGGTGCAGTAAAGTTTGTAAACGGAGCAGACACCGCCGGCTGGCAAGCATACTATAATCAATATTTAACAGATTACAGCAACGTGGAAGGTACAAACAATCAAGGTATTGATAATAACTTTAGAAAAAAGTATCTGACACATTTAGAAGATAGTTGGATAGAAGGATTGAGTATTAGAAAAGCATTGCCTTGGAAAATTGGCGGTATATTGTGCTTTGATAGTTTAGCATTGCATTGTTCTACCGATTTTAGAAATGTAGGTGTTAAACAAAAAATTGGTTTAAGTATTTTCACATTGAGAAAGCAATAGCTCTATATTTAAATCGCCTTTATAAAAGTTTACATTATTTAACCATTTAACTAACGTACTATTGTCTAAACTTTTTGTTCCTATCATAGCTTCAAGCTGTTTTAAATAGTTTAACATTGAAGTTTTTTCAATGTTTGAAGATGTATCGTTGACTATTTCTTGAGTTTGTATTACATATTTTTTAAATGTATCCGGAAGATTTGCTGGATTTAAAATAACTGGATATTGTACCCAATTATAAGCATATCCGTAAGTTTTTTTTGAGTCTTTGAATATGTTGTCTACATATTGAACATATGTGGGCATGTCTTTTATTGTAAAAATATTTTGTGACATAATCATTGTAACAAAAAATACTCGCGGATTGTAAGCATAAAACTTTAAACATTTATCAAATGTTTTCCAATCTAATCTGTGCCTTACATTTTCAGATATTGCACCTGTAGATTCATTACTAAGTCCGAACGCCCATTTCCAGTTAGTTTGTTGATCGAATAATGATTGCATTTTTTTAAGACTTTTGTCAGAACTGTTACAGTTTGTAATAGTATGTAGAATAAAATATTTTTCGGCACATGTTTTGATTAATCTGTCTATGAAGTTAAAATATATTTTACTAGCAGTTGGCTCGCCCCCTAAAAATTTTATTACAATAGGATTGTTTTTATCAGTATCGAGTGTACTGAGCCAATCTGCTATAACATTTAAATCTTGATCAGTTGCCTTTGAAAATTTTTGTAGTATTCCTTTTTCCTCTGCAATCAAACTACTAAATTTTTCATCACAGTATATACAACTTTGATTGCAAATATTATCTAATGATATTTCAATTTTTTTAACATAATGTTGTTTTGGATTTTGTCTAATCTTTTTTTCTAACACAGGATCATTTTTTAATAGACGAATACTAGTTCCGGTCTGTTCTTCATTGCTCCAACAAAAATTACAAACTGGATGTTTTTTATTATCAATCATGTACTGTTTACGTTCGCGTAATGTAGGATGATTTAATATCCAGTCAACTGTAAGATGATCCGGAAGAGGTTCTCGAGGTGTATGACAACAAAAACATATAGTTCGATTGCCCAAATTTAAATTTATTTCTTCCCATGTAGCACTACAAAATATATTCATAACATATTTAGTGGTAATAAATATTTGACAAACATGTTACGGTGTAGTAAAATATAGTATGAATATCTTGAAACTTATGCTGATCAATCCTTGGGTACAGTGTCCACAGTTACCTGAAGTTGACAAAGTATTAAAAACTGTATCCATTGTAAATTACTATAGAGGTTCAAATGCTGCTAAAAAAAGATTAGCAGAACTTGAACAAAAGTACAGATTATGGATCAAAGACATTGCAAACTTAGACGAGTTTGAACACTTTTACTTTGTAAACGGTGTTACAGATGCTATTAACCAATGGATAGCAACTGAAACTCGGCCGTGGCAGTTTTTAGAAGGAGATTACGAATACGCTAGTATGATTAGCGGCACAGGTACAAAAACAAAATATATTAACAACACTGATGTGTTGTATATTTCTAATCCTGCTTGTGCAACTGGTAATTTTATTGAGTTTAATGATATTCCTAATCCAGTTATATTAGATTGTGCGTATATAGGCAGCACAGCAAAAAAACAGATACAGATACCTAAAAACACAGAACAAGTATTTTTTAGTTTTAGTAAAGGTTGGGGATTAGTTGGACAACGTATGGGTGTTGTTTTTACAAAGCATCCGCATAAAAGTCTACAACCGATGAAAAATGTTGAAGCATGGAACTATACAGGAGTTGAAGTAGCTCATGCTATTCTAGACAACTTTGACGTAGATACTATCTATAATCTATATAAACCTATGCAAGATAGCATTTGTAAAGAAATTGGATTTACACCAAGTGACTGTTTCTTTATAGCAAATACTACAGACGACAAATGGAAATTGCGTCGACGCACAGGAAATATTGCAAGGATAGACTTGTCATATGCAATGAATAAGGAAATAGGCAATGACTAAAATAGTAGGTATGGCATTTAGTTATAGTCCAAATAGTATGCAACGTAGAGGATTAGAACTACTTAATAATGTAGTGCCATTTCACAAGATTTATACACTTGCTGATTTTGATATTCCGTTAGTTAAAACAAATTATCCAAACGGTGAAGCACCGGACAGTGTAAAGCGTTTTGTTGAAGCAATGGAAGAAGCAGATGCATTAGTATTTGGCATTGCAGAGATGGTTGCACAACCTTGTGCAAGTTTTAAAAATGCTATGGAATGGTTGGTTATTGAAATAAACAGTGATGTTGACTTGTCACGTAGTTATTGTATTAGTCACAAGCCTATGGTAACTACAACTTTTACACCTGGACCACATGCTGGTGCTAGACATTGGGATGCAACTAACCAACTGCTATTTCAATTAAACTGCAAAGTAAAAGAAAACTATGTATTTAGAGATGCATGGGAAAACCTATTACCTAACAATGTTAGCTATATAGAGAATTCTGCAAATGATATGCTTAAATATCTTACAGAGTCATACATAGACGAAGGCATACAAGTACATGACAGAGTAAGAACTATGGGTGCATGGTTAGATTATTACGATGATTGGAATAACGCATGGAACACTTCAAAGAAATAGATTTTAACACCGACATATCTTTTTTCTATGAACTAGTGGAACATATCAAAAATGACACTTCGTTTGATATGGATGAAAGTGTGTTTATGTGTTGGACAAAGGATAATCCTGTGTTTGAACAAATAAACAATTTTGTTGAACGTATGGCAACAGTATTAGATTGTAAGTACAGTAGAAGTTGCTATACAGTACAAACAACTAAAGATAGTAACTTACCTGTACACATAGACAAAGACGACTCTTTAGTGGGTCATACAAGCGTACACAGCAACGTATACAGCTTGATAATACCTATTACAGGTAAAGCAAGCACTAGATTTTATCATCTGCACAGCAACGATTTAGGGCCCGATACAACGGATGTAGATTACCGTTACGGATTGTATATCAATGATAAAAACATAGAAAACAAAATACATTGGATGTCGTCTATAACAATAAACAAACCAACAGTGTTAAACATAAGTTATCCGCACAGTGTTAAAATGTTTCAAGCACCAAGAATAACTTATCATGTTAAACTACTTCAATGCAAACACAATATTAGAGAGATCGGAAAACTATTAAGTGAGCTATAACTCGCTGCTACTAGCAGCAACACCGCGACAAAAATCATATTATGCTTCAAAGAACTTTGGAGTACACAGAGTTGCGGCTGAGTTTAGAAGCAGAGATGTTGACACACAAGTTGTACATTACTTTAATAGATTTACAGATACAGAACTAAAAGACCTTGTAAACAAGTATTGTAATGCTAACACAGTAGTCGTAGGATTTAATACAATGTTTTGGGAAAACTACGAAGACGGTGAAAAGGAATATGTTTTAGAAAAAGCAAAAACAGTTGCAACTTATGTTAAAACAAATTTGCCACATGTAAAAGTTATTGTAGGTGGTCCTAGTTGCAGATTATTTTTAAAAGATGAGTTTGAAAATCTCATAGATGCTATATTTGAAGGATTTAGTGAAAACGACTTTATCAAATACATAGAACATTTAAAAGGCAACGGATTATGTCCAATACCTAACAAGTCTTACAATAGCATTGATGTTTACAACAATATATATGGCTCATTTGATTTTTCAACCAGTACTACGTTATACACAAAAAAAGATTGTTTGCACAGTACTGATGTACCTACACTAGAAGTAGGTCGTGGTTGCATTTTTAAATGCAAGTTTTGTGCATTTGCACTTAATGGTAAAAAGAAGTTTGATTACATTAAAGATCCTGATATACTCAGACAAGAACTTATACACAACTACGAAAACTTTGGATTTACAAACTACATACTCAGCGATGACACATTTAATGACAGCACTTACAAAATAGAAATGCTGCATCGTGTGTTTACTAGTTTACCGTTTGATATTAAGTTTGCATCTTATCTAAGACTTGACCTGTTACGAGCACACCCTGAACAAATACCTTTGTTAAAAGAGATGGGTCTTGTAGGTGCATTTTTTGGTATCGAATCGTTTAACTATGAAAGTGCAAAATTAATAGGCAAAGGTTTAGATCCTGACATAGCAAAAGAAATGTTGTTAGACTTAAAAGCAAACCGTTGGGGCAACAAAGTAAAAATAGGAGTAGGGCTTATTGTAGGGTTGCCTTATGAAGACTATAAATCTCATGAACGTACACAAGAATGGATATTAGACGAAAACAACACAGTTGATCAAGTTATTCCGTTTCCGTTAGGAGTTACTAATCCAAATAATGTAAAACCACAGCCATGGGACAGCGAGTTTCAAAAAAATGCAGACACTTATGGGTTCTATTGGCCTAACAACGATAGCATACGTTGGCACAATAGGATAGGACCAATAAAGTCGTTAGACGAAGCAGAAAGAATATATGCCGACTATTCGGTAAATGTATCAAAATCTGCACGTTGGAAACAAGGAGGGTTTAACTTGTTAAAAGCATACCCTCTTATAAGTTCGCAAAAAGATGCTCCTAGTTTAGATCAGCTTCTTGAAATGAACAGATACCAGTACACTAAGTATATTAAACACGTAGAAAACAACACAGACCTTGAAACAAAATATGTAGAAGATTATAAAAAGGAAATATTATATGTTAACCAAACTAGAGAATAATAAACCAGTTGATTACATCATTGATGAATCGAAACGGATTATCCTTTGTGGTGTTCCTGGTGCATTTACTCCAGGCTGCACCAGTAGACACTTGCCAGGATTTATTGGCGGATTAGAAGAATTAAAAAACAAAGGCATTGATAAAGTTGTGTTTGTTGCTACCAACGATGCATATGTTATGGATGCATGGAACACACACCACGGACACCCTGACATTGATTGTGTAAGTGATATGTTTGGCAACTATTGTGAAAGCATTGGAGAGTTATCGAAAGACCATTCATTTGGCATGAGATGCAATCGTTTTGCAGTATTAATAGAAGATGGTAAAATAGTACGCAAGTTTGAAAATCCTTTTATTGAAGGTGTACTTGGAGAGCTTTAATGGAACCATTTAAAACAACACACTCTAACTATAGACGAGTTTTAAACAGCAAAGAACCGTTGTATCACTATAATATTGAAGATTATATTGCAAGAGAAAATCCTGAGCATCCTGAGCATAAAAACTTGAACTATCACAGTGAGTACACCGGTTATAGAGGTGTTGTATGGACGCCATTAGATTTGCCATTTTTAGAAATAGACTTAGACCATGTATGGAATGTGTGGCAAGAAGTAAGACACGAAAAGCGTGAAGGACTTGCACAACCTTGGTTTGATGAACGTCCTGATGATATGAATAGTTCACGCCATAGTGCATATTCTGATCATGATTACAGAGGATTCTTGTTATTTAAAAATACTGATTATTATAACATGGATACACCTGGCGAATGGTATGATATTGTACAGCAAGAATTTCCACAAGTAAAAGAGTTTTGTGAAGCATTGCCTTTTGATAATATGCGTTTTATTGCATTTGCCGGACGTGACGATCACGGTGTAGGTCCGCATTACGATGAAGATCCTGCAAACAGAGCAAGACTTGCTCCACAAGAACCTAGCCAGATAAGAATACGTTGGAGCAACGTCACAACACCTGAAAAAGAACATTTGTACTTTACAAAGGATCATGGAGCAACACGCATCTATCCTATACTGCCAGCAGATACAAACACTATGGCATGGGATGGACAAGTACACGAACACGGTGCCGACCGTGGATTTCATCCTAAGGACAGACTTATACTCATGCCTATGGGTACATTAAATGTTAAGAAGTGGCATGAACTGCTAGAACGCAGTATAAACAAATACAAAGATTATGTTATTACAGTAGATCATTTAAAATGAAATACCAAGGAAAAAAGTTAAGTCAAATAGATCCTGTTGAAGCAAGTTGTGCAACTGCTGAACACGGTTGGATCGTTATTGAAGGTAGTAATGCATCTCCTGAAGAGTTTGCAGAATGGTATTTAGATACATTTTATACACTAAGTCCAGATATTTGGTGTAGTGACACAACACACAGTAATTTATTTTGGAGAGTAACAAACGATTTAGTCGATGATAAAAATAAAGGACTTTTTGCTAACGACGATGTTGACTGGCATTCAGATCTTATACCTGAGATAGATTCTCAAGAAGTTGTTGGTTTATATGCTAAAACTATAACTTATCATACAGAAACATGGATATGTTCTTCGACAAAATATTGGAAAAGTTTATCAACTGAAATACAAGACTGGCTACGTAGTTTAGAAGTAGAAATATTAAACAAAGGCAGTAATAACAAAACTCCATTTTTAAAACCAGACGAAAGTCAGTGGGAACGTGGCGACTGGGACAATCAATACACTGAAACAGTTGTTAATGGTATAAGAAAAAATAGACAACTAAGTCAAATCAAAAATTCTTCAAATATCAGTGATGTTGATGCTAAAAAATTTAAAGAACATAGAGGAGTAGTTACACAACATAAGTTAGTAACTAATCATCCATTAGAAGTACCTGGTGTATTTTTTCCTCCATATGAAATTGTAAACTTTTACAAAGATAACAATGTAATAGAAAATGCAGAAAATTTATACCAAATGATATACAATGACTTGGTACTTAGCGGTAAGTATACATATAAGCACGTATGGAAACCGGGTGATATATTACTAATGGATCAAGTTAATACAATACACAGAAGAACTAAAGTATTAGATAACAAATCTAGAGAACTACTACGTGCAGCAGGGTGGTACAAATCAAATGTTAGGAGACACTTTGATTATGTATTATGATATAATATATACAAATGGAGATAGCTTTGTTGCTGGTAATGGTTTAGCACAAGAAGAATACACCAAAGATAACTTGTATACGTTTGATGATTGGCAGCGTAACTATAATAAGGTATTTAATAAAAAAACTTTAGAAAAAGTACATAAGTTACATTTGTCAGGATATCTTACCAACAAAGAAAAACAAAATGCTTGGCCAAGTACGCTAGAAAAAATAACAAATATTAAAACAATAAATGAAGCATATCATTCACAGTCTGCTACAACTATTGCTATGAAGTCAATACAATCGTTAAGCAAGATAAAAGATAAAAAGATACTAGCATTAATAGGAACAGCACCGTTTGCAAGACTATGGTTTCCAAAAGCAGGTACAAATAGCATACAATTAAGTGTATTTGGAGGACGTCCAACTGAATTAGAAAACAATATTGCTAAGTATTATGTAAACAATGCAAAGTTTGAAGATTTTAAGGCTCAGTACGAAATTAGTTTTTTAGGTTTAAAAAAGTTTGCTGAAAAAAATAATATAGATTTGTATTTTATTAACCATTATTTAAGCGAACACAGTGATTTAATAAATGAATACGTAATTGATACTATTGGTAACGATGCTGATCACACATTGCCTGTTTTTACAGCATGTGGACATTATCCAAAAAAATATCATGATAGTCTTGCATACAGATTAAAACAAAAGTTTGAGGAAATACAATGAAAAAACAAAACTTACCGACTGTAGCTAATTTTAAATTGTCTATTGATTTAGACAAGTTACGTGCTGCTACTGACAAACTTGCAGAAAAGTTTGTTGATGTTCGCACTGCTAATCCAATGTTATGTGATAACCATATGGAGTTAGTAAAAAGTGTGTACGACAATTTTGAGCAGATTAACTTAACTACTCCTAGTGAAATACTACCGTATGAAGCAAGTATCAAAGAACGACTAAAGCGTAGAGAAGAGCACTTGTATAATGTTCCTACTGAAGATTACACAGGAAGTATTTTTGAAGAAATAGTTACACAACTAAAAGCAACAGCAAGCCGTGTGCGTATTACAAAACTAGCACCTGGTAAAATAATTCCATTTCATGTTGATTATGATGTAAGTTATGCAGTACGTTGTATTTGTCCTATTTACGGCGGATCTAATGTTGTAAACTTGTTTAAAAGAGATGGTAAACTAGAAGCATACAATCTAGAAGATGGTAATGCGTATTTTCTTAATATCGGTTATCCACATGCAGTAGTTAACATGAGCGATCAACCACGTATAGCACTAATGTTTAGTTTGGACGGAACAGATGACATCACAAATTTACAACTTTAATGATCAAGAACTAAAAGATCTAGCAGTAAAAATCCAGACCAAAGGGTTAAGTATACATCACGATCAACAGTTAAACGAAGATCAGATTGTAGAATTTTTTAAGCGTATTGGTGAATGCGAAGCACCTGGTCTGTTTATGAACTTACCTGATCATCCTGAAATATTTTTAGTAACAGACAGACGTGACGATTCTGGTAAAAAAGTTGGTATGTTTGGTGGCGGCGAGTTAGGTTGGCACTCAAACGGAAATAGTAGACACCTTATAGACAAGATTGTTATCGGTTTGTATTGTATTAAGGGAGATCCTAACACTACTTTGAGTATTTGTAATACTAGCGATCCTTTTTATGATTTATCCGAAGAAGAGCAAGAATATTGGAAAAGTATCACTATACGTTTAAAGTTTAAAAATGATACAATGTATCATTTAGATGAAGACGATCCTGAACTTGAGTTTATGAGTCAAAACAAAGGCAGTATACGTCCGTTAGTAGGAACGCATCCGCATACAGGAAAATATTATTTTTACTTTCCTTATCATTTTATTAGCAAAGCATGGCAAGGCAAAACAGTTATCGACCACGAGGAAATGATAGAAAAACTTAAACCTATTATTTTTAAATCACGCTATCAGCATCATCATGTATTTGCAGAGGGTGACTTACTTATAATGGATCAGTTTACTACATTGCATAGACGTACACCTGTAATGGGCGATAGATTACTATGGCGGTTAGCATGTGATTACAAAAATATTATGAGTGAAGAATGATTACAGGAATAAGTTTTAGTTACGCAGAAAACAGTTTACAAACTAGAGGACTTTACTTATTACAAGACATTGCAGGCATTAATACAGTTTCAGATATGAGACAGTTTGATATGCCTATTTGCAATTCTAACAAGAGTGATGGTGTGGTTCCAGAATCAGTTGAAGAATTTGTAAAAACACTTGCAGAATCGGACATACTGGTATTTGCTATTAGTGAAGCAACTAGTCATTACAGTGCAGGATTTAAAAATGCAATGGATTGGTTAGTTGTTAAAAGCAAGTTTAATGCTAGATTAGGTACTGACTATGCAATTACAGATAAACCTATATTTGTAGTTACATTTACGCCAACTAAAAAGAATGAAGCAAACAACGGAGGCAGACACTTTGATATGACTGTTGAATTGCTTGAAAAATTAGGTGCAAATGTTGTACATACAGAAGTAATACATGATGCATGGCATACTATTGTACCGGGTAACTATGATCCTGTAAATAACTTATCTAAAGAAATATTGCATTTTTCTAAAGCATATAAGCCTATAATAAAAGAATCAATTGAAGATACAGGAAGTCCTGGCTGGTTAGATTTATACAACGAATGGGATTCTAAATGGAAAAACAAATAGTTGACGAAGCAAAATACAATCTAGCACCTGTTAACAGAAAAGACGGTATGCCGTGGCCACGTTGGCACACAGAGCCTCCTAAAGAGTTTGCTAAAGTTCCATTAAAGGAAGAATACGCATTGCGTACTATGGATTACTTAGACACTCCAGAAGCTCGTCCTATATTTGATTTACAAGCAGATATTATTATTAAAAACAATATAAAAGGCATTGTTGATGTAGGATGTCGTATTGGAATTATCAATGACATTTTGCACGATCGTGGATACACTGATTATAGATACATGGGGTTTGATACTAGTAACGAACCTATACGTTATGCAACAGAAGTATGGCAACAGTTTCCAAACATAGAATATCGTTGTGCTAGTATGTATAACAAAAACGACATAACAGTAGATTTTGATGTAGATTGTGTTATTTGGAGTGGAATATTATTATATAATCCAGATAATCATTTAGAACTGTTCCACAATTTAACTTTTGATTTCTATAATGCATCACATGCTATTATACAAGAACCTTGTGCAGAACAAGATCCAAACAAGTTTTTAGAAAATGTTGAACTTAACACTATTGAACAAGATATGTACAAATACAAGGAAAGATACCCAATGTACAAAGATTGGGTAGTTGATACTAATATTTTTTCAGGACGTAGACGGATTGCACATATATGCTTAGATCAATAAACATAAATGATAAGTTTAAAATTATTCCTTATATTTTTGATGGCAAAGAAAATGCTTCGTTAACCGATGACGAATTAAAAATATGTCGTAACAGCATTAAGTTAATGGCAGAAGATTCTGTACATGATCGTCTAGCCGACAATTATTCAAAATGGTTAAAACTTGAATCAATGTACATTTATAGTCTGCTATGGGATATTGAGTACTGCCGTCCTGTGATGTTTAGTGGAGCACAACCGGTTACAGAAAATTGTTGTAGATTGTTTAGCAGATATTATTTGTTTACCGATTATCGCACTGAACACACAAAGAACTTGTATGATAAAGTTGACGACTTTGAAGTAGACAAATTTCACTTAGAACACGCCGGCAAAAAATATCCATTTATTTTCTGGAGTAGAGACCGTGGTCCTAGTTTTTTCTACAGAATTAAAAATGCAAGACCTGATGTATTTGGCGAGTGGGAAATATATCCTTACACTGTGGATATATTATGGAGAGATAATTATCAAGGTATTATGTATACCGGACCTGGCAAGGAAGATTACGAAAAATATATAGACGAATTATTGTTTGACAAATAACTTTTCAGCTAGCCACCCGCCGGTGTCCCATTTGTGTAGTCGTATGCGTTTTGAATCGTCGTGATGTTCTTTATGATAACCTTCGCCTGCAATAAACAAATTCAGCCATGGAACATTAGCACCGCCTTCTGTTTTATGTCCTACAGTATTAAGTAAACCAAAACCTACTTTAGCAAAAATAAACGGAACCAATGCAAATCCTACAAAAAAGTATGGACTAATTATAAAACTAACAATCCAGTTTGCTGCCCAAATATGTTTCCAGTATTTGTGAAAAAATACTAGACGTGGGTTAGCATATAAATCTTTTGCATATTTTGGAGGAATGTTTGGAATATCCCAAGTGGTTAGCAGCACTTTCCAAAATCCTACATGTTTAGCAGCATGTGGATCTTCTGGACCATCACTGTGATGATGATGCATTCTGTGACTAGAAATCCAACCAATAGGAGTTCGAATGACGGCAACCATAAGCATATATAAGCCTACCCATTCAAACCAAACAGGAACTTTGAATTGTTTATGACAATAATGTCTGTGCAATAGAATACTTGCACCAAAGTGAGAAATTATTTGACTCCATACAAGTCCTAAAAATATTGCAATAAATAATTCGGTCATGTGATCTCCTACTGTATTTATAATATACAATAATTATAGAAATCAGTCAAGGATTAATATAGTGCGTTCCAAGAAACACCGTCAAAGTATACTGGGTAACTTACTGAACCGCCTTTAGACGCAGGATCCCAAGTAGTACCATCTGCTACTGCAAACATACCGTTGGTTGGTGATGCAGGCGGTGCATCTAGAGGATTTACTACCATAGTACCAGTAACTTCAAGCTCGGCTCGCGGTTGTCTACTAAGTCCTTCAAATCCTGACAACCCAGCTTCGCCATTGATCATTACTCTACCGTTGTTCCATACTTTAAAAAACTGAGTGTAATTGCCAACACCGCCAGGGCTTGGAAATAATATATATTGGTCTTGACTATAACTATCTGCCCAGTATGTAGTATCTTCACCGTTTACACTAACACCATGGTTGTGTTTGGTAAATTCTGTTCCGCCACCTACCCACGGAGAAGATTCTTTTCTAAAGAAATTTGTATTTAGAATTTGTGCTTCGCTGTATTGACTTAAAAACTCAGATGTAACTATTTGAGAAGTGACTGCGTTTGCAGTTATTGTTCTATCTGTAGCCTGAACAAATACTGTTGAATCGTCTGCAAAAATACTACCGTTGAGATCACCGTCAAACTGTATAGCTGTAATAGTATCAGCAACTATTTGTGTTGCACTCATATTACCTACAATATCAATTCCGCCATTAATATCAATATTACCAGTACCGGTTATATCAGCATTGTTTAGATCCAAATTGCCGCCTAATTGAGGAGTTGTATCGTTGATAATATCGGTTAACCCTGCACTGCTAGAAACTTCAACGCCACCGTTTGTAACACCATCACCAATCCAAACTGGTGTAACACCTGCTGAATCATAATCAGTAACAAATATAAGTTCACCACTTAATGGTGTAATAGCTAGTCTTTCTGCATTTGTGCCGCGTCTTAATCGCAATGCCATGATATAAATCTCCTGGAAATATTTTATTATATGTATTTATACTTTTTTAGGTCATTGGCCCCTATCGAGTCTATTAACATAATTAATCTGTATGCCTCTTAATGTAACACCGTTTTTAAAGTCATTTGTTCTTATAGGAAATGTAGTTTGTTCGTATGGAGCGTCATATAAAATAATAGGATCACTGCCTGCAAGATTTGTTGTAGTTAACCATCCAGAATCTGTAGCACTATCCCAATCGCTGTTTTGTCCACCAAATTCGCTTGTTGATTGTTGTTCTAAGTTAGTCTTAATATGATTTCTAACATCAGCATATGTCCAATCTCTGTTAAATTGTAATAGCGTAGCAAGATAACCACATGCAACAGGACATGCTGCACTAGTACCATTAAAGTAAGTATCCTGAGCACCAGTGGCTTCAATGGTCATTCCTGGGTATGTGTTATCATATCTGTTTAAAATACTAGTACTATCGTTAGGTGATGCCGCTGCTATAGTACCGTCTGCTACTGCATAACAATCAATTGCAGGACCACAGTCGCTATAATATGCTTTATTTTCTTGCGAGCCAATCGGTGATCCGTCACTCCAGTCGTCATCCAATGCACCAATGTTTATTACTTTGAATTCTGTTCCTGTATCACCTAAACACTGCGGAAATCCTGGTCTGTTTGTTGTAGCATATGCACTAAAATATCCACCTAACTCTGTCCAAGTAGTTTGATCCCAAGTTGCACCTGTTGTTGAATTGTGGAAGTTATTGTAGTTAGGATGTCCTGGTAGTGTTTGTTGTTGACTATCGTTACCTGCTGCACCAACAAAAATAACACCACTATCAACCATTTCGTTGCCTGCTGTTAAGTAACTGTTTGGCTTTGGATAATGTTTCATACGTCCGTCGCCGTTGGTAGTTACAACACGCATAATAGCAGGAGCATCAGCTGTTCTACTTGTGTACGAAATATCTGTACCTCTGTGATTGTAATAACCGCTGCTTCTTGGACTAACACGGAACCCCCAACTATTAGAACTTATAGTAGGATCTTTTGTGCCGTATACTGGGTTAACTGGTTTATACGTATGAAATATTTTCATAACATCGAAATATTCTTCAAACCAAATACCAATGCTACTATAAACGTCAATAACCCATTTATTAGCATTATATGCCCATCCGTGTGTTCTACCAAATGTTAAACTAGCACATTGAGTACCGTGTGTACCGTCATATGGTGCAACAGTTGGCGAACCGTGTGCTCTGTCTCTTGTATAGTTTGTAGTAATAATAATGCCGCCGAAGTTAGGAAAAGTTGCACTGCGTCCTGCTGCACTTGCCCACCATGCTCTAGCTGCTGCTTCGGTAGGTACAACAGTACCATCCCAACGTGTTTCTAATCTGCCTGCTGCATCTGCATCAAACCATTCTGGATCTAAATAATACGGTCCATCAAAAACCATATCTAATACATTACAAGTACTATCGCTTGTGTTGCTATCACGTTGACTCAATACATTTCCTGCAACAAAATCTTGTGGGTAAACAGCATTTGTAACGCCCATCATAAATTCTGGGTGTCCGATCCACGAACCGTTGTCACCTACAATAACATCAACATGACGTGCATTACCTCTTTGTTTAGGTAATGCGTCAATCACAGTACTGTTGCTTGAACCTGCCCATGGTGTTGTTTTTTGTGTCATACGCCATAGTTGACTAGACGCTCTGTTTAACTCCGTTACTGTTGGAGAACTAGGATTTTGTCCTGAATATTGCATATAGTTTCTAACTGTGCCGCTACTATATCTGTTTAGTGCATCCGGTATGTCACAACGTAAATCATCAGGTGAAATACGTGGCATTTCGTCTGTGTCTAAGTTATGTACGACACTCAGTTCTACATACTCAATTTCAGTACGACTGCGTAAATTATTTGCTTCTTTGTCAGTTAAAAGAAAAGTACCTCTTGTAGGACTATGAAGTTTGTCGTCTACACATTCAACACATCTATCTGGAATATTTTCATAACTAGTGTCGGTTGTTAATAAATCGTGGATTGTTATAAAATCTTCGGAAGTTTTTGTTCCTATGCTATAATACTTTTCAGTCATAATTTATCCTTAAACTATTGGACTATGATCAATAATAACCCATGCATTGTTTACATATGCTTCAAATCTATTATTATCTGTATTATAAATCATATCACCGTTTTCAGCTGTTAAAGCATCTCTTTGTGCATTAGTAAAACTTGCTAATTTTATAGGACTTTGTGTAACTTCAACCCTTGTAGTTGCTGTTAATAGTATACTTGTTTCCGAAAATAATTCAGGTGTTCCAGCACCAGCAGTTGTTAAGTTTGTTACTTCTAAACTATCTGCTGTAATTTTATTAGTAACTGTTAAATCATTTTCAACTGTAAGATCGCTGTTCATTGTAACAGCTGGTGTTATTATAATACCACTGGAATCAGAAGTATCCATAGTAGTTGTTGTAAAGGTAAAGTTTCCAAGATTAGCACCAGTAATATCACTGGTTAATGCAAGTGTTCCTGAAGCATCAGGTAAGGTAAGTGTTCTAGCCGCAGTAGGTTCTGTTTTGGTAATAGTAGTATTAAATGATGTACCTTCAAATACAACATCACTAGCAGTTTGAACCAGTGCAGACGTTAAATTTCCTACACTATCAATATTACCATTTATGTCAATATTACCAGTACCGGTAATATCATAAGAATTTAAATCTAGTGTACCACCTAATTGCGGTGTAGTATCGTTGACAATATCTGTAATGCCGCTGCTTGCACTTGATACTTCTGTTCCGCCAACTGTTGCTCCGTCACCTACCCATAATGGCGAAACACCTGCTGAATCGTAATCAGTTACATAAATTAGTTCGCCTGACTGTGGGGTAATGCTTAATCTTTCTGCATTCGTGCCGCGTCTTAGTTGCAATACGCTTGACATATTAGAATTCTCCTACGGTAATATTTTATGTATTTATCGCTTTTAGTAGATAAACGAAAAGGATTAGACCGAAGCCTAATCCTTAGTAAGAGTTGTTAAACAAATTATTTGTTGAGTTTTAGAAAACGTCTTGTTCTTTTAGATATATCTTTTTTAATTCTGTCAATATCTAATCTAAAATCAACATTTACAATAGTATCTTGATATTCTTCAAAAAAGTCTTGTAATACATCGTCGATGTCTGCTGTATCTGGTTGATGCTTGATATCTATTTCCCAAGTATCACCGTTGTCAAAATCAACAACTACCATGTTAATATATTCAAGTGGGAGGAATTCCATATCAATGGTTTCAAATATATCCTCCCAATGATCTTGTTTTTGATTATTTAAATCAGGCACTCTCTTTTTTCTTCACTGTTTTCTTTTTAGTAGGTGCAAGTGTTTCTGCTTGTTCTCTTAATGCTTTTGCTTCTTTAAACAATGCATCTGCTTGTGACCTGTATTGTGCTGCTAGTGCTTCATCTGTTAAAACACCGTCTTGTGCTGGTGCCTCCTGCGTATATGTTGCAACAGGGTCAACTGTAGGTTCAGTATACAATGCTGTTGCATCAGTTGGCTCGCCTGAATCTTTAACAGGAACAGTTTCGCCGTTAGGCCCCTTGATTGCTAGATCGTTAACTGTAACGCCTTTTTGTTCGGCAATAACTTTGTTAAGCTCTGCAAGGTTAATTGAACTGTTGGTATTTGGAGTCATGTCAATATCTTTGCTATTAACTTTTGACAATTTACCAGTACTGTGGAAAGCAGCAAGCATAATTCTACCATCTGGTAGTCTAGTACGAGCCATTGCTTCTGCAAACTCGTATGCTTCTTGACCTGCTGCCGATTCAACTGCTTTAATCAATGAATCATGCTCTTCAGCACTTAGACTTTCTGTCGGAACTATCAAGCATTTTTCTGGCTCGCCAGGAACAACACGATAGGCAACAATTACCTTGCGATTGTTCTTGTTAATGCGGCCTACGTGTTTTAGTGTAGCCATATTATTCTCCTGTTACCTCTGCTGGTGCTGCTTGTGATGCTTCTGCACTTGCTTTTGCAGCTTCAGCTTGCTTTTCAACTTCTTTTAGAAAAGCATCTAACTTGTTATATAACATACCAACATTTGCTAGTTCGTTGGCTTTAAATGCACCACGATCTGTTGCTAGTTCAATAATAGCTCTAGCAAGAGCAAGATCTTGAATGTTTAATTCATTTGGATTGTTTTTAGCTTGTTCGCTCATATGTTTTTCAACTCCTTATATGTTTAATTATGATGAAAATTTTAATTATATTTCAAATATGGACAGGCCAAAGTAAAATAACTCAACTCTTTGGCTGTTTCAAACCCTACAGTGTATCCAACTGTAATATTGTTATCGCTATCTAACTCGACATTATTACCAAAAAAATATCGACCTGTTAATTTAGATTCAATCCAACTGCAAATAGCCTGTTCCATATTGTAGTGTTTTTTTAATGTAACAGTTTCAAAATGGGGAGGGCAAAAACTCACCCTCCTCATGTTTAGTACAGTTAATGGATTAGGATCTTTTAATTTCACGCCGCATCCTCATAATGGGCTGTAACACCAAAAGGACCTTCCAAGTTACGATCGTGGTTGCTGTGGATAATAAACACTGTATCACAGTATTCTGGATCGCCCCAGCTATCCCAAGCATAACCATCGGTGAACATAATGAACTTCTTAGGTTGGATGTCATTGTCCTTCATGTATTTCCAGTTCACCATAAAGTCGGTGCCACCACCACCCATGATTTCGTATTCACTTAGATCTTCACCGCCATCTGCACTGAAGTCTTGTTCGTTATACACTTTAGTATCAAAGCACCAAACTTTGATTTTGTAGTCTTTGTATTCTTCCATGATGCCTTTGATCTCGCCAAGGAAGTCAGCAGCCTGATCGTTACCAATACTACCGCTCATATCCAAACTAACACAAATGTCAATGGTATCTTGGAAATTCATACCTGGCAAGATAGCACCACTGTGCCAGCCTTTGCGGCTAGGACGCGACCAAGTGTAGTCACTTTTGATAGTGCTCTGAATCTGTTGACGAAGCAGCTCACGCCAATTCATCTTAGGTTCAGTCATTTCCTTGATCATACGTGCTACACCAGCAGGAACGTTGCCTGCACCAGCTGTTTGTGCAGCGTTAATCATTGCTTCTTTGATCTCATCTTTGATTTGATCAAGTTCTTCTTTGGTGTAACGCGGACGACCTTTACCTTTACCTTTACCATCACCTTCTTCTTCGCCGTCACCTTCCATATCAAGGTGCTCGTCTAGCATTTCGCCTAGTTGCTGTAAATATTCTTCACCGTTCTTTTTTGCTTCTTTGAACAGTTCGTCATATACTTCTTCACTAGTCCAGCCACGGTATTTGAAGTCTTGGTAGCAATCTACAATTTTAGGCTTCTTACCAATGCGACCGTCTACCAGTTCGTTGTTAACAATGTAGTCAGCAGCAATGTTATACAGCATAGGATTACGATCATCACGTCGGCCTAGGTGGTCGTATACCATGTGATAAATTTCGTGTGCAATAACAAACTCAATTTCTTTATTGTCCATTGCATTAAAAAATTGAGTGTTAAAGTATAGTTTACGCCCATCTACTGCGGCAGTCATTAGCCAGTCGTCAGCAGCTTCAATCTTAAGACGAGTAGCCATGTTACCAAAGAAAGGATGACGTAGCAACAACCCAACACGAGCAGTAACAATGCGGTCGTATACTTCTGCTTGCATTGCTTCTAATGCAGCACCTACGATAGTGGGGTCGGGTTCCCAATGCTTGAGTTTGCTTTGTGTGTTTTTAGCGGACATTTCGTACCTCTTTTGTTCAGTGCCTATACTATATAATAACATATTTACAATATAAGTCAACCAAATAATAGAAAAAGTGAGCGAGTTTCCTCGCCCACTTTGTTACAACTCACATCAAGCAGCTTGTGCAGCCTTGATATACTTGCCATACCGATCGTGGAACTCGTCGAAGCATTCAACTGCATCAGGATCAATCGGAAGACCGTATTGTGTAAGAGCAAGTTTGATGCCCATTACAACCATTTCGGTTTCAAAGTTATCCATTGCAAAGCGTAGGAAGTTGTTGACTTTTTCATCAAACTTCTTATCGTTTGCATCGCTTGCTTCTTTGAGCTCGTAGCAAAGAGAGACAGTCAAGGAATACTTGGCACTGATTTCTTTAGTCTTAAGCTCTTTGACCTTACCGATCAAAATCTCGGAAGGATTCGGCATGTTTGCAGCAACCTTGCGGTGAGCCATAAACTTAACTGCAAGACCTTCGCCAACTGCACCTGCAACTAGATCAGTAGTAGTACCTTCGTCTAGTGCATCTTCAAGCAATTCGCTTACAAACGACCAACTACGCGGTGTTGCAAACGAGCGACTTGAACTCTTAGGATCAAAGTCGTAAAGGTCTTGTTTAGCAAACTGAAGATAACCAACAACATCCTGGTGGATTTTGTTATCAACAGCCCACTGGAACCAATCGTCAAAGTTAACACCCATTTCGATGTGAACAAAGCGGTTAGCAAGTGGAGCAGGCATACGGTAAGTAACACCTTTGTCTGCTTCGCGGTTACCTGCCGCAACAATAATAACATTGTCTGGCAGTTTATATTGTCCTACACGACGGTTAAGAATCAGCTGGTAAGCCGCAGCCTGCACAGCCGGAGCAGCTGAGTTCATTTCGTCAAGGAACAAAACAATATTGTCGTATTGTGCAGACATTGCAGCATCTGGCAATTCTGCAGGAGCACCCCAAACCATTTTGCCTTCATTGGCGTCGAAGTAAGGGATACCTTTGATGTCGGTGGGTTCCCACAGCGACAAACGAATATCAATAAGGTGACTGTTGCTCAGTGAACGAGTAATTTGAGCAACAATGTCCGATTTACCGATACCCGGAGGCCCCCAAAGGAAGATCGGACGTTTTTTACGCATTGCAAATTGCAGTGCATTTTTTGCTTTATTAGGAGTAAGTGTACGTGCTTCAGACATAGCGTATTCCTTCTTTGTTTAACAGTGCCTATACATATATAATAGTATAAGTGTGCTAAATGGTCAACCTCTTTTGTTCAATTTTATTGTAAAACTTCCAGGATTATTTGGTGTCTGTGTACATTCTCTTATGCGAGGATGATTACGAGCCCATGTTTCAAATTCACGCATCATAGCACCTTGACCTGTTATTACAGTGCATTTCTTATGACCTTGAAAGTACGCTTCTGTTACACGGGTGTTAAAATGCTGCCATGCATTGTGTATATGATATCCATGTAAATCAATCCTCATCCTTTTGCTGCCTTTTCATGGCTTTGATTATTCCGTATTTTCTTAGATCGCCGCTAAACAATGTAAGCTCAACAGCTTTCTTTTCGTGAGTAACTGTTATGCTGCGATTGGTTAGATAGTATGGACAATCAATAAACTGATCAAGGAATATAATAACTTGAGTAGTAAGTGGCATATCTTTAGGATAAGGTATATCATATGTAGATATGCCAATTTTATGTATAACTTCGAATCCTTCGTCTGTTAGTCTTAGGCCGCCTGAATCTTTTTTTCTTGTATTATACCACCATAATGGCATCATAGCCTTAACGTTTTCTTCGCTAATACTTTGACCCATCTCTTTGAGAAATAGTTTGGTATATACAGTTTTATTACTCATTGCTATGTAGTGTTTCGCCTGCTGTTAGCTTTACAACACTAAATTCTTTGGTTTTAAACAACTCATTTAATTTTTTTGCTAGATTAAATGCATGACCAGGATTTGAAAAACTTGTTTTTTTGTATTTCGGCCCTGGATAGTTTGTTAACGCACTACTACTTTTTAAGTTAAATGGTTTGTTTTGATAAAAGACAGCCCAAATTGCTTCTGCCTCCAAAACTTGTTCGCATTTGTAAGTTACGTTATTTGTATATTCTAATAATATATTTGGCTTCGGCCGACTCATATGCGTATCCTCTATAAAGTACGCATATATTTATCTCTTTTTACCACGAGCCTGAGTCCATTTTCACTTCTATTACTTGCTCACTGTCTAGTTTTTCAAATTGTTCTTTGATATATTTTTCCATATCACCGTTCATTCTAGCCATTACAACACCCAAGGTAAAAGCCAAGTTTTTAGCTTGAGTCATATCCATGCGGATTTCTTTGGCTCTACTGGCTTCACCTTGTTTAACTTGTTGTATAAACTGTTGTAATGGTACTGTATTAATCGGCTCTATTGACATTTTTTAGTGCTGCTTTCATATCGTCTTCGTTTTTGAAAGGACCTAAATATTCGTTTCTTTCAATAGTAATTAGCTTTGGACAAAAACTCTTAAGCCAATTAACATTAAATTTAACTAGATAATATCCTGCACAATACACTGATTTAGATTTTTCGCTTTTGGTAAACAGTGGTAGTTTACGTTTGATATCATACATACTATTGTAAGGTGTACTGCGTGTAGGATATCCATTTACGTCTAAGGACTCGTTATTGCTGCTGCTTTCTTTGATTTTTGCAACAAAAAGGTCTTTGCCAAGTTCTTTTTTAAGTTGGCGTTCTGTTTTATAAAACTTAAGATTTCCTTTGGTACTAATAACAAATCCTTCGTCGTTTTTACTCAGTGTACCAACTCGTACACCTCCATCTTCAACAATCCAAAATTTATCATCAAGTACAGGTTTTGCTTTAATAGTCATGTTTACCTCTCTATGCTGTTTAAGCCCCAATTGCGTTCTTTACACCACCAACATTCACCGCATGATTCGTTTAAATCTACATTAAATGATTCACATGATTTTGTATATGGTAATAGTGTATCCAACAATTCTAATTTTTTATATGCTTCAAATATACTTTTTTTATCAACCTTTATAAATGGCATATATCGTTCAATATTGCACAAATGATGTTTACCTAGTTCGGAAATAAAGGTTGTATTATCTCTTGAAGAATGTCTTCCAAATTGTAAATCTACAATATTATCTGGATTACGTGTTGTACCATGTATAGTAAAGTCAATAAATCCTTTGTTATACAACTTTTCTTCTTGATTATCTAGGTAACTTCTTTTTTGTACATCTTTGTAAAAAACCAAATGGTTTTTTATAGATTTTGTATTTGTAAGATCAATAATTTTATTGATTACTTGTGTAGCATAAACACTATTGTAATGCTTTTTATTAGGATGACATAGTGTTAATACTGTTATCTCTGCATTGTATTTATCAAGTGCTGAAACCGTAAGATACAATGCTAGTGCCGAATCTACTCCACCACTAACATTTACACAAGGTTTTTTAACACCGTCTGGTATTTTAAATTCGAAATCTTTAAACTTTAACATACCTTGCCTGTAACGGCTCTGCAAAACTTGCTGCCTGATCTGCAATACGTTGCATATCCCAACGAGCACAAAACTTCATAAGACGCATACCAACTTGACTAACATCTTTTGACTCGGTGTTAAGTATAGTATTGTCAATTTCTTGTCTAATATGTTCGGGCTGTGCAGTTAAGTCACACAATGTAACATTGCGTGTATAATCATCTAATACACGATGCTCTACACCTTCATGATCTACCCAACGTTGTAGCATCATGTTATTCCAGTTGTAGCCTTTGGTTTGCTTATCAGCAAACGCTTCAATCAATCCTACTTTGTTCTTTGTGCCTTTTTTTCTAACACCTGGATAGGCACTAAACACATTGTCACTAGTGTCGCCACGCATACACTTTTCAAACAACATGTATTGAGGTTCTGGAGCAGGTTTTGGTTGCTGGGTTTTCTTGTCCACCACGGGCTTGCCTTTGTCATCAAAATATCCTTCGTGCGTAATAGTAGTATTACTTACTCCATTGTACTGACGTACATTAGGTGCAATAAGTTGTGCAAAGTCTCCATCTGTACTAATAATAACATGATCGTCATTAGGATGATTTTGTATCCAACCTGCAATCAAGTCATCTGCTTCTAGTACAGGATTGTGCAATACAGTGCAATTTGTCTTCTCTGTTACAAAGTCTTTAAACTCGTCAAAGATTTCCCAAAACACTTTATCTTCTTCTGCCTCACGTGGGCTAAGTGCATCACGTGCTTCTTTGCGATTACGTTTGTAGGGCTCGTAGTAATCTTTACGCCAACTACGACCTTCTAAACAGAAAACAACGTGGCTACCATTAAAGTCTTGCCACGCTTTTTTAATACTACTGAGTGTAATGTGCATTGCCATGCCAACTTTGGTGTCAATGTCGCCACGTACAACATGACGAGCACGAAAGAATGTGTTAGCAGTGTCAACTAAAATATAAGTCATGATACTTCTGATTTGCCTTTTGCTATTGGTACAACATTAATATAACCGGAATTTCTGTTTGTGTCAAGTCCTTCTTCACTTAACATGTTATACACAATATCACGGAACCAACGATCTACAATTTCTTCTTCTGGATCATTATCAACACCGTACCCTGCTTCAATTAATTGTTGTACAAAGTATTTGTTCCAGTCCATTTCAAAGAAACCGTTGCGTACATTGTCTTCGTTTACCTTAACATCTAGTACACTAACCCAAGGTTCTTTGCGGCGTGTAGCATATTCTTTAGGGTTACGAGTTTTTAGCTGCTCCATTTCTTTTGCTTCTAGAGCAGCCTTTTCTTCTGCAATACGCTTTTCTTCTGCTTCAATACCAGTTATACGCTTTAACCATTGTTTCATTAGTACTCTACCTTTTGTTCAATGTCGTCTAAAACCCAAGGAACATCTCTACGTGTTCTGCCTAGGTTGTAAGTAACATCCATTTTTTGTAAAAGAGCATCGATACGGTTTAACTTTGCAACCGTTTCTTTTAATTCATTTACAATTTTTTCCGTTCTAGGATCCTTCATATCTGTCTCCTTATTTTATCTAATTGTTCCTCGGACTGTATACCCCGAGGAATAGTTTTTAAGTTTTTATCAAGTTCCCCAGGCATTTCCGAATAAGCTAATGTGGAGTCTTGGGCTGAATCGCCATCCTTGTTCCATACAGAGCTTCGCAACCTCTTGTACGTTGAGCGTGTATTCTTCCGAACGTCCGCCAAGCGGCATAAGATATACTGGGCATTCCACCCCGGCATCCCTGTAAAGCTGAACAGCCCGATGAACTTCATCAACATCGTCTTGATCAGCAACAACAAACTTAAAATACATATCGCTGCCATCCACAAGGGAATACTCACGAGCAACGTCAGGCTTAATAGCATCATCCCAAGACTCGCCCGAAAC
>Ga0181566_10000177_pt1 | contig 45065 bp, 31 predicted proteins | sample 101ome_15_FD_133762 | JGI IMG/M metagenome (GOLD analysis project Ga0181566, IMG submission 133762) | Coastal salt marsh microbial communities from the Groves Creek Marsh, Skidaway Island, Georgia - 101402AT metaG (megahit assembly) | ecosystem: Environmental > Aquatic > Marine > Intertidal...
AACTCTTCGGCGTCGACACAAAGTTTGACGAGTCTCTGTACACGACCAAGATCGAAAAGGGGAAGATGGGCATCACTGAAGCCGAGGCGGCGCGCATCGCGTACGAGATCCAAAACCAAGTGTCGGACAACCCGCACATGGCGGAGGAGCGAGGACAAAAAGCCATCGCCGATTACGACGAAGAGGAAAGATACTCATCCGTCTTGCCGTCCGAGCCGGCCGCTCCGAAAGCGCCGGCGTGGGGCACCGGAAAGATTCCGAGCTCTGTCGCGCAGCACGCCGACAAAAAGTCGGAAGAGCCGAAGAAGGAGGAGAAACCCGTCGTCGACGCGTCGAAATCCAAGCTCAATCCGAACGCCGCATCCTTCTCTCTCAACGCGAAAGCGGCCGCGTTCGTGCCGTCGTTTAAGAAACCGGCGGCGCCTCAAGTGCCGCAGTCGGCGCCTCAGATGGTCATGTATCCGGGCTACCCGCAGATGCAGGGCCAAATGATGTACGTGCCCCAAATGCCGCCGCAGATGCGAGGCGTGATGCCCGGCATGCGGTACATGCCGCAACAAGGCATACACGCGGGTAACGGAGCGCCGCAAGCGACTCCCCCGCCCCACATGCCCCCGAATGAAGGGAAGTAGTGTAGTCTCACGACGACTCTTCTACGCTCCCTCGCGGCGGTACACACGCGTCGACCCGCGGACGCCGCCGACGCGCCGCGACCGCGACGTCGGTCGTCGCCGTGCGCGTCGCGCGCGTCACGAAACGTTACGTTTGTAGTGAGAACTTCGAATAACACTCATCCCACCACCGACCGATCGCCTCCTCGACGCGCCCGAATAGAATCAAGTCGAATCGAAGCGGACGTCCCCCGAAAAAGTGCGCGTCCAGTAACCACCCTCCACCGCAGACGGACGCTCGCGGATGCACTTGCGCGCCCTCACCGCGCTCGCGCGCGCGTCCGCGTCCGCGATCGTCGTTCGAACCCCCCGCGCCACCGCGCTCGACGTCTCTCGTCCCGCGCGCCGTCTCACCGTCACCGCCGCCGCGTCCCGACGAGACGATTCCATTCACAACCTCGACGCCCAATACGATTCGGAACCGGCGCCGTTCGTCGTCGTCAAGCGCGTGCGTCGAGACGACGTCGGGGCGTTGAGTGACATCTTTCTCTCCACGGGCGCGAGCTCGGTGTCGACGACGGACGCGGACCTGGGGACGCAAAATGAAAAGGAAATCTTCTCGAGCAATACATTCAAAGAGGCGGCGTCCGACGCGGAGACGTCGCGCGTGTGGGATTCGTGCGACGTGCAAGCGTATTTTCCCTCGCACGACGTCGCGAGACGGTCGATAGAGACGGCGGAGGAGATACTCGGCGTGACGCTGGACGTGACGCACGGGAGCAGTAAATCGAACGATTGGGTGCAGGTGGTGAAGGATAGCTTTACGCCGACGAAGATAACCGAGGGATTGTACATCGTTCCGGATTGGTGCGACAACGTCGATCCGTCCGCGGTGAACATCGTGCTCGAACCGGGAATCGCGTTCGGGACCGGTGAACACCCGACGACGCGAATGTGTCTGCGATGGTTGAAGGAAACGTTGGCGAGACGCGGCGAGACGGAGCTCGTCGTCGATTTCGGGTGCGGGTCGGGCGTGCTCGCCATCGGCGCGCTCGTGATGGGAGCGAAGCACGCCGTCGGCGTCGATTTGGCGGAACAGGCGGTGCAGAGTGCGATCGATAACGCGAAACTGAACGGTGTCGAGGATCGACTCGTGACGATGCTGGGCGACGGAACAGATGCCGGCACGCCGGGCGCGAACGCGCAGGCGGACATCGTCGTCGCCAATATTTTAATCGGTCCCGTGTTGGATTTAGAGGAACTCTTCGCGGGGTACTGTAAACCCGGAGGGAGCATCGCTTTGAGCGGCATATTGTTCAGCGAAGAACAGAGCGGTGCGGTCGTAGAAAAGTACTCAAAGCACTTCACTCAACTCGAAGTGTACGAAGAGGACGGTTGGGCTTGCGTACACGGAGTTCGTAATCACGAAAAAGTTTAAAAAAAAGTTCGAGCGTTCCGCGGTGAGAGTTTTCCCTCTCTGTGTTGTCAAATTGTAACATATCATACGTTTCCATACAAAAATGCGCGCGATTTCGCGCTCGCTCGCTCGCTACTCGTACACTTTTTAGTCATTTTTCTGGCCCGAGCCGCCGCCGCCGCCGCCGCACACCTCTTCGCCTTCTTCTTCGCTCTCGTCGCCGAGCATGAAAGCGTCCGACATTTTCGCGTTCTTCTGCATCGAGACGGTGGTACCCTTACTCACGCTCGGCGTACCTCCAATTCTATTGAACGTCCCCGGTTGACCCATGCGTGAACCGTTTTGCGCACTGCCGGTGATGTGCGAGGGACTCTCGGGACGATGTATGTGAGTGCCGTCGAGCATCGCTCGAGTGTCCATCGTGACGTTATCGCCAACGTTTTGAAACGGCGTGTACGCGTTGCCGAAGACGGCGCCGCTGATGGCACCATCGGTCTCGCCCTCCACCTCTCCACTCAAACCAAGACCGCCGCTCGCAATATAACCGGCGTTGGGATACGAATAGAGTTGTCCTCCTTGGGCGCTCGAAACACCACCTCCTTTCACGTTCATGGGCATCGTGCCCCAAGACACAACCCCGGGAGCGCCGATGAACGAAGAAGCGATGGCGCTGTTTCGTCTCGGCGTGAGAAGAGCGGCGGCGCGGCGTTGCTCGACTTCGCGAAGATCCGCGAGCAAGCCCGGGTCGTTCGGATTCTTCTCCAAAGCCTTTTGCAAGTCATGAATAGAAGTGCCGAAGTCTCCTTCCACCATCGCCGCGAGCGCGCGCGCTTTCAGCGCCGCCGGATTTTCTGGCTCTCGCGCGAGCGCGCGCGCCGCGAGTTCGCCCGCTCGCACGGGATCGCCTCGGCGTATGGCGCACGCGCTCGCCTCGAGCAAACACTCCATCTTCAACTGCGAATTGCGTTCGGATAATCCGCTCGGTTCCTCACTTTCAAACATTTCAATTTGGTCGACGAACCGTAACGCGTGTCCGTACGCTCTCTCGGCGGTGCCAAAATTTTCCAAGCGCTTGAAACTGTCGGCTCGCGCTTTGAGCTCGAGCGACGCCGTCTCGAGCGACTCTCGCGGCACGTCCCAAGGTTCTTGATTATCCCACGGCGTCGGTGCCGGTAAGATTAACTCTTTCGATTCAACCTCCGTGCCCGCGCCCGCACCCTCGACGGCGAGTAAACTACCCGCCGCTTTCACATTTCCTCCCTCGACTTCTTCGCTATTCCCCGGTCCCGAATCCGCGCGGCGTGCCTCACCCTCTCCTCGAGAGTGCGTCAATCTCTGCGCTTCGGTCGAGTCCACCGGTCGCGCGCGATCGTTCGACACGGCTGCGGTGTTCGAATCGCCCGCGCTGTTCGCGGGTCTCTGCGCTCCGTGCACCGTGCTCGAGCTCCCAGTGGCGCCGCCTCGGCCACCCACTCGACTTCTCGTCAAACCCGGTCCTCGCGCGGGAGTCTCCACCGCCCCCTCGCCACCGACGTCGACGACGACTCCGACGCCTCCGTTCGCCTCGTCCTCTCCCACTCTCCTCCCCGTGTGCGCCTGCGACGTCTCGAGCGAGTGCGTCGGCCTCGACGCCGCGCCGCTATCGCCGATGACGACGGCGTATCCCGGATTCTCCACCGACCGATCCATCGCCTCCGCGTCGATCGGCCGCTCTCTCGCGTCGTACGCGTCCATCGCGCGTCCTCGCGCCGCGTTCGCACCGCCACCCACCCCGACCGCGTCCTCGCTCGCGTCTCCCTCGCGCGCCTCCTCCGCCGCGCCCGTCGGCGAGCGCGGATCGTCCTCCGCCTCCTCTCGCATCGACCCCGACGTTCGCACCGCGCGCGCGAATTCACCTCCACATGATATTCCTCCCGTCACATCGCGTCGCGACGCCGTCCCACCGCCGTCCAACGTCATCATCGGGCTCACGTGCGTGTCGCCCTCGGAGACGGACGTCGTCGTCGTGGGCGTCGCCGCGAGCGCCCCCGTGGACCCTCCCGCGCTGAGCGGCATGACGAGACGACGAGACGGTCGTCCGATCGATCGCGTCCAGACGCGTCCGCGACGCCTGGAGCGCGGACGCCCCGGTGTGCCGCGACGATTCGCGCATCATGCTTTTTGAGCTCAAATTTCGCGTCTCGGGCGAGTCGGCGAGCGCGGGCGGGCCTCTTTCGGCGACGACGTGAAGACGACCGAGACGCGCGATCGATACACAGTGGGGAACAACAAAACGAACTAATAGTGTTACAGCTATCGAGTGAGGCTCGCGACGACCGATCGTGGCTAACGCGTCGCTGACGGATCGAGCGGGAACGCCTCTCGCGAGACGTCGCCGAACGCCAGCGCGCGCGCGACGCCGCCTCGACGTTTTACACCCGTCTCGTCGCTCGCGATGAGGCACGAGCGCCGACGCGTCGGTGAGGATACGTCCGTCATGTCCGCGTCGACGGATGTCGTCGTCGTCGAAAACGACGGCGTCGACGCGTCTCTCGCGAAACCCGCCGGCGTCGAGTTCGTCGAGTTCGTCGTCGTCGTCGAGTTCGTCGAGTTCGTCGAGTTCGTCGTCATCGGCTCACACTCCCGTCGCTTGGCCGATCGATCGTCCCACACCCCCACGCCCTCGACGTACGACGAGTTCCACCGTCCTCGTTTCATCGTCGTCGGATGCGTCGTCCACATCGTCCACAAAGGATTCGCGTTGACACTGACACTGACACTGACGACGACGACGACCGTCGTCTCCGACACCGACACACGACCGTCGTCTCCGACACCGACACGGAATCGTTCCCCGCCCGCCTTCACCGCGCGCTCGCCCGTCGCGCTCTCGCCAGTCACACACGACCGACCCGTCGTCATCCATCCATCCATCGTTTGAACACGCCACGGCGACCGACCGCGCGACGACGCGCCGCACACACGACGTCACCGATCGCGACCCTTCGTTCGGTTCGGTGTGCGCGCCTAGATGGGGAACCACACCCGACCCGATCGATCGATCGGTCGATTGGTGGGTCGGGTCGATCGATCGATCGGTCGATCGAGTACACTTTAGGGACCGATTGAGTGCGATGCCGGGACCGTGCCGAGTCGTCACCCACCCATCCCGATCGATCGACCCACCGATCGATCGATCGCCCCGACCCGACCGATCGACTCGACCCGACTCGACCGATCGATCGATCGATCGATCCCACCTCACCGGTCCCGACCCACGAGTCGCTCACCTCCGCGCGCGGACGACATCCGACATCCGACGTCGACGGCGACGGCGCGCGACGCGACGCGACACACGACGACGCGACGCGAGACGACGCGCGACGATGAGCGATTGGGCCGATTCCACGGATCTTCCCCCGCTGAGCGCCGACCTCCCGTCGGCGACGACGGCGACGGCGACGGCGACGACGGCGACGGGCGGTGGCGGCGGCGCGGGAGGTTCGTCGAATGCGTCCGCGCGCGACGCGGGAGGGTCGCGCGTAGGCGTGGACGCGAGACGCGAGGCGTCGGTGACGGACGGGCGGGGGGGGCACGCACCGGTGAAAACGTCTGGATACGTCCCGCCGCATTTGAGGAATCGACCGGCGTCTTCGGGCGCGCCTCCGCGTGGGGGGGGTGGGGGATCGTTCGGAGGTGAGCGATGAGACGCGACGCGATGCGATGCGATGCGATGCGATGTGATGCGTGATGAATGAGTGATGCGAGGGATGACGCGAGGGGGGATGGCGTGGAAATGTGTGCGCGCGATCGGTGCGATCGGGAGGCGCGCGCGCGCGACGGCGAAAGGATGGGGGCGAGATCGCGATCGCGATGGCGCGGTGGTGTGGTGTGGTGTAAACCCTGGTGAGGGGCGCGACGCGCGCGCGAGAGGACGCGGGAGAGCGTGGATGCGCCGTGACGTCGGGTTAGATCGGAAGAGAGACCGGTGCGCGGATGCGTTCGCGCGCGGTGGAGGTTTGGGGATCGGCGACGACGAGACGATGAACGCGAGACTGACAAAGCGAGCGACGGTTCGTCGCGCGCGCGCGCGTAGGGGGCGGCTGGGACGGCGGCAGAGAGAGAGGCGGCGGAGGATGGGGAGGCGGCGGTGGTGGCGGTAGATTCTCGCGCGGTGAGGATTACAGCGGAACGTCGTTCGGGCGCAGAGAAGATCGCGGATTCGGCGGCGGCGGAGGTTGGGACACCGGTCGCTCGAGGTTTAGACGCGAGGACAACCCGTTCGCCGAGCAAGAGGCGGAGGAGCGAGCGGCGGCGCGAAATGATCCGGACTCGGAGGCGACGAAGATTTTTACGGGTGAAAACACCGGTTTGGATTTTGATTTGTACGAAGATATTCCTGTAGAGACGAGTGGACGAGACGTGCCGGCGCCGATCTCCTCCTTTGAAGACCTCGACCTCGGGTCGAGCGTGAACGCAAACGTGAAGAGATGTAAGTTCAAGAACCCGACGCCCGTGCAAAAGTACGCCATTCCGGCGTCTCTTGCTGGTAGAGATTTGATGGCGTGCGCGCAGACCGGTTCGGGTAAGACGGCTGCGTTCTGCTTCCCCATCATCGCCGGAATCCTCAAGAGAGGTCTCCAGGGAGGACACATGAACCGCAAGACGTACCCGCTCGCCCTCGTGCTCTCGCCGACGCGGGAGTTGGCGAGCCAGATTCACGCCGAGTCTCGTAAGTTTGCGTACCAAACTGGCGTCGCTTCGTGCGTCATTTACGGTGGTGCGCCGGCTGTCGAGCAATTTCGCGCCATGGAGAGAGGGTGCGATTTGCTCATCGCCACTCCGGGGCGTTTGATCGATCTCATCGATCGCGCGAAGATTTCGCTCAGCCGAGTGTGCTATCTCGCCCTCGATGAGGCTGATCGTATGTTGGATATGGGTTTCGAACCGCAAATTCGTGAGATTGTCGACGGTCGCGACATGCCGCCGTGCGGGGAGCGCCAGACTATGTTATTCTCGGCGACGTTCCCGAGAGAAATCCAACGCATGGCTTCCGACTTTTTGGACGACTACGTCTTCCTCACCGTCGGTCGCGTCGGTTCTTCGCACGCTTTGATCACTCAGACGGTCGAGCGCGTCAACTCGTACCACGAAAAGAGCGAAATGCTCCTCGACTTGGTCGAGGCGGTGCCGGGCTTGACGCTCGTCTTCGTCGAGACGAAGCGCGGCGCGGATCAATTGGAGGATTTCTTGTACTCCAAGGGTAAGCCCGCCACGAGCATTCACGGTGATCGCACGCAGCAAGAGCGCGAGTCCGCTTTACGCTCGTTCCGGGCCGGAAAGACTCCGATTCTCGTCGCCACTGATGTCGCGGCGAGAGGTTTGGACATTCCGCACGTCACCCACGTCATCAACTTTGACTTGCCGTCGGACATCGACGACTACACCCACCGCATCGGTCGTACCGGACGCGCGGGTAAGAAGGGACAAGCCACCGCGCTCTTTTTGGAATCCAAGGATGGTAACATCGCCCGTCCTTTGATGGAGCTCATGAGCGAAGCCAACCAAGAGGTGCCGACGTGGTTGACGCAAATTTCCGGCCACTCCTTTGGCGGCGGTGGCCGCCGACGCGGCGGTGGGGGTAATAGATTCGGGGGTAGAGATTACCGCAGCGGCGGCGGCGGTGGCGGCGGCGGCGGCGGAAGCAGCTCCGGCTGGGGTCGTCAATGATGATCCCGTCCCGACGTCCTCGTCCTCGTCGCCCCTTTCGCGCGACGTCGACGTCGACGTTCGTCTCGCGACGCATTGACACGACGATCACCCTCATCACTCGATAGACGACATTGTTTACTGTGCTTGCGAGTATTTTTTTTTCCTCACACACACGCGTAGTAGGTTTCCCACCGCACTAAACTTTTAACGTAACCACTCAAACCACACACACACACTCTTTTTTGTTTTCGCCTGTGTCATCGACGACCCGCCTGTTCGATGTGTGTACATTACAATGGACTAAAACACATACACTACGAGTATGAAACCCGATCACGTCTATGTATGTATGTACGTTCGGACAGCCGCGTCGTCGGTCGCCGGCGGCACACGACGACGACCGTCCTCGACGACGGCGACGGCGACGGCGACGGCGACGGCTGATGAAGTTCGGCCATCTCTTCGCCGCGACGACGGCGTCGACGCAGCCGAGCGTTCGAGAACAGGTGCGTGTGCGCGAGCGACGCGAAGGAGACGGACGTGCGCGTGAAGGGTGTGATTATTCCCCTCGCTCGAGGAATATTCCGTTCCGCGCCGCGAGGGGGGATCGGGGCGGCGGGTGCGAATGAGGCGGTGACTGACGATGACGACGGCGACGTGTGCGCGTGATGTGGACAGTTTTTGGATTATAAACTCTTGAAGCGCGTGTTGAAGGATATACCGGTGAAACAAGGGACGGAGGCGACGTTCGCGAGCGTCAAGGATCTGCCGCACGGCGAGAAGGCTTTCGTGCAGGCGTTGACGAATGAACTGAGAAAGTTTAACGAATTCTTTATGAATCGCGAGGAAGAGATCGTGATGAAGGAGGGACACTTGGTGCAGTTGTTTGAACAGAACGAGGAGCGCATCGCGAGCGCGAAGAGCGCGGGTTCGTACACCAACGAGTGTCTCGCCGCGGATACTCAAATGTGTCAAAAGTTTGCCAACTTTCACGGCGAGCTCGTGCTCTTGGAGCACTGGACGAATCTGAACTACGCGGCGTTGGTGAAAATTTTGAAAAAGCACGATAAGAGATCGAGCTTGGCGCTTCGATCGCCGTTTCTGCGCAACGTGCTGCAGCAACCGTTTTACAGCACCGAGGTGCTCACGGCGATGATTGGGCGCGCCGAGCAGCGATTTAGAGCCATCGAGGAGAGGATTCGCGCGTTCCTGGGCGATGGTCTCGCCCCGGCGCAGCTCAGCGGCGCGCCCGAGGTCAACTTGCGCATCTCCTCCGATGGGAGCGAGATTAGCGACGACGACGACGCGTACAACATTGAAGATACCAAGATGGCGCTCAACTGTTGGCAAGGCCTCGATCAAAGCGAGGCGCTGCAAAACCCGCTCGGGCTCTGATGAATATTCGATTCTTCGATTCTTTCGCACGTCGCTGTTTTCTGCGTCATGCATGTATGTGTTGTAAGTTTGCATCTCACCTAGGTTTCCGCGCATCCATCCATCCATCCATCCATCCATTCACTCGCTCCGTCGTCGCCATCCGACCCGACCCGTCCCGTCGTCGACCCCCACCGCCCCGAAACGCTCGTCCTCACACGTCGTCGCCGCACCGACCGTCGTCGTCGACTCACGCGAACCCATCGACCGAACGAATACGCGAACGCACAGAAATGTCCGAGACGCGCGCGCGCGCCGACGACCGCGCGTCCGCGTCCGCGTCGTCGTCGTCATCCTTTTTTTTGCCCGCGCGCGTCGTGTCGAGACGCCTCGTCATCGACCTCGACGCGCCTCGGTGCGAGATTCCTCGTCGCGTGCGCGCGAGATTCGACGAGCGGTCGAGGAGAAAGACGTCGCCGCGTTCGAGTCTCGACCGCTCGCGCGGGAGCGCGCGACGTCCGAGACGCGGACGCGATGTGGAAGAGGTGCGACGGTTCGTTCGTCCACGAAGCGTCGGTTACGTGGTGGCTGGGGCGCTTTTTCGACGCGACTGGGAACGAACCGACCGACTGACGCTTTTCTACAGGCGGCGAGAGGGTACTTGGACGTCAACTTGTGCGAAAAACGCGAGTGGGAAGACCTCGTCGCGGTCATCACCGATGAGAAAGTGCTCGAGGCGACGACGAGATGGCTCGAGACGGCGGAGAGTTTGCTCGACGGGACGTTTGCGCGGTCGTTGCGGACGAGGGTGGTGCTGAGCGCGCACGCCATCGCGCGTCACGGGGACGTGGTGCTCGGAGGGACTCGTGCGGGGGATGTGGAACCGCCCGAGGAGGAGGTGGCGTTGTCTGAGGCGTCGAGCGAATTGGTGGGAGCGCTCGAAGGACTGGCTCGAGCGGCGGCGGAGGATCGCGTCGAGAGCGACGACATCTTTCGACTCGAGCGCGCTTGGCACGGCATGGAGTATCATTTTCACGTGTGGAAAGTGAAAGACGCCGCGTCGTTGGAACGCGAACTCGTGCGAATCGGTGTCGCCATGGAGAGTTCGATGCTTTCGGTGTGCGGATCGGACGCGCTCGACGCGAACGTCGACCTCGGGGAGGAACGAAACGCGATTCGAGAAGCCCAAGCGCGCGATCGAACGCTCTTGAGAGAAAGGTTGTTTACTCTGTCCGGGCAAAGAGCGGTCGACGAGTTCGACGTCATGATCGATCGCGTGCGTCGAGACAAAGAGTCGAAACAAGCACCTCCTTCCTCGCCACCGAATGAAAATCTCGAGCGGCGCCGACGGGCGAGGGAGACGAAAAGCGCCGAGACACACGGCGCAATTTCCCGCGACAAGACGCAATTCGGAGACGCGTCGCGCGAGTCCGAAACGAACGCCGCTGAAAAAGATCGAATCTTGCACGAACTCATGCTCGACCCGGAGTGGCGCGTCGAGCTGGAAAAGCGCGCCGTCGATACTCCGCGCGACGCGGTGGCGAAGGTCGTGACGAGGGCGTTTTGGGACGTCACGTACGAGAGTCTGACGAGTGATCCAATGGATACTTCTTGCGTGCGCGCTTTGGTCGAGGAATGGAAAGAAACCATCAAAGGCGAGTTATCGAGCTTACCTCTGGGCACGTTGGACGAGCGTCGCGTCGAGTCGATTCAAAACGAACTTCATAACATCGACGGTGCAGACCTCGAGACGTGCGTTGCCCACGTCGATCGTAATCTCGCCGATGCGTGCGAAGCGCTTCGTTCGGCTTTGGCGCTTGGCTACTCGATTCTGAAGACTCTCGCCGAGAGCGTTCGACACGCGTCGGACGTACGATTGGATGTCGAATACGGTAAACTTCTCGACGGCTTGACGCTCGACAGCGGCAGAGAGCGCGTTCTGAAAAGTGTCGTGGATTCGTTGGAATTTTTGTTTACATTTCAAGAGATTGTCATAAAACACGTGCATCTGGACGTTGTCAACTTGACGATTGACGGCTTGAGACAGCTGCTTTCAACGTCCGTCTCTCACGGAGCGGAACACGCTCTCGGTCGGTTCTTGGAACGCTCTGGTCTCCAGCCTGGCGAAGAAACGAACATTGCACGCGTTTCCTTGGCGGCGCCGCGCACGATGGCGTGGATAGAGTCCGTGTCGAGCGAATTGCACGCGATGGATGCCGAGTTGACTCCGCTCTTGCGCTCCGTCGAAAGAGAATGGACGGGCATGCGTCTCCAAAGCGGCTTGAAGGCACCGAAAAATCACGCGACGTCCGACAGCAGCGCTCGCGTCGTCGTCAAACAGAGTTTGGACCCGGTCGGGGTGTGTACCGTCGACGGCGTCGTGCGAATTGCATTCTCAAGGCTTGTTTCAAGTCCCACGGCGCGAGTCCAAAATTTCTTCCCAGAGGTATTGGCGCTCGACGAGGAGCGCATCCAGATGATGTTCGATCTCTTCCACGAAGCGCACATCCTTTCCGCGTGCGTCGTTTTATCCAAAGAAATTTTTGCCAGCGACGTGGACGTCGCATTCGTCTCAGTCCTCGTCGATCGCGTCTCTCGGTCTTTTCAAGAGGAGAACCGAGCGAAAGAGCTTGCCAAGGTCGCGGCTGTCATCCGAGAGTCCAAACTTGCGCACACGGAAAGAATTGAAACGATCACCAACATGCTCGCCAAACTCACCGCGAACGACAACCAAATGTCGTTGACCATCGTCAACTGTTTGAGACGAGCGCTCACGGTTCGTCTTCTTCACGGATTCGAGAGCGCCGCCGTGTCTCGGCGAATCGAACGCCACCTCTCGTCCGTCGGCGGTTCCGCGCTCCGCCCCGTGATTGACCAAATCGCACGGAAAGCCGCACCGGTGTTGAATCTCGCCGTGATCGTGTACGGACAAAACATCCTTCGCACCATAGTCGCCGACGTACTCTCTAGAGACGACGAAATTTAAATGTTGTAACGCATACTGATGACGCGCGAGTCCCTCCAAACCCTCATAACGAGACTCGGGTCGTCATGAGCTCCATCAAGCGCACGATCGCGCAAGTCTTGGCGTCGGACGCGCTGCACTACGCGCTCATCCCCGCCATCATCATCGTCGGCATGAACACGACGCCGAAGCCGAGTATTTTGCAGCTTCTGACGCCGATTTAGTCCCGCACGTGCGGATCGGAGTGGGTAGAACGATTCGCGCGGCGCGAGTCATTAGCGATAAACGTAGAGAGTGTAAACCGCGATAAGCGAGAGAAAATGTTACATTTCGACTTAGTTACGTTCGCGCAGGCGCCTATCGAAGTCAGAGAGCTCGAAATCGTCCCCTCCGCCTTCCTTCGAAGTGTACACGGCGTCGCCGACGACTCGCTGGGAAGACGCGGAGGACGCTGCGGCGAGCTTAGCCGCGAGGCGAGGCTCGGGATTTGCGATTCTTCGAGCCGCAAGCAAGCGAGCGTTGTTGCGGGCGTCGATGGCTTGGTTTTTGCCCATGTTGCGGATCACTCGCAAAACGGGCACGACGAAGAACAGGACCCCGTACGTGAACAAGCCGGGAAGCAAACCTGCGAACGAACGCGCCAACTCGACGTATTCGCGGCTGTGATACATCAATTTTGGATCGTTGATCATGTTCGCGAGGATGATCACGCCGACGATGTTCGCAACACCGAGCAAACCGGCGAGGAATCGCTGCGATGGTTCCGCGAGAGAAAACGCCCAGCGTTCCTCTTGCACCAACGCATCGCTGTCGCCACGACCCACCGCGCTGACTCTCCCCGCGGTCGACTCCATGTTTGGAAACCGATAGATGATCGATCCCGACACGGAATTGACCTCCGGGGTACCCTCAAAACGTGTGAGCGCCGGTAACACAAAGGACTCGTCCTCGTAGCCGGCGGTGTCTAAGTACGGCGCGAGTTGTTCCGCCGTCATCACCCCCTTGTTCTTTCGAATGGCGCGACCGACTAATTCCCATCGACGTTTTTCGAAATCTAAGTTGGGATCACCATCCCCGAAGACGAAACTGAACACAGACTCGAAAAAGTTCATCTCTCTGTCCCGTCTTCGCGGTCTGCGATAGTAATACGGATCCCAGTACCACAGCAAATCCGACGGATAGAAGTAAAACCTCGGCCCACCGTACGACCGACCGCGGTCGTCGCGATCTCCGGAGCGCTGCGCGGATAAAAGCGCGAAGATAGCGGTGTAGACAATCATGATACTCGCCACGAGGGACGTTCCAAAAGCCACACGGAACAGGTACGACGCCAAACTCTTCACCCCACTCATCACCGGCTCCATCTTCATCTTGAACGATTTTGAACTCAAAATCGCTTTCGTCGACTTCGGAAAAACGTACGTGAGATCTCCCACGTTGGAAACCTCCAACGTCGCCCCCGTGTCGGCGGCGAGAGCGTTCAACGCCTTTTGCGTGTCGAACACGCTCGCGCCAGAAATCGCGCTCACGTCACCCACCGTGGCGCGATAATTCGCCTTTTCGATTGCCTGCAACGTTCTGTCTCGTAAATCCGAGTTCAAATCATCGCTCTCGACTCTCGCCCCCGGCGCCGAGTTCATCTTCGCGTCCACCGCCTCGTCGCCCCTCGCGAGCGCTTCAAACTCGCCGTCGTAGGCGTCTCTCGACGATCGCCCGGACCCAAACCCACGCGCGACGATCGACGCGCGCTCGTCAACGCGCACCACGCCTCCTCGCACGCGCGCCATCGCGCTCGAAGGACGCGGTGCCGACCCGCGATGAGACGCCTTCATCATCCGCGCGTGTATCGCGCGTCGCGCGCCCGCCATCGCGCGCGCGCCCCGCGCGGCGGTCGCGGCGCCTCCGCGAGACGCCATACCGCCGATCGTCGTCGGCGCGCGCGCGGGCGTCGACAACATCGCGCGTCAAAGTGTCCCGTCCCGCGGGCTCGCGGCGTGTTCGTCTCACATCCGTCCCGTCGTCGTCACATCCGTCGCGACGTCGTCGACACCGCTCGAGTGATGTCGCGCAAGGGCGGGTGGTACGACGAGGAGGACGATTACTACGACGAGTACGACGACGACGACGAGTACGACGACGACGACGATGAGTACGACGAGGAAGGAAAAACCCGTGGTTTGAGCGATGTGTCCGGGACGACGACGACGGGCGCCGGCGGCGCGAGCGCGGCTCGTGGACCATCCAAGGCGATGGAGGTGATGAAGACGAACCCGAAGACGAAACTCGTCGGCGCGAAGGAGGTCAAGGCGCGACGAGACGCGGAGGAGAACGCGAGGTATCCCGCCGTACCGACTGGGGAGCGAACGGCGGGAGCGTTCGCGTTCGATACGCCTTCGCCGGACGCGGCGGCGTTCGCGGCGAGAGCGAAGAGGACAGGCGGTGATACTTCGGTCCACGCTCGCGCGTCGTCTTCGACGGCGACGGCGAAGGTGGAAGAGGCGTTACGCACGGAGTTTGCGGTAAAGGCGAGAGTGGGCGGCGAGTCGACGACGTTCTCCGGGTACGAACCATCGTCCCAGGAACGCGCGGCGTACGCCTCGGACGATGGAGACGTGCACGTGGTGATATTGGGTCACGTCGATGCGGGAAAATCGACGCTGAGCGGACGTCTACTGTACGCGTTGAAGGCTGTCGACGACAGATCGGTGCACAAGAACGTGCGCGACGCCAAGGCGAGCGGGAAATCGTCCTTCGCGTGGGCTTGGGTGATGGACTCGAGACCGGAGGAGCGCGAGCGTGGAGTCACCATAGACGTTAGTGTGAAGCGATGCGTTCTCGATAACCGCAGACAATTGGTTGTGTTGGATGCGCCGGGGCACAGAGATTTCGTGCCGAGCGCCATTTCCGGCGTATCGCAAGCAGATGCCGGCGTCTTAGTCATAGATGGCGCCGTGGGTGGTTTTGAGAATGGATTTGAAGGTAAAGCGGGACACGGCGGTCAAACGCGCGAGCACGCGCGACTCGCGAAATCTCTCGGTTTGCATTCTTTGATTGTTGCGGTGAACAAGATGGATTCCGTCGAGTACGACAAATCCCGGTACGAGCACATCTGCGAGGCACTTCGAAGCTTCCTGATCGATGAAGTGGGGTTCGACGATGGCCAAGTCACGTTTATTCCGGTGTCGGGAATAGAGGGCGCGAACATTACACCAGAAGATGCACCTTTGCCCGACGCGCTTTCCGCGTGGTACCGCGGTCAAACGCTGGTGGACTCGTTGCGTTCGTTGAAAACTCCATCGCGCGGTGAACCCAAGCCGCTGAGAATGCCGATCGCGGACATCGTCACCGAAGTGCGTTCACTCGGTAACGCGGCGTGCGGAGGTAAAATTGAGTCTGGGAGCATGACGAAGGGGCAAAAATTGCTTGTGATGCCGGCAAACGTCACCGCCACGGTTAAATGTCTCGAGGTGGACGGTATGAGGGTCGATTTCGCCCCGATCGGAACGTCGGTGGACGTCGGTTTGAGTGAAATCGACCCGCGACACTTGCAAGTGGGCAGCGTGTTGTGTCACGCATCGTACCCGATCACGCCGACGAATGAGATTGAAATTCGCGTGCTCACCACCGACGTTCTCCGCATTCCGTTGCTCAAAGGTTCAAAGGTGGTGTTGCACTCTCACATGCTCACGTGTGATGCGACGATCGACGATCTCATCGCTCAAGTAGACACTGCGACCGGAGAGGTGCTCAAGTCGAAGCCGAGGTGCATCACGCGCGAACAGAGCGCGATTTTGCGCGTGCGCACGTCTCGCAATATTTGCGTCGAGCCGGTCGAAGTTTCTCCCACTTTGAGCCAAATCACACTTCGCATGGCTGGTAAAACGATGGCGCTCGGTGTGGTTACCGCCATATATCGATGATGAAGCTAATACTGATTGTAATACAAGCGGCTGGCGGCCGGGCCGGCGCCGGTGCATCCTCAAGACTCCGTCGGCGTACCGAACACGACTTGATTCGCACCTTCTATGTCGAGATACTCGACCTCACCTCCCGTTTTATCGGCTATGTATTCGACGAGAGATGCTCTTTGGGTGACTAGTTTCCCCTGACGATCGCGTCTGTGCTTGAAGAGGTCTGGGAAAACGCAACACGGAACTACGGCGAACGGTTTCTTAAACTTGATGGCGAAATCGATGATGGGTTCGGTGGCTTGGTCCGGGTGCATGCCGACGATGACGGAGCAATCTTTGAACAGATGCCAATTTTCGCTCGAAAATTCCGTCTTGATTTGTTCGCAGAGCCACGAATCGGTATCCGGGGCGTCCGTTTTCAATCGCTTGGCCTCGGCTTTGAGCCACTTGTGTTGATGCTTGTTCAATTTCCTTGCTCTCGGCTCTACCAGCGTGCTTTTGATCCCCATCTTGGTATGCAATTCGAACGACACGTCGCCTCTTCCGCCCGCCACGTCCAAGACGCCCATTCCCGAGTTTAACACGTCGACGCCGAACTTGTCCACCAACCAACTCGTAAATTTTCCCGCGCGCGCGTGTTTACTCGCCACCGACTCGCCGTGCGGATCTCCCGACTCCAACGCGAGCTGCCTCCTGTTCGCCTTTCTCTCCGCGATCCAATTCCTCTGCATCGCGCGATCGTGCGCGTATTTACACGCGTCCCCTTTCGCGCAGTACCCGTTGTTGATGAAAAATTTGCACGGCCCCGCGTCCTTCCCGCTCGCTCGCGACGTCGCATCCGGAGACTCATCCCCGCGCGCTCCCTCCACCGCCTCCCGAGCGAACGCGCGTCCCGGGTTCGCCTCTGCCCACGACTCGACGACGCCGACGACTCGTTCACACGCCAAACTCCACTCCCCGTGACTTCCCGGCGGTCGTCTCGTCAGCGTTCCCACCACCTCCACCACGTTGCCGAGTTTGAGCGCCGTCTTCTGCGCCGTCGCGACGCACTCCGGCGTCGCGAACGATCCCACACCCACCTTGACCACCACCTCGAGATCATCGACGACGCCGTCCTCGATCGCGACCTCGACGTCGCGCGCGGACGCGTTCGACGTCGTCGCCTCTCTAGCCGCCGCTGCTCGCGCGTCCCCGTCACCGTCCTCGAGCGCGTCCTCGAGCGCGCGCACGCGGTCGCACGACACGTCGTAAAACGCCAAACGTTTACTCACGCGTCGTCTGCCTATCACGCGACCGCGCGCGCGCACGCATCGTCCGCGCGCGTCCGACATATCCCTCGACGCCGTTACGCGCGAGAGTGGCGCTCGCCATCTCGCGACTCGACTCGACGCGCGACCGAGCGAGACGACGAGGACGAGGACGAAGCTCGTACGAACGAGACGTCGATGAGCGCGCTCGTGTGCGCGCGCGTCGGTCGACCGTCGACGTCGGCGTCCACGTCGGCGTCGAGAGAGAGAGGAACGATGACGATGGATAAGCGATGTGTGATGACGACGACGACGACGACGACGACGACGAGACGCGACGCGAGGCGCCATCGTCGAGATGACGCCGCGCGCGCGTCTCGCGTCTTTGCGCGCGCGCGCGTCTCGCCCGAGGACGACGATGACGACGCGCGCGCCGAGTCGACGTCGGTGTCGAGACGCGGCTTTTTCTCGGCTGTCGCCGTCGCGGCGGCGGCGGGTCGACGCGCGGACGCGCTCGCGGCGGGATCCGAGCTCGGGGAGCGCGCGGCGTTCACGCAGACGTTTCCTATATTATTTAAACCATTCTACGGCCGTGGTTACCGCGCGACGGTGAAGCGTGAACTCGTCCCAGGTTCGATGTGGGCGTTGGAACAAAACATCGAGCTCGGACCGCTCGAGACGACGATTCGGTGCGTCGTCGTTAAGCTCAGGGATGGAAAGCTGTGGGTGCACGCGCCTCTCGCGCCGACAGAGGAGTTTTTCGAGTTTGTGGAAACGTGCGGGGACGGGACGCCGTCGAGCGTAGCGCACGTCGTCGTGCCGACGTACGCGCTCGAACACAAAATTTTTACAAAGGACGCGTTGCGACGGTGGCAAGACGCCGCGCTGTACACGGCGCCGGGACAGTTTACGTTCCCGATCAGAAATCTGTCGGACGACATCGTGTTCGGGAGGCGCGTGGATGGCGTGTTGGCGGGGAGCGACGCAGACGCGAGAGACGTGCCGTGGAGGGATGAGATTGAATACGAGACGTTGCGCGTCGGTGCCTTCGACATCGGGTCGGCGTCACAAACGATTTACGAGACGGCGTTCTTCCACAAGAGCACCAAGACGTTGATCGTCACGGATGCGGTGGCGCAGATCCCGATCGATCCACCCGAGGCGAACTCGGTGGATAAACTCCTTGTCGTCTCGCAGCGATCGACAGCGGATCCCGCGCCCGAGGACACGCCCGAGGCGAGACGCGCGGGGTGGGAAAAGACGGCGCTCTTGGTGAATTATTTCTTCCCCGAGCACGAAGAGCTCGATCCGAGCGCCCCCGGGACGGTGATTTGGACGGATGGGTGGCACGATAATTTCCAAGCCCTCGCCGGTCGACTCCTCGTTCCGCCCGTCGTGCGCACGCTCCTCTACGCGCAAGATCCCAACGCCGTCCGTCGGTGGGTCGACGCCGTGTGCGCGCGGTGGGATTTCGAGCGCGTCGTCCCCGCCCACTGGCAAGCGCCCTTGGCGTGCACGCCCGACGAGTTTAAGCGCGCGTTCGCGTTTTTAGGCGACGACACCGTCGACGCGTTTCCTCCGGGCGATCTCGCCCGCGGTCTCACCCCCGTCGCCGACGCCGTGCTCGGCGCGAGACGACGAGGCGTCTCTTCGTGAGTCGCGCGCATCGGTCGACCGTAGGGTATGAGTCACGTATCATCGTATCATCGTATCATTACATGCAAGTACATTCAATTCGCATCGTCTGTCCGCCTCGATCGAGTTCAAAAATTCACCCCCGCCCTTGGTCTCGCCTCTCGTCGGCGCCTAGTCAGCATTCATGGCATTCACATTCACGGCGCCCCGTCGCGCCCGCGACGTCGTCGTTCACCCCTCTCGCGTTTTCGCCGGATCGTTCCAAAGATTATTCACGTGTTTCCGCGTCGATCCTCGATCCCACGTCGGTCGCCACACCTCCTCGTGTTTCGGAAATCGACGCGGCGGCGGCGTCTTGGGCGCCTCGGCGCGCGTCGACGATGCGCGCGCGAAGCCGTACGCCAACGCCACCGAGAACGCGCTCGCGACGCAGAGCGCGCGCAGACTCGTGCCGGGCACGCGATGCACCGCGCGTTTGGCGGCGTAATCTTCGTGAATCGTGTGCGGTCGGTGCAAGTGCACCATCTCGCGTCGTGTCGAAAAGTCGTTAAGTGACGACGACGGAGGATGAGCAGGAGTGCGCGACGCGCGAGCGAGGGCACCGAGCGCGCGCGCGGACGGAAGGGTCGATGGTGACGATGACGATGTGCGCGCCGACGCGCGCGAAGACGACGCGCGGACGGTGGAGACGCGTCGGCGCGCGGCGCGCGGTGGTGCGCGCGGGGGACGCGGCGGGGGACGCGGCGAGGGCGACGGTGGAGGCGTTCGAATTGGTGACGGAGACGATCGAGATCGCGGACGGGTGCGCGGTGCGATTGGTGCGACCGGCGTCGGAGGATGAAGTGGTGGATCATTACGTCGCGACGGGACGGTTGGATTCGGATCCGTATTGGGCGGCGCTGTGGCCGTCGGCAACGTGCGTGTCTAGGTACGTCGCGAGAGCGCCGGCGCTGGCGCGAGGGAAGAGTGTGTGCGACGTGGGGTGTGGGTTGGGGCTCGCGGGACTCGTCGCGTGCGCGGTGGGGGCGAAGAGAGTGGTATTGTACGACCGGGAGCCTTTGGCGGTGGCTTGCGCGCGGTTATCCATCGAGGCGAACGGGTTCGGCGATCGAGCGTCGGCAGAGGTTTTCGATTGGAATCGAGTGGATGCGAAAAGGCAAGAGCGGTTTGATGCCGTGCTCGCGTGCGACGTCTTGTACGAAGAGAGCGCGGTGGCGCCCGTGGCGGAGCTCGTGCCGAAACTCGCACGCGGCGGAGGCGGACGATTCTTACTCGGAGATCCGCCGCGTCGAGCGCCACGAAATCGCGCAAGATTCAAATCTCTTCTCGTTGAACAGTACGGCGCCTTCATCATGCGCGAATTGACGGTCACGGAGGGACTGGATGAGCTGATTTTAATGGATTTTAAATTATGACGAGCCGTAAGATTCGCCTGAACGCGCCCTTCGGGCGACGGGTGACTCCCCTCGAAGTTTCGTTTCTAGAAATAGACGTGTAATAATGTTACATGACAACGCGTGCGTGATTGCCGAAAGCTTTAAATCTGAGCTTGACGATGTCTTGCGCGGGGTCAAATTTATACCGATTGATGCGTCTCTCCGCCTTTTCGCGCGCTTTCGCTCTGGCTTCGCGTATCGCGGCGCGACGCGCGCGACGCTCTTTCTGCGCCTCCAACGCCTTCTTTCTGCGTTCTATCTTCTCCTTGAGCTCTTCCGCTGTCAAACGTGTCTTCGGCTCAGCGCTCTTCTTTTTCTTGTAACCCTTCGTCTCACCCTTCCGCTTACTCAACGATTTGAGCTTCTTTGACGCCGTGGTTTCCGGTTTCGACGCCGTCGCCGACGTCCCGGTCCTGGTCACCGCCCGAGCCGCGGAGGTCGCCGCCGAAGTCACCGTTTTTACGGCGGCGGTGGCGCCGCCGTACGCGCGAGTGAAAAACCCGCCGCCTCCGTACTCGTCATCGCTATCGGAGGAATCATCATCACGTTTGGCCTGGTGATCCTCCAAAAAGCCCAAGAAGATCAGAATGCGTTCGATCAAAGTGTACTCGACGAATTCTTTGTCATCATCCGTATCGCTCGACTCGTCCGAATCTAAACTCGTGTATGCGTCGTCAGAGTAGTCGGGGTCACTATCAGTTTCGTACACGTTTTCTTCTGGATAAGTCTTCGTGTTGATGACTACGGCATTTTCGCGCTGCGTCTGCGTCGGCTTCGACGAGGGTAGTTCCGGTCCCTTGGCGAGCGCCGAGGGCGTAACGGCTGCGACGTCCGACCTTTCCGTCGAGATTTTCAGTCGAGTTAATGACGACACGAATTTCTTCTCGGTCTTGTCCTCGGCGGCTTTCACGACTGCATCAGACATTTTCGACGGCATGGACAACAATGGTTTTGACGCAGTTTCGTCGTCGATTGCTGTTCCTGTCGACTTTTTTGCGCCAGAGACTGTGCTTGTTTCGTTTGCACTCTGACCGATGGCTTTCGTCTCAGTATCGAGCGCGCCCTTTTGGCCCTTCTTCTTCTTGGCTTTCTTTTTACCCTTCTTGCCTTTTTTGGGATTCTCCTCCACCAACTCTTCTTCAGTCTCTGAAGAACTCGAGTCCCGCTCTGGCGCGTCCAAGAGCGCCGTTTCGGGCTCGCTGTCTTCATCATCCGATGGTTCGAGATCTCTGAATATTGTGAGATACTTTGTGCGATAAATAAATTTGTTATTCGCCACTTTCGTAATTTGTCCAGGAAGTGCGTTGTCGGTGGGAATCTCAGGGACGATGAAACCTTCGAGAATGAGCTTCGTCCAGTCCATCTCAGCCGCCGCCCGCGCGGCTTCTTCTTCCGCCGCTAGCCTTTCTCTTTCGCGCATGATTCGTTCGTCGTCTTCAGTCACGTGGTTTTTCATTTTCATAGCCAGCTGTCTCTTCTCCTCTTCTTCTTGTTGGTCCACGGCTCGGTCGATGTTGCGAAGCAGCGAGGTGAACCAGGTGCCTTGCTGCGCCTTGTCCGTCGGTTCGTCTTCATCCTGGGCGTTACTCAGAGCCACCCCGTCAACGGTGTTTCTACGTCCAAATTTGCTCAAATGGAAGGAAGAAGGGATGCCTCGAGTGCCTATACTTTTCCCAAATTTACCTATGGGACGAACGACATCCGCTCCGCTGAAGAGCGTGTAGCCTTGATACGGCCCGAGTTGGTACAGATAACTCGGAATCCCACGCACGCTTTTCGTTCGTTCCAGGAATGAAAACATGAGTTCTTTTCTTTTCATAGCCCACACGTGTTTACGATATATTTCCTCAGTCATTTTGATAATATCGCCATGCCTGTTGCTTTCATTCATCGCATCGAGATCCATGCCGGTTTCTGACGTCGACTCGAAATTGTACAGCTGGATAAAACCTATGATCCCGTGTCCCGAGCTCACGCGCTTGCATCCTTGTTGGGACATGGCTGACATTTGTAGCAAGTTTTTCATCTGTAACTGAGAGTACAAATGTGGATCTTCGTCGATGCGGAATTCGTCAGAGAAGCGCTCAATCTTCGCCATTCTGTACAGCGATTTGCTCGTGTTGTTCGTGACAATCATGTAATGTGATCGAGTCTCAAAAAGCTGATAGCCGTGTGCTTGACGCAGTCCCGCGAGTCTCTCTTTGGAGCGTTCAATGTGTGGATTCGGTACGACCAATGGAGGTCCGCCGCCGCCGCCACAAGTTTTTGCGACGTTGCTCAAGTCCCAATCAGAATCAGAATCGGAACCCTGAATAGTGCGCTGCTGAGAATTTCCAGCACCCCTATTAGAACCATTACCGATTTGTCTGCATTTTGCCTCAGCTTTGAGTAGCTTCTCTTTGCGTTTTGCCTCAGCTTTGAGTAGCTTCTCTTTGCGTTTCATCTCTTGCGCCTTCTCTTCTAAATAAACAACCCGAAGACGACGCGTCGCTTCCTCGACTTCGCGCTCGCTGTGAGACGTTCCGTATTTACCCATTTTAGCCGCCGCAAAAGGCATGTGAATTTGACAATAAGCAGCCAAAGAACCTTTCTCATTGGATCCAGTGCGAGTCATCGGAGCTTCGTTGCAAGTGCACACGGGCAGCCCTGATAGTCCATTTGTTTTCGCAAAAAGATCGGTGCTTACACGCAAGTTTGCGTCAATCTCGTCGCTATTTCTCTGAGAAAGCGCTACGATGGAACTGATCTCATCGTTTAGAACAGCTTGACCATCTGCGTCTTGACTCTCTAAGACGTACTTCACGCTAGCATGTTTCGCTCGGATTGCCTCCGTTTTCGCCCTAGCGGCGAGGAGCTCACCTTTGATGCACCGATATCTCGTCTTACTCTTCGGGCTCATAGGCGGCGTGAGACTTCTACCGTCTTTCGTCTTCAATGTCTTCTTCTTCTTCTTCTTCTTTTTCGGTATGATGTTCTCGTTTTCATCCAACTCAGAGTCGCTCGAATCATCCTCAGAGTTGTCGCTGGTCCCAGTCGCGTCTTCCTCGTCGGTGTCGCTATCCCCGTCGACTTTGAAACCGAAGCCACCTAAGATCTCATCCGAGTCTGTTGGCGTATAATATTCGATATCACTCTCGTCGACGTGCCTTATGTGATCTTGTCTCGTCAGTATTGACGGTTTCAGTCTCAGGGGCATCCTTTCGCTCGAAGACGAAGAGCTGCTCGAAGACGAAGAGCTGCTCGAAGACGAAGAGCTGCTCGAAGACGAAGAGCTGCTCGAAGACGCCGCGGACGGTAGTTTCTTAATCAACGGTTTACCACCGAATCTGCTACCTATCGCTCCATCGTCGTCCGAGTCAATCTCACCCCAACCGCTGGCGGTCAAATCCCGCGGCTCGGTTGCTCTCCACGCAGACGTCTGTTGTTCGTAGTACTCAGACGCACTGCGTGAACCATGCGACGAAGCATCTTCGGAAGACGAGTTATCGATCACCAGTCGCGAGGCGCGAATTTTCTGATTTCGCACCTTGTTTTTCGCGTGCATCACCCGCATTCGTCCCGCGATGAACACAGGCTTCTCGTGCTCCACGTAGACACCGTCGTCGAAGTCGTCCGCCCTGTTTTGAGAAAAGTCATCCGCATTGATCTCTTGGTCATCGTTCCACTCGGTTGTGCGCGCGTACAGCGAACTTTCGTCCGATCCAGCCTCTTCCGATACTTCTGCGCGCGCGCGTTCCTCGCGCTCGCGCTCCGCGGCGAGCCACGCGCCGCGTTTCTCGTGCTTCACGCGACGCGCGCGACGCGCGCGCTCCTCGTTCGCGCCGCGCATCGCGCCTCGTCCACCGACCGCGGACGGATGACCGACTCAAGCGTCAACTTCGCGCCTCCGACCGCCGCGCGCGTGCGCGCGCGTCGTCCCGCGCCTCGCCCGAACGTCGTGCTTCGCGCGCCTCGAACCGCGCGACGGTCCCACGACCGCCGACGCCGACGCGCGCCCGACCGTCGGAACGACGACGAGGTGGACGACGACGAGGCGGACGACGCCGCCGCGCTCTCGCGCGACGACGACGAGGAAGCGCGCCGACGAAGGACCGACCGAGCGCGCACGATTGGGCGCGCGCCCACGTGGACGAGCACACGTGTTTCTCCACATCCCATTAAAAATAGCTTCACACAGAGACCGAACGCATTTATGGACGATGACTAAAAATCGGACACGCGGAGGGTGTTGCAGGGCGAGACGACGTCGGCGCGACGCGCGAGCGGGCGACGCGCGCGCGACGGACGACGCGCGCGGACGCGGGGACGGAGACGGCGTCGCGGTCGAGGCGTCGTCGGCGCGAGTGCGGATCGCGCGTCGTGAGCGCGGACGAGGGTGAGGAAAGAATTCTTTCATTCGTTTCGCGGCGCGGCGAAACGGTGAAAGATGTTTCGCGGGAAGGATCCGAGCTGGCGCGCGGTGGTTCCGGGACGAGAGAACGACGGCGAGCGCGCGGTGGGAGATGATCCGGACGATCTCACGCGGGCGTTGGCGGAGAGCGGGTACGCGCGGATGGACGACGGTGACGACGACGACGCGCCGTCGACGAGCTCGGAGCGAGACGCGTACGTGACAGACATCGAGGACGACGAAGATGACGAGATGAACGGACGTGCGGGCGATGTGAGCGACTCTGAAGACGATGCCGTGTACAGTGATGCGCTGGAAGACGTCGAAGGGAGGTACGGGCGCGGCGGGGGACGAGAAGAGGCGGAGATTACGACCAGGCTGCTGGCGAAATCGGGGGGGGCAACGCGGTCGCGCAACGGGGGCGGGAGCAGTCGACGAACGAGCGAGGCGTCCGGGCGACGTAAACGTGCGTTCGGCAAAACGAGCAAAGATTCGCTCCGTCGAAAGGCTGAACGAAGAGCGTACAAGCCGGTGACGTTTACGTTGCTGTTTCGTATGTTTTGCATGTACGCAGCATTCATGATTTTAGTCTTCGCCTTTGTCATCGCGACCGCGCTCGGCGCGTTCGTGAATCCCGTCGAGGAGATATTGGAGCTTAATGCGTTGGAAAATGTGGTGTGGATGCTCATCTCGGTCGCGAGTTTTATCGGGATACCGTCCGCGGTGGCGCACGTCACTGGTTACCTGACGTGGCCTCCGGTGTGGCTCGAGGTGTTTCCGGAGCGCGGTAAGCTTTTAGAGGAGCTCGGCGGGAAGATTTACTTCAGATTCCACGTGACTCGAGATGCTAGACCGCTCGCGGTCAAACGCGCGGTGGACGTTGCTGTTGACATTATACAACGTGCGCTCCCATCGGCGCTTTTTGAAATTGAAGTGGTGACGCTCAAGGAGCTCGGCATCTCGTCGGCGTTCGTCCGCGAGCTCGTGGTGCCCGCGGATGTCGTCATTCAAGGCAGCGGTGGACTGTTGCATTTCGCTACGCGAGCGAGTTCAGCGAGTTGGGGCGACTGGGTCGTACACATGGGTTCGGATGCGCTCTTGAACGTGCGCGCCGTGGATGCGGTGTTGGCACACTGCGCCCGGGAAACTCGTCTCGCAGCGCTTTCAGGTCGAGGTGACACGCACGTTCGACGACTCGCACAAGGTGCCGTCCTTCCGGGCATTACACGGACGTCGAACTCATTCATAGACGGCGTCCAAAGCGTCTTTCAATGGATTCCGGCAATGGCGGAGTGCATTCGAGCCGGCGAATCTTACGGTGCTCTGCGAATGATGTACGCCAGACACGCTCGAGTCGTCGCACCGATCCCAAACACGTATCTGGTCGTCCCGAACGAACTCGAGCTCGCCGTCGGGTTTAAAGATATGGCTGTCCACGACGGTTTTGAGCTCACCGCGTTTGCGCTCAGGTGCTCGAACAACGGAGTCAAATTTTCATGGTTGGATGCCGGCGTTCACGTTCCCATCGTGAGCGACATTTGGAAGCTTTTCAAGCTCCGCGCGCGAGATCATCACAGCGCGCTGGTATTGATGCGCGATGAGACGGTGCTCGATCACACACACAGAGCTTCGCTCACCGTCGCTTGCGTGAGCGCCGGGTTCTCAACGATCGCGCCGGTGATCACCGCGTTTTCACCTTGGTGCATGCGAAGGAGCGGGGTCGATACCTTCGCCGTCGGGTGTGTCGTCGGTTTCACCACAGCATGCGTGACGTTCAAGTACGCCATCGGGTTTTACAAGAGCGCCTCTGTGGCGGACCTTTCGAAAGGCATCGTTTCCGGCGCCGTGTACTACAACATTCTCTTCGTGCTCACCATCTTACTGACACCGGTGTTTTGCGTGTTTGAATTCATCGCACTGTGCACGTCATTATTTTACGCGCCTGCACATTTCGGCTGTGAGCTACGCGCTCGAGGTCCCACGGTCACCATCATCAAAGATGAAGACGAAGACGATTACGACTGGCTCGAGCGCGGTCAGCCGCCGAGACGGGAGAAGGAAGTTTTGCTCAAACCGGGAGGTGGAAGCAGCACGGATGACGCGCCAAGAGTGAGAGTCGAAGAGAGTCCCAAGAAATCTTGGAGAAGAGGTTAAATTAGTCCATTAGTTATTCTTAGGAGATAACGTTCTCTACGGTTGTACAGAAGTTCGTTGTTATTACATGGGAAGACATTTACGTAAGGCGTGCGATCGTTCAACGTTATTTACAGGGAAGGTTGTGGCAAATCCAGCGCACTCACGGGTGAAAACGCATGTTTGCGATAATGATCAACGAGTGAAACGTGACTCAGTGAAACACTCAGACTGCTTACAGGGGAAGGAAGTCCCGAAACACATGCGGACCTGACGTCGGTCGCCCTGAGCGCAGAAACCATTGGCCTCGGGATGGTTCTCGGCTGATGAATCGGCGGGATCGCCGTCGACGCGGGTTTCGTGCGCTCATTCGATTCGTGCGTTTCTTTGATGAGCGCTTTTGTGGACGTCACGTCGTACATATAGTCTCCGTAAAGCATCAGAGCAGCGTCGTGTCGGGCACGGCTTCGATCGCCGCACGCGTCGTGCGCGACTGCGACTCGGAAACCAGCGTTGAAACCACCGAAGACTGAATGTTGCACACAGACAGAGGTGATGAGACCGGCGAAGACGATCGTGTGGACACCGTCTTTACGGAGCTTTGGAGCGAGATCTGGCGCGTGTATGAACGCGCCGAAAGTATCCTTGTTGACGATTATTTCTCCGTCTCGCGGTTTCGCGAAAGGCTCGACGTCGTCGGGATCGATTTCGTAGACCCTTCTTCCAGGATTTAAGCGACGAAACTGTTTTAACCACGGACACGTGGCGTCGGAGTAGGACGCTTTCACATGGATAATCGGCGAACCCGCCTCTCGGGCGCACGCAAGCAGCGCGGAGATATTTTCCTCAAAGTCTGGGAATCCCTCTCGAATCTCTGGCGCCAGACTCCAGTACACGGTTTGAACATCGACGAGCATCAAGGCTGTGCCCGGACCGAAATGCGCGCGCCCGGCATCGTCACCATGCGGGAGTCGCGTCAAATCAGCCTCGGATCGGAACCGCCGCGATCGAGACAGCGTCGTGGCCGCGAGGCGTCGAGACGGATTCAATGCGCTCGTAGATTTCGACGTCGGCATCGATCTCACATCGCGGCCGTCCGCGGTGTCATCTTCGTCTGAGATATCGTTCGATTCGTCGTATGATCTCGAAAACATCTCCGATCGATTCAACTCCTCGGGCGACGCCTCCTCTCGCGCGGGCCAGCGCTGGATGACTTCCATTCGCGCCAAGAGTGCTTGTCTGTTTTCATCGGGCGTGCCGCGCGGAGACTCCTCGCGCGTCGTCCGCACGATGCACGTCGACATCGATGACGCGCCCGTCTCCGGCGCCGTCTCCATCGTGAGAGATGGGTCCTCGTCGCTCGGCAACGGTATCAGTGCATCGTGCCGCGTGCCAGCCCTGTCGTCGTCGTCGACATCATCTTTCGTCCGTCGCGCGCATCGCTCGTCCCTGAGCAGCGCGGACAACATCGCGACGACGGACGCACGCGACCGCGACGCACTCTTTGTCGTCGCTGGGAAATCTACCCTCGGTGCTCGACGAACGAGTCGCGCTCTCGCGTCGTCGTCGTCGCCGCGCGACGAACGTCCCGCCAACCGTCGACCGACCGACCGGCGTCCTTTCGCGCGCGGTCCGGGTGGTTTTTTATGTATGCTTTCTCTCGTACTCTAGTACTGTGAATGATCTCAAGGTATCTCATTTTCTCATACACGCGAGGGTTTAGACACACCACGCGGGCGGTCCAGGTGCGTTTCGTTTTCCGTTTTCGTTTTCGTCGTTGTCGTTCGTTTGCGCGACCGAGCGACCGAGCCGACCGAGCCGACCGACCGGCACGTGTGGACGCGCGCGGGTGGGACGACGAGGGCCGATGGGGGAGCGCGAGCGCGCGGGCGAAATGGTCGCGCGCGACGCGAGCGACGGTGAGTCGAGCGGCGACGACGACGGTGTGGATGACGAGACGTTTGAAGCCATCGTGCGCGAGGCGCGAGGACGAGGGGCGCGAGGGCGAGCAGAGCTGGAGCGACGACCGGCGTGGGTCTCGGACGTGGACGCGGACGAACGCAGGCGAAAGTACGCGCTGAGCGAGGAGGAGTACGCGGCCAAGATGGCGAGTAGGGTGTCGAAACACATTGACGAGGTACGAATACAAAAGTACGCCCAGTTTGAGGACGCGTTTCAATTTTCATCGAGCGATGGAGACGACGAGAGCGATCGAGACGATGGGGACGCAACCGAACGCGACGTGCGAGGGGTGTCCCGCGAATCGCCGCGGTCGTTTGATTTAGACATGGCGTTGTTTTGGGCGAGACGGCGCGCCGACGCTGGCGCGAGGGCGCTGTCTCAACGGGAGGCGCGAGACGCGGAGCGCAGTGAGCGGCGCTGCGTAGAGTCGCAGGCGAAGGAAATCAAAAAACTTCGCGAATCTCTCGCTCGGGAGACGGCGCAACGCGAAAAGTTGACGATGGACGTAGAGAGAAAGACGAAAGAAATCGCGCGTCTCCGCTCGCAACTGGCGATTCTCAAGTTGCGTCGAGACTCTGAGCGCGCCGAAACGAATACGTCGACGCGACTCACGTCGTCGACGATAAAGAAGCCTTCCGATGACCCACAAGAACTTCCGCTCTACGCACAGTTTAGAAGCGATGAGATCTCGCGCGATGCTTGGTTCATGAGACACGCCGCACGAGATGGATTTCGCCGTCAATGAGTTGTGGATCGTATTTCGCGCATTACAACTGTCGTGTAGTGTAGTATGTATGTAGTAGTAGATAGTCGATTCGTGTGTATTGTGAATCGCAGTCAACCTTGGAGGGATGGGGTTGATGCGTTTCGCGGAAAATACAGTGAGCCAATCCGTGTAAACTAGAGCTCAGAGGTGGGTCGGGTCCTTACTTTCCGACGAGACTGGCGGCTCGTTGGCTCAAGATCTCAGAATCGATGGAGTCCCGCGCGATAAATCGCCAGATGCGCACTTCGCGTTGTTGGCCGTAACGTCGAATACGCCCGATGGCTTGCGTTTCGCTGGCGATATACTCCTGAGCGGTGTTCGTCAGCAGAGGATGCACGAAAATGGCGTGGTTCGCCGTCGTCAGATTGGCGCCAGAGGCGCTCTCGTCTCTGCTGAGAAGGAGAAGAACGCGAGCATCGTCTGACTTCAAGTTTTCTTTCTGGAACTCATCTAACGCACCCGTTTGTTGGTGCACGGAACCTTTGAGCTTCAACGTCTTGATGCCCGCTTCGTTCAGCGCGCTACTGACTTGTTGCATCAAATCAGGAAACTGCACGAACACCAAGATGCGCTCGTCGTGAGGAATAGACTTGATGTGAGAGACGACGTCGATGATTTTGGAGCCGTGAACTCCGACGCCTCCGTCAGTTTTCTTAGTCTTTGACGTCGCGCCCTCGGTTCCCAGAGACACAGCCGTGACAACGGAGGTATCACGAGTGGCGCAGGTGCAGTCGGCGACCCCGCATTCTTGATTCTCCGCGTGCGCCTTGAGGCAACTGAGACAACCGATGTGACCACACGTGGACAAGACACCGGATTTCGACTTTGCAAACTTTTTGTCGCACGCACCACACTTGATGGAATCATCTAGTTTAGCTTGCTGTAAATCACGAACAGACTGGAAGAAGCGCAACGACCGGACGCGCCCCACGAGTTCTTTTTGCAATTTACGAAGACCGTGCGTGTGTTCACGAAGTTCCCAAAGCTTGTCGTCGAGAGAAGCAGTCTTTGACTTTTTTATCGAGACCGTAGACTTGCCAGAATCCATCGTCGAGCTCGGAGCGTCGCGCGCGGCTTTGACGACTTGGTAGTCAACCTTGCTCAAATCTTCCTCCACTCGGGTGTTCGCGTCGTAATACACGGAAGCTTTCTGTTTCCACTGACCGCTGTAACCGCGCACTTCGCCCTTCTTCCACTTATTAGTTTCAGTGTCCAAGATGGAGATGATTGAGCCGACGGGAGGTCTGGTTTGCAAGCGATGCGCAACTTTCGACGCCTCTGCCTCATTTTTCTCGTTGAGAAGACCTCTGAGGAGTTTGTCCGCTGTGGGATCACCGATGCCTTCGCCTTCGACGCCGTTCTCCCAACGAATGAACGGGTTGTCCTCTTCAGTGAAATCGGGCATTTGAGACATTTGGCTCAACATGGCGCGGCCCTTCAAGATGGCGACACCGAACTCGGTGAGGCAGTCCTCTTGCTGCGCTTTTCTGACGTTGACGATATCTTGGCAAGTTCGGAGAGCGGTTCCAGCTTCATCATCCAACTCAAAGTGCGCGACGCGCTTGAGAAGAGCTTCTTCAGCGGAAGACGAGTTACCGAGCACAGCCGCGAGACGTGCGTCACGATCACCTTCGGCTTTCTTTTTCTTCTTCGCCTTCATGTCCATTGACTGCAAATAATGATCGAGCTCGAGATAGATGGCGCGCTCCGCGGGGCGCAGCTGAACTTCGCAGACATCTTCCTTGTACTTGATTTCGTCAATCTCAGCGATGTTTTGTCTCATATATCGGTCCAAGAAATCTTGCGCCACCTCCCAGCGACGCTTATGCCAGTGTTGCGTCGGTTTCTCTTTGAAGAACTGGAACGTCTCAACCTTGGTGATTTCCGACTTGTTGAAGCGCGGAACTTCGTCGCTGCCAAGATTGATGCCGAGCAGAGCAGCTGTGCCCTTGATGTCAGCGAAGTCGCCGACCGGGGGAGTTCCTGACAAACACCAACGCGCTTCGGATTGAAGACCCAAGACGACAGCCTTATCAGACGGCTTGAGGTACGTAAACTCATCGACAATCACTCGACGCCAATGGAAGAGTTCCACGGGCACACACTTGATGTCTCGCCAGTCGTATTGAGCTTGCGCGCTTTCAAGTCCCCAGTGATCCTTGTTACCGTCTGCGTCGATTTCAGCGCGAGGCTTGGAAACGCGCTTCCGCTTGGGAGTCGCTTTTTGCACAAACTGCTCGCTATCGCTGTCTTCAAGCGACTCGTCGTCGTCCCAGTCGGAGATCTCGTCGTCAGTCTCCATGCAATCATCTTCCTTGTAGTTCTTGCGCGGCGTATTACGCGCGGACATTCGTTTCGGAGAAATCATGGGTGATTTGGTCGGCGTCTTCTTGGTCGGCGTCTTCTTGGTCGGCGTCTTCTTGGTCGGCGTCTTCTTCGGCTTGCTCGGAGTCGTCGGAGCGCTTTCAGTAACCGCATTGATTGGCTTCTGGATGTTCTCCTTGTTCAAACTCTGTTGGCGTTCCTTGTGCATTGCTTCAACGAATTCATAGCCTTCACCTCCAGCCTTCTGCGTCACCTCGATGAGTTTTGCACCCTTGAGACGTTTTGGAGCAGCCGTGACGGCGACGTCACTGAGGGTGGACACGCCGCGTCGAACATGCTTGGAAACCTCGCTCACGCCCTGGTTCTTGTCCGTGAGACGCAACACTTGTTCTTCAAGACTATTGACAGTGTCTTTGTAAACGCTGGTGAAGTGACGCGCCTGACTCGATGACTTTGGATCTGGAAGAGACGGTCTGCCAGCGAGCTGAGCGAGACGTTCAAAGTAAAGAGAAGAACGGAAAAGAGTCGTCGCGACGATGACGACATCCGCTTCCATCACGTCACGTGCGGTCAAAGCATTGAGATCAGACATAGTCTTGAGAACAACCGTATTCAACGAGCCTCGCGCCGAGAATTTCTCAACCTCGCGCGGCCACTGGCGGAGCAACTGCGACGGGGCGATGACGAGCGTCGCCTTGGTCGGAATGGCTTTGACTGGAGCATCAACCTTGGCTTGCTTGGGAGTGGGGAACTTGAGTTGATTCGCCAAGATGACACCGATAGAGATTGCAGTTTTCCCATAGCCAACTTGATCAGCCACGATGCCGCCACGAATCACTTTCGAGACTTGCGCCATGCCGTCCATTCGAAGACCGAGAGCCGGTAGAACCTTTTCTGAGATTTCTTCCTCCACGAACGGTTTATCATTGACTTCTTGCTGAATCATCCAACCGAGCGAACGCAACTGTTCCGGTCGCAGCGGGTACTTCTTGCTCCAGTTCGGTGGTTGCGAAACTTGCTTGTCGTGTCGATTGCTCTTCAACGTGAACTCGCCAAAGTCGTCCATCGGGCGATCGTCGTGACGCACGATTCTCCACGACATCTTCGGTTCGGTCGATTCGATGCCACGAACACTGGATGGCGCGACGAGCGCGAGCGCGCGATGGACCAGCGTGGCTGGATTGCCCGCGATCATCAAGTTACCGGTCATTTTTTCACGAGTCCACTGAACGACGAATGGCGCTGGACGGCACTTCAACGCTTGTTCGTACTTCGCGGCTTGAAGAGGATCCTCACGAGCTTGAACCTTCTGCGAGCCCACTTGCTTGCTCCAGATAAGATTGGGAGGAGTCGGCGCACAACGAGGACAGGCAAACTTGTCGCACGTCATGGCGTGGTCATCCTTCAGCTCATTCCACTTTTCGACAACCTTGGGAAGTTCCATGCGAGATGTAAACCACTCCAAACGTTGGAAAGTGGCGTGACTCTTATCCAAACGCAACGTCTCGTAACCGTTGCCTGGCCAGAAATCAGCGTCAACATCGGCCAACGGCACTGAGCAGCGCATGATGGCGACCGATTTCGCGCAAGAGTGTTCACCTTGAGTCGGTACGGCGTTCACCGGCGGGGTCAAAACGACGGCGGCGCTCGCAACAGCTGGCGCGAGAGTCACCTTCGGAGACAAGCTGGTCCACGTGCCGAAACTGTAAGCCATGTGTTCAACCTTTTTCTTTTCGCTCGGGCGGAAACGCTCCGTTGATGCAGGTTTGCCGAGATTCATGAAATCCAAGTGCGCCGTCTCCATGCGATCTTCGCCGTACATCAATCGTCGATGGTTGTCAGCGAACACAAAGTAGTCAAAGTCGCCCTTTTGATTACGACGCGGATCCATGAAAAAGTACATGTTTCGACCATCTTGTGCGTTTCCAATGCGCTTGTGCAACGAACTCTGCGCGGCATCGCACTTATCGTGGAGTTGATACGTGCCAGCGATGTCGCGATCAAACGCCGCCGCGTTCTTAGGATCTTTGAGTTTGATCTCGTACTGACTCCAACGCTTTTGCGCCCAATTCACTTCACCATTGATCTTGCTTTCCGTTTGCATGCCAAGCTTGATCTGCCAGGAATCTTCGAGCTCACCTTTGCCTTCGATGACGATGGGAACGGCGGCGCACTCTGGTGAGAAGTACTCCCAAGAGCCATCCAACACGCTCTTCGCAGAGTTGTTGAGAAGCATGCGCATCATCGGTCGCTGATAAAACTCTGCCGCCTTCCCTCTTTTGATAGAAGGATCGACAAACACCAACCACTCTGCCGAGTTGGGAGCGATTCGCAGTTCGAGACGGACATGATCTGCGGACGCACACGAATAGTACACGCGCCAGACGTTTGTTCTCTTCATACCGCGGAACAAGAAATCAGCCTCTCCGATCGCTTTCATCGCGCTCTGCCACTCCTCCCAGAGATCTGGCAAGATTTGCTTCGGCTTGGTGAATTTCGCAGAGCTCATGTCCAACTTCATATGCATCGGCAATGAGTTCTTCAGTTGCTCCTTGAAATCCTCGGGCAGGATGCGATCGACGACGTGCTCCGCGTAGTTGTGCTCCGGTCGACCGCAGCACCTGATGCAGCACGTGTGCTCACAGTCACGGCAGATGACAAGAGAATCAGCGTCCGTGGTACCGGTCTCACCTTCACAAACACACAAACGCGCAGATCTGTTCGCTTTGCTGAGCAACTCCTTGAGCGGTATCGGCTTCATACCCAAATCCAACGGCCTTTTGACCAACTTGTCTTGGCCCATCACTTCCTCTTTCTTTGCAGCGGCGGCTTGGACGACGGTCAAAGAACCTTGCATCGTCTGAGTACTAACAGATGAATCGGCATCAAGTTTCAACGCGCGTTTCGCAGTCTTGTGCTTCTTACCAGCCAGAGTGTCCGTCATCAGCGTCATCGCCGCGAGCATGCACGCGCCGACGACGGTCGTCGTCATCGCGTTACCCGCCAAATCGCTCATTTGGTTCTCACTTTCACGCGTGAGAAGAAGATCATCGACCGGAATGCCTTGCAAACTCAAAGCTTCGATGCCAACGAGCGGTCCACCGCGGTTGGTGACGAACGGCACCATGGAAGGCGTCAGACACGGACAAATGCCCGGCGCGACGGATCCGGTGGTGCGGTCGACGTTCTGAGAGAGATTCCAGACGAGAGTCTTGTGCATCGAGTCAATGTCCAGCTGAGCGAGACGCAAGTAATCGATATCCATCAAATCGAGCACGCGATCCGTTTGCGCTTTACCCCAGTCGTTCCAAGCGAAATCTGGAAGCGTGCATCCCCCGTCCCAATGCGTGAATGGTCGGCGCTGACCGAGACCTTCTTCCAAGCGCGCGCGCTGATGGCGAGACTCACATCTACCCCAGTCAGTGTTCGCTCGCGTCGAATCTTCACCCGGTCGAGCGAGCATGCGGCGCCCTTCGTGCACTCGAGGATCATCAGCGTCGAAGAGGAAAGCCTCGAGTGTCGCGCTCGCCGGACGCTCGAGCGACTTGACCAATGCCTTCCACGATTCGACGATGGACGGGTTATCAGCCTTGCACGCGAACAGGTAGACACGAGTGCGAGTGTGAGGAATGTAGAAGCGTTTGGTATCAACACGCATGAAGCGCGCAAAGTACCCTTCATCTTCGAATTTCTTCTGCACTTGATCCCACGGTGCGTTACACACGTTCTCCAGAATGATGATGGGAGGCTGACTTTTACGAATCCAATTCATCATGCCACGGAAAGTCTGACCAGATTCACCTTGAGCTTCAAGTCCCTTCCGTTCGTTGTTGAGGTTCGAGTAGTCAACGCAGGACGTACCCGCGACGAGCATGTCCACGGTGTGCGGCACGTCAACCTTGGCGCCGTACGCCGTCGTCGCTTGGTCGCCACCCAATTCACGAATATCACGGAATAGAATAGGCGGAGCAAAGTTACGCTCGATGTAAGCTTGCTTGAACGGTTCAATTTCGCAAGAAAACACGTGATCAATCGCCATTCTGTTACCATAGAGCTTCTCCGTCGCGTCCGCGATTTTATCCAACGCCAGAAGTGGAGACTCGGTGCCAGAGCACATCGTCGCGACTCGGAGAGGTCTCGTCATCGCGCCCAAAAACGCCTCGATACCAGGAACGCGACTAACGAGATCTTCAAACATGTCACCGATATTCGAGATGACTGGTAAATGTTCTGCGAGTTGAGTTCTTGGGTTACCTCCGCTGCCGCCTGAGCCTTCGCTGCCGCTGTCGTTGTCTCGTCTGCTCTTGCGCGGCGTGCCTCCGGGAGATCTAATCCAACGAGGAAATAAGATTGAACAGTCGTCAGTCATCGCACACTCGAGGGTGCGCGCGAACGAGGGTTTTATCCCTCGTTTACGCCGCTAAACCCGCTCGGTAAATTTTGGCGGGAAAAAAAGATACGTCGCTGAGAAATCTCTCGCGCCGATTGCGTGCCGAGCTCAGATGCCTCGATGGATGCGTCCACGCTCGCCAAAGTACGAAAAGAACTATCGTAACGTACCTCTTACTCATCGGCGTCGATGGAGCCGAGCCGTTCACGACGCGCGCTTTGAACTTCTTGGGAGTCGTTCTTCCCCGCGCGGTCGGCGCCTGATCGTAATCTTCATCCCCGTCGAAAGCATCGTCCTCATCCATGTCTTCTGTCTTGACAGCCATCTCCTTCATCCTCTCCACCGCCTTGTTCGCCATCGCACGCCGCGGCGTTCCGCGTCCCGCCGGCGAACAAGGCGCCGATGACACGTCGCACGCCTTCTTGTTCTTCATCTGTTTTTGCTTCACGGGCGTCGACTTCGCGCTGCCACGACCGCCGCTCGACGCCTTCTTACCAGCCATGTGGAGAGATCACGTCCTCCTACGCTCACCCACACCAGTTTTTACACGATCGCGCGCGCGTCGACGATCACGAGACGAGATCGTCCGTTTTCGACACGTCCGTTGGTTGTTCCCCCGAAATGCCGAAACCGATCGATCGCCGGCGCGCGAGACCCCCTCAAGTCCCGCGCGCGCGTCGATGCGCGTACGACTCGCGCGATGCGTGTATATCCGCTCGAGTGTTTAGTTTTCCAACCTCGCGAGCGTCGAGTCGAGGTGTGTCGTCACCGCCTCGTCGGGGGAGTTTCGACACAAAGATGAAGACGCACTCCCGACACTCGACGCCATCCATCGTCGTCGTCGTCGTCCGCGGTCGGTCGATCGCCGCGGTCGATCGATCGCCGGCGAGCTGTCTTTTGTTTTTCAAAATGTGTCCGACCGACCGCATGCATGATGGAATCACCATGTGTCCGACCGACCGCATACATTGCATTCAATTCATCCATCCTCTCGAGGACCCCGTGATCTCCGAAAAGACGCCGGAGGGGGGTACATCGCCACGGTCTCGTCTCGAAACGTCGGCGCGTTCGATTGGTGCGCGCGGCGCAGCGTGCGTTTTGATTGGCTCGACACGAAACGGCATCACGAGGAGGGGTGGCTGGGCGCCGACGATGCCGATGACGATGATACGCGCGCGACGCGTCACACCACCGCACGCGCGCGTCGACGAGAACATTCCGTCGCCGAAAGCACGACCAAACACCACTCGTATACTCGTAGGGCACGCACACGTCCGTAACCATGACCTCTATCGCTGAAGTCACCGCCGAAAAGCGCGGCGCGTCCAATACGCTCACCAAGACCCTCGCGGCGGTCGCCGTCGGCGCGATCGTCGGCACCGCGCTCACGATCGGTATCTCGTACCCGACGTTGAAGGATAAGTGGGACACTCCGACGGCCGCTCCGGCGCCGGCGGCGAAGCTCAAGTGCGCCGACGCGCAGCCGCAGTCTCCGAGAGATGTCTCCCCCTCGTACTCCGCGGGCACGGGCGTCGCGAAATCGGTCACCCATCACGCTTCCGTGAGCACTTTGAAGCACGTGAACACGCACTACCACTTGGGTGCGGAGCACAAGTCTTCGGGTGAATACGACAAGTTGCACACGACGAGCCGCAAACTTCTCTCCGGCGACACCGAGTACGGCTTTTACTGCGACGACGTCGCCGCCGTGAGCGCGTTGACCTCCGCGCAAAAGGCGGCGTACGACTTCCAATACTGCAAGGAAACCGAAGTCGGTAAGACGTACGAGTTGCACTACGTGTACTCCTCCGGCGGTAAAGCTATGGGTGACGGCCTCGGCGGCGCTTTCGCCGTTCAAAACAACCCGACCGTCGTCGTCCGCGGCCAAGTGTTCCACATCGTCAACGATGCCGCGTACGATTTGCCGAGCGGCAACCTCATGGATGGCATGCTCCAATCTTTCCCGGGCACCACGGGCGCCGCGGCCAGCCTCAACTTGAACGATGTCACCGTGTACTCTGGCTCGACGACGGGTCGCAGCTACAACAACGTCGATTCGTGCTCTCCGTACCAAATCACGTGGCAAGTGGACCAAAAGTGCCGCTTGATCTCCGCCAAGTCGTTTGATGACATGTGCAAGAAGATGAAGTACGACTACGGAATGTCCGCCGACGCGCACCCGCACCAATCTCGCGATCTCGTGTCCAACGTGCTCTCCTCGAACACTCAAACCACGTTGTCGGCGTACTAAGCGTCGCCGACCCGATCTGGCTGGTCGATGGATGACACCTCCCGGCACCAAGATACGATTTAATACGTCGCTCACAATAGTCGACGCGATTTCTTATTAAACATTTTTTCGACGCATTGTCGCATTGAAATCGATACGAAACGATATTTTATGATTGAAACCAAACCTCGTTTCTTCGCTTTGGAAAATTCTAGTGCTATTTATCATGCTACGAAGATCTATTCCGTGCGAGCTACTTCCCAGCCCGCTGCAGAGCTATGCGCGCCTCGACTCGAGCCTTGGCGATGGCGGAATTCACCGCCGCCTTTCGAGCGTCTTCATCGCTCACCGTCGACGGTCGAGAGCTCTGAAACGCTATTCCGTTTCGTTCTGCGAGATGTTTTTCCGTCACGCGCTTCTGTTCCTCCGCGAGCGCGCGATAGAAGTCGCTCGCGTCCAACGGTTCGTCGTCGACGGCTACGCGCGCGCCGGAAGCGAACGCGCACTCCGCCACGACGCCATCTCTGGCGCAATTCTCCATAAACTCTGGGTTTCGGAAAGAACTAGACGTAAACATCAGCTCGCTCGGCGTTTTCCCCGCGCGCCGCGCCGAGAGAAAGATATCGTTCACGCGCGCCTGCGCCGCCCGCGTCTCCTCTGTCTCCTCCCCCACCGCCGGAAGCGCGACGAGAAGCCGCGTCGGGGCGTTCGGTTCCAACGCGCGTCGGCTCGTCGACGTCCCCGCGCTCGTGTCCTCCGCGTCTCCGCACATCGCTTCCAAGAACGCGATGTCGCCGCCGTCGCCGCCGTCCACGGGTCGGTCCATCACTCGCGGCGGTGGCCGCGCCGGTCCGACGAACGCGTCGTCGCCGTCGTCGCCGCCGTCGCGCTCGTCCACGGGTCGGTCCATCACTCGCGGCGGTGGCCGCGCCGGTCCGACGAACGCGTCGTCGCCGTCGTCGCCGCCGTCGCCGCCGTCCACGGGTCGGTCCATCACTCGCGGCGGTGGCCGCGCCGGTCCGACGAACGCGTCGTCGCCGTCGTCGTCCCTCGCGTCGCGGTCGCGCGGTGCGTTCTCCTCTCCCTCGCTCTCGCTCTCGCTCCCGTACGCGCCCAGTGCGTCCATGACGGGACGTCGTCTCCCCGTCGTCGTCTGCGGTCCGACGGTCCAGAGGTCGTGCGCGAAGAATGAAGGAAAGAATGATTGATTTGTGGCTGTCTCGCCTCTTTCAACCGTCCGCGTCGCGACGGCAGTCCTCGACCGCGCGGCGGCGAGGGAGGGAAGACGCGCGAGGGAGAGAAGACGCGTTCGAGGACGCGTCGACGCGCGCGCGCCGGATCGTCGGTTCGTCGGTCGACGGGACAGGCGATGGCTGACGACGATGGTGGCGGCATTTTAAAAGACGTGGTGCTGAATCGAGACGATGACGAGCGTCGAGATGAGGGCGCGACGGAGAGAGCGCTGAAAGAGAAACTCGAGCGCACGTCCCTGCGCGCGCTGCGCGCGTTGGAGGATAAAGACGTCGTCATATCGCGACTACGGGCCGAGGTGTCCGAGCTGACGAGACTGCGAGAGCGGGAGCGGCGAGGGCGACGCGGGCGAGGACGCGCGGATGACGACGGTGAGTGGAGCGATGCACACGATCATCGCGCGTCGTCTCTTCATTGCGGCGACCATCGCGCGGCGAAGATGGCGCGAGAGTTGGACGAAGAGCGCGCCGCGGTGGTCGGGTTACGAGGACAGTTGCGTGAGGCGCAATCAAACGTCGAGGCGTTGCGACAGTCGCACGAACACGCGAAAAGGTTTGCGCTTTCGAGCGAAAAGCACGCCGAAGCGTTGGTCGAACGATTAGATCGAGTCTTGCGCGCGCGAGAAACCTCTGCGCGAGCGCGCGAGGAGGCGCTCGCGGATGGAGAACGCGCGCTTACGAAGCGTCTGGCCGAGCTCGCGATGGAGTGCGCGCGTCTTCGCGAAGACGCGGACGGATGGAAGTTTAAAGCCACGTCGTGCGAGCACGAATTGAATGAAATCAGACGTCGCCTGGCGGGTGCGTTCGATTCAGACGATGGCGACGGTTTCGAAGAGCTTCGAGGGGACGAGTCTCTCACCGTGGCTCGTCTTCGCGTCGCGCTGGCGTCGACGAAAATCGCGCTTCGCGAAGCGTTGGCGGGCCGCGAGAGGGACGACGCGGACGGTTTCGAGCGCGACGTCGCGCTCGAAAGTTTCGTGCATTCGGTGTCGTCGATCGATTCCGAGCGCGCCGCGCGCGACGCGTCCAAAATGCGCGACGCCGAGCGAAGAGCGTCTGAACTCGCGACGACGGCGAAAGAGCTCAGAAGGGTGAACGCGTCGCAGGCCAAGGAACTCACTCGAATGGAAAATTTGCTCAGAGAGCAAATGTCCTCGAATCAACTCACGATAGAATCGGCAGAGGTGACGGCGGAGAACGCGAGACGCGAAAAAGAGCACTTTGAGAAGGTGGTGCGCGAGCGCGAAGACACGTTGTTGGTCCTGCGAGACACGGTGGCGGCGATGGAGCGCGGTCACGCGTCGAGCGGCGAAGATAGGCTCCGAAGCGAATTGACACAGGCTCACGAGAGACTTGGATGTCTGGAAAATGAGAACACGTCGCTCGCGATGGACAAAGAGACGCTGGCGGGAGAACTTCGGCAGCTCAGATGTGACGTCAAAGCGGCTGCTGAGAGAGCCGAGTTTCACGAAAACGCGTCAAACTCGCTGAAACAGCGCGAAGAGATATTGCTCACGCAACTCGAGTGGCACAGCGACGAGTGCGAGACGTACAAGGCGCAAGCGCTCGAAATCTTGCGTCACGTGAAGGACGTCGAATCTGAAAACGTCAATCTTCAGATGAAGGTCAAATCGCTCGAGCGCTCGCTCGCAGCGCAGATGAGTCAATTGGGCGAGGAATCCAGGTCTTGTTTCGAAGAACTCGCGCGGGAAGTGCGAAAACATGTTGAATCCACCGCCGCCGAGAACGCGGGCTCCGAGTTTTGTCGAACGATTCAGGTTGCGCTTCGCGCCAACGCCGTCGGGTACGACGCCGCGAGCGATTCGAGCGCGCTCGCGGAGATTGAGCGCGCTCTTCTGGACGCGCAGCGCACCATTTCTCAGCTAGAGTGCACGGCGAGCAAGTACGAAGCGGCGTTTACGACGGCGACGAGACGACTCGAACGAACACAACACGCGAAAGACTCCGTGACGATTGCGTTCGATCACACGTGTCGCCTCCTGGAGACTGCGCGAAAAACGCAAATCGGAGTGAGCTCTGCAGCCATGAGCTCGCTAGAAAAGCATTTAACCTCCTCTCAGGCTCGCAATAAACGATTGACGCAGATGCTCATTCAAAACGGCAACGACGCGGATGTCAATCTATACAATTTGGAGGAAGCTCTGTCGAACAGGGAAGAGACGATGTGCGCGATGCAAACTCGAATCGATGAGCTCGAAGTGACCGCAAACGAACTTCTGAGCACTCGAGAGTCTGTCGCTCGCGCGATGAAATCAATCTCTGCGGCGAGAGACGACGCCCAGACTGCGGCGCAAGTTGAAAAGAGTCGTCTGCTCGAAGCGCGGCGGACGATTACGAAACTGCAAGAAGAAATATCCGAGCTACGCGATGAAATACGCGCTCCGACGCTGGAAGAAAACGTGGAGAGATTGAAACGACTGGTCGAGGAACAAGCTTTGGCGATCGCCGAAGCTTCGCGGGAATTGGAGAATCGCGTGACCGCTGAGGCGAACGCACGCCGCGAGCTCGATGAAACGCTGCGCGAACTTGAAGAGACGCGCGAGAAACTCACCGAAGAACGCGAGCGTCTTCGTACGTTTGAAGAGAAAAACGAGATGACGACGACGACGGCGACGACGCCAGAAGAGGCGGCGTCGTTCGGCGGTTCGACTGGATTTCCAGAAATTGTTTCCAAACTAAGTCAGCGCGTTTCGGAGCTTCAAAAGGCAATCGAAGTGCGAGACGATCGAATCTCAGTTTTGGAGTCCTCCGCGGGAGGCATCGTTCCGATGACTTCTGAACATCGAGACGCGAGCGGCGTCGTCGCGCAAGCCTTGGATGATAGTCGCGCCGCAGCCGTCGTCGCCGCCGCGGCGAGGAGCGATTTGGAAGCGAGCAAGGCTGAAATCTATGAGTTGCGAGAGGAACTTCGTCGGCGCGAGGACGCGTCGCACGAATCACAATCTCAGCTCGAACGAGTTTTTGAACAACTTTCGTCACGCTTTGAACGCGAGATTACGTCCTTGGAAGCTTACGGCGACGTCATGACGGCGAAATTACTCAATTTGGAAGCAGACGTCGCCGAATCAAAACGTAAAGAAGATGAGTGGCGATCCAACAGTAAGTTGAGTGATGAAGAACGACGCGCACACGTCGAGCGTTGCAAAAGGTACAGGGAATTAATACAGCGTTTACGCGGAGAACACGTCGAAGAGCGAAACAAACTTCTGGGTTTCGTGAACGATTCCGAATCGAAGATTGCAGCTCTGACGAAGCGCGTGGAGAGTTCGTGGGCGGGTGAATCGGCTGAACTTCTCGCGCAAGCGAACGAAAAGATCGAAGAGCTCAAAACTCGATTGGCAAACGCGGCGGGGTCAGAAGCGCGCGACGCCGATGCGCTCAGCGGCGAGCTTGAGGCATGCAGAGCGCGCGTACAATCCATCAAGGAAGAGACGAGAGTGGAGGTGGAAAAACGTCTCACCACTCGATTTCGTCGCGAATTAGTGCGAGCGCAAGACGAGATCGAGACGTTGCGTGGATGGCGCACGCCGTGCGTCGCGCTCGTAGACGCGGTACGCGCGATGAGTGTTCGTTCGGTGCGACTCTGCTCCGCGGTGATTCACGCGTGTCGCACGGCGCAAGGTAAACGAACCATCGCAGAGACGTTGGGAGGTAAAGACGAGCGCGAAGTTGCGTCACTCGTCGGCCTCTCGAGTGAAGAACTCGCGGCGGTGTTTTCCGCGCAAAATGTGTGCGCGGACGGAGCCGTGGAAGATACTGCGACGGCGTTGAGCTTGTTCGATTCGCCCTCGAACGTCGCGGCTGCCGTTGCGTGGTGCGAGACGCGCGCGACGCAGCTTCAAGACGCTCTCGCATCTGATGGATCTTTGATTCCAGTTGAAGAAATGTGGCGCCCCGACGTTCTCGAGGCCGTAACGTCGCTCGTCATTCGACAATCGAACGAGGCCGAGGCGTCTTTGCGAGAAACCAACGCGACTTTAAGCGAGTGGTTCGATCGACTATCGTCGTCGTCCGCGGTGTAAATGTAACATAAAAGCACGGTGCTTGCACTGCTGGAAATCAAAAAATCAAAAATCAAGACACCGCGCCAACACGCGTTGATGATGAAAATCGACCTTCGTCACTTTCCGCCGCGCACCTCGCTTCGAACGCCGCGCGATGCGTTCGGTGATTCGCGTGCTCATCGCGCTGACGCTGTGCGCCGTCGCGAGCGCTCGCCCCGACAAGGTCAATTGCGATCGTAAGGTGAGTGGCGTCGACGTCATGACGAAATCGACCGTCATGGGGCACCCCCCGGCGACGAGCGCGTCGCAGCTGACGGTCAACGCGAGCGCGTACGGCGCGGGTGATCGAATCACAATCACGCTCAACACCGGGTCGTTGGACGCCGCTTTCATTCACGCGTCTGCGGGAACGCTGACGACGAGCAGCAGTGGCATCTTCTCTGAGAATACGTGCGCGACGAGCAGTTTATGGTACGCTAATAACGGTGTTTCCACACACACGTTCACGTGGACGGCGCCGAGCGACGTCTCATCGCTACCGAGCGTCGAGATCGCCTCCATGGCGGCGGGAGGACACGGACCGCCCATAAATAAGCAAATCGTCACACTCACGCGCGCCGCCGGCTCATCGTCGCCGGCACCGCCGCCGACGAGCTCGCCTTGCGCCGCGAATCATCACGTGTCGAGCAACGCGTGCGTCGCGTGCGTCGCTGGAACGCAGAGAGCCGCAGGCGACGATCCGACCGGGAACGATACGTCGTGTGTGACGACGATATGCAGCGCGAACGAGCGTGTCGCTTCGAATGCGTGCGTCGCGTGCTCGGCTCAAGAGACGAACGCGGCGGGCGACGACGCGTCTGGTGCCGACACGTCGTGCGATCAAGCACCGCCTCCTTCATCGAGCGCGCCCGCGGCGACGAGCGTGTGTTCGACTCTCTTTGTGGCTGTCGTCGGGGCGGCGACGATGTAACGCAACGTGCAATTTTTTTCTTTTTTTTTCTTGTTGTATTCAAACTCAATTGATTTCTGTTTTTAAACGAAAGCGTGTCATCTTTTCATCCGCCCAGCGCGCCCGGAAGCGTGATGTATGATCGGCGACCCGGGCCGGCACGAAGTGTCATGTGCGCGCCAGCGTACGCAGGGCCGCGCAAGGCGAAGAGTTTTCGCGCGGCTCCCGCCGACGGCGGCGGAGCGGCGATTCCACCGTAGTCGCCGAGCGCGACTAGTTCGAAGTGTAATTCGACGGATTCAAAAGCGTCGTCGCCGACGTTTTGAATGTGCGCGGCGAGTCGTTCCAGCGTTTCGGT
>Ga0181566_10000180_pt1 | contig 44650 bp, 25 predicted proteins | sample 101ome_15_FD_133762 | JGI IMG/M metagenome (GOLD analysis project Ga0181566, IMG submission 133762) | Coastal salt marsh microbial communities from the Groves Creek Marsh, Skidaway Island, Georgia - 101402AT metaG (megahit assembly) | ecosystem: Environmental > Aquatic > Marine > Intertidal...
TACCCAATACATGCTTTTTTCACTATCTCTATTTTTATAAGCAAGTTGTGCAAAAATTTGCCACCAGTCTATACCATATACATTAGGATTATCAAATAATTTTCTATATGAACGATTTAAATCTCCTAACACAATGTAGATTTTATCTCTTGTTATCTTTTTTGCACCTAGTTTATCAAGTTGTGTTCTTAATTTCCATAATACTCTATAATCATGAGATAATCTTGGTGCAAAAATTAATAATTTCATCTTACCTTTTCTAATTTTAGAAAGAGATTTATTAGGAATAACAGTTTCAAAATCTAAATCATACCATGAAGTTCCTTTGTTAAGCTCTAATGGATAAAACAAACTCTTTGCAGTTTCGTTTCCTGAAAAGATATTAACTCTTTCAACATCTAGTACTTTAAGTACGTTAAAGAGTAATGTAGTATCGTTAATTGGCCAGTGTTTTTTAGCACTTACAGGAATTCTAAGTAAGTCTTTAGTAAAATTATATTCTGTGACACCATTTGGAACTGGAGTATTGTCTATAATTTTATCGTAATACAAATTAATCGTAGGCCGCAAGGGGATCATCGATGTTCCTCGAATCGGGTTTTAGCACCCAACCTTCTTTTTCTGCTAATTCTTGTATTGCTAAATCAGTGTCCGGAATACTGTCTACCCAGTCTGTAAGAATTTTAGGAAATACATAGATGCTTTTGTTACGTCTAATGTCATATTGCTGATAGAAAGTTTTAAAGTCACGCCATAGCGTTACTGGATTACTTGTACGTCTATGCGGAGCATCAACAGTAACTAAGTAATCTATAAGTCTTTCTATACTTGCTTTTTCAAACTCATGCCAGCCAATATCGTCTTTGCGTTTTTGCCACCAAGTGTTTAACTTATCATGACAATAGTCTTTTATATGGTTAGGTAATGCTAGTGGACTTTGAAAACTAGGAAAACGCAATAAGTTTAAACTTACTGTAGGTTTTCTACTTTGTGTAAGTTCTTTTAATTTATATACTTCGTCAAGGAACTCTGTAATACTAAACAAACAAAGACTATTAATAGTCATCATAATGTTTACGCCATTACAATTACCTTCGGTTAAAATACGTTTAATATTTTTTAACCATAGTTCATAATCTAATCCATCACGAATATATTCTGCTTGCGCACCTACTGCTTCGCAACTAGTATACAAATCAAAATGTTTCATACCTTGTGTTTTGGCAATTAGCCTATCTATAATATCTTCTTTAGCAATAAGATTACTATTGATAGCAAATCTCATATTAGTATCTTGCGCATTAAACCAATCAAATAATTTCCAAGTGTTTCCGCTCATCAAAGGTTCGCCACCTGTAACACGTAGTTCTTCTAAACTTTCACTAAGACCGTTATCCCACCATTTCCAAAATGCTTGAATGTAAGGATTGTCTTCGTCATTTTTATAAGGCTGTGCCCACGATCCGTCTTGATGGAAGGCTCCGGCGCCATCACTTACAAGATTCTCGTATGGTCCGTTGTTCTTGATGTCTTTGGCCCAGGTGGTGCTAAAGGAGGCATTGCAGTATGAACAAGCAAGATTACAAACCCTATCAAAAGCAATCTCGAAAGTTTTAAGGTTAGTATTTTCTTTATAGTCAGCTTCATATGCTTGTTGTAATTGTTCGTCAGTATAGATAATGCTTTTGAAAGTACGGTCACTGACTGCATTTTTACCCATATCTTCCATCTTCCAGCAATACTCACACTCTCGAGGACGCTCACCGTTTTGCATCATACGGCGCATTTCTTTTTTGTGTTCTGTATTATGAATAGCTGTAAAATTTTCCTGTACTTCTACTAGCGGAATTTGATGTGCAGGCGGATGGTGACAACTTGCAGTTGTACCACTACCTAACCAAGTAGTAGCATTGTACCACTTTGCTCCGCAAAAACTTTTACTTTTACTGTTAAGTACCCTATCTCGATACTGTTGTAAATTTTCTTCAGGCTTCTTTGGCATCCCATTCCTCTAACATTTCTATATATTGTGGAAATACTTCTACAAAATTTTTATTTCTTCTTTTATCATATGCATGTATGTATCGTACAAAGTCAGCTCTGTGTTCCACTGCTGGCTCCGTTGACCTCAAATAATCACAAAGTCTTTGTATTTGATCAAATTCTTCTAGATATATTCTAGCATATTTTTCTTTAGTATAATATTTTAACCATTGTTCACAAACTTTTTCAATAGTATTTGCAATACTTGTTCGATATTCTTTATCTAATAAAGTGCATTGTAAGTGAGGTGGCCAACGCATAATATTAATACTTAACGGTATACGATTAATTTCAAATGTTTTATTGTATTCTTTACGAAAGTCCATAATTAACATTATAAAATCAATAAAACTAGGAAGACTTAACATGTTAACTGTAGTCATTATAGCAACAGATGATTTAGTTTCTTTTAGTAATCTATCTACATTTATTAACCACTTGCTGTAAACTAGCCCGTCTCTTACATATTCTGCTTGTGCGCCTGTGCTTTCAAGGCTAGTATAAACATCAACTTTAACACCAACACTATTTAATGCATTGATTTTTTCTATTAGTTTATCTATTAATTTATTTTCAACACAGGCATTTGTATTGATAGCAACGTCTAACCCTTGACGAGGATTTTCAATTAGATAATCTAGCAACTTCCATGTGTCTTTTGACATTGTAGGTTCGCCGCCTGTAATGCGTAATACTTTTAAATAAGGCAATGCATCAGGAAACCATTTCCAAAATGCAGTAACATATGGATTATCATCACTATGACGATAAGGCATTTTGCCTGTTTTTTCTAAATAATCTAAATGATGAGCACCATGCTTAGTAGGATAAGGTCCATTTTGTTTTACATCTTCCATCCACTTTGAACTAATTTCAGGAGAACAGTACGCACAAGCAAAGTTACATGCATTTGAAAATGATACTTCTAAGTAACTAGGATAAACATTTTCTCCAGGGTCACTGGTTGCTATTTCTTCAAATCTATCCCATGCCCAAGTATCTGCTGTTTTGTAATGACGATCACTAAAATAGTCTTTGCCTAAATCTTCTATCTTCCAACAATATTCGCATTCTTTAGGCCTGTTACCTAAAATCATATCAAGTCTTTGTTGTTTTTTATATTGACTGTTATGCAGTGCAGCAGGGTCTTTTTCAATTTCTTCTAAAGGAATTTTATGCGGTGCTGGATGGTGGCAACTGTGATTGTATCCATTTTGTAATAGCAGTGTAGTTTGCAGCCATTTAGCCGTACAGAAGCTACAACTAACATTGTTAATTTTTTCACGCTTTTCTTCTAGTATTTTTATACGCTGTTCGTTACTCATCTAGATCTAATAATCCTTGGTGTATTTTGATATACTGCCTTAAAGAACTTGCTTTGTTCTGCATCTAACGGTTTAGTAGACATATCAACACCTGTGCCTTTTAGTATTTCAAATCCTAAACGTTCTGCTTCTTCTTCTGGGTTTAGATTTTTTACATCACTTTCCCAAAAGTTGTTTAGCCATTCAAAGTCACGCACATTAGCATAATCCCAATCTGTACAGTTTGTCATATAACAGCCTTGTCGTGCGCCTAATATACTCCATATGCCGTTTTTTACATCTGCTCCAACTTGACTCCATATAAGTAATCGTTGATAGTTTTGCCACCATACCTTACGCAAGTCATTTACTTTTGCGCCTTGATCTAAACTCATTTTAACACCTTCACGGAAGCCTGCTCTCCAAGACTGCCACGGTGTAGCATTAGTATATGAAACGCTGTAGTTCTCGTTAAATTGATAATACTTGTCGTCAAAGCAAAATTCAACTTTTCCACGTTCGTCGCCTTCTTCACTGTGTTCATGTGTTTTCATATTGTGAACAAATTTGCGTGTCCACATTTTAAGTCCACCGTTGCCGTACATAAGTCCGTTAACGTGTACTTTACCACACCAACTAAAAACATGTTCAGGCGTTAACCCTAATTCTTCATAATCTACTTCAACATTTAAAAATTCTTGATCTATAATATTATCTGCATCTACAGTAATAAAATATTCTGTTTCAGCTAAGTCTGCACACGCCTTATGTGCTGCATCGCTACCATGTACTCCATGTACACGTTTAGCCCAAGGCACTTTCTGACATAAGTCAGCATAGTTCTTTTCTGCGTTTGGTTCGTCGTATGACAAAAAGATAATATCTTGATCTACTATTTTAATAGTACTCATTCTGTCTCCTGAATGTGAAAATAATTTTCAAATGCTTTTCCGCAATATAAACTTACGTTAGGATTTTTAGCAACATTTATATCTTGATCTTTCATTTCAAAACTATCTGTATATAATACATTATACATTTTAATATCAAGTGTGTCTAGTAATACAGCAGGATTATCTTTTTGTGTAACATATACTACTTGATTTTTATCTTTATAATAAAGTGTACTCGATAATAACTCTCTTAGTTCTTCTGTTAAACTAATAGTCCACGTAGCAGTTTTTAAATTTTGTTTAATTAAAAATGCATTATTTGTATCTATAGTATCAACTATAGGTAATCTGTGAACACTTTTATCAACATCAAATTCAGATAAATCTTTATGTTTAAATTTAATCTCATATTTTAATGTTTTATCGCTAGACGGAACAACCATATAATCATCCATCTTTTTTCTTTCTTCAGCAAAGTCTAACATTGTTTCGCGATCAATTTCAATATAAGGCGTTGAAGTATCTAACTCGTTAGTTAGCTTCCATATATTTCCTGTGTCTTCTCTAAAATTAAGATAAAAGTGTTTTTCCATGTTTTAATTTCTCTATTAATTCATCTGTTAAGAAACTATCTTCTACATAATGTAGTACTCTAGTTTGTAAATAATTTCCTAAAAACAAATTACCTTCATCAGTAAAATATTTTCCAAGAACTTTAGTCCATTTTTGAGGTTTATTATACCATCCTTGTATTAGCGGCTTCATATGTGTAAATGTGATAAAACTGCTAGGGTTAGTAATTTCAGTTTCATTGCCTAATATTTTACTTGCAATAGCTGCTGATAAATCAATACTACACCATTTTTGATATTCGTTTGGAGCATACTTAGAATAAAATAATGCCCAGTTATTCACAATAATTTCAAGTAAATTATAAAATTCTTTTGCAGTTTTACCTTTCTTAAAATAATGTAACGCACTATACAAATTAGGAAGTTCGTTAGCATCAAATGTTTTTCTATAAAATCTGTTAGTTACTAATTCATCTCGATAAGTTCTTACATTGCTTACAAAAAATAAATCATGTTTTCCTAATTCGTTCCACCAATGAGTAATATCACTAGTAATAAGCATGTCAGCTTCTAATACAATAGTTTCTTCATATGGACTAGCATGATAAACTTTCCATCTGTTTTCAATTTTCCATTCGCTATCTTCTGCACTATCAGTCCAAGGTATAGGAATAATTTGATCAAATACACTTTGCCATTCTTTGGGCACAATATCATTAGTAATTAAACTAATCTTTTGATCTTTGTTATAAAGATGCAAACTTAGTGCAAGAGCATATGCTTGACGTACATAATCTGTTTTAGAATTATTTTGTGCCAGCAAACAAAATCCTCTATTCATTTGCTAACTCCTCTGTAATAAATCTATCCAATGCAAATTTATTCATAATATGAATGTTTACATTTTCTGCCTTTCCTACATGGTAGTGTCCTACCCAATGTTTTTTATCTAATAGAAATGTATAACTTTCATCTTCAAGTTTAACTAACACATCTGCATCACTAGTAAACCATAACCTGCCAGGTAAGACTTTTGGCCAATTTGTTCTTTGAAATCCATTTAGTATATGTATGGCTATACTAAATGCAAAATCATTACGATATGTTTTATTTGCAATTTGATATGTAAGTCTATAAAAATTCCAGTTTTCTTTAATATGTGTTATGAGATCAAAAAACAATCTCATACTTTCTGTTTTTTTAAAATAAAAAACAGTTGCCCAATACATATCAACACTTCGGTCGCTAATTTTATTAAATCTATATTCGTCAGGCCTGTCCATATTTAGATCTGTTATGTGTCTAAATATTAAAAAATCTTGATCAGTATCAAATGCATTTAATAAACTATCATTACCAATAATAAAATCGGTATCCATAACAATAGTTTCATCAAATGGCGTAATATCATACGCTGTTACACGATCATGATTGCGCCATTCTAAATCTCTAGTACTCATAGTGCCATCACGATATGTACGCTTTTGCTTACATTCGTACCAGTTTAACTCTAGAACATGATCAATATATCTTTCGTAATAAGGAAATGTGTTTTTAAGATAGTCTGCATTATCCGTAGCAAGAGCTACGGGAAGATTTAGATGTTTTTTAATTTTCTTTGCACAAAATATTGCTTGTTTAATGTAATCAATTGAGTGATTGTTTTGTGCAAACAGTAGTACACCTTTGCTCATAAATCAACAAGACCTTCCACAGTTCTGTTTTTCTTAATCTCGTTGTGTTTGTCAAGATATTCGTAAGAAGTTGTAAAATAAATATCTAATATATCATCTAAAAATTTTTGTAAATCTTCTACATTAACTGGAGTATTGTTATCATCAATAATCACTGCGCTAGTTTGATCGCACTTTATTAATGTGTGACAAAACGTTATAAGATCTCTGTTAACAGAAAATTTACCACCGTTAAGATAGTGTACACAGCTTTCTATAAACTGTTCATGAATAATTCTTCGTTGATTATTCAACGTAACCATATAGTTTGAAAAATCTAATGCTTTTTCTAATCTTTCGTCCATAAATTCCTCCAATTATACTAGTAGTATATAGTCAGAAGGAATATTTGTCAAGTATTATGTGAGACGAAGTTCGGTAACTGTTGCAAAGACTGGCTCAGGAACATTAACATCAGCTGTTTGATTTGGTCGTTTTAGGTCTATTCCAGCGGCCATACTGCCACCGTTTTGGAATACCGGTTCATCAACAGGTGGGCCAATACCTGTTTGGTCACCGCTATCAATGTCGTGAAATTCAAACAAAAATGTAATTGTATTTTGTGAACTATTTCTTTTAGCATAAATGGCAACGTAGTTTTCTGCATATTCTGATTGAGAGCCGTTTTTTTGAAATATAAGTTGGTAGCCCGTAGTTAATTGATAATTACCTAACGCACTTTCAATTCCGCCTGCTCCGTCAACATCGGTGCTTCCGTCTCTAGCTCTGCCTGAACCACTTGGCGACAATGTTGTTGCATTTTTACCAAAAATAACTTGGTCCATGTTACCTAACATTGTTCCCCAGTCTGTATCCTTTGCTGTAGAACCACTAAGTGTTGCACTCAAACGTATTTCACCACCAGCATTAAAAAAATGACGTCTGTGATCGGCACCAGATGCAGTAGTACTAGTTCCATTAGTAGCAGTAGTTGAATAGCCACCATCAAATGTTACACTCATTTCGGTATATATCATAGGGTTAACAGTGTTAACACCCCATTGTGTTGTTCTAGATGAATTTCCAAAAACTCTTCCTGTTGTTAATGAAAATTGTCCACTAGCTATGTTATTAGCATTTGTTTCTATAGAACTAATTGCTGATTCAAAGTCGTTTACACCTTCGTCGTTATCAGGTGAAACAATTGAAAATGTATCTCCTGTAATTCTAGTAACACTAGTTCCAGTTGCGTTTGCACCAATAATATGTGTTGAAGCAATGGTACTGATTCCAGAATTAGAAGAACTTTGATGTTGAGTACATCTGTTAATGTCAAGTCTTAATGCATTCCATTCGTTTCGTGAAATGTTAACAGTACTACCACCAGATATTGCAGTTTTGTATGTTTCAGCCGAAGCAACTACTTGACCATAGCCATTTTGTCCACTGCCGTTTCCCATAACAGCGGTTAATCTATCTATTAGACCAATATAATCGTCATGATCAACTATATCGCCAACTGATACTGCCATAAATTAATCTCCTTCTGATATATCAGATTGTGTACTATATGCAGGAGATTTAACGGATACAAATGATCCTGTAGGTCTTAGTTGTTTAATAATACTAGTTAGTGTTCCTCTAATGAGTTCGTCATCGTTTGGATCACCTACATCGTTATCTTCAAACTCAATACTAAATTGTATTGCTCGGTTGCTTACTTCTTTTGCATAGATAAAGAATCTGTTTTCTGCATAATAATCAGCTTGACCTCTACGTTCAAAGATTTTTTGATAGCTAGTTGTTAAGTCATAGTTTCCAATTGGCTGTAAAAGACCAGCACTTCCAGTCTTTTCAGTTGTATTTGCGCTAAATTTAATTGTTCCCATATTTGTTAAAATGGTCTGCCAATCTGCGCCTTTTTGTGTATTGTCGCCTTCAAGAGTTGCACTTATTTGAATTTGGCCGCCGGCATTAAAAAATGCACGTCTGTGATCAGCATCATCAAAAGTAGCTGTAAAACTATGTACTACAGTACCATTCCATGCTGCAAAACGTGTACTAGTAGTTGCAGTTTCGAGTGTTACTTGAGTTCCGTCAACTACATCTTTGTTAGCTTCTAAAATATTAACAACTGCAACAAATTGATTAAAACCTTTATCAACTACACCTGCAATGTCATTAGCACCAACAGTTTCTCCAGGTTCAAGTTCTAATAAAGAACTAAGACTTCCTGTTTGATGAACTTGAATTCTATTGATATCATCTCTAATTAAATTCATATGTTCAGCTCTAACAATATCATTTGCTAATAATGCCGAACTAACAAGGTCTTGTCCGTAACCTGTATTGGCGAATCCAACACCTAAGATATCTGCAACAGTTTTTTGCAAATCATTATAGTTAGCTGCTGTAATTCTTGACGCTCCGTTTGGATCGTCGGCTCCTCGGACTAAACTTGCCATGTTATCTTCTTCCTATTAAGTGCTGCTATTATTTATACTTTCAAAACACACTCGATTAATTTTTCTGCTTCATCGTCACTAGTTTCTAGTGCAATACCTACCATGCATCCTCCGTTAATTGCTGTGCTTGCACAACCGTTATCGTCAACATAAACTGCATCGCCTTTTTTAACTGCACCAATTACACGAACAGGAACACGCCCTTTAAGACCAATAGCTTGGCCGCCTTCTAGTCCTTTATTCATTAAGTAGGCAGGTTCTAATGAAATAACACCGATTGCAATACTGCCTCTATTTGCTGATCTTGTTTCTGCTTCACCTTGTGTTGCTACTGCCATAACTGTTCCTACTGGATAGTCTGCATCTGTAGTATATTTTTCTGCAAGGTCAGCATATAATGCTTCTGTTGCAATGCCTTGAAAATAGTTTGCATAAATGTCACTATCTTGATCTCTTACAACAACAGTATTTGGAGCAGCTGATTTGCTTGGCTTTCTTAGTAAAGTTGCAGGTGGCTCTAAACCGTTAGTAAAATCAAATACATAACTGTCAACATCATCTTCTAATATTAAGCCTCTAGATGCTGTTCCTAAACCAATATATTCTTTAGCAAATATTGATTCCCATGGATACTGTTCTGTACCTAAAGTAGTATTAGTTGGTGATGGTTTATTTTGTGTTTCAGTGCCGTTAGTAAATCCAGGAATAACAGAATTTGACAATACTTGTAAAGAGTTAACAACAACGCCTGAGTTGTTTTTTGCTTTAAATGCAATAGTACCGCCAGTTTCGTTAGATATAACAGGTCTTTCTACTTGTGTACCATTGCCTGTAATAATTTCTTGTTTAATTTTTAAATCGTTAGAATCGCCAATTGCAATACCTAAATCTGAAAAACGAGCTAATTGACTAAAATTAGCATCTGTTTTAACTACATATTCAGATGCTGACTTTCCTCCAAGTTTTTCAGAGTTAGTAGAAGTACCAACTAATCTCCAATCACCTGAAGTAATGCCGCCGCTTCCATCTAATGTATTTTTTAGGGTAATACCTTGACGTATTCTATCAAATCCTGGAATATTTGAATCAACATCTTGGCTATCAATAGTAAAATCAAATGAGCTAACAGTAAATACTACTTCATCGTTAACAACAGCGGTAATAATACCTCTACTTGTTCCGCCAGTGTCGCGAACTGAACGGCTTACAATTTGGGTTTGTCCTGAGCCTGCACTTTGGGGTCCTATAAGTACAAAGTCTCCTCCGTTATATGTATAAAGTTGTTCGTTGTCTTGATCCCACCAAAAATCACCTTCTTTAAGGCCTGTTGGAACTGTAGAACTAACTTCTGCGCCACCTGTTGTGCGCCATTTAATACCATCAAAGAATTTTAGTTTACTGTTTCCGCTATCAAACCAAAGTTGACCTGTTAGTTTGCGTGGCGGTTCTGTTTGTCCTGCAAAGTTTTCAAGTAAAAATACCATATTTTCATTTTGTATTTCACCATACCCTGCAAAGTTTTTACCTACTAATTTTAAATCAGTAGTTTGATCAACAGTACCATCTTCAATTTTCCATGATTTACTGTTACTATATGTATCTATTGTATATGCCATTTATAAACCCCTATTGCGACTTAGTATTTATCTGTTTTGTTAAACTGGCGTGGTTCGCTGCCACTGCCATACTCCGCCCACTACTGTAAAATCTATTTTTGCTCTTTCCGGAGACAAGTTTGCATTACCTGCAACCGGACTAAATGAAATGTCTTTTAACACACTATCAAACTCAGGTGTAGTACTATCATCAGGATCAACGTATACATTAACTGTAGATTTAGTTATTGCGGCATTAATATCAATGCCTGTTACAGATGCAGAAACATAGCTTGATGCAAATATCCTTGCGTCTGTTCCGTTTTCTTTTTGCGAAGCAGGATACAGATACTCTAATGCATCTTTAATATCTTGGTGTGGTCCTACATTGTCAGAAAATACTGGTGAAGGATTTGAAAATCCTGTAGTATCCATTGTTAAGACTACAGGTTCTGCACTAATTTCTTGATCAACATAGCCCTTTGTTGCTACGCTGTTATTACTATCTTCTACGCCGCCAGTATTTCCAGCAACACGCTGACTAATTGGAGTAGTAACTCCTTGAATTAATTGATTATTAACTGTTATTGTGCCATTACTATTAATATTAAGTGGATTACTAGAAATTAGATTTTGATCAATAGTAACATCACCTACCACAGTTAAGTTTGATAAACTACCTACTTGTATTAAACCTTCTGCATATAATACATCGTCATGCAACCTATTTGCTGATAACAAGGTTCTATTATTAATTTTATATGTATGACCAGTTTCTAAATCCCAATCTTCACTTGACGTCCAGTTTCCGGTTTCTATTTCCCATGTTATTGTTTTATCACTATCAGATGATCTAATAATTAAACCTGCACCATCAACAACTGTGTCATCGCCAATTGAACTATCGTTTAACATTCCAAGTTCAATGTTTTTATCTTCTACACGCAAAGTAGAAACATTTAAATATGTAGTTTCGCCTTGAACTATTAAATTACCTTCAACTTCAAGATCTCCTGTAACTCTTGCATCGCCATTAACATCAAAATCAACTGTTGGTGTTGTTGTATAAATCCCTACACGTTTGTTTGTTGAATCTGCATAAAATGCATTGTCAAATAAGTTTCCTCGGCGTGTTCTAATAGTAAAGTCTCTATCTAAACGTTGTGTTTCTAGTGTAGTAATGTAATCTGTGTCAATTCTTAATGCAGCATAAACAGTATCGCTTACTCCGACTGTTAGTCCGCCTGAGTTTTTAACTGCAAGACTACCAGTTGTACTAGTATCTCTATCAGTTTTCATAAAGTTAGCTTCACTAAACTCTTCGCCTGCATCACTAATTAAGCCTCTTGAGCTTGTAGCTGTTCCTCTATACCAAAAACTTTCACTTGCAGGATTAAACCCAATGCGAATTAGTTGACGTTTTGGTACTCGGTTATCATCAGGATCTACAGGAAAACCTACAATATTCACTTGAGGTCTAAATTCAGTTCTAGAATAAATTCCCGTTAGCTGACCGTTAATATACATATACAACACCGTTTGGTCTTGTCCGTTTGCATCTAATATAGTAAATGCTTCTACACCTGTCTTTCCTTGAGATGCAGTAAATTGAGGGCCAACTAATACTATGTCACTTCCGTCAAAAAAGTAAAGTCTATTATTTAAACTATCAATCCAAAGATCGCCTGCTACTAAATTAGGTTGTGTTTGGCTGACTACTGCTCCTGCAGCCGACCTAAATGTCTCTCCTGTATAAATTTTCAAACGCTGTTCCGCAGTGTCATACCATAACTGTCCAACTAGTGGTGCGCCTGGAGGGCTTGTTTTAGCAAAATTTTCAAGCATTTTAATAAAGTTTTCATTAAATGCTTCGCCGTAGCCTTTGTAGTTTCTGCCAACTAGTGACACATCAGTGCTAGTAGTATCAATCTGTCCGTCAACTAGATCTACTAATAATTCGCCGTTAGTTTTGTTTAATTTATAACTCATTGTTACCCTCTTCCAGAATATATAATATAATTCATTGTCACTGTTGGAGGCATAATATTAAATTCTTGTCCTACAGGGTTAGAACTAATAATATTACCGCTATTTGATAATTTTTGGCCGCCGTTAGTAGCAGTTGGTCCGTCAATTCCTGTAACATTGCTGTCAGTTGACGGATCTTGTCTATCTTGAATAGCATAAAATTGGTTTCTATCTGTATCTTGTAAGTTGTGTTGGTGTTCTGGTAAGTTAGTAACGTCAATAAGTTTTGTTTCGCTACCATCTAAAGCACCAACAATATCTGCTGCTGTGGCCTCTACAACATTAGCACTTGTGCCTCCCATGTTATCAGCACCCATTGGCAATCTACCTCGCATATCAGGAACAGCAAAACTGTTGTTACTTACTTGCGATTCTGGTTTAAATTTATAACCAATAACTTGGAATAATGCTTGATAATCAGTTTTATCAAGCTCTCTGCCATCACATAAAATCCAATCATCGTTTGGAGGAACATCTCCGCCAAATGGTAATATAACACCTGCAGGTGTTCTTGGTATAGTTTTTAAGAAATTTTCTTTAGTAACACTTTTAAGTCCAGGTGAAGCACCTTCTACATCATCAAATAAAATTAAATCATCGTCTGAAACATCAGATTGTAATTCTTTACCTTGAATAAAGTTATTTGAAATTTCAGTTCTAAATTTCTTTGTTAACGGAACTTCACCAACTGCGTTACCTTCGCCGTTATCAAACTGTGGATCTTGATATGCTCCGTCAAACACTACAGGAACAATAGTACTAACATCGCCTTCCATAATAAATGTTGTTTTATCAATCAGTGCAGCAGATTTTGTAGATGGTCCGTTAACTTTACCGTTAACTGTGCCTTCTAGTGTTCCATAAAAATTAGTTGAATATGTATTTCTGTAAGATCTAGTTGATGAACCCAAGTCGCGAATATTGTTATCATCTGGAACTATATTTGTTGACGTCATTAGTCCTAATAGTTTAGTCTCGCCGCCAACATTTAAATTTTGTCTAATTCCTGCGCCGCCTCTAACTTGCAATGCACCATTATTGATTGTTGTACTTTGTGTAGTATCATTAATAATAGCACTTCCAGATGACTGAATATTACCTACTACATCAAGTGCTTCCTCCGGAGCTTCTGTATTAATGCCAACACGTAAGCTAGAATCAACACGTATAACTGTTTTAGCAACATCATTGTTCCTAACACGCATGTCAATATTAGATCCGCCAATATTATGCTGTATAACACCTGCATTACCTTCTACACCAATTGAAAGTTCAGCATTTACTCCGTAGTTAATACCTTGGTTGTTTTGAATGTTGAGTGGAAATAGTGTAGTACTTGTAGTATTACCTCTTAAGAAATTTCCAGCAGCAACAATTTCATTATTAACAATTAGATTTTCTGCTTTTTCAGCAGTACCAAAAAATTTATAATTACTTAATCCGTCATTGTCAGTATCTTTATTAATTAAATTAAAACCCGGATTAATTTGAGAGAAGCCTGCAATCGTTGACTTAGGAACAAAAGAAGTATCTGATCCGCTAATAACGCCAACAGTTTGTCCCGATACTTCAATTCTTAAAATATTATATAAAACATTATCTTGACCAGTAATCTGATCTGCTTTTGCACCTGTTGCTAAACCTTCTGAAAAACTAGGACCTACTAAGATCCAGCCGCCGCCTGTAAACAAATATAGTTGTTGGTTGTCTGTATCTACCCATAAGTCGCCTAATTGTGCGATTGCCGGAGTGTTAATTGATTTTGTAATACCGCTTGCAGGAACCCAGTTAGTATCATTATACACCATTAACTTTTCTTCAGTTAAGGTATTATCATACCATAATTGTCCTTCAACTGGATTATCAGGAGGAATATTTGATGCAAAATTTTCTAATAAATGTAAAAAGTTTTCTGCAATCGTTGCACCATACGCTGTTGAATTACGTCCTGGAAAACCTAGTGTAGTTTCACGGTTAATTACACCGTCTTCTACTGTAATAGTTCCTTTGTTTGCAACATCTGTGTAATTAATAGTATATGGCATTTATTACCCCTCGTTGAAACCAGTTAATGATTGTACTCTTACAGTGTAATCAATTTGTATAAGTCTGTTTAATGACTTTTGTATAGGATGGAAAATTACATGTGTCAGCAAACGACCTTGACCATCTGGATCATAACCTCTTAAACCAAGTTCGTCAAACACATATAAACTTTCAGTACTACTAGCAGTATCAAATGCGTCTTGTCCATTAGGCTCACCATAGTCTAATAAACAAGATACTAATATGTCTGTATAGTTTGTACCACTAACATGACGAATATCAATTTTATTACGTGCCGGATCTATGTTATTAACACTTCTATCGTCAACAACTTTAGTAAAAGTTTGGTTATACAAACTTGCATTTGTTCCTGTGCTGTTTGGTGTTAGGTAAGTAATAATTCCTGTTGGATCTAAACTAGTTCCGCCGTTACCAAAGCTCATTTCATGTACCCAGCCCTGGCCTGCATTACTTAAACTTTCTGCAAGAGCAATACTCATATTTTCATAATGTATTGCATTACGCTTATTAAGTAGTATTTCTCCAGAATCTGGATCATGAATTTTTACATGACCTTCTAAAAATATACCTTGTTTATCAAAAAAATTGTCTGCCATTTTGTTTTCCTGTCAATGTATTTATCGCGGTAATTCAATACTCTTTCCACGTAAGAAAGTTGCTACTTCTGTATTAGACTGACCTAGTGGTTTATACGTTCCTGTTGTTTCGTCTATAATTTCATTCCAAATTAAACCTTGCTTTCTAACTATAGTTAGCACTGTATTTGGTTCTGGAGGTGCAGTTAGGCGTACATATGCTCCGACATTTTTGTTAACTGCATATTCTGCTTGTAACCAAACATCGCCATCTGGGCTAAACTGACCTTCGTTTACATCGTAAACTTTAATTGGATTTTTACGAAGTCTACGACCATTTGCAAATACCTCAATATCTTGCGCCTCCCAATATACTTCTGGGATTCCTAAGTTTTCAAATGCATCCTTGTACCATCCTGTTTCAGTTGCTGGATCCCAAGCGCCTGAACTTGCAGGATTAGGATACGGAGCAAATGGTAACAATATTTGTACATATGGTAGATACTTAGTAACAACTAAAGTAGTTGAAGGTCTAAATATTGGATCTGTTTCTACTGGATTAATAATTACTAAATCGTATGCTCCTACAGGTAATGCTGGAGTTACAAATTGTAACTGTGTTCCACTTATGTATGTTGTTTCACATTTAACATCTTGTACTAATACAGTTACTCCTTCACGGAACCCTTCTCCGTCTACTGTTGCAATTTGCCCACCTAACGGAAATACTGTATTATTATTAAAGTTATATGCAATACTTGTTACACTTATTTCAGGACTATTATCCGGATACACCAATGACATATCCTTATATTCTCCTGCAAGTGCTATTACTTCTTCTTGTCTGTCTTTATAAGGAATTGAACTATCTACACTTTGATTATAGAATTTAGTACCTGCTTCATAAAGATCCTTAACGCCTGTACCTAAAGTTCCTCTACGTAATTGTTTTAATACATTACCTTCTCTTCTAAAGAATTCAATACGCTCTCCTTCAATAAAGATTACACCTGGAGTATTTCCTTTTGGATCTGGTGTTGGTAGATTTCCTTCTTGTTCAACTACAGTAATACTTCTATCATACCAATTTAATGGTTGTGCTAAAGTATATTGATCTTCACTATTTAAACGCTTGTAATGTGTACGATTTAACATATCTTTAAATTGTCTCCAACCAAACTTATTGGATATTGGAGGATTACTAAAGTGTATAATGTCAATAGAATCGCCATCGTTTACTGGTGTAATAAACTCAATGTATTGTTTATTTTCTAATAAAATATAATCAGCAGTTGGCGTTAACCATTTATTGTTTAGTGCTACCCAAACATAATCAACACCGACAGCTTCTTGTCTTAGTTTAATTAAACCTCTTTTTAAACGTCTATAATCATAATATCCTTGTGATTGATATGTCATTTCAGTACGTTGTACTATATCATAATTTTCTCGTTCTATTCCTTGACCATCATGATTGCTAAACTGGTATACCCTTATAATATCACCTTCTTCATAAGTAGCATCAAAATGAAGTACTGGAGTTATACTATCACTTCCTGATGTGTCAACAAAAATATCATTTTCGTCCCAATAGCCAAATCTATATTCGCCGTCGTCCATAACATAAACTTTTAGTTCATCGCCGGCAGCAGCAACACCTCTATTAAGAATTACAGTACTACCTGGTTGTGCATCATCACTAATATTAGGATTAAATGCTGTTGCACCTTCAAATGTCCATTCTTGTAAAAATTCAAGTTCTCTGCCATTTAAGAAAACTTTCATATGTGTTCCTGATAGTGTACCTACCGGAACTTGCCATACTTTCATTCTATATTCTAATACATCTTCAAGAACTGTAAACGACTCACTATATCCTGCATTTAGAAGTTTATCGTTAACTGTTACAATTATGTTAAATGAATCTGGTTCTTGATTAAATGGTGCTCTTGACAATTCGTAACTAGTGGAAGAGCCGTCTGCTATAATTTCATCTACTGTAACTTGGCTAAATGAATCAATTTCACCGTCAAATAATCCATATTGTATTAATCTATTTTCTTCTGGTGGTTGAACAAAACGTATAACACAGTTGCCTGGTACTTCGTATGTTTCGTCAGACTCAATTAAATCAAATGCTTGATATTCGCCATTAACTGTTACATACGCATGAGCTGTTTCACTATAAGCAATACCCGTTAAATAATCTTGTGTTACACCGTCAGCTGTAAATTCATCATAATCTAGAACATTCTCGCCGCCTATGCCCATACTAATTATTGCAATATTATCATTATCAGCTGGCGGTGTATAGAATATTACTTGATTATTATCATAATCAATTTTATACTTAGACTTGCCATATACAATTTCATAGTTAATTTTAACAATAACACTTTCGTATGAGAATGGACGTTGTTTTAATGTAAAGGTAGTTGTTGAACCATCACCTTTAAACAGATAAGTTTGCATTAAACTAGATCCACTAACTGGACGTTCATACACTGTAATGTCTAGTGCATCAAGTACTTGTCCAGGAATAGTTTCTTCTGGTCCTTTACTTGTTGTTGGTGTTACAAATCCATCACCATCAACATTAATTTCTTCTGCATTGATACCTAATGCTGTTGTATAAGCTAAGTCGCCGCCTTCTAAAGCAGTATCAAAACTTTCTTCATTGGGTTTTAACGAACCGTCCGAAGTAGTTCTACGTATTGTTATAATTTCTTTTGGCGGATTATCTCTCCATCCAGGACTAAGATCATCTAAATATTTGTAATAACCTGTTTGGTTTTCAAAAGTAAAAGTATCAGTTATACCATCACCTATTACCGGAGCCATAAATGCTTTTTTGTTTGCTAGATTATCAGCACTTGTTGTTCCGTCCCAACCGTCGTCATCTACACGTTCACCATTAATGTAAACATTATATTTTACACCTTTTTGTAACGGAGAGCTTAATTCGAATACTAATGTACTACCGTCTGTTTCGAATGATTCTTCATCAAAACTTTCGTCAAATATATCCCAAGCTCCGGTATACCAATTGTCTGTATCCCAACCGGTAGGTCCAGCAAATTCAAATGATTTAACTTGTACGCCGCCATAGTCAACACCGTCCATTAACTGAGTAATATCTTTACCTATTTGTCCGCTAGTTGGATTGTAGAATAAATTAATTCTATCTTGTGCATCTAACAACCTAACTGACTTTTTGTAGTTTACTTCAATTACTGAATTATTTTTTGGCGGATCGTTAAATATAACTTTCCCATAGTATTTGTCAAAGCCGCTTTCTGTATTGAGATAATTGTCGTAAGTATATTGACTATTAAGTACAAGTTCACCGTTAACAGTAACTTCAACTGTATTGGTTCTCATATCCATAGGCCAGCTAAGATCGTATTCTGTCTTAGATGCAGTTCCTAAAAACTGTTCTGTTTCATTTAATTGTGTAATAAAGAAAGTTCCGCTTACTCTATCAAACTTAACAGTGGTATGAGTTGTTCTAACTAAACTATCTCCTATCCTAGCTGAAACTCTTGCTGGATGTCCACCATCTTCAATAGAACCATTTAGTGTTACCTTTGGAGCAGTAATATATCCGCTTCCTGGATTTGTAATAACTATACTAGAAATTTTACCACCTGGGCCTAAAGAGGCCTTTGCAGTAGCATCGCCTTCAATTGTAACAATAGGCGCACTAGAATAACCTGCTCCTGCATCTGCTATAGAAATTTCAATAACTTTATAAGAAGCATTGTCTACCCAAAACTTATTTGGGTATGAAGTGTAATTATCAAATGTTCCAGATAAGAATCCGTTAATAACTCTTATGTCACTAACTTCAATGTTGTTAGTTTCTCTTTCAAATCTTGGAGGATTATCAAAATCAGTAACAGTACTTTGTGAGCTTTCAACAGTTGTATAATCGGAAACATATTCTCTAATTTTAGTTTTATAAGGTTTAACTTCGTTAATATAATCCTCATAACTAGATAATGCATCATTTTTATATGTAACACGATTACTTAATTTTCCAACATTATGTTTTGCTTTAACAAAACTAGTTTTAAATGCCCAATCAACATAACCTTGCTCTGCAAATACATAACGTAAACTTGCAAAGAATAATTTATTATATTCGTCTGCTAAATCATTAACTAAGATATCATCTCTTAATGCTTCTAAAATAATTCTTGTTTCTGCTATTGGTTGACTATCAAAGAATTGGGTATCAAATGTATTTGTATCAAAGCCAACTCTACTTAAATTAAAGTTATACAAGTTATCACTTAATTTTATAGTTCCGTTTTGTTTACCAATTGTTTTATAGTTAACTGTATAGTCTATTGTATCTTGATTATCAATCTTTTCAAGCAATAACCAACCATCGCTGCCAACATTTAAAATTTTAACAACGTCACCAAATTGATCATTAATACTTTGTAGTCCATAACTTTGTTCAATTACATGATCAATTTCTGTAAATTCGTTATAGCCAGTATCGTACCAGTCAATATAATTCCAATACTTGGTTACATCGTATGCTTGACTTCCAATTCTATTCCATTCTCTTGCTTCAATATCTCTACTGTATAAAGCCCAATTACCTCTAATTTGACTGTCAGCATTAACAAGAACTGTAAATGGACGTACTTCTATTTCTGTATTTTCGTTATAATTGTATCCTGTGTTTAATACATTAACTTCAGTTATTTGACCAGCTGTATTAATTACTATATCAAATTCAGCATCTGCGCCAAGCCCTGTAATTTCATACGTAGGAGGAACTTTATAACCTCTACCCGAATTTAGAATATCAACACGAACCACTTTACCATCTTGTACAATAGGTAATAATTCTGCCGTAATTAATCTTGATACACCTACAAATTCTAAGTCAATTTCAGTGTCTACTTCAACATCATAATGCCTTGACACTAAAGTAGGAGCAGGGTCATAATCTAAAAATGCTGATATATTTTTTTCGTCAACTATTAAGTTGTCTTTAAGAACAATATTAACACGTTCAACTAACTGTTTGAGTGCTTCTACTTTATTAATAAACCAGCTCTGTCTTGGCTTATTAAGAATTCCGTATTTTTCTTTAACACTTAGGTTAGGATCAGGAACTGGTCTTATTTGTTTGTCGTATCCAATTAAACTGTCAAACCATTTTTGTTCAATTTCTTTATACGGTTTACTTGTATCTAACCCTTCTGACAATATTTGATATTGATTGTGTATATTACTAAACTTATCGCTAAATGTCCAGTATTGAATATTTAATACAGTATCTTTATCTTTGATATATGCATCACAGTTGTGCAATGCAAAAGAATTATTGCCAAAGAAACTAATAAATTTATATCCTTGTGCTCCTGGATCTTCAATTAATTTTGCAATAGTTTCTACACTAAGAGATCTATTTTCTACTGAAGGTATAGTTGTTTTATTCTTAACCCAGTAATAGTAATAAGATGTAAATGATTGTGCAATTTTATCATATACACGTTTTTCTACATAAACATCTTTTCCGTATTTTGTAGTACCAGTAACTCCTTTGCTTTCGCCTTCTGGCTGAGCAGACAATTCGTCCCACTTTTCAGGCTTTAATTTAGATTTTACCCATTCATACACATCAACTGATGCGCCTTCAAATAAAGTATTAAAATTATTACTTTTATAAACTATATTGTCTTCTATGTACGTATTTAAGAATTTGCTAGTTGTTAAATCCCACCATACTTGACCTACTTGTGCTTCTCCCCATGATTCAGTTTCATCAACATCAAGATCTGAAGTTCCTAAAGAATAAGTTGCTGGATCAAATATTGTTTTCCAGCGAATTTCTTGATCAGCTGGTCCTGCAATTTTTCCTTGCACTGGGTCAATGTAATCTAAATTTTCTAAGATAACATTTTTATTACTATCATAAAGCATTACACGTTTTATCTTATCCACATCAACTGGTAATGCTGGTTTACGATATGTTTCCCAAACTCGAGTAGCATCTGATCGTCTATAATCAAGAATTAGACCAAGTTTATTGGTTGATACTCCGTCACTATCTTTATTATCATATGTTGGAAGACTAACATACATATGATTATTTTTAACACTAATATTACGTCCAAAATATCTTATATTTGGATCATTAAGATCAAGTGTTTGACCAAACACTAAACTATCTTCTATTCTATCATAAACATATACAACACCATTATTAGCAATAGTATTCTTAAATGATGTAAACCCACTGTCAAAGGTAGTAGCAGTTGTTCCTGCACTATTTGGATCTAATATATACTTTTTACCGTTAACATTACTTTCAGGAAATAAACGCTCTTGATAGGTATCAAATTGTGTCACATCATCGCTTGGTGCGCTAAATGCACTAACAAATAACATACGTCCATCAAAATCAATATTTCCTCCAAATTGCTCTCCTCTAACTGGTTTAGAACTTACAAGTGTTTGAGTTAATTCAAACTCTCTTACACCTATTGCAGGATTATATGTATAAACATATACTGTGCCTCTTTCTTCGCCATCTTCAGTATTCGAGTTTGGAGCAGAAACTGCTACCATAGTTCCGTCTTGACTTACACTAACTTGATTTCCAAATTCATCATTATCTTGAGTGGTTACAAATTCTTGATATTTTTGATAGTTGCCGTTAACATTTCTATATAGTATTACTTTGTTTGGTCCGTTATTATATTCTGCGGTAACTGCTAAAACTTCGCCGTCGTCACTTATATCAAAATCTTTACCAAATGATATTAAGCCGTCTTGTTCAAGTTTTAAACTAGAATCATTACCAGGAACATTATCAGTATTATTAGGAATAAATCCAACAAAATCTACACTCCTAATACTATCGCTGGTAGACAAACTCCAGTCGAGTATATTAAACTTGTCTCCTGCTGCAATATTAGTTTGTGCAGTATAGAATTCACCATCATTAAATATAATATCGTTTAGATAATAATCTCTATCTTCACTAAAGCTACCCTTATATCGCTTGTCTTTTGCAAGTTCCCAATTATAAGTTAGTCCTTCTTCGTCAGTACCGTTATTTAAGAAATAGATGCGCCCTGGGTTTTCTTCAGTACCATTTCCTTTACAGCCAATAAATGCTCTATAAAAATCGTTTTGTTTAGCAATCTTAATTTTAGAACCAATTTGTAATTCGTCAATTTGATCTGGAACAATAAAAGATCCTAAAGGTGTAAATGTGCTTACATTTTCTCTAACATATATTGAATAAGACCCATAGTTGTTAAGAGGAAGTGCAACACCATTTGCATTTACAGGAACTCTAAAAACGTTTTTCCAGTTTAAGTTTACTGATGACGGTATATTTGGTTCAGTAGGCAATCCTAAAATTTCACTGTCTTTATAGATAATATATTCTGCCCCAATAATTGTATCGTTTACTGGAACTTCATCAATTTCTGTATCAAGTTGGAATACGCAAAGACCGCCAATTCCTAAATTTTCTGAACCCAGTGAAACTGTCTTAATGTCGCCTAAAGGTCTTGTAACATTATAAATTGTTGAAGGATTGTTTGGAATCCTTAACATTTCAAGTATAGCAGGTTGTCCATTATCAGAACCTAATGACCAAGGATTTTCTCCAGCAACATTTTTAACAAAAATAGTTGCTTCGGCACTATCTCTCTGATAAAAAGTTATTTGTGCAGTTGCACCTGTATTTTGATCTCTTACAAACTGTCCAACTAGAGGTTCAAATCTACGACCAAAATCATCTGTTTCGTCTAATGCAAATTTAATGTATCCGTCCCATAAGTCATATAACGTATGAGTTTTATTAGTGTCAAAGTAATTTAATCCGGAGTCAGTAATGTCAACAAACGAACCATCATTTAAATTAGCAAAATTTAAAACTCTTAAACCAACTTTATCGTTATTTTCATCACCTGGAGCAACTACGTCTAAAATATCTGTTAGACTCTTTGGAGCTCTAACTACAAACAGGTCACTTTTAATAATATCAAACTCGCCGTATGCTCCTGGTTCGCCTTCGGACGTTAATGTTCTAATATAACTGTTTTGATTATTATCGCCTGCAAATAATTCTGTATTATTATAATCCCATATATTTCCGCCAGCTGCGTCTACTGGATCTTTGCCTGCTGGAACAATGTTATATATTGCTAAGGCTCTACCTTCATCTTCGATAACGTCACCTGATAGTATTGGTTGTGGAGATGAAAACTCTTCAGGTCTATTAAATAGCCAATATCCACCTAGTTCGTCAGTTGTATCTACTTCTGCAAGTTCTTTAGGAGCATTACGAACATACTGTCCAAGGAACTCTCCTGTTTCTAAGAATACAGAATTAGTTTCCTGCCAAGTACCTACAGATCCAGTAACGTAAATTACTACACTAGGTCCTTCTTGATATGTATAAGCTACATAACCAAACACACCTTGTGATTCTATCTGATCTCCAACATTAGGAATCTGAGAAAATGCATCTATATATAGCACAACATCGATTTTGTTTTGTATTACTAAACCGCTTTCTAAAAATTCTTCAGTTACCCAAGGTAGTCCTTCGCCGCCAAACGGCTGTCTAAATAAATTATTAGGATCTTGCTGTTGATTTGCAGAAGTTTCCGCATACCAATCTAAATAAACAGTATCTCCAATGCCAGTAGCCCTATATTGATCTGCTCCTGCTCTTACTAAAATATGATCTGCTTCTGTATTTTTAAACGGATAGTTGCCTGCTAATAAATTATTAAATTGTATTTCGCCAGAAGTAATATTATTGTCTACAATAACTTCAACCATTGCAGTAAAGCTACCAAATGGTTGAGATAAATTAGCACCTTGAATATCTACTATAGCTTCCCATAACTGTTCTTCATAAGATACAATTTCAGTATTTTGATAATCAGCTGTTGGATCATATTCACCTTTAAATTTAGTTTTTACATTTGAAGAGTTAGGCGAGCCAACAATCAAATACTTTCCGTCTGAACTAATATCAATACCTTTACCAAATCCTTTATTAAGATCTGATATTGTTGATATAGGTTCAATTATTTGCGTAAATTGGAAGTTTTGATTATTCCCGCCTCTAGTGTATAAGAAAACTTTTCCGTCATTGCCAGCAGTTGGCGATGCTACTGCTAATGTAACGTTTCTACTATCAACTGCTAAACTACTTGCAAAATTATTGTTAATGCCTAATTCTTCTCCTGGAATTCTTTGCAATAAGTTGTATGCCTGAGTATTTCTAAGAACTCGCCATTGATTTCTATCATCTGTGTCAACCCATAACAAATCATTTTTATTAATTCCTTCTTGTGCAATTTTGTTTGCATCGTTATATGTATTTGCCCTAACTGGGATAAACTTAGATACTATGCCTCTACATTGATTAATATCTGAAATTACTTTATCTGTCTCAATAATAATTTCATTTACACTAACTTTAAGAACTTTAAAGAATCCGTCAGTATCCGAAGAAGTTTGTTTTGCAATAGGATATGTACTATCTTGTGTTGCATAACTTGTCTCAATAAGATCGTATATGCCAATAATGTCACCTGGTACAATATCAGTTGTTGATGTGTCAAGTGTAATTGTAAATTGATTTTTATCTGCGGCGCCAATACTAATTGCAGTTGCGTTACCTTTTATACTTGTAATAATATAAGAAGAGTTTACATGTTGATAAACTGACCAATCACCGTTTCTATTTCCTACCCAAACATATTCTTTATTTTTAACCTCAGTAAATGATTTAGTTACAATATCATCAAAGTTTGCTACTGTAATAGCAATATCTTCAATATGTGTATAACCTGCATCTCTAGTATATTGAGGTAAAGACTCTGTTACAGGAAATGGAGTATTATTATACTTTGCCGGTTTCTTAAATACACTGAAATCAGGAATTCTATATACTAAATCTGTTTCTTCGCCAGTAATATCATTAGTAAGCAAGAATGGCTGAGGATTAGATCTAATAAGTGATTCGTCTAGTTTAAATTCAACTTCATCAAATCCTTCGCTTGCGCCATATTGACTTTGTTTAATTGCCCATTCTTCGTAAAAATCAATACTTTCTTTATCATTTTCGCTTAAAACATCAAATAATTTATTAAGACTGTTTAGTGTGCCTTTTTCTTTAATCATTCCTTGATAGAATTTATATTGGCTTACATCGTCATTAATAATATTTGCTAGATAGTTTCTATTTTGATAACCTATTAAGTGTTGTGCATATTTTTGCTGCTCAATATCAAAGTTATCTGTATCTAGATCATAGAAATCTGCAAATTGATTAGTTTTATATTCAAAGTTTGTTAATAATCTACTTTCTGGTTTTTCAGATAGACGTGACCAATATTTGTCATCAAATAAAAGACTTCCTGGAACCTTTTCATTTGCACTATAAAAGAATTGTTTATGTTTAACTAAATCGCCAATAGAATAGTCTTTCCAAGATTGCCATTCAGTAATTATTGCTTCATCGTATATAAACCCAGGGACATTCAAACTTCCGTCCCAATCAACGGTTCTATATCCTAGTGTACGAATTCTATCTTGACGATATCCAGTTGCTGGCTGATAGATAATATCTCCAAATACAGTAGTATTATCTAGTATTACTATATGCTCTTTTCTTATAATAGGAATTTGTACTGCATATACTCCATCGCCTGTTTGTTTAGGACGAATTTTAAACTTATTTGGTTCTTGTCTGCTAATGCGAGTAAATTCTTCTACTAATTTTGTACCATCAGATTTAAGTAAACTATAACCATAGAAGTTATCAAAAATATTGTCAACTGTTGAATATTCAGTTTGGAAGTTTATTTCGTCTGCAACAGGACTCAACGCAATAAGTGCGCCTTCAGACCAATTCTGCGTAGTCCAGAACATAAACTCACGACAGCTATTTTTCCAATCTGATAGTACTTTTTCCTCGCCGTCATAATATTCAAATCTAAAACCTTGTTCTATTAGCCACTGTTCGTAACCTAATAAAAAGTCTACAACGTCTTGAATTGTTCTTAAATTAGTTCCGTAAGGTAAAATTTCTTCATCAAACTTATTAAATCTCACTTTAAAAGTTGCATCGGCTCCTCCAATTGTAGGAAGTTTTGGAAGTTTAGTAAATTTTGAAGAATCAAAACTTAATGCTGCTGTATGTGTTTCTATTACACTAAAAAATGAATTTTGATGCTGTACTATCTTTCCTTTATTATAAAGTTGTCCAGCTTCCCATTTAGAAAAACTTTCTGAAATTCCTCCAACATTAATCGTTACATCTTTATTAGAACTAAACGGACGATACCATTTAAATACCGGATTCTCTTTATTATAACCTCTTATAATAAAACCAGACGGACGTTTTTCTACAATAACACCGCTATAATTAACTGTTTTTATTGGAGAACTAGTATGCAACGCTATATTATAATTTTCTTCTGGAATGAACACATTGCCACTATTTAAAGGTGTTCTAGACTCTAAAATTAATTTAAACTTACTCTTATCTGTAAATCCACCTAATTTAAAAGCAAGACAGTTTTTAATAGATTTAAGTTTACGTTTATAATCATCAAAATTTGAAGTTACACTACTTGACATAAACGCTGAAATATAATTAACTAATCCAGATGTAAGTACTTGTGTAGAATCTGCTGAGGTATTTGGAAATACTAAATCAGATAATTTTATATGGTCCATAGTTGGTTTATATACTAAATGACCAAGAGTATTTCTAATTTGCCTAGATCTATCAAATCCTGCTGATAGTAAGGAACTAGGAGAATTAATAATCCAACTTGTTAATAATGCAAAAGGAAATTCTGAACTTTGTCTCCAAGCATTTTCAATAGGAGAATTATCTCCAAATACAAAAGAAGAATCTAAACCAACACTAGCAAATCGTTGAGTTGCGTTTGAGTCTGACGGACTTAATAAGTTACCATCTCTGTCTACTGGTAAAAATTTAGTTAGTCCTGGACGAGCATACTTAGAATTGATTATAAAGGGCTCTCCTGGTTTTCTAATAATTCCTTTTTCTAGGTCTTCCCACATTAGTAAGTTTTCGCTAGTATAAGGAGCAGGGCCGTATTGTTCCTCCCACCATGTAGGTTTAATTGTATATCCTAGCATTTCCCAAGGTTGTGTATGAGGACGATCTGTATCAAATAGTTGACGATAAACTCCTCTCCACCAGCCTGCTAATTTTTCACCAGTTGGTGAATTCATACTTGAATAATTCCAAGTAAAAGAATCTATTCTATCAAAATATCTATGTTCAGTATAATCTTCGTCTATTAACTCTAACCATTGAACAAAATCAGTAATCATTGGACTATATACTTCTGTCCTAGAAAATTGTGTATTTCTAAAAGTACTTGGCAAATAATCGTGTATGTTTAAAATCTTAGGATCGTATTCAGTTTTTATATTATTAAAAATACGTTTTTCTAAATCTAAAATTAAATCATCTCTGTAATCATTAAATGCTTTAGTTAAACTTCCGTCGTGTCCTCTTATAATTAATGGAGCATCGGCATATGTGTCATCAACAAAAATTTCAGGAACATATTTAGGAAAGAGTCCTAGTTTAGTAGGAGTAGACGGTATATATGTGCCATTAGTATTTTCATATTCATTAATTTCTAATGTATCACCAAACTCCTTTTCAACTGTTACTTCTAAATATCCTTCACTATTAAAAATATAATCACGATTATGAAGTAATTGAACACCGTTTAAATAAACTGTTACTGCACGAGTACTTAACTCAGTTAAATCAAATGGTGTAGTAAGTGCAAAAAATCTAGTATCTTTATCTTCAATCAAAATTTTAGTAGTAACTGCTGCGCCATAACCGATCATATCTGAAAAGTAAAATGGCATAGAATTAATTTTATCTTTAGTAATTTCTTCAATTATTTTATCAACATGCCCTCTAACAGTTCCGCTATAACTAATAGATTCTGCTGCTTCTAAAAATAATCTTTTAAATTTACTATATTCCTTTTTAGAAAATCTTAGAGATTTAACAATGTTTGATTCTTTATCTAAAGTTGAAAATAGTGCAAGATTTAAAGGTGCAGAATGTTTAATAAATTTTCTACCGTATGCACTTAGATTTTTTATATCTCGTAAATTACTAACTCCAGGAAATACTCCGTTAAAATTAGGAGTATTTTGTGTAATACTACTTACATGGTCTGTAACTTCACCTAAAGTAAACGTTGAGATATTTTCATTTAGAGGATTTTTTTCTAAGTTTGGTGCAATATCATAATAACCGTTTTGATTTTTAGGAGTACTTGAACTTGTCTTAATTAGAATATTAGCATTCTGTTCAACACTGTTTAAAAATTTAATTGCTTTAATTTTATCTGCTGTATTAACTAATTCATAATCAGTACCTTCGTACACAATAACGTTGTCTACAAATACTTTAACTTTTAAGTCAGTTAAAAATGCACTGTTATTATAACAATCAATTGGATATTGTAATCTTGTACCGTCGTTTACATATTGTAATATTACTTCTTGCTCACTAAGCGCATCTGTTTTAACATACGCTCCTAGTAATTCATATCCTAAATCAGGAATATATCTTCTTAGATATCCGTTACTAACATTAATATTATATAATTCATCATCAATTTGATATTGTACTATGTCAGTATTAAAATCAAAGTTAAAAACAATATCTCCAACATTATTAATACTTCTATATGCTATTGGAAATCCTAAAACAGAATCGTTACTACCAGTTCCCTCTTTATAACTAAAAATTTTAGTTCCTCTAAAACTATTAGCAGGATAAACATTTGTATTTGAATAACTGTAGCCGTCTACATCAAAAATATCAAATACAGGAGGTTGATTTACTGCTGTTTTTTCTTGTGCTCTATTCCAATCTGTTCCGTCATAATACCACATAGATCCAGCATAACTTTCACCCCTGGTAATTAAAATGTTTTCACCTGATTGAGGATCTGAATCAGCAGTTTCAACTAAACTAATTTGTCCGTCGGATCCGCTTCCTGTAAACTTAATAAATCTAACTTCAAATATTTTACCTCTAACTAAAGGATCGGTATCTGCTAGAAATACAATTCTCATACCTTCTACAAGTTGTACACTGTCAATGTTATAACCTAGACTACCTTCTATAGTACTAAAAGCATCAGTAGTAAAATTGTCAAGTAAGTCAACTACTTGTTTTGTCTTTGTACCAAAATTATAAAGTTTTAATCCGTCTTTGAATTCAATAATTGGTCTGTTAGCACGTTGGCTTTGATCAATATCTAAAACTAAATTATTAATTTCTGCTGATAACTCAATAACACTTCTATGAAACCATCTATTGTATCTAGACCAAAAATTTCCATCTGGGCTAGAACGGTTAATAGTAATATAATCTTTATCTCTAGGATATCCAGTTGCAGATCCAAATGGTAAACTATCAAATCCATCAACACCGTCATCAAAAGGTATTAATAAATCAATTCCTACTGGAAAAGAAACTTCTACGTCAATGTCAGAAACAAGTTTAATTGCATCGCCAACACCTTCTACATACCATTCACTATCAGCAAATTTTGAAGGAGTAACTTCGCCTGAAAATCTTACTTTAAGACCGTTTGTTAAACTCCATCCATCTCTAGTTTGATAATACTTTTTACCTAAAATTTCCGACTCAACATCAATAAAACTAGCTTCGTCTTGATTAGCAACTTTAATTAGTCCACCAATATTAATATCGTTGTCTGCAACATACCATATTTCATTTGGTGTTCCTGGGCCAAGTAATAATTCGATTACTCCGTTTTCTACTCCTTGTTGAGATACTTCGTCTACTAGTAAAAATTCATCTTCTAATGTTCTAGCAGATCTAAAAGTAAACGGCAGTCCGGGAGTGTTAATTTCAAATCTATACTTTACACCTCTATACAATTTTAATGTAGGATTATTTGTTGCTCCATCAGGAGTAAACACATAAGAATAGTCTCCAAGAGCATTTTGTAATTCAACAGTATATGTACTTGTAATTTCTTTTGACTCTCCTGGAATAACAACAGTTTGTGGTCCTGTAGGAAGCCAATAATATTCACGGAAATTTGTAAGCATGTCCCAATTGATATTAGGGTTCCAAGCATAGAATTCTTGTTTATTATTTCTACTATGATTTTTATTGTCGCCACCAAAATTCTCAATTTGGTGAATATAATCCATATAGTCTCTTAAGAATTCTGTATTTCCTAAATTGTCCTTTACAATACTAACTGGTTCTAGTTGATAATTAGTTCTGTCAGCAGTTACATCTTCAAGATAAGAATCAGTAGTTGAGTTAAATGCCTTTGCACTTTTTCTTCCTACAAATGAATTAACTTTTTCTGATACTCCAGGTTGTAGTAATTGGTCTAACGTAGATTGTAAAAACTTAGTATTTTTCTCAGTTCTAAAATATTTGGGTAAGTGTCTAGCACTTTCTCTACGCTGTGGCACTTCACCTGGAAGTGGATATTCATTTTGCTTATTATCGTCAGCCATTAGTATTAATACCCTTTATTAATTCGTGTTGCGTTATCTTCAAAGTTTGTACTTTGAATTCCAGCATTAACTGTTTTTGATTGTGTAACTACTTCGCCTGAGGCTTTTAATCTAGAAGCAGTAATTGCATCTATAATTTCAATATCGTCTACACTTGCACTGCTTATAAAAATTTCATCTGCTTCTGATTTAATTTCATACAAGCTACCAAATGATTGATCTTCCTGTACAGGAACAATAATGAACGAAGATATATCAGGAGCAAGTTGATTAATGACAAATCCCGAAAGTTCTGAGAAGTAAAAAGTTTCGCCAAAGTCCCAGTTGTCTAATGCAAAAAACTGATTAATTGCTATAATTACTCTTGTTTTAATATCATTATCATTTAGAACTTTATCTGCATTTTTTACAATCTTAAATTTAGCTTTCAATTCTGTATCTGCTTCTTTTCCAAATAGTATCTTATACTTAACAGGATGATATATAACTTCGTCTGTTAATGATTTAATCTTATTCAGTGCTGATCCGTACTCAATAAACAACTGATCACTACTCGACGGTAATGGTTTTTCAATTGATTGATCTGTAAGCCATAATCTAAAATCATTATCATAATTTCTAGTTAGCAAATACATATCAATAATATTACTTGCACTAGGATCAATTCTTGATTCAGCACTTGCTGCATGAATATAACGGAATTTTAATTTATCTCTGCCAACCCTTGCTTTATAATCAGCAGTAATGTTTAATTTAAGAGTAGATTTGTCTAGAACTTCAAAGACATCAGTGTCAATATAATAGAAAACCTGTCCATCGTTGTATGTACTAAAGGGCTCTACTTCTGTTTTAGAATTTAAAATAATAACTTCGTCATTATCGTTGTTAAAATAATTATAATCTTCTACGCCGTCATTTGTTACTATTCTTTCAAATATAATATACTTGTTAGTTGGATTTACTTCAGGAGCAATAATTTCTTCAAATAAATCTGCATCGTCAACAATGCCATCTTCGTCGTCGTCAAAATAGCTAATTTCTAATTTTTTACTATCTACATATCCTTCTACATCTCTATATGCATCAACTATTTCCCAATCAAAATCTCTTGTGAATGGAGCAGGATTATCTGGTTGTGGATTAATGTTTAATACAGATATACTATCTTTAACAATTTTTCCTGTTTTATTATTATAAATTTTATCGTTTGAATCATAATAAAAACGAATTTCGTTATCACTTTCAAATACAAATCTCATTGAACGATATGTAATTGTATATCTTTCTCCATTAGTTTGAAAAAGTACTAACCAACTTGCGTCAAGATTTTGATTAGTTACATCTCCGGTTTTACCTGTACTAAATTCTGTGCCTAGTGAAAGATTGTTTTCTGTAACTATTCTCCACTCAGCATCAATTTGATCAAACCTTAAACCAAATGTTTTATATGAAAATATTTGATCTATAATTTGTTGCTTAACACCAGTTTCTAAATTATTAGCAAGAGGTGGCTTAATTTCATATAATATACCACCTGTTGGAATAACATCATTTAATATAACAGCGCCGCGACCATCATCTGTAGGTTCAAAGCCTGTACCGTTAATTCTAATAACTTTAACCCATTTGTAATAAGTGTCGCCTAGCAACTTAGCAGGTCCTGAAACTAGCTCACCTTTAGTATTAAAATGATTAGTCGATGTATCTGCATCTTCTGGTGCTGATTTAGCTACATATCCAGGAGCAACTACTTTAATTAAAGATCCAACTGTAACTAGACTTAAAATTGAGCCAGTAAAGCTACCTAAGGTAGAAGGGACATCTTCAATATTTTTAAAATATCCAGTACATAAGTTAGTTTCTGAAGTTGTTTGTACCCAGTTAACTCCTAGGTCTCTAGTTATAATTTTATTAAATTTGTCAAAATAAAAGTTTCTAATTTTTTTATCATTTAAAATAGGTATAATAGTATTTTCTACAGCACCTTCTACATCTGTTCTAGTAGTAAAATTAAATCCATCTTTCTTATGTTGATACTCTTTATATACAACACCGTCATTGCCGTATAAAGTTGTTTGACTATATTTGCTAGTAGCATCTATTAAATCAAAATAACGACTTATACCACTTGCAACTCTATTAACACTTTTAACTTTTACAATTTGTTGATTAATACCTAATGGTGCAATTTGATAATCTTCACCTGTAACCATTCTATTTTGGGTGTAGTAAGTAGTAGGTGCATTTTGTTTAATTGATCTTGTAGTTTCACTAACTGAACTATTATCAACAGTGTACTTTAAGTTATAAGTTATAGTAAGAGTTTCTAGTTTATTACGCTTTGAAAGATAAGGAATAGTAATTGTTATTCCTCTAAAATCTTGTGGAGTAATAGTTACTCGTTGATTTAAACTTGTTCTAAAATATGCTTTAAATTGACCTTTTGGAATATTACCAAATACCCCGTCACTAAACAGCAAACTAACTCTGTCATCTACTCTAGTCAAAACTGAATAAAGATTTCTGTCATTTTTATCTAAACTATTATAGATAACATTGTTACCTTGTAATGCATCTACTTGAGTCCAAAGTTCTTTTTCGTTTCCTAAACTATCTAACTGATATAACCAAACATCTGAATTATTAATTAATGGTGTTTCGATAGCAACTGATTGATTAGATGCATAGTTGTTGATCGTAAACACGCCTATGTCTAAAGTTCCTTGACGGAAATGACTAAAAAATCCTGTATTTGAACTAGTAGGACCCTTCCCATCATCTCTATATAACAAAGCAAAATTATTGCCAGGGAAAGGAGCTTCTTCAAGAATAGTATCAGTAATATCAGTTGATACTATTTCAAATCGTACTGCTCTACCGTCAATTGTTTTATTAAATTGGAAAGTTGGTACATCAGTATTAGTACTATTAAATCTATATTGCTCAGTATCAACTCCTGATATAACTGTCTTTTTTGTAGGACGGCCAAAAGTTCCATTAGTTGGAAGTGCAGTATTTAAAACTTTTATAAACTGTTCATACCAATCACTATTAGCAGGATCGTTCCAAGTAATTGTTTGTCCTGATAAGTTAACATTGTTACTATCGCGAACTTCTTCAGTAGTTCTAATATTTTGAATTTTAAGTAGTCCGTTAGCAGGCTGATTACGCTTAGGATTGTAAGATAATAAACGAGCTAAACGTAACACACTTTCACGACGCTCTGCTAGTTCTAAGTAGTTTTCTCGAGCATTTAGATCAATACGATAAGAAATATTTTGACCAAGGAATGCAATAAGATCTATTAGCGCAAGGTATTCGCTAGATTCAACATAATCATTAAAATCCTCAGGATAGTTTTCCCTAAGGTATTGAATCATTGTTCGACGTAAATTGTCGAAATCATAACTTTGAAAATCTGCATTACGAAAAGACTGATAGACTCTCTTCCAATCTTCTGCTAATAATAATCTATTTTGTCTATCTGTAGATGACATTGGCTATTCCTTATCTATAGCAGTATTTATATGAAAATAATAAGTGCGTATATAATTACTGCGTCATAAACCCAGCGTTCTCATCAAATTTCAACTGCATTTTTTCTACTATAGAATAAGGAAGATAGGCAAGTTCGCACTCAACTTGTATGCCACTTTCGTAAGAATCTACAGTAATTTGATTAACTTGAACACGCGGATCATAATTTACAATTCTTGAAACATTTTCAACTATTGCATTTTTAACAGTATCTGTTAACGGTTCAAAAAGTATGTCCCATATAATTGTTCCAAACTCAGGATCACTAAGTTTTTCACCTTGACGAATGTGAAAATGATTTATAATATCCTGTTTTATAAGAGCAATATCATGTAATACATGCGAACTAGCTTCAGGATTTACAGTACTAAATCCTCTATATGTAGCACTTTTTTCAGTAGTAACTCTATCTGAATTATTACTACCCTTTACTGATACTTGCTTATATAAGTTTTTTTCTAGTGTGCTCATACCGTATTTACCTTATTATGTTGGACGCTTAAAAGTATCCGTAAGTGTTGGAAACTCTGGTGCTTCTTCTTGTGTAGAATTAACAAATGTTCCTACACGTTCGTTATCTGGTATTGATTCTGTTTTGTCAGGAACAAATGTTTTTGGATCTAAGTTTTCGTGATCTGGCCAAGGTTCGTGTGTAGGAATACGCACAGGTCTTGTTGCTGTACCAGCCGCTACTGCCGCAGGAGTTGAGTTCATAAAAATTCCGCCTTTTGCAGTTTCTCTATGTTCAGGTGCTGTAATATTAGTAGATACATCAGCACTTAATCTTCCTTCAGCATCTGCTTTAAGTTCATAATTTCCAATAGTGTGCAAAAAGAAATTTCCATCAGTACTTAAATTCATATTACGTTTTGCTTCAAAATTAATGTCTCTATCAGCATAAAAATTAATATCGTTTTCAGTTCTAAAACTAATACTATCTTTTGCATAAACATCAATCTTACCATTACCAGTCATTTCAATCCAACTGTTTCCGCTGCCATGTGATATGTAGATAAAGTCTTCTGTATTGTGCATTACAATTTGATGACCGGTTCTAGTTTTAATTCGTATTAAATCATTAGAAGGTAAAGTTTTGTCTCCATCAGATTCGCCTGCTTCAACACTAGCATAACTTGGTTTGTCTGCTTCGTCTCCGCTTGCAGGCTTTCTTCGAAGCAAACTCATGTCTCCGTCATCCATTACAAAACTTGAACCTCCAAGACGATTAAAAGGTTTTTGAATTTGTGCACCTGGTTTACCGTATGAGTACTTAGGTCCGTCTAAATCTTCTGGCCCTGGAGTACTCCAACCAAATACCATGCTTGGTGCTTCTCTTCTAGCACTTGAACTATTAATTCCTCTAGCCCAGTCTTCTTTAATACCTGCTAAATCAAGTCTATCAATTTCTAAATTGTTTCCTGGCTTTTCATATTTTGTATAATCGTTTCCTGAAGGATCAGTTTTTTTATTAAATTCGCCTGCTGGTAAAGATAGTCCGCTATCTACATCATTAAAGGTAGTAGCAGAATACCCAGGTGTCATAAAATTCATTCCTAGATCAGGAACACAACCTATCCAATATGCTTGGCTATAATCTCCTTCAGGCATAACAACAATAACCATTGTACCCGGATCTGGTGGCACTGCCCAAAACCCATAACTTTTTTGTGTATATTCGTAACCTACGTTATTTGTTAAACCATCGTAAGGCGATTGTCCATAAAAAGGACTTGCATACTTACACTGTACATAGTTTTGTATTGCGCCGCCGTCAGTTCTTTTTACAATTTCAACTTCAAGGCCACCCATAAAAGTAGTATCTAAATGATTAATTACTTTTCCTAAATAAATTCCTGAATTTAGATTATGTTTTCTAGGTGTGCGTGTTTCTGTTGCCATTAATTAAGATCCTTCAGTCTGTGTTTCGCCGCCCATTCTATTTTTCTCGCTGCCAAGACCAAATGCTTGTCCTACACTTGAACCTCCAATTGCACTAAGAATTGCATTACCAATTGCTTGTGGAGACAGATCATGATTTCTTAGTCTTGCTAATTGTAATGTTTGAGTAAATTTTCCATTTTTAAAATTATTTGTAACGTAAATAACCTTATATACTCCACTAAACATAGCTATTGGTAAAAATCCTCCTAATGGATATTTTACAAATCCATCTTTACCATTATAATCAATAGGTGTTCTAAAATTTAAAATTGTAGTGACCATGTTGTTAATTGGATTACAAGATCCTTCAATTGTTATTCCTTGATTTACTGGGTTAGGAATACCTAACCAATTACCTAATCCTGCATCAATTAACCAATAAGGGTCTCCATTAATTTCTAAATCTACTGTTATCATGTCATTTCTTGAATGTATGAGAGTTTCGTTCCATTGAGAAGCAACCGAAGAAGCAGTATCTCTGTTGCCGCCGCCGCCAGCAAGCTGCGGAGATTGATTCTGTGGATTATCTCTTGCTACACCAGAACCCGTTTCTTGACCCATAGTAACACCATTGGCGCTACCAGTATCAGTTGTAGTTGCAGTCTGTGTTTCGGGTGTAGAAGATGAGTTTTGTCCGCCTAAAATTTGACTTAAATTTCTTTGTGCTCTAGTAGCTTGTGCACCAGTATAAAATGACTGATTAAAATGTAAATCAAAATTAATTATTTCGCTGTTTTCTCCAGTATAGATATAATTATATGCTTTTAATGCATTTGATTGTTGACCTAGTTTATCCCAAATACTAGATGATGTTGGAGCAGAAAACACTGTTGCCGGAACACGATAAGGTACTACACGATAAACATAAATTTTAGGAGATTGTCCAGTAACTAATCCTCCAAATAAACTAGAGCTATTATAAACATGAGTATGAATTCTAAACCACTCATAATCGCCCGTTTTATCTGCTTTTTGTTGAATTGCGTCTCTTCCCCAATTACTAGCTAGAACTACTTCTTCAATAATATCTGTTATTTTTGTAGCATTTTTAAAAGTAAATGTTTCTAAATCTTCACCTACTGTAATATTACCTCTAGTAAAAGTACCTGGAGCATCTTCGTTTTCTACAAATGCTGCATCTTGAAAGCCTGGTGCAACAGCCGTTTGGGTTCCATACAAATTCATTTCTGAATTACCAATTGCGTTAATATCGATAGCAGCAGTTTGTTTTAGTTGATCTGCTAGTGGACTACCTAACACTTGTGCGCCGGGAAGTTCTGCTAATTTTTCTTGTAAGTCAGCTGGTATTTCTCCTGCATCACTACCTCGAATACTTTCCCATAATTTTTGAAACTGATCTGTTGCGCCGGCCGAAATCGTTGCTGTATTACCAATAGGCGGTCCTGATAAGCTGCCAATAATTGACTGATTTGGAAAACTGATAATATAAAAGTCTTCTGCAGGTTTTTGATCGGCACTAACTTGTTCACTTTGCAATGTATTAATCTTAGAAGCTAAACTTTCTGCGCCAGTTTGTAATAATTCTGCAACTGTTCTGCCTTTAAGTTGGACGTCAGTTGTTACTGCATCAACTTGATCTATTAAGGCAGTTTCATTGTAAGGCACAGCTTTAACACTATAAACTGCACCAGATTCTGTAACATCCATATCACTCTTTACTAGTTTAATAGGAATGTGTCTTTTACTAAAAAACGGCTCTTTAACATTTCCTTCATCATCATAGCCAATAAATTCTATACTAAGCAAAAATGGTGCTTGAAGATAGTTAGGATGCCCTGCAACTAACGCCGCTGTTCTTAAGTTATGGAAAAATTGTCCCATACTATATGGTTCAATTACTTTAAAATCAATTGAAGTTGCATTGCTAAGGCGTGTACCAGGATTTGGTGCTAGGTGATTTTTTATTTCAACATCTTCAATAAAAAATTCTACCATGCCATCAACTTCATATATTGAAGGAACTTTATTCCCACCGGTACCTCCACTTTTAATAATTTTAAGTAACGGTCCAACTGTTCTATAACTTAATGGAAAATTTAATTCTAAATTAGTTAATGCGCCTAACGTAAAAATATAGTTATAACTTGCAAATTGATTTAGTTCATTTCTATAAGGCGGAAATCCTCTACCTAAAAGAGATAACGCACCGCCAAGACTAGGATTTTGAATTAGATCAACAACTTGTTTAGTTTTTTGTGCAACGTCAATTACAGGAGCAACTGCTTCTCCTATTGCTCCAGCAACTATTCCGCCGACTGCTCCGCCTACTTCTCCTACAATTACATTTCCAGTATTAAGAGCGGCAGATCCTGCAGATTTTACTGCATTTGATGCAGTGGTAGTAATTGTATTTCCGCTTGGTGTAACTACAGGTTGTAAAAGTTCATTTAACTGTTCTGCCATATTAGGCTCCTAAATAAGATGTCAAGTTTGGTCCTTTAGGTAAAAATATTTTAACTCCAGGAACAAGATCATTAATTGGATCTTTTAGTATATCCATATTTCTCTGTGAAAAAACCCACCATAGATCCTTTGTTCCGTACAAATCATATGCTAATAGATCTGGTCTAAAAGCATATTGAGGTTGCACAGTATATAATATGTCATCATCTTCAGCTGGAACAGGTCTGATACTTAGTATATCTAAATATTGATCATTAACTGTCATTGTTGTATGCCACGGACTTGTAGATTTATATACTGCTGTCATTAGATAAATCCTTTTCCATCAACAATATATTGTCCATTAACAAACGCATCTAAACTAAAATTAGTAACACTATTTCTGCTGTATGTAGGTTGTACAACTACTGATATAGAACTGCGAGTAGGTACCCAAGTACCATTTTCGCCTATTCCTACTTGAATATAATCAACATCGTTTGGAAGTTCAACTGTAAACATCTGAATAGTAACTGGAACATCTTTAAAAACAAAATCTCCATATCCGTTTAGTTTTACTACAGGTGGTGGAGACCCTTGATTTGAACTAGCACCGTATGCCATTTTAGTAATCGATCTTAAGTAATGTGTTGCTGCAACCCAATACTGGCCTTCTAATTCATTTTCAATAAAAAAATCTCCTATGATTGTCATAGCATTCACTTGACTGTTCTGATATGCTGGAAAGGCATAATTACTATGAGTAGGATGTAAAGAATTGTAGTTAGCACTATGTTCCATAATAATTTGAGGAGTATAAGGAAACATAAATCCGTCAGTTTCAAGTAGTGGTTGCAATACTGGACTTGTTTTGTATGAATTTGGCACAGATAATCTTACACGCCAATCTAAGTCAACTTTTGAACCCCAATTTGCTGCTGTAAACCCAATGCCACCAGTAGGAACTGCTCCAGGTAATAAACCAAATGCTCTTAGAGCTTTGCCAAAGCCTGTATCAGAAATACTGTCAGTAACGGATTGAATAGGTTTTGTAATAACAGTATTGACGATACCTTCGCCTGCTTCTAATGCACTACCTACTAAGTTTTCTTGACTACTTGTTGGATCATTTGCCATGCTTGTCTCCTATAGTATTATTTAGTTGACAAAATTATCTACGTATATTATAATGTAATGATTAATAGGAGAAATTATGAGGAAAGTAAATTATCTCAATAATAAAGATATTTTAAAAGAGATACACAAATCAAAATCAAAGTTTTCTAGCTTTGTTGATCCTGAGTATGCTCAATTTGATATTATTTTAGACGATATTGACAAAATTAACATTAGAACCATTGCTGAAGCAAAACGCAATAAAGCAAAACGACTAAGTGATGCTGATTATCAGGCTCGTAAACTAGCAGGCGAAAAAGTTAAACAAGCAGATTGCGAAGTAGACTATAAAAAGATTACAAAAGAAGAATTAATTTTTAGGATTATGACATTTGAACATATTCCAGACGAGCCAGGACGTAAAAAAAATCCTAAAACTGTAGCGGATACAAAAATTAAACTAAATTTTCCACCTTTTCAACATTATAAATTTAATGACGAAGGCGAATTAGTGCTTGTAGGCAAAAGTCATTGGGTTGGCGGCATGGATAACGGACATTTTAGTAAAAGTCATGCTCAAGCAACAGAAAAATTAGCTCGAATGTGGATGAAATTGTGCGATCGTTATGCAACACGCGGTAATGTTCGCGGATACACTTATAATGACGAGATGCGAGGACAAGCAATCCTACAACTTGCACAGATAGGACTACAATTTGACGAATCTAAATCAAATAATCCGTTTGCTTACTATACTGCGGCAGTTACAAACTCGTTTGTTCGTGTAATCAACCTTGAAAAACGCAATCAAAACATTAGAGACGACATTTTAGAGATGAATGACATGAATCCTAGTTATACTAGACAACATAACGCAGAATGGGACGCTGCTATGGCTAGAGAACAACAAGAAAATCCGAAAAAAACATCTTGACAGTAATAATTTATGACGCTATACTATTAGTGTGATAATAATGGAGAACATATTTTGTTTAAAAAAGCGGCTGTCTTTACAGACATACACTTTGGCTTAAAAGGCAACAGTAGAACACACAATGATGATTGCGAAGAGTTTGTTGACTGGTTTATCGAGCAAGCAAAAGCAAACGGATGCGAAACAGGCATTTTTTGCGGAGACTGGCACCATAATAGGAATAGTCTTAACCTTACTACTATGGATGCTACTATTCGCAGTCTTGAAAAACTAGGCAAAGCGTTTGACAAATTTTATATGTTTGTTGGTAATCACGACTTGTATTACAAAGACAAGCGTGATGTAAGCTCAACTATTTTTGGAAAACATATTGAAGGTATCACCTTAGTAGATGAAATCTACGAAGAAGAAGATGTTGCACTAGTTCCGTGGCTTGTAGGAGAAGAATGGAAGAAGATTGAAAAGATTAAAGCCAAATATATGTTTGGACACTTTGAACTTCCAAGTTTTTATATGAACGCTATGGTACAGATGCCAGATCACGGTGATTTAAAACCTAGTCACTTTAAAAATCAAGAGTATGTGTTTAGTGGTCATTTCCATAAACGTCAAGTGCAAGGCAAAATCCATTACATTGGCAATGCATTTCCGCACAACTACGCAGATGCATGGGACGATGAACGTGGTATGATGATACTTGATAGAGAAAATAACAAAGAACCAGAATACATCAACTGGTGGAACTGTCCTAAATATCGCACAACAACACTAAGCAAGTTACTAGATCCTAATGCAGACATTATTAAACCTAAAATGTACTTGCGTGTTACGATCGACTTACCTATCAGTTACGAAGAAGCACAATTTATCAAAGAAACTTACATTTCTACACATGGTTGTAGAGAAATTACACTTATTCCGCAAAAACAAATTGAAGAAATTACAACAGACTTAGATATTTCAGCATTTGAAAGTGTTGACGAAATTGTATCTAAAGAAATTACTGCAATTGACAGTGACAATTTTAACAAAAAGATGTTACTAGACATCTATAATGAGCTATAAATGATTAAAGTAAAAGATCTTACAGTAAAAAACTTTATGAGCGTGGGCAATCAGACCCAAGCAGTAGATTTTAATAGAGAGAAGTTGACGTTAGTGCTAGGCGAAAATCTAGACCAAGGAGGTGACGACAGCGGGTCTCGTAACGGAACAGGCAAGACAACAATTATTAATGCATTAAGTTACGCCCTCTATGGAACAGCACTAACTAACATTAAGAGAAACAATCTTATCAATAAAACTAATTCAAAAGGTATGGTAGTTTCACTTGATTTTGAAAAAGACGGTGTAAATTATCGTATCGAACGCGGTAGGTCACCAACTTTTTTAAAGTTTTTTGTTAATGATCAAGAACAAGAAGCAGAAGATGAGTCGCAAGGAGATAGTCGTAAAACACAAGAAGCAGTAAACGATTTATTAGGCATGTCGCACGACATGTTTAAGCATGTTGTAGCTCTTAATACATACTCAGAACCGTTTCTCGCAATGCGAACAAATGACCAACGTGCTATTATTGAACAGTTACTTGGTATTACTATACTGTCAGAGAAGGCAGAAAATCTTAAAGAGCAAATTCGTTCTACTAAAGAATCTATTACAGCTGAAACATTAAGAATTGAAGCAATACAAACTGCAAATGAAAAAATTAGTGCTACTATTGTTAGTTTACAAAGTACTCAACGTGCATGGAATGCTAAAAAGCAGCAAGATCTTGCAAAATTACAGCAAGGATTAGACGAATTAGAACATTTAGACATTGAAGCAGAACTAGAAGCACATGAAAAATTATCTAATTGGACCGAACATAACAACGCAATTACGGCTCTTAAAAAAGAATTAAGCACATTAGAGAGTGCATTACTACGTGCCGACAAGTCTGTTGAAAAGGCGGAAAAAGACATCGCAAATCTTGAAGATGCTACTTGTTATACGTGCGGACAAGCACTGCATGACGACAAAAAAACAGAAATTGAAACAAGAAAAACTAAAGAATTAAACGATGCATTAGCATATCAAACAGAAGTAAATGATAAAATTAGCGGCGTAATGAAAAGTCTTAAAGAAATTGGAGACATTAATGGGCGTCCGGTAACTTTTTATGAAAACTCAAAAGAAGCATATGATCATCGCACTAATGTTGACGGATTAAAGCAAGCTCTGCTTTCAAAAGAAAACGAAGAAGATCCTTATCAATCTCAAATTGACGAATTGAATAATAGTGCAATGCAAGTTATTGAATGGGATCAAGTAAACGAACTTAATAATCTTAAAGATCATCAAGAGTTTTTACTAAAACTGCTTACAAACAAAGATAGTTTTATCCGTAAAAAGATTATTGAGCAAAACCTTGCGTATCTAAACAATCGTCTTACATATTATCTTGACAAGTTAGGATTACCTCATCAAGTTGTATTCCAAAATGATTTAAATGTTGAAATTACTCAACTAGGACAAGATTTAGACTTTGATAACCTATCGAGAGGTGAGCGTAACAGACTTATACTAGGTATGAGCTTTGCATTCCGTGATGTTTGGGAAAGTTTGTATCAAAATATTAACTTGTTATTCATTGACGAGTTGATTGATAGCGGTATGGACACTGCTGGTGTTGAAAGTGCGTTAAGTGTCCTTAAAAAGATTGCACGTGAAAGAGAAAAGAATATTTTCTTAATCTCACATAAAGACGAGTTAGTTGGAAGAGTGAACACAATTCTCAAAGTTGTAAAGGAAAATGGATTTACAAGTTATGAGAATGATGTTGAAGTAGTAGAATGAAAATACGTATAGGTACTAGAGGTAGTAAATTAGGTATAGCATATGCAGAAAAAGTTTGCAAAGAGCTTCCGTATGACACTGAAATTATTACTATTAAAACAAAAGGTGATTTAAATCCAGACACTCCTGTTTCAGAAATAGGAGGCAAAGGTATTTTTTGTAGTGCAATTGAAAAAGAATTGTTAAACGGAAATATTGATATTGCCGTACATAGTTTAAAGGACATGCCCGGAGACGTCGAAACACCGGGCTTAGTAGTAAATTCTGTTCTTAAAAGAAATAGCGCACATGATGTTATAGTTGGAAAAGTAAATTTTGGATGTACAATTGGTACTAGTAGTCCTCGACGAATAGCTCAATTAAAAGACCTTTACAATAACCTAAATATTATTATCAAACCTATTAGAGGAAATATTGATACTCGACTAGAAAAACTTGATAGCGGCGAATACGATGCTATTGTGTTAGCAGAAGCAGGATTACAGACACTTAATATTAATAGAACATGGATTAAAATTCCTATAGTACCTGCAATTGGTCAAGGTATTATTGCACTACAAACAAGAGAAGACGACGAAGTTATAAATGAAATTGTAAAGAAAGTTAATCATAAAACTACATATGCGCAAGCCCAATTAGAACGAGCATTACTAAAAGGTATTGGTGGTGATTGTACTACAAAAGTAGCTGCACATGCGACTGGTAGTAATCCTATTACCTTAAAGGCAATGTATTATGATTAATGACGATACACATGACAAATTAACCAAAGCATACATGGAATACTTTAAGGCCAACGAAGCATTTGAATCAAGAAAGTCTCATCGTACCCATGCAGCAAGTAGAAGATTCCTAAGGCAAATTAGAGATTTGGCAAAAGAACGTATGGATGAAATTCATAAAACGTACCAAGCCAAAAAAGAGGCAGAGAAAAAATAGGCACAGGTAAGTAAGTTCATGCAGTGGACTTACAAAGGCAAAGTAATAGATAAAATACCAGACGAGTATGAAGGCTTTGTATATCTCATAACCAATCTTAAAACTGGGCAAAAGTACGTAGGCAAAAAACTAGCAAAGTTCA
>Ga0181566_10000197_pt1 | contig 43366 bp, 35 predicted proteins | sample 101ome_15_FD_133762 | JGI IMG/M metagenome (GOLD analysis project Ga0181566, IMG submission 133762) | Coastal salt marsh microbial communities from the Groves Creek Marsh, Skidaway Island, Georgia - 101402AT metaG (megahit assembly) | ecosystem: Environmental > Aquatic > Marine > Intertidal...
CGATCACGCGTCGGAATATAAACCTCGTCTTGGTGCCAAGCCTGCCCTTGAAACTGCGGTGGCTTGACAAAATACATCGACTGCATGCACTTGACGCTACCATCCCACCAAGGCAGGTGGGCCGCAGTAATTTGACTCAAAATGCCGCAGATTTTGGGATGGCGCACATACTTCTCAATAACCGGACTCACAAAGTGAGGCTGATGAATACACAAGATGGACCTCAACACTTCGGTATCGTCGACGGCTTCGGAAATGGGCTCTATGTTATCGCACGGATACTGCCCTCGTGCGACTTTGACGATATCTGCCTTCAGTTCATCCAGTTCATCCGCGTCGATCACGTCGGGAACGGTGACATAGCCGTTCTCTACAAAAAAGTCGACCTGCTCTTGATCAATTACTTTGGGCACTTCAATAGTTGTATCACTGCCGCTTGTCATGGCTTCCATGCGTCCGGACTCCATCCTGCGCCATCGGCGCACCGTTCTTTTTGAACTGCAATATATACCCCGCCAAGATTACACAATAGATAGGGTTTGTCAATTAAGTCCTCATTGGACGGCCTCTACGAAAGAGGTGACGATATAATCGAACCGCTCCACGGGATAAACCTCTACAAAAATACGCCATTCAACTGGATCGCAGTCCCTCTATCAGCTACATTTTTCGACATCTCATGCCGATAGGAGCTTGGAAATGAACAGACCACCTGACGAATTTCAATACATTCCAGTCGAACAACTGCGCGCGCTGAGCACATCCTGCTTAAAAGCGGCTGGCATGCCCGAAGTGCATGCGCAACAGCTAGCGCATCTACTGAGTAACTCAGACCTACGCGGCGTGCGTTCACACGGCACGCGCGCCCTGTATGGATACTGTAGAACAATTCGCGAGGGAGGTGTTAATCCCAATCCAGACATAACAATCGTGAAAGAAACAGATACGGCTGTCTTTATCGATGGAGACGGCGGCTTGGGCTACGCACCAACTATGCTAGCTACAGAGATGGCCATAGAGAAAGCCAAAGAAAAGGGAATCGCCGTCGGTGCGGCACGCGGCATTGGACACTACGGCTCGGCGGGGCACTACGTGCGACGCGCCATGGAAGAAGGCTGCACCGCCTACTCCGTACAAGGAGCCTACCCACAATACTACAGCAGTAACGAGGGCAAGCGCGCTGCAAACTACGGCAATCCTCCCCTGTGCTTCGGCTTTCCGGGCCATGAAGGAGCACCCGTCATATTAGATGGCGCAACATGTATACTGGCCGACTATCAGCGGGGCGAGGAGTTCGAGGCGCTGGAATCACAAATACCGGCTGCATTCTTCAAGAGCATGGGATATACGGCGATCGGTACCCTATTGGGCGGTGCATTTGTTGGCCAAGCCGATCCGCGCGCCGAGGAAATTGCCGAGCAATGGCCCAGAGCCCGCCTAGGTGGACTGATCGTCGTCATGGACTTAGGACTGTTTGCGCCGGTAGACCAGGTGCGACGCGGAGTAGACGAACTCAGCCATCTAGCTGCAAAAGAGATGATTCCCGTCGCTGGATACAACGAAACAACGTTGCCCGGGGGCATTGAGCATCGCTGTGAAAACGAATACCGACAGAGCGGAGTTCCAGTCGGTAAAGAAGAACTCAAACGGCTAGAGGATTGCGCAGACGAATTAGACGTGCCAATCCCATGGAGATCTTAACACACTCTAATCTGGACTTCGCCTGTCGGAGCACGTAGTTTACTTGCACCTGTTTACATTGCTAATTTGCGGTCTGGCAGTCGCTCAAAGTGAGCCTGCCCTGCGTAAAAGGAGCGTATTTGATGTCTCTCACACCCGAACGTCTGACGGAACTCAAGCGCCAGGCTATTCATCTGCGTCGCCTCGTTGTCGAGTCGGTACATCATGCAGGTGCCGGCCACCTAGGCGGCCCCATGTCGGCCGCCGACATGCTTATCGCGCTCTATTTCGAAGTGCTCAACATAGATCCATCGGACCCGCATAAAGCTGATCGAGATCGCTTTATTCTGTCGAAAGGTCATTCGTCCATCGGCCTCTATTCGGCCCTGGCGCTACGCGGCTACTTTCCCCTTGAAGAACTCAAGACATTTGACGCGATCGACTCTCGCCTGCAAGGACATCCCGCTATGGATATGCTGCCCGGCATAGACATGTCTTCCGGTTCGCTCGGCCAAGGACTGTCTCCGGGGCTGGGCATGGCCTTGGCTGCTCGCCTAAAAGACAAATCGTTTCACACCTATGTGATGCTTGGAGACGGCGACTCACAGGAAGGCCAAGTATGGGAGGCCGCACTTGTGGCAGGGCGCTATAGGACCAATAACTTAACGGCGATCCTAGATCTCAACGGCTTACAGCAATATGGCTGGGCGACTGAAACAGGCTATGGGGAACTGGCGCGCAAACCGCCACAGGAAAATCCAGAAGCCTGCTGGCAGGCCTTCGGTTGGAACACGATCTCGATTGACGGGCACGATATGGAGCAGTTTATCGATGCCTGCAGTCAAGCCAAAAACTACCACGACGCCCCTACCATCATCATTGCCCATACGACCAAGGGGAAGGGCATCTCGTATATGGAAGACGACTTTAACTGGCATTCAAAACCCGTTACGGACGACGACCTCAAACAGGCACAGGAAGAACTGGCTGCTCAGGAGGCCGCACTCGCATGACAACTCTTCACCTTCCACTGACCGTTGGCGACGCACTCGCCGCACAGAGAGATGCATTCGGCGGTACGCTGGTCGAGCTAATAGACCGGGATGAACGCGTCTACGTGCTCGACGGCGACTTAGCCAACTCGACCAAGGCAGACAAAATATCGCGTGAACGTCCGGAGCGCTTTCTACAAATGGGTATCGCGGAGCAAAACATGATGGGCGTTGCTGCTGGCATGGCTTCCTGCGGCCTCGTTCCATGGCTGAGCAGCTTCGCCTGCTTTTTAGTTAACCGAGATCTCGACCAGCTCCGCGTCGTCGTTGCACAGCCCAACCTACCGGTTAAAATTGCCGGGGCTTATTCGGGCCTGCTAACGGGCAAAACGGGCAAGACACACCAAGAGGTCTCCGATCTCTCCGTCATGCGCGCTATGCCGAATATGACCGTCCTGTCTCCGGCCGATGCCGTAGAAGTGAAAGCGGCCATGATCGCAGCCAATGACAGCGACGGACCTGTATATATACGCTTGACGCGCGACCCGGAAACCGTCGTCTTCCCATCCGACTACACCTTCGAGATCGGACGAGCCATTGTCGTTCGCGAAGGCTCTGATGTAACTATCTTTTCGACGGGCGCCCAGACGGTGCGCTGTTTGCAGGCAGCTGATCTACTTGCGGAAAGCGGCGTCTCGGCACACGTAGTGCACGTTCCCACGATTAAGCCGCTAGACGCAGAAGCTATAGCCGAGGCGGCCGCGCGCACGGGCCGCGTTGTCACCGCTGAAGATCACACGATCATAGGCGGCTTGGGCGGAGCCGTCGCCGAAGCACTTGGCGAACGACAACCCACCCCCATGCGCCGCGTAGGCATACGCGACACCTTCGGTGAGTCGGCTGCCAACGAAGACCTGTTAGAGAAATACGGAATCACTGCAGAACACGTGGCCAATGCGGCGCGAGATCTCCTGTGACAATCTTGACCATAAACCATTTTGAACCGTTATTATCTGCATATACTTATGCACCGAGGCGTCTAGTGATACGGCGTCTGCGATCTACTGCGGGCTCCTATGAATTCGATCTGTTGTAAATCAATCTGTCGCTTCGGTACAACGCAGGCATATTGCTTGCAACCTGCATTCGTCGTATACACATAGCGCATACGGTTTTCCAGTGCACCGCTCCGGTGCACTTTTTCTTTCCCGACCATCGATTCATTCCGGGAATATGCGGCATGGAGAGGAGACGAGGAGTCACCCATGAGAGAAGGTTTACTGCAGCTTCTAAAGCTCCAAGAAGTGGATAAAGAACTGGAGTCTCTCGAAGAGTCCAAAGACAAGTATCCCGCCGAAATAGATGAGCGCCAAGCCGAAATCGACGCAGCCGGTCAGGCTATGCAAGAGATGGAAGCAGAGAAAGCAGAGTGGGAAAGAAAGCAGCGCCAGAGCGAGCTCGACATAGAGAGTGCTAAGGCCAATTTAAAAGAGCACGAAGAGCGCTTTTCCGTCGTGACCAACAACAAAGAGTACGATGCGCTACAGATGGAAATAGAAGCCTGCAAGACCGCATTGGCCGAGCACGAGAGCCTCTTGCTGACTTCTCTTGAGTCTATTCAAAACCTAGAAGAGGGCATCGAGGGCGAGAAGAACGCATTCGAAGAAACTCGTCAGGCGCAGCAGGAACGCATTGACGAGCTGCAAAAACAGCTCGACTCCATGCAGGAATTGGTCGATGGCGTAGAGGCGAAGCGCACCGAAGTCGCAGGGACAATCGAGAAACGCCTCCTGACGATTTATGAACGCCGCCGTGGGCCGCGCTCTAAGCGCGTCTCTGCCGTGCGCAAGGGGTCCTGCGGCACGTGTTTCCGTCAGCTCCCCCCTCAGCAGCGCAGCGAAGTGCGTCGCTGTGAACGCATTATCAACTGCGAAAACTGTGGCGCTATCATGGTATGGGACGACGATTCAGAATAAGCCGCACGTATTTGGAGTGGGTCGGGCGAACGCGCGATCTAATCATACGCATTAGACGTGAGGAAAGTCCGAGCTCCACAGGACGGGATGCTGGGTAACGCCCAGGGGGGGTGACCCCACAGAAAGTGCAACAGAAAGATACCGCCTGCGCTTGCGCAGGTAAGGGTGAAATGGCGAGGTAAGAGCTCACCGCGTCGATGGCGACATTGACGGCTCGGTAAACCTCATCCGGAGCAAGGCCAAATAGGGGAAGAGAGGTGGTCCGCCTCACTATCATTCCCGGGTAGGCTGCAACGAGGCGATAGGTAACTGTCGTCCCAGATAAATGCTCGCACAGCGCGCCTCACTAGGCGCGTAGACAGAACTCGGCTTATAGACCCACTCCAATTAATAAGAAGGCCCGATGCTCAAAGCTTCGGGCCTTCTTATTTTTCTCTTTTCCATACCTCATGCAACACGTATTATCAACCGTATGAAAAGCATAGTTCCTATTCTTGTCCTGCTTCTGCAGACTTCGCTCCACGCTCAGAACGTCGAGGAGCCGCTCGGCTTACAAACCGCAAGCGGTGACTACATAGAGGGGTTTGTCGACTGGAGCGAACAGGTGCTCGTCGTCTACGGTAGCGCCGCAACACCCGAGCACATCAGCAACCCCGTGCAGAAACGCCTAATGGGGTTTCGTGGAGCCAAGGTCGTGGCCTATCGAAACCTGCTCGAGATGGTGGGCCAAGTACAGGTGAATTCAGAAACGCGCGTGCAAAACTTTATGGTAGAGAATGACTCTATCAGCGTGCGTATCCAAGGTCTCATACGCGGCGCGCGCGTCCGCACAGGCTCGCAAAGCCAAAGTGAGGATGGAGCGTATCGCCTCGCCTTAGAGCTGCCTCTGCGCGGCGAGTTTTCCTCTGCAATTCTACCAGAAGCTCCATCCCCTGATATGTCGGTCAGCTATGCGCTTCCCAACCCAGCTCGATACGCACCGGCTCCAGGTGATTCTCTGTCGGGCAATGTATTAGCAGAGGCACCGCCGGACGCCCCTCCAGCTGCATACGTCCCACCCAAACCGTATACGGGACTGGTCGTTGACGCACGCGGCCTCGACCTTCAACCCAGTATGTCGCCGCGCATTGTCGCCCGGGATGAACGCATCATTTACAGTGCAGCATCTTCCGATTCCAACTACGTAGCTGAATACGGTCTGGTGGGCTACGGAAAAGATCGCAAGCAAGCGATGCGCTCCGACCGCATAGGCGGCGAAAATGCCAATCCTTTTGTTGTTAAGGCAGCAGGTATTTCGGGTCTATACAAGAGCGATATAGTGCTTGAAAACTTTGATGCCACGCTAGTTGTGATGGCCGATATAGACGGTGATTTTTTGCGCGAATGTCGCGTGCACATTCTCCTTGGGCCTCAACCCGTCGTCATAGACAGCAGCTTTATCGATTCACTTTACATCGACGTACCCCATCGCGATACGCTACCGGAGGAAAATACCGTTGAGCTTTCAGAGCAAGCTGCACCAGGCGACACAGCAGAATAATTCGCTGCTATGCGTCGGCCTCGACTCCGAACTCAGTAAACTGCCCGACTGCACCCGTTCCAAAGACAATCCCGTACTCTACTTCAACAAGCACATTATCGATGCAACCGCAGATCTGGTTTGCTGCTATAAACCCAACTATGCTTTTTACGGTGCACTCGGCGCTGCAGGCTGGGAGACACTGCGCGCCACCATCGAACACATCCCCTCGCATATTCCCGTTTTAGTTGACGCTAAGGTTGGCGACATAGGCAATACGGCACAGCAATACGCACAGATGTTTTTCGAGGGTCTCGGAGCTGATGGTCTCACAGTCACGCCGTATATGGGCGAAGACTGCGTGGCTCCGTTTCTCTCTTACACAGAAAAAGCCACCTTTATCGTCTGCCTAACCTCCAATAAAGGTGCCGACGATTTCGAGAAGAAAGCGCTGGGGACCCGGCCGCTGTACGAAGAGGTCATTGCCCGCGTTCAGCAATGGACCGAGCACGGCAACTGCGGTTTGGTGATCGGTGCAACGCAGCCCGACTACTTCGCGCGCGTGCGTGCACTGGCGCCCGATATGCCGCTGCTCATTCCCGGAGTTGGCGCACAGGGCGGCAGCGCTGAAGAGGCCGTGTCCAACGGGCAAGACAAAAAGGGAGCGGGGATTCTTATCAACTCTTCACGCGGGATTATCTTTGCCTCTTCAGGCGAGGATTTTGCAGCGGCAGCGAGCACAGCCGCGCGCGATCTGCGCGATGAACTCAACGGGCACAGATCTACTCGATAGCGCACGCGCACAACCACCTCTGTGACCAATTAGAAATGGTCTTGCAAGAGGCGCGTGATCGCGTTGGGACGCGCGTAGTAACGCTGCGTCGCCTCGTCTTTTCCCTCCCATAGCCTGCGCGGAAAAATCGTGTAATTGCTAATGGGCGGTGCACTTGCCCGCCCGCAGTAAATGTGAATGGTTCGCCGTTCTCTGTCGGACGGACGCACATTACCCGCGTGAAACATCCCTGCGTTAAAAATAACCGCAGTCCCCTTATCACCTTGGATATGGTGCGCGTCGTGTAAATCGTAGTTCGCTAGCGACGGCAGATCATCGCTCTGCCCCGACCCGGGCAGCACGCTGAACGTGTGCGTCGTCTCGTCGACATCGGTCAGATAAAAGGCTACAGAGACATAGTGCGTATAGTATGGCGGTCCGGCAGGCATGCCGGTCCACCCTCCGCCGTCACGATGCCAATTGCAGTAGGGCTCTCCTTTAAACGGCTTGCGGATGCGCACCGAGTGCTCCTCAGCACAGATATCTTGTCCTAGAATACCTTCTAACAGCGGCATTAGGCTCGGTGGACGCATACTCACGTCCATGACCTCATATCCCAAGAGCATATGCACATTGAGCGCTACGTGGCCCTCTTCCCGCTCGATCCAAAACGGATTAGGCTCTACAATGTCCTCATCAATGGCCGCGTTGATGGCATCTACATCGACAGCTTCGAGCGCATCAGGTATGACCAGATAGCCCTGCTGGCTATAGGTCTCCAGCTGATCTTTTATACTGGGCATGGCAGAGCTCCTAGCGGACTGTGATCTATAGGTAAAGGGAAAAAATAGGCCGTGCTCTCACCTATCTCAAACGCACCACACGCATTGATTTTATCTGCGTCTTGTTCTATTTTCAAAGGCGTCGTCGGGGTGTGGCGCAGTCCGGCTAGCGCACCTGCTTTGGGAGCAGGGGGTCCTCGGTTCGAATCCGAGCACCCCGACCATTTTAAACAAAAAAAACATTGTATACAAAAAGGACAAAAGACGTGTCCTTTTTGCTCAACACATAGCCTCAGACCAGCAGAGAAATCGGCGGCTTCCGCTATAGCCGACAGGCATTGACGCCTAAGCCTCTTCCTCCGAAATGCTTGCCCGCGGTAAAAAATCGCGCTATCATTCCATTTCCAAGCCGCACTCTACTACAAATCAACCAATGCCTGTCTCTACTTAGCACTGGTATTCCTTACTGCATTGCAAGGTCATTCAAAAAATTGAACTCTTCCCTCACTTAACAATGGAGGAAGCACAGATCGTGCTATCCCTAAGTGAAAGAAAGACATATGAACTCGGCAAGACTGTTTTTCGAAAAGGGGAAATTCCACACTTCTTTGTAATCGTAATCAGCGGGCAACTGCGCCTTTCAGATGTTAATTCCATGAAAAATGAAACGGACTATACGACGGATCCGGGAGAGTGTAATGGAGCTATCAACGCACTCACGCGTCGCCCGCATTGGTTTACCGTTACAGCACAGCAAAGCTCTACTGTACTCTCGTTTAATATATTAACCTTGCGCACGCTGATATCGTCCAACACAGCACTATACTGCAGGATGCTCGAACGAGCGCTGGAATTAGCCGGCAACCTGCTCGACGTTCACGGAGACTTTGTATTAGATCAAAACCGCTGAAAAGAGTCCGGCTTCCAACCCATTTTCGCACGTGTCCATACTGATCGCTACATCGTTCTGACGGTCATTGGCTGAGAACCTCTTCGATCCCATCCGCCTCCTCACCACTCAACTGAGCACGCGCGCGCACCACTATTTCGCGCGCCGCTTCCGTCCGTCCCTTGTCGCGCAGATACTGCACGTAGATACGATAAGCCGTTGCGTGGTGTGGATTTGCCTCAAGTGCGCGATCTAGATAGCCAGTTCCTTCACTATTTCCACTCGACAACGCGATAGCCGCCATATTGGTCAGCGATTCAAAATCGTCGGGGTTTCGCTCAAGGGCCTGAACGTAATGTTTCCATGCACGACTACGCTGTCCCAGTCGCGTCAGCGACCAGGCCAACATTCGATGAGCGGTAATGTCCCACGGCGTGTTAGCCAGAATACTCTCATATAGTGGAACGGCATCGGCGTAGCGCTTAGCCCGCACGTATTCTCTGGCTTGAATAAAGCGTGCCTCATTTTGCTCTCGGGCGCTGTGCAGCGTCAGTGCTTTTGTTCCCATTGCACGCAGTTCGCTCCTAAGGTCAGCCGGTAGGTCGGTCTGTTCTGCCACTGATGTCAATAAATAATGTCGTTCAGGGTAGCGTCTCACTATGCTGTTAGCCGCTCTAGATAGACGCGCAACGACCTCAACGTCAGGGAAAAGTCCACTGAGGATATCTGTAAAAACTGACGGCCCGACAGGATCTATAAGTTCTGTTGTGCCCAAATACATTTCGATAGGGGCTCGATATTCTAACCACAGGTTATCATCAGTATTACGAATAGCGGATGAGAACGGCTTCGACTGCATCGGGAAGTGTGCATAGGCACTCGCAAAGATATCAAACGGATCTCGCATTTGTATCTTAGCAAGGGAATGCGCGATAGACGCATTGGACAGACGTTCCTCCATCTGTTCTAACGATCCAGTAATAGGCTCGTTTGCAGCGAGACAGATCAAGTCTCCATCAATCGAGAATACTGTTACGTAAGGAAAAACGTCGGTCAACGTGTGCAGCATAGCCTTGCGTGTCGAAGCGGAAATTTCATACGTCTGGATCCACTGACAAAATAGGCCACCTGGGTTTAGTTTTTTCTGAACAGATTGATAATATTCCGTAGTAAAGAGCGAACTAATACCAGCAATCCAAGGGTTCGATGGTTGAGATATAATTACATCGTAGGCTACATCGCGGCGGCGCAGAAAACTACGTCCATCTTCCATAAATACGTGCACGCGCTCATCATCGAGCACTTGATTATTTATAGAATGGAAGTAGGGAGATACATTCAATACAGCTTGCTCTATTTCAACTACGTCAATCTGAGCAATATCGGGATGCGATGCGACCGCATGTACTGTTGCACCGCTCCCATACCCAATAATGCAAACCGTCTGGGCTTGTTGATAGATCAACAGAGGCATGTGGCCTATGAGATATTGAGTGTCCATATCTCCCCCGGTTGAAGCATCTGCCTTACCGTTAACTTTGAGCACAGTCGAGTTCGGCGTGCGAAAGATCGTTACTGTCGCACTGGTTCCCTCTTCTGCGTGTAGGAGAGTCGTCTTTAGTTGTGCAGATTCACCTCCTTTCTGAATACCGCGAAAAACGCCGCGCTGTAGACGTGTGATATCAATATCAGGTACGATCGTAACGCAGATGGCAAAGAGCACAACAAGCGTGCCGGCGTGTAGCCACGGCTTTGACATCTGTCCGCGCGGCTGCGTCAGCAGCAAGGCGACAGAAGCCACAACCCCCAGTGACGCACCGGCAATTACCAATTGAGTTGCACCAATCATTGGCAGTAGAGCAAATCCCGCAAGAAGCGAGCCGGCAATAGCTCCCAGCGTATTTACGGCGTACATGCCTCCAACTGCCCATCCTGTCGATCCAGCGGCACTACGCCAGCCTGCAATACCCAGAGGCAAAGCCGCACCGAGAGCACAGGCCGGCACAAATAGAACGCAAGCCGTTAGTAATCCCTGACACAGGAAGAGTAACCATGTAGTCTCTCCGCCCCAATGGGCCAGCGCCGAAAAGATATCGGGCAATCGATTGACGGCGAAGAGTCCGGCAACCGAGGAGCAGGCGCCTATCCCCATAGCAGCAGCTACTGCACGGTGGTAAGATAAATTGCGCAGTTGGGGTAAGGCAGCCAACAGAGCACCCGCACCAATACCCAATAAAACCGTGGTGAGAATAATGGTAAAAGCATACACTGAGGATCCGACTACTGGTACGAGGAGACGCGTCCAAGCAATTTGGTAGCCGACCCCCAGCGATCCTGCTAAACCAATTGTCCAGAGTAGGAGATGGGGCAGCGGAATAGCGGGATCTACTTCGACCACTGGAGTAACCGCCTCTTGCTTGGGTGGCGATTCACGGTCCAGAGCAAAGGCACCCACAGCAACCAACACGCCAGCACCTGCTGCTATCCACAGCGTGTTCACAATACCAAGTGCAGGAAGTAAGAAAAGGCCCGCCGAAACCGTGCCTAGGGCAGCACCCAAGGTATTTATTCCGTAGAGAAGCGCTACGCGCTGACGAAACGTATCCTTTTGTGCAAGCGCCGTTATCAGAATAGGTAGAGACGCTCCCATGAGGAACGTAGGAATCGCCAACGAGAAGAAGCTGACCACAAACTGCATTATAAGAAACAGCGTGAATTGGCCATCAATTAACCCATAGAGCGGATCGAGAATCTCTGAAGTGTAGCGCAGAAAAGGCGCTGAGAAGGCTCCAAAAGCGGCTATTCCTAACTCGATCACACCGTACGCCAGAAGCGGTCTACGAAACTTTTCTGCACGGCGTCCTGCCCACGCACTACCGCTGCCCAAACCAGCCATAAAACTAGCTAATACAGTTGCAATAGACCAAGAAGCACTCCCCATGTGTAAAGTCAGCAACTTCACCCATGCAACTTCATAAACAAGGGACGTAGCCCCGGACAGTAAAAAAAGCAGGCTAGATAGTATAAAAGTGGACGTGTATTTTCTATCGTTCATAGTGTGTGATCGCAAATCTATTTATCGTGATCGTTCGATTAGATCGAATTTAAACAGTTAACTTGTCAATTATATTCCGCGTAATCTGCTCAACGGTAGAATCCCCTCCAGCCAAGCCGTGTGACCAGTCGGTGGTCCCGGCCGTAAACACGGTTCCACCCCGCTGATAGTAGCCCATAACCGCGTGGCCTCGATGACCCGGCTGCCAGGCATCGTACCACTCCGAGTCGTCCGGATGCCACTGGGCTGGCGCCGTGCCGAGAATAGTGAAGTCCTCAGGCGTTCCGTCGCGCCCCGTAGGCTGCGGTTTTCCCTCTACAAGAGTGAATTCACAGCCGTCGCACTCGTAGCCGACAATGGTGTCTGCGCCTCCAAATTCATCCCCCTCGGCTAATCCAGTGTTGGCAAATACCCATTCGTCGGGACGGTGTACGGTATACGCTCCGCTTCCGTCCATCAGCTGACCGTGGCTAAGGTGATACCCGCCGTGTAAGAAGCCTACACCCGTCAGCTCATTTTCCGGGCGCTTCACCAGGTGGTGACTCCACAGCGTCGACAGCACGCTGTGGTCGCCGCGGAAGACCGGATCTTGGTTAAAGCGCTGCTTCCAACAGGTCAGCGCCTCTCCATCGTCTTCGCTGCGCACCTGCCAACACACGCTGTTGCCGCTGAAGAAAGCGCAGTTTCCCCCGCGACCGATAAAGGCCTCGACGCGATCGCGCATCGGCGCTGACCAATATTCGTCGTGACCAACGCTGAGCAGCAGCGGATACTGGTCTAATAGATCAGGATGGTGTTCAAGATCGAGATTAGTGCAATAATCTAGCGCATAGCCATTCTCTTCTATCCACTGCACAAAGGGCGCCTCCCAGCGGGAAAACAGCCCGCGATCAGGGCGTTGGAACGAAACGCGATTACCCTGCACACCCCCGCGGCCGTGATAGGCATAGAGACTGAAACCGCCCCAGTTGTTATAGGCGGCATACGTATTCGTCGACAGCCCTATGAGCATTTTTGCCCGAGGCTGGTCAGCCTTCGGGCGTAGCACAAAATAGCCCATCGCCTGCGCGGAGCGGGCGCAGCGTTGCTCATACGTCCCTCCATCGTCAGCGATCTCTATAGTAAACTCATAGTATCCACTCGACCATTCCTCGGGAATGGGCACGCTAAAAGCTGACGGCCAGCCGCAGCCGTGCGAAGAAGCATTATCCGGCACGGGATGATGCTGACAGGGAATGTCTTCGACGCAGAGCACTTCGACGCGCGTTTTTCCAACGCGTTCGCAGCGCAGGCGAAACTGCGATGCCGTAGAAGACACGTGCAACGTGAGTTCCTGACCGGCAACGTAGCTGATCTGACCGGCATATCCTTCAATGTAAAATGCATTCTGGGTCACGCTAACCGTCCTTGCGAGAGAGTTTGCAACTGCATTTTAGAATAGGCTGAGCTCGGCATTTGATCAATCTCCAATACGCACAGTCCGAGTGCGTGATCGCCACGACGCTGACCGAATCAAATGGGAATATATTCAACTATGATATTGTCCAATGGATATCAATAACGGAATTCTTTGTATAAAAAAATAAAAGGTGTAACTGCATGCGAAACTTCGCGGAGCTCTCTTTGATATGCATTATCTGCCTATTTTCTCTCGCACAGGCAACGCAAGCGCAGCGCGGAGGCCCGCGCCCGGGTGGCCCGCCTCCACCAGGGGGCGATGGCGGCCCCATGCTCCGCTACCACGAAGTCGTTCAGTCAGATGGAACGGTTACACTCGTTCCTGCGACGGTCGCTTCCTCCCTGCCCAGCCAGGTCCAGATTCGCATAGAGGGAGATTGGCGCATTATTGAATCGAACGGCATTCCCGAACACAATACGGGGGCTTTCCCCAATGCGGGCAACCCCAACGCGATCAGTGCACAAAGCTATCGTTATACTGTGCCAGCGGGGCCAGAACTCAGCGGTCAGTTTACGCCGACGACGGGCCTGTTTGGCGTGTGCATCAACGGCGTGCCCTTAGATCCGGGTGCCGCAGAGTTTTTCCACGGTGATCGCGCGAGCGGTTGGCAGTACGAAGCGCTGTCTGGAGCCATTGCGCTGGGATTAGACGAAAGCCACGCACACGTGCAGCCGACGGGTGCCTATCACTACCATGCCGCACCTTCGCTCCTGCTGAGCGAAGTCGGTGTTCAGTCCGACAAACACTCCCCGCTCATTGGCTGGGCCGGTGACGGCTTCCCCATTTACGCACTCTATGGCTGGGATGAGAGTGGTTCAGTGCGCCAAATGCGTTCGAGCTATCGCATACGATCGGGAGACCGCCCCACGGGCGAAAACCAGCCCGGCGGCACGTACGATGGAACCTTTGTCAACGACTACGAATACGTCGAGGGAACTGGCGACCTAGACTCGTGCAACGGCAGTCAAGTTGTTACCCCAGACTTTCCGGAAGGCACGTACGCGTATTTCATAACCGAGGAATGGCCGTTTATTCCGCGCTGCTTTGCCGGCACGCCTTCTGTCGATTTTGCACAGAGAGGGCCGCCTCCTACACTGGTATGGCCAGGCAGTTGGGGGCAGATCAAAAGGCGATAGGATAGGCGGGATTACGGAAACTAACCGCTGACGCTCCTTCTCTTGCTCATAATACAAGATGAAAGGAGCGCCTTGTTCAACAGATATTCGCTGAGATTAGACCAAAAAACCAAAGGCTAATTTAGTCGTTTCCGTGCCTTATAGCCGAAGCGGCAAAGCGAATTTGGAAGCGATAGATCAGCTTTTGCGTGCAGATGATTGCGTGGGTGTCGGGATCGACGCGTTCTGGTACGTCGATTTTATTTACGTCGACCAAAGCCTGATAGCCGCGCTCCGAAAAAATATCGATGAGTATAGTCAGCGCCAGCGGGTCTTCAAACAGACTATCTTCCGAGTTAATCAGCGTCATGCCCGTTATTGCATAGCGCTCAATAATAGGCATGAAGCGCTCGTTGATAAGGTCGATTACGCGCTGAAATAGCTCCGGGTGGTCTTCGTTATACGTTTCGAGCCGTTTGACCAACTCCTGACGCGCATAGAGCACGATGTGACCAGCCGTCTCGATAGTGCGGATCCGATCATACGTCTGGCCCGACAATTCTAGAGAGGACTGGTAGGAGAATTCTTTATCGATCTCGGCCTGCACTTCTTCTAATGATTTGGCCGCATCGATAAAGTGGAAGTGGAAAATCTGTCGCAGCGAACGAAGCGCGTCATACGTCGTGTCTTTAAACAGCCGGTAGCGATTCCGAGCTAGCTCTGGATCCAGATCGGTTGGACGAATATCTTCCAGCGCTCCCACGCCTGCCTCTTCGACCTTGCGATTATTCGCAGCCGCCTTTTCTCCCCTTTCGAGCTGGCGTCTAATGCTCACTTCTTCATCTACAAAGAGCAGAACCGTGCGAAAAAGCGGCCGGGGAAACTCACGGTGACTGGCGCGCATTTCCTCGCGCAGCGCGGCCATCTTGTCGTAGAAAAGCTTCAGACACTCCGTCTGTACGGTCGTCCGCGGAAAACCGTCGACAATGACGCCGCGCTCATACTGAGGCTCCAACAGCTTGCGCATCAGCAACTCTATAACCTCTTCGTCTCCGACGAGATTACCAGCTGCCTTTATTTGCTGAGCCCTGGGACTGTTGAGTAGATCACTAATTACCACGGGATCGACCGTGATCCCACGCGCCTCCATTATGAAGGGCGTATTGGTGCCTTTACCCGCACCCGGAGCACCACCAAGCCAAATAATCTCGCCGGGAAAACAGAGTCTTTCACGACCAAACTCCGCCTCTATAATCGCCCAGACGCGGGCAAATATCAGACTGGCATCTTTGATTTCTAAATCATCTAGCTGTTTGCTCTCAGCCTGTTTCTTTTCCGCACTCAGAACGGGGGCTCCTTTTTGATCGGACGAATATGGCGAAGGGGACATAACTAAGCAGCCATCTATACTCTGTCAATAGACCGCTGCATATTTGTCGATGGGATATATACTCAGTTGGCGCGGCAGATAGTCTGCCGCCCCCATTACGCGTCTATGTTTTTAAAGGGATGGGCTATGACGTACTCTTCGACGACCTGACCACCGATCAGGTGTTCGGTAATAATTCGCTCCAGCTTTTCGACCGTCATTGAGTGATACCACGTCTCTTCTGGATAAACCACTACGGTGGGGCCTGCCTCGCACACGCGCAAACAGTCGGCTTTGGTCCGGTGTATTCCGTTGCGAGGATCGCCGTGACCCAGTTCGCGCAAACGCTTCTTTAAATAGTCCCAGCATTCAGCACCCAGCGTGCCACTGTGACACTTGGCCTTCGTAGGCGTCGCACATATGAATATGTGGCGCTGTATCGGCGTATGTGATTTCACTTCACTCATTGTATTCGCGTGACATCCCTCTCTATTTCCAGTGCGCGTCAAGCTTTTTATGCGTGAATGACCGCGGAGCATCGCCTTCGTACGACGCAACCGTATGCCCATTCCCTTCGAGAACGTACTTGTAGATGGTCAACCCTTCTAACCCAACGGGACCACGACTGTGCAAGCGGTTCGTGCTAATCCCCACTTCAGCCCCCAAGCCGTAGCGAAAACCGTCTGCGAAGCGCGTCGATGCGTTGTGCACAACGGAGGCCGAATCTACTTGACTCAAGAACGTTTTAGCGGTGTCACCATCCTCGGTGACAATGCTATCGGTGTGGTGGCTCCCAAAACGATTGATATGCGCAACGGCTGCAGCCAGATCATCTACAACGCACACCGACAAAACGTAGTCTAGATACTCTGTTTTCCAATCCTCTTCGCTGGCGCGTTTAACTTGGAAAGCGCTGGATAAGATGGCATGCGCACGCTCATCTAAACGCAGCTCGACCCCCTTGTCCTGCAGTGCTTTGGCAATGCGGGGCAAAGCGCTGTCTGCAACTTCGGCGTGAACCAAGAGCGTCTCTGTCGCATTACACACCGAGACGTACTGCGTCTTTGAGTCAACGACAATATCTACGGCTCGATCTAGATCCGCAGCACTGTCCACGTATACATGGCAAATGCCGCCGGCATGTCCCATTACAGGTATATTTGTGTTGTTCATGATGTACTGTACAAACTCATTACCGCCGCGTGGTATAATCAGATCGATATGGTCGTGTTCGTCGAGTAGAGCACGGACTTCTTCACGCCCTTCCAGCAGGGACATCCAGTGTTCAGGCATGTCCACGAGACCCTTCGTGGCCTCTGTCATCACTTCGGCGATTGCTGCGTTGGTTCGCGCAGCTTCTCGACCTCCTTTTAGCAGGGCCGCGTTACCCGACTTCAGGCACAAACAGGCAATCTGCACCAGCGCATCGGGGCGCGACTCAAAAATTACGCCGAGCACACCGATCGGAACGCTCACGCGGTAGAGCACTAACCCTTCATCTAGTTCCGTAGCCACCTGCGTCTGTCCAAGAGGTTCCGGCTGAGCAATAATGCTACGCACCATTGCCACCGTGGCATCGTATTTACTTCCACTCAGATCGAGTCGTTTAAGCAACGGTTGATCCAACTCTCCGCGCTCAACCATCTGACGAGCCTCTTCAACGTCGAGTCCATTGGCCTCGAGCACTCTAGCGCGCTGCGCCTCTAGCGCAGAAGCTATTGCCGCTAGCGCCGCATTGCGACTCAGACCTGATGCAACGGCTAATTGCTGTGATGCAGCACGAGCCGCCTGCGCCATTTCCGCTACGTTAGCCACACTAGGCTCCCTCCGCGTGGCGACCAGATGCGATTTCCATAATGCCCTGAAGCGTGCGCGTCACGCGCTGGGGATCCTCGACCTTGCCCTCACCGAGCAAGACGTAGTCAACGAGTAAATGGGCCCAGTCGCCCAATCCTTCTGCGTCGCGATCTTTCTTTAGGAGGGCGGACATATTTTTTACAATGGCGTGGTTGGGGTTGATTTCCAACACGCGCTTCGAGCCCTCAAACTGACGGTCCGCCATTTTCATCAGGCGTTCCATATTGTTACTCATACCACCCTGGGCCGTTACCAATACGCACGGACTATCGCTCAAGCGCTTTGATTCGACCACGTCGGAAACGCGCTCTTCGAGCTGCTTCTTAAGAAAGTCAATCAACTCTATGCGATCGGCTTTATCGTCGTCGCCTACGCCCTCTAACTGCACGTCCTCGTCGCTCAGGTCAATATCGGCGGCATCGACGGCCTGCAGCTCTTTATCGGAAAAGCTTTGCAGCGAATTAACAACCCATTCGTCGACCGGCTCGTCGAGGTAGAGCACCTCTAACCCCTTCTTGCGAAAGGCTTCTAAGAGCGGACTCTGCGCAATCGACTGATAGTTCTCACCCGTCAAGTAGTAGATCTTATCCTGTTCGCTCCCCATTCGGTCTACGTAGGTCTGCAGGGAAACAAACGCATCGTCTCCCTCTTCAAGGGAAGTGCGATAGCGCAGCAACCCCGCAATCTGATCTTTGTTCTCGTAGTCCATGGCAATGCCCTCTTTCAGCACCGTCCCATAGGCGCGCCAGAAGGTCATGTATTTTTCTTCGTCTTTCTTTGCCATGTTATCGAGCATGCCGAGCACGCGCCGCACGAGCGTAGAGCGAATCTTGGCTATGACTGGGTTGCGTTGTAGAACTTCGCGCGAAACGTTGAGCGGTAGATCATCACAATCGACTACGCCGCGCACAAAGCGCAGATGCAGGGGCAGAAGTTCCTCGCAGTCGTCCTGAATAAAAACGCGTTTGACGTGCAGGTTGAGCGAGATCTTGGGTTCTGGATTAAAGAGAAACTGATTCGGCGAACTCTTGGGAATGTAGAGAACCGAGTAAAACTGGATGGGCACGTCTACGGCAATGTGTTCACGAGCCAGTGGCTCGTCCGGATCGCCCGTTAGGTGTGTAAAAAACTCGTTGTACTGCTCATCGGTAATCTCATTGCGTGGACGCGTCCAAAGGGCGGAGGTATTATTAGCCTGCTTGCCTGCGACCTTGATCGGATAGGAGACAAAGTCAGAGTGCTTGCGGATAATTCCCTCTAATCGATGCGCATCGAGAAATTCTTCGCAGTCGCTGCGGACGTATATTTTTATCTCCGTGCCGCGAGTCTCTTTATCCGCTTTAGCCAGCGTATAGGCTCCGTCTCCCGTCGACTCCCACATAACGGCTTCGGCTTCCGGATTCGCTGATCGGGTCGTCACCACCACCCGGTCAGCAACCATGAATACCGAGTAGAAACCAACGCCAAACTGACCGATTAGTTTGAGTTGCTCTTCCTTATCCTCTGCTTCTGCTTCGCTCAGCTTTTTAACAAATTCGGCCGATCCAGAATGGGCGATGGTACCGATATTCTGGTTAACCTCTTCGCGCGTCATACCGATGCCAGTATCGCGCAGCGTGATTGTTTTGTTATCGCTGGATATATCGATGTCGATTTCCAACTCGGCGTCTGCATCGACAATATTCTTGTCCGTCAGCGAACGATGATGCACCTTGTCTAGCGCATCTGATGCATTCGAAACAAGCTCGCGTAGAAAGACTTCTTTGTCCGTATACAGCGAGTGGATGAGCAAATGAAGTAGCTGCTGAACCTCTGTTTGAAACGTGCATTCCTCAACGCCTGACGCCTCCTGAGACTCCGAACTCATCTCAACATAACTCCTTGATTATAAAAGCCTAATAATTGAATAATTTTGCTTTTTAGCGCTTTTTTCGTATAAGATGATAAATGTAAGGAAGATGATTTCTTTGGCAAGGCAGGGAACTGTGCCCCGGCTCACGGCCTTCTTCACCCGCATCCATAGGCTGCACATTTGACCGATTACGACGTACTCATCGTCGGCGGAGGGCCCGCTGGCGCAGCAGCTGCCCTCTATGCGGAGCGCCATAATTTGCGCGCACTCATCGTCGACAAGTCTACATTTCCGCGCGACAAGATTTGTGGAGATGCCGTTTCGGGCAAGAGCGTAGCCATGCTCAGTGACCTGGGTTTGTTGGAAGAAATTCGCACGCTTCCCAGTGCACCCGTAGGGCATATTGTATTTGCTAGCCCCGATCACATTGAAGCCAATATTCCCCTCGACCGATATCCCCTTAACGACTTAATGACCGGGCGCACGCTGCCCATGGAAGGCTTTGTCATTCGACGAGAAGTCTTTGACGATTTTCTCTTCCAGAAAGCCAAAGAGAGCTCGTGCAATTGCTTAGAGGGATTCACCGTCGAAGACGTGCTGTGGGAGGGCGAACACGTCGCTGGGATACGCGGGACCGATAAAACGGGTAGCGCGAAAGCGTTTACCGCACCGCTCGTGTTGGGCTGTGATGGCTATCGCTCAATCGTCGCCCAAAAAGCAGGGCTTTACAAGCACGAGAGCGAACACTGGATGGTCGCCCTCCGTCAGTACTGGCAGAATGTTGCAGGCCTTACAGACCAGATTGAGCTGCACTTTATCGACGAGGTCAGACCGGGTTACTTCTGGATCTTTCCCACCGATGACAACCGGGCCAATATCGGCATCGGCATGGGCCACAGCGATATAAAAGACCAGCGAATCAACCTCAAAGAAATGCTGACCAAGGCGATCAATAGCCCCGCCTTCAAAGACCGCTTTGCCGATGCAAAGCCCTTAGAAAAGCCCATCGGCTGGAACCTACCCGTCTCGTCAAAACGCCGCACGATCCACGGAAATGGTTTTCTGTTATTAGGGGATGCCGCCAGCCTGATAGACCCTTTTACGGGAGAGGGCATTGGCAATGCGCTGTACTCGGCCAGCACGGCGATAGAAACTGCAGTCGCCGCGGGTCGTGCAGGAGATTATAGCGCTTCTTTCTTGCGGCAATATGAAGATGCGTTGTGGCAAACGCTTGGCAGCGAACTGCGCCTCAGCACGCAGTTGCACAGGCTCGTGCGCAGTCGCAGCATGACTAACTTCTTGGTGCGCAAGGCAGCGCGCAGCACCTATGTGAGTGACCTCATCTGTGGCATGATGGCCAATGCCGTACCTCGCAAACACCTTATCAACCCGCTGTTCTACCTCAAGCTACTCTTCAAGTAACCCACACAGCGTGTGCAAATGCGTCAACTCCGCGTTGGCGTTAGATAGTCGTGGAGAGGAAACCACCGTCTACGCGCACATCGGTGCCGGTCACAAACCCACTGGCGGAATCCGAGGCGAGAAAAACCGCAGCACCAACCAACTCTTCAGGTGCACCAAAGCGATCCATAGGCGTATGGGAAAGAATCTGCTGCGCACGCAGCGTCGGTGTGCCATCTTCTTCGTAGAGCAGGCGACGATTTTGTTCGGCTGGAAAAAAACCCGGCGTAATCGAGTTAACGCGCACGCCCTGAGTCGCCCACTCGCGCGACAAAAACTGGGTCAAACTGACGAGTGCAGCCTTGGCAGACGAATAGGCCACCACGCGGGATAGGGGAATGTGTGCGGCAATTGAGGCAATGTTTACAATGCTACCGCGGCCGCGTTCGATCATGGCAGGGCCAAATTCTTGGCAGGGCAGTAGAGCGCCGCCGACGAGATTGAGATCAAAACAGCTGCGCCAATCGTCCGGAAGGATCTGTTCAACGCACCGTTCGTCTGTTACGGTGACCATGTCCTGATTGCCACCTGCGGCATTGACTAGTACATCCGCCGCGCCAAGTTCTTGGCATATGGTCTCGTGCGCAACTCGGAGCGAATTAGGATCCGTTGCGTCTGTCGAGACAAAGACAGCCCGACCACCTGCATCCTCAATTTCTCGTATTCGCTGTCGACCGCGCTCTTGACTGCGCCCCAAAACGGCAACCGCCGCGCCGTGAGCAGCCAGTCCCCGAGCAATAGCGCCGCCTAGTACTCCGGTAGCCCCTATCACTACGGCCACTTTTTCACTCAGATCAAAGAGATTCATCGCATTCTCCCATTAGTAGCCAAGCGCCCTAGCCGACAGGCCGATCAGAGCACCAAAGACGTTGCCCCAAACGATCAGCCAGCCCAAGTGTTCGCGTATGACTTCTTCCATCATTTCCTTTACGCGTTCGGGGGTCAACTCTTCCAACTTGGCCGTTAGCAATTCGTCTACCTGCTGGCGCAGCGAGCTCACATCGAGTGCAGGCGCTGCTATCTCAGCCGCCAGCATGGGAGCAACCTGCTGACCAACGCCCACAACAAACTGCGCAACCAGCGGCTTGACCGTCTTAGCTCCAACCATCTTGACCATCATACCCTGAGGAGAATTCATCAGCTTTTCTAACTCTGCATCAATTATGGAATCCACTTTCTCCGATGAAAGAAAGGCGCCGATCTTCTCACTCACATCTTCACCGCCAGCCACTTCACCAAGGCGCGCATCGAAAAAGCGCTCTAGGTGATCCTCGTCAAAAAAGTAGCGCATTATGGCATTCTTAATTGTCTGGCGGATCTCTCGAAAGCGGTTGGGAATAACGCCGGAACCGTATAGCACAGGTATCCGGTCAAAGAGCATTTTCACCGCCAACCAGTTGGTCAAACCGCCAGCAAAGCCAAATAGGCCAGCAGCCAGCAGCCATGGGTGACCGACCCAGCTTTCACTCCGTCCCGCAAGGCCCAGTAGGAGGAGGATAAAAGATATGGTATTACTAACAGTTCCCTTATTCCAAAAGCGCTTTTCCATGTATCTCTCCCCGCGCTGTGGCGTTACAGCGATGTCTTTATGCCCTTTTGATCTTCGTGTCGCTCTAGCGCCAACTCGATGAGTCGATCTATAAGCGCACCGTACGCTAGTCCACTAGCCTCCCAAAGCTTGGGATACATACTGACCGGCGTAAAACCCGGCATCGTGTTGATCTCGTTTATATACACCTGCCCGTCGCTTTTCCCTACAAAGAAATCAACGCGCGAAAGACCCCAAGCTTCAACTGCTCGAAATGCGCGTATCCCCATTTGCCGGACCTCTTCGGCCAGATTTGGCTCAATTCGAGCGGGTATGTGCAGAGATGAATTATTATCTACGTATTTAGCACCGTAGTCATAAAACGCACTTCCCACTTCAATTTCGCCGACGGTTGACGCTTCTACTTCTTCGTTGCCCAAGATGGCAACTTCTACTTCGCGACAGTCGATAGCAGCTTCCTCTACAACTACCTTGTAGTCGTACCGTGCAGCTTCTGCAATACCATCTCGTAGCTGACGACGATCTTCCGCTCGTGAGACGCCGACGCTAGATCCAAGACTGGCGGGTTTGACAAAGACCGGCCATGAGAAACGGGCGCACAGTTCATCGAGAACACCCTCGCTGTCGCGGCGCCAATGACTGCAGCGAACCACCGTATAATCCAACTGCGGCAACCCTTCGGCGAAAAATGCACGCTTCATCATCTCCTTATCCATACCCACAGCCGAGCCCACTACGCCCGCTCCAACATAGGGTATATCTGCTAACTCTAGCAGCCCCTGCATCGCGCCGTCCTCTCCGTAGGGACCGTGCAACAGAGGAAATACGACGTCCACTCCCCACCGCTTAATATCTCCAGCCGCAATTTCGCGCGACCCCGAGTAATCTAGGTGGACAGGCAGAGCACCATCTCCCAACACCTGATCGCTCTCCTCAAGCGGCGCTCCTCCTTCCGCTATCCACCAACGCCCGTCTTTCGCAATACCCACCATGACGGTCTCATACCGCTCTCTGTCCATTGCAGCGAGCATTGAGCGCGCTGAAATAACCGACACTTCGTGCTCTGCGGAACGACCGCCAAAAAGCACGGCCACGCGTATCTTGCCCGTCATGTCTTAGCCTTTTTCATTGCGTTTTATCGTGATTAAAACCGTTGAAGCCGCCCTTTAACATCCGTCGCAACTCCGTCCGAATATAGCAGTGAGGTAGATCTATGTCGAGTTCACGCAATAGACTGATATGCACTGCGAGCACGCGCTCTAAACCGCGATTAAATTGACGCACCGACCGGTATAGAACAGATTAAATGCTGCACTTTTACACGTCCTCACCGTTACGACTAAGGAGTCCGGCATGACCCCGCAGCAAATGATCGAGGAGTTAAAGAATTTTGATACGCCATCCATCACCAATGTCGTTGCAACCTATCCGAGCCATCCCCTCTGCCTAGGCCTGTATAACCCTTGGCGTGAGCATTGGTATACAGACCAGAGCCTGCGCTGTATGTATCCGAACCTTGGCCGCACGGTAGGATATGCCGTCACCTGCACCTATGGCCTGCCAGATCCCAATTTCAATAGGCTGAGTTTTATGGACGTGCTTGAAGCGCTCGACGCAATGCCCAAACCGACGATCTTGGTGTTGCAGCAGAAGTTTCCCCCTGAGCTACGAGATAAGGTCGGATTGTCCGGAGGCAATATGACCTCGGCTATGAAAGCGGTCGGATGCGTTGGGTGCATATCAAACGGTCCGTCGCGGGATATCGACGAGATTCGTCCCATGGAGTTTCAATATCTAATCAGCGGTGTCACTCCGGGACACGGAGAGCAGGCCGTCCACGCCGTCAACGTGCCCGTCTCCGTAGCCGGTATGGACATAGCCCCCGGCGAAATTGTACACATGGACGAAAATGGGGCCTGTAAATTTCCGGCCAACAAATTGCAGGCCGTGCTGGAAAATGCACGTGCTCTACAGCAAGAAGAGGAGCAGCGCGTAGGCCAACTGCTAGAGGCTAAATCACTGGCAGAAGTGAAGCGCATTTTCGCCGGCCATTCCTACGCAGAATCAGACGAGGAGTAGCGGATATAAAGGGCTTTATACCGAGGGCAAATCTATGTTCCAGCGTAAAGCACTTTCTATACAATGAGGCTCAGCTGATATGAACCAACTAAAAATAGCCTTTGCCGGGTTTCGGCACGACCATATAAGAAGCCTTTACGACCTAGCTCGGGAGCGCGAAGACCTAGAAATCGTAGCGGCCTGCGAAGAAGATGGAGCAACGCGCGTCAGGCTGGAGCAAAGCGGTAAGGTAGATGTAACACACACCTGTTTGGACAGCATGCTCGACGTGGAAAGCGATATTATCGCCGTTGGCGAATACTTTGCCAAGCGCGGCGAGGTCGCCATCCGCGCTCTCCAGAGCGGACGCCATGTCATAGTGGACAAGCCGCTTTGCACGCAGATGGAAGCGGTCGAACAGATGGCCGTTCTGTCAGCCGAGCATTCGCTTAGGATTGGCTGCATGCTCACCATGCGCGATACCGCACAAACGCTAGGGGCACGACAGCTCATCCAAGAAGGACGTATTGGCGAAATACACGCCATTTCCTTTGGTGGCCAGCACCCTCTCCTGCTCGACTCACGCCCAACTTGGTATTTTGAAGAGGGCAAGCACGGAGGCACAATAACCGATATCGGGATCCACGCAATTGACACGCTCCCTTGGGTCACGGGCCTGCACTTTGAAAGGATTAATGCCGCGCGCTGCTGGAACGCCTTCGCAAAAGATACGCCTCATTTTGAGGACGCGGGACAGGTAATGCTGACGATGAACAACGGCTGTGGGGTCCTCGGCGACGTGTCGTATTTTGCACCGGATCGAGCAGGCTACAGGATGCCGCACTACTGGCGCATTACGTACTGGGGCAGAGAAGGCCTCATCGAGACATCGAGCACCATCCCCACGCTGCATTTGCTCGGCAGCGAAGACGAGCAGCCGCAAACCCTGCCGCTTCCACCCGCTCAAAAAGGTGGCTATCTGCAAGCTTTCATCGATGATATAAATGGGAATACACCGACCAACGGTCTGGATACAGCAGCGGTCCTGAACGCAGCCCGACAGGTGATACGCATTCAGCAAGCCGCCGATCGCGGCGAGCGAGAGGTTGTATTTTAACCGCTATTGGTCGACGCGCTCTCTCGTGCGGGCAGCCTCAATCACATCGGACATATCTGCCGGCCAATCCGCGCAGAACGCCATTGCTTTTCCCGTTGAGGGATGCAGGAAACGCAGCTGGCGGGCGTGCAGAGCTTGACGCTTTATCAAACTTAGCATCCAGCGCGCACGCCGGCGCATCTCGGGACGAATACCCTCCGTCCGCTCGCGCCCCGCGTATACAGGATCGCCAAAGACGGGGTGCCCCATGTGTTGCATATGCACGCGAATTTGATGCGTGCGCCCCGTCTCTAACTTCAGCTCTACCAAGCTGGTAAAGTCGTGGCGTTCCATCACGCTGTAGTGCGTGCGTGCAAAACGTCCCTCTTCCACAACGCCCATTTTTTTTCGGTTTTTTGCGCTGCGTCCCAGCGGAGCATCTACCGTGCCGTGCTCTTCCTTCGGAATGCCCCAAAGAAGCGCGTTGTAGTGCCGTTCTATCTGACGTTCGTGCAGTTGCTCAGCCAAATGGCGATGAGCCCGATCAGACTTGGCAACGACCATTAAGCCACTGGTCTGTTTATCAAGTCGGTGGACAATACCAGGACGCAGCACCCCATTGATCCCCGATAGGTCGACGCAGTGGTGCAACAAGGCGTTGACCAACGTGCCGTCAGGGGCTCCAGGAGCTGGATGAACCGTCATACCAGAGGCTTTGTTAACGACCAGTAAATCGCCATCCTCATAGACAATGTCGAGTGGAATGTGTTCTGGAACGGCTTCCAAGGTCTGCAGAGCGGGGATTGCCATCTCTATGCAATCACCTGCCTGCACTAGGTAGGCAGGGCGCACGGCGGCGCCATTAACGCACACATCGCCATCTTTGACCAGCGTTTGGATCCTACTGCGCGACAGTTCGGGACAGCGCTGACGCAAAAAGAGATCGAGACGCTGATCGACCTCGACCTCTTGCACTTCTATCTGCATCCGTTACACCGACCTATTCACGGGCCGACACATCCGCCGTCTTCCCATCCGTCTCGGCAGCCTCACTACGCGAATACCCCCAAAAGAGTAAAAACACACCCGTAGTGACAAAGATATCGGCGAAGTTAAAGATGGGCCAACGCAGTGAACCGAAACCAAAGTCGAAAAAATCAACCACTTCGTGCAGATAAACTCGGTCGATAATATTTCCAACCGCCCCACCCAACACCAGGCTCAGGCCGAAGCGAAGCAGTCGCTCTCCTGGTTCCATCGTGCGATATAGATGAACGAGCACGCCCAGTGCAACAACCGAAACTACGGTATGTAAAAGGGGACTGCCCAGATTGAGACCAAACGCAGCGCCAGGGTTGTGAATATAAGTTAGGCGAAAAAAGTCGCCTAACACTTCTACGGGCAAACCGCGCATCATCGTATGGCGCACTACTAGCTTTGTCAGCTGATCGATTGCAATAGTCGCCGGGACCAACCAGAGAGGGTTCAAACGCTGCCTTACTCCGACTCGCGTTTTGATTTGCAAGTAATGCACTGCGTAGCCGTAGGCACGGCTTCAAGACGCGCGCGCCCAATATCGCCGCTACAGGTCCGGCATATGCCAAAGGTGCCGTTTTCCACTCGTTCCAACGCCTCATTCAAATAATCCAGGTAATCGCCCCCGCGCTGAGCTAAGAGCAGCGACTTCTCGCGCTCCATCGCGTCAGTCCCGTGGTCGGCCATATGAAGGGAATACGTCGAGCGGTCTTCCGACTTGCCTTCGTTACCTTCGTTGCGCGATGTCTTTTCTATGGCAGACACGTTCTCGTTGGTCTGGTCCATCTTTTCTTGTATGAGCTTTCTAAAGAAAGCCTGATCTTCCTTGTTCATTTTGCGTACCTCCACTGATCCTGCGGTATCTTCCATAGCGAGAAGCATTTACACTCAACTATGGGCGAGGACAATTGCGATATTTCCCGCATAATTATTTACCTGCCACTCCTGTTCTAAAACATGATCTGTAGGCAGAGACCCCGTATCTATCTCCAACGCAAGCGTCTCCGCCGCGATATAATCGCGGTGAAGTACAACCGCACTTTCTAGCTCCGGTTGACCAACAACGCCAATGCGAATGCGGTCTGCGACGTCTAGCCCCGCGTCCTTCCGCATATTTTGCACTCTGTTGACAAACTCGCGTGCGGTGCACTCAGATATAAGCTCTTCGTCGAGCTGCACGTCGAGTCCAACGCCTAGGTTATTATCGATCGCTACGACCACGCCTTCTTTTTCTTGGCGCTGCACGTCGATATCCTCTATGCTAATTTGACCACCCGCAACGTCGAGCGTTCCGCCAGACTGAAGCGCTGCTATCTGCGTCGAATCCAATGCCCCAATAAAAGCGCCCACTTCTTTCATGCGTTTGCCAAAGCGCGGCCCGAGTGAACGAAAGTTGGGCCGGTAGCTCACTTCGCTAAATTCCGTTTCGTCTTCGACTAGCACCACTTCTTTTATGTTTAGCTCGTCGGCTAAGAGCGGACTCATCTCCTGCAAATCTCGACGCGCAGCATCGTCTGGAGGCAGTAGAAAAAGGCGCCGAAGCGGCTGACGCGTCTTCAGATTGTGCTTGGCGCGCAGCGAACGCCCGAGCACAACGGCGCGCGTAGCCAATTCCATTTGCCCCTCAAGCTGTGCATCGCGCATCGTCTCGTCAGCCTGCGGCATCTCACACAGATGCACGCTGCTAGGCGCCTGTGCATCGTGTGAACGGACCAGATTCTGATAGATGCTCTCCGTTATAAAAGGCAGAACGGGGGCCAGGGCTTTACTAAAAGCCACTAGCACCTCGTAAAGCGTTGCGTACGCGGCAGCCTTGTCTCCGTCATCCTCCGACTTCCAAAAGCGACGACGGCTGCGGCGAATATACCAGTTGGTCAACTTGTCGACAAAGCTGACCATTGCCGGCACGGTTCGATAGAGGCGATAGGCTTCCATCTCCGTATTGAGATCGTGCAGCAGCGTCTGTAGCTCGGACAAGATCCAGCGATCTAGTCGATTTTCAGAGCGAGCTCCATCCCCTCCGTGCGGCTGCCAATCATCCGTCCTGGCATACATCGCAAAAAAGTAGTACGAGCTCCAAAGCGGTATAATGACCGAGCGCAGGCTTTCCTTGATACCATCTTCGGTTAGGCGCAGTTCTTCCGCCTTTAGAGCCGGCGAGTTAAGCAGATAGAGACGCAGCGCATCGGCACCATACTTATCGATCATCTCCGTTGGCTCGGGATAGTTCTTGAGACGCTTGCTCATCTTGCGGCCATCTTCGGCCAGCAGCATCCCAGATACGATGCAGTTTTTAAACGCCGGCTTATCAAAGAGCGCTGCCGCTAACACCGTCAGCGTATAAAACCAACCGCGCGTCTGGTCGAGCCCCTCGGAAATAAATTCAGCGGGGAAATTGGCATCGACTAATTCGCGGTTCTCAAACGGATAGTGATTTTGTGCATAGGGCATGGAACCCGACTCAAACCAGCAGTCGAGTACTTCGGGCACGCGCCTCAAAGCCCCCTGTTTACCAGCGATTTCTATGTCGTCGATAACGTGCTTATGGAGATCTTCGACCTTGCACCCGCTCAGTTCTTCCAGTTCTTCGCGACTACCGACGCAGATCGTTTCACCCGTCTCTTCGTTGCGCCAGATCGGCAGTGGCGTACCCCAATACCGATTGCGACTAATGGCCCAATCACGCGCCCCTTCCAACCATCGTCCAAAGCGCCCCTCTTTTATGTGCTCAGGCACCCACCGGATCTGCGCGTTTGCCTTGAGCATCTTGTCTTTCACGGACTCGACGTCCACATACCAAGTCGACACCGCGCGATAGATCAACGGAGAATCACAGCGCCAACAAAAAGGATAGCTATGCTCAATCGTGCTCTCGACCAGCAGTTTACCACTGTCTCGCAGAGCGCGTATGATATCTCGGTCTACTTCTTTTACGAAGCGACCCACATAGTCTGAAACGTCTTCTGTGAAACAGCAGTCTTCATCGATTGGTGCCACCGTCGGCAGCCCTTCGCGTTGGCCCAACTGATAGTCATCTTCGCCGAATCCAGGCGCGATATGCACAATGCCGGTGCCGTCCTCCGTAGAGACAAAATCGGCTTGGACAACGCGAAATGCCCCTTCTTCCGAAAGCGGTGAAAAATAGGGAAAGAGCGGTTCGTAATGGAGGCCAACCAACTCTTCCACCGGCTGTTTCTCTACGCGTTCAATGCTGTCTTCGCTGCGCTTAAAGACTTCTTTTAGACGCGCCTTAGCTAAGACTAGCTGCTCTCCGTCTTTTGTGTAAACGCGGACGTATTCGATGTCTCCACCGACGGCCAGTCCCATATTCGAGGGCAGCGTCCACGGAGTGGTCGTCCAAGCCAGTATCGACAGATGCTCTTGGTCCCGCACTCTAAAGCGGACGGTCACCGAAGGATCTTGCGTCTGCTGATAGCCTTGGTTGACCTCAAAGTTTGACAGAGGCGTCGCGCAGCGGGGACAGTAGGCCAGAGATTTATAGCCTTCATAAATCAGTCCCTTATCCCACAAGGTCTTGAAAACCCACCAAACGGATTCCATGAAATCGACGTCCATGGTCCGGTACTGATTCGACCAGTCGACCCAGCGACCAGCGCGCGTAATGAACCGCTCCCACTCGCTGGCATAGCGCAGCACTGCGTCACGACAAGCTTCATTGAAATTGTCTACGCCATACTCGAGTATGTCCGGCCGAGACTTTAACGCCAGCTGCTGCTCAACTTCATTCTCTACGGGCAACCCGTGACAGTCCCACCCAAATCGTCTTTCCACCCGATAGCCGCGCATCGTCCAGTAGCGCGGGACCACATCTTTTATGAGGGACGCCAGCAAATGTCCATAGTGAGGCAAGCCGCTCGCAAAGGGAGGGCCATCGTAAAACGCGAAGCGCTTCTCTTCAGAGCGCTCTTCGACAGAGCGCTCAAATACTTTTTCCCTATCCCAGAACTGGAGTAATTCCTCTTCCAAACCGGGGAAGTTAGCCTGGCTGGGCACTTCGCTAAAATGCCCTTTCGCCGAGTTTTTGTCTGTCATATTCAAATCCGAATAGCTCTGAGAAACTCCATTAGAACCTGTAGCAGCACAATTAGAATCAGCGGCGTAAAGTCTAACCCCGTAGACCAGAGGAAATTCGGCACAAGCCGCCGCACGGCTTCTATGGCTGGGTCTGTCACCGAGCGGAGAAACTGAACAATGGGGTTATAGGGATCGGGGTTTATCCATGAAATGAGCACGCGGATAATGACGACCCACATATACATGTTAACCAGAGAAAGTATGATCCCGATTATTCCGTGGGAAAATGTACTAAAGTCAAACACGTCTCTCTCCGTAGTTGAGTGTTATACACCGCACTGACAAACGGGCGTCGCAATTAGACTATGCACGCGCACCAAACAGGGCCGTTCCCAAACGCAGCATGGTCGATCCTTCGGCGATGGCCCATTCAAAATCACCGCTCATACCCATCGAAAGATGCCGTATCGAAACCTTCTCAATATCCGCATCTACGCTTTCTCCCAAGCCGCGCAGACGGGCGAAGCTCGCGCGCACAGTGTGCTCGTCATCGCTGTGCGCGCCGATAGTCATCAGACCGCAAATCTCCAGCGAAGGCAGCTCTGCGACCCGACCAGCTAACTCCACGACCTGGTCGGGATGAGCACCTGACTGACTCGCACTATCCGCCGTATTGACCTGCAGCATAACCTCTATTTGACGGCCGATAGCCTGCGCCCTGCGGTCCAGAGCCTGTGCCAAGCTAAAGCGATCCACCGACTGCACCACGTCGAAGAGCTGAACCGCCTTGTTTGCTTTATTGCTCTGCAAATGGCCGATCATGTGCCAAGACAGCGGAGCGGCAACCTGTACCTTCTTGCCCTCTGCTTCCTGAACGCGATTCTCGCCAACGAGAGTCAGCCCGCAGCGATGCGCAGCTTCGACTTCCTGAGCGGTGCGCGTCTTGCTTACGGCGATCACTTCTATATCGTCACTCGCTCGCCCGGCCGAATGGGCCGCCTGCTCGATACGATCGCGTAAAATAGGCCAGTTCTGGCTGATAGAATTCATAAAAATAGAGTCTTTAAATATAGATGCTGGTCATTTAATACACAATTTTGCTCGACGTTGTTCACGCTGTGGGCACGTGCGACCTGATACGCACTCGTTCAGACACGATCTGCGCTACACGAGCGAGTATAACGTATAACAGAGCAGATACCAGAATATCACACACCACAAACTGTTCCAGCAGTATGGCTTCTGGGCCGGTCAATAAGTCCAAAAGACCCGGCTCCGTAGCATAACACAGTTCAAACAGCAGCACTCCGCGCGGCAATAGCTCCCATCCCCAATCGCGGGATGGGCCCTCTGCACCCAAACGCAAGTATATCGTGGTAAATACACCTCTCAGTAGGAGCAAAACGCCCACTGTGATTAGAAACACCGTCAACAGATCCGGCGCGGGCGAATTTAGCAACCGCACGTTTAGAACGCCCCCCAGAAGTGCAAAATAGAACAGGTGCGGCACGGATCCCACGCGGTGTAGTACATAGCGAAGACGACGGCGCCATCGAGCATGCTGTGCAAGGACTAAGCCAGCAGCAAACCCAAAGGGTAGGACAGGTATCTGAACCACTTCAAAGAGCGCGGCGGCGGAAAAACAGGTCGCCAGTAGACCGACGAGTAAACCGTGCACGCTCCGAGGCAGGAGCGAAAAAAAACGCACGATGGCCGCGCTCACTGCACCGATAACCAGCGATAGCGTCAGACGGCCGACAAAAGAAATCGCATCCGCTTGCACCGTCCCTTCGGCTGCAGACCACAGCAGCACGACACTTAAAATAATCAGACTCAGGGAACCACCGACAACGCCCACCTGAAGCACGTAACGCTGGCGTTCGGCTGGGACACCGGTAAAAGCACCCCACAGACTCGCGGTAGCAGCTAAGAGAAGCGCAAATGACCACGACAATTCGGCTAGCAGCACGCCGCCAAGCGCTACGGCAAAGAAAACGCTTAGAGTGGATGCAAATACGATCCCTCCACGCCGCCAGTCCAGCCAAGAAACAGGCCAAGCGTGTATGCCGACCTGAAAAGCAACCCACACCGCAGCGGCATGGCGGACGGGACGCAGTATGTCGTCCATCTGCGCATTCATCAGTTGGAAACCACTGTTGCCAACCAACAGACCAGCCGCTATCCACCCCAGCATTGGCGGAAGACGGAGCAGGCCGGCCAACTGACCCAGTGAATAGGCGACGAGTAGGATTGTCCCGAGAATCCACAGCGGATCAAACGGACTCTCCTGATAGCTCTGCGGTCCCAACGCGCCCAGCAACAGGGCCACTGTAGCGACAACGAGATCTTTCATAGGCAAAAAAAATGGAGGGATAGCCGCACTCGACTACCCCTCCCTCCAAGCACTGATGTGTTAGAGCCGTTAGCCGTTTTTCTTTTCTTTGGCGGCGGCGCGCTGTTGACCGATGAAGAGCACAGGACTGGCGACAAATATCGATGAATAGGTACCGATAACTACGCCAATCAACAGCGTGATTGTGAAGTCTCTGTTAACTTCACCGCCAAAGAGCATGAGTATGATCACGGCGACTAGCGTTGTAAACGAAGTCACTAGCGTGCGGCTCAAACACTCGTTAATACTCAAGTCAATGATGCCGCCAAACCCCTCGCGACGGACCATCGGCAGATTCTCTCGTATTCTGTCAAAGACGACGATCGTGTCGTTGAGCGAGTAGCCGACAATGGCCAACAGACCCGCCACCACGGCCAGGGAAATCTCCACGCCCAGAAGCGAGAGTAGACCAATCGTGATGAGCACGTCGTGAAAAAGGGCTGCTACGGCGGCAATGCCGTAGAGAAAGCGGTGGAAGCGCCAGGCCATGTACACCAGAATCAGCCCCAGCGCAACGAGGACTGCGCGCACAGCTGCACCGCTGAGTTCCTCGCCAATCTTGGGCCCGACCTTCTCCTGTCTGCGAATCCAGTCGGTCTCTTGCACGTTGCTGGGAAAGCTAGAGCGAAGCGCGGCCATAATCCCTCTGGCTACCTCTGTTCCCTCCTCGCTCTCACTCACGCGAATCAGCACGTCATTGGGCGAGCCAAACTGTTTTATCTCGCTCTTGCTGAAGTCCATCGTCTTATCGTCTACGGCAACTTCGCCGAGCGCTCCACGCACCTGTTCCACCTTCAGCGCGGGTTCAAAATGCAGTTCTAACAGCGTTCCGCCCGAAAAATCGATGCCCGTGCGAAGACCATTGAGCGCCAGCACCGAAACAACCCCCAGCGCCAGTAAAGCACCCGAAACGGTGAAGCCCATATTCCGCTTGGCCAAGAAAGACAGACGTGTATTGGCGAGAAAATTAACGGGGCCAATGCTCAGCGACTGCGATCCGCCGCCGCGCGTCATCAGTTCAAAAACGGTGCGCGTGATAAAGAAGGCCGTGAACAAGCTGGAGATAATACCGACGCACAGCGTCAACGCGAAACCGCGAATCGGACCCGTTCCGAACTGATACAGCACGATACCAACCAAGAAAGTGGTCACATTCGCATCAACGATCGCCGATAGCGCATTGTTGTAGCCTCCGTCAATAGCCGCACGCACGGTTTTACCCGAACGCAATTCCTCGCGTATGCGTTCAAAGATCAGCACGTTGGCATCTACCGCCATACCAATCGTGAGGATGATACCCGCAATGCCCGGCAGCGTCAGCGTAGCGTGAAAACCGGCCAGTACGGCCATTATAAACGCCATGTTGAGCAAGAGCGCCAAATCCGCAATAATACCGGCTACGCGGTAGTACATGATCATGAATAAAGCGATTAAAACCATGCTGAAGAGCGCTGCGGTTTTGCCCTGCTCAATAGAATCTCTCCCGAGCGACGGGCCCACCGTGCGGTCCTCAATGATTTCGACTTCGGCCGGCAGCGCGCCGGCGCGCAGCACGATGGCCAAATCTTTGGCCTCATCCTGCGTTCCACTTCCCGTAATAATACCTCGTCCCTCAGTGATTTTCGTCTGAATGGTCGGTGCCGAATAGACGGCATCATCGAGCACGATGGCCATACGCTCACCGACGTGTGCACCCGTAATGCGTGCGAACTGGCGCACTCCTTCATCTGTGGTGGAGAAGTTGACGATGGGCTGCCCCAAGTTCTCAACGCTCTGTCCCATCGAAACAAAGGCTTCTTGCAGTAAATCACCGGTCATCTCTGGGCGCGCGCGCACCAGATACACGTTGTAGTATTCATTCCCAGCTACGCCTTCACCTTTGCTGGAGAATAGAAACTCAACGTCCTTGGGAATGGCGGTTTGCGCCAATGAAGAGCGAAGAATGCTCTTGACGCGCGGTAAGTCGCGCGCGCTCACGGCTACGTCGCCGTTGGCCAGCGGCGCGAGCAGCGAAATGAGGCTGCGCTCGCTTCCGCCATCATCCGACGCGTCAACGCCCTCTTCAAAGAGGCTCTTTTCTTCTTCCGCATCCTCTGTAGCAGCGGTTGTATCCGCCGCTGGTGCGGTTAGCGCATTGATGCGCTGCAGCAGCCGGTTCCGCTCTTCTTCGGTTTCCAAGAGCTGGAACTCGAGCAGGGCCGTCTGTCCTACCAGGTCTTTAGCGCGTTGAACGTCCTGCACGCCGGGTAGCTCTATAATGATTCGATTATCGCCCTGACGCTGAATAGTGGGTTCGGCAACGCCGAACTGGTCAATGCGGTTGCGAATAATCTCTTGAGCGCGTGCGACCGCATCTTGCGCCTCTTCGAGATCTAAACCTTCGGTTTTAACTTCTAGCACCAAGTGGATGCCGCCCTGCAGGTCCAAACCGAGGTTGAGAGAGTTCTTATGCAGATCGGCTAAATTTTCCGGCGCATTCAGCTCCATTGCAGAGCGCTCTTCCTCAGACAGTCCATAGTACTGGATGCTCGGAAGCAGGTAGTAAACCCCGGCCGCAATGAGCGCCAGGATCAGCATGATTCTCCAATTCCGTTTCATAACTCGTCCTTACGATGTGCCTTATAGACCCCTAGGGGCAAGAATTCAAAATCGACAGCCCTTTAAAATAGTCAGCTAATCGACAAAGCGAAAGCGTCCCTGCACGCCGCTCGTCGCTTTACTCTCCAAACCACCTGCTGTCTCGGTAAAGACCAAGGCTTCGACACGAGGCAACTCTTCGATCAATTCCAAGCCTCGCTCTGCTCCCAACACAAAAACGGCCGTAGACAAAATATCTGCATCCATAGCCGTCTCGGCCCAGACCGTTGCACTAATCAGCCGACGCGCGGGCCACCCACTCTGTGGATCAAGTATGTGGTGATAGCGCTGCCCTCCCTCTGAGAAATACTGCTGGTAGTCACCAGAGGTCGCGATGGCAGCAAGACCGATATCTTCCACTTCAAAATAGCGATTGGGATCGCGCGGATGCTGTATGCCGAATCGCCACAGATGGCCGTCGGGCTTCTCACCCCAGTAGCGAATATCGCCCCCCGCTTCGATCAGCCCGGACTGTACGCCTCCCGAGCGCAGTGCTTCGACCGCTTGATCGACTGCATATCCTTTAGCGGCAGCACCGAGATCCAAGCGAACGCCTGTGCGCGCTAAGTGCACGCCGCGCTCGTTGACAACCAGAGCGCGATAATCGACGAGTGCAAGTGCAGAATCAACGGAGGCGGAGTCCGGAGCCGCTGCTGCGTCGGGAAAATTCCACAGCCGCGTCAGCGCACCAACGGTCGGATCAAAGGCCCCTTCACACGCGCGCGCCCAGTGGAGAGAGCGTTCGAGCACAGCGCGTACCGCAGGCGATGTAACAACCACCTGACCTGCCGCCCGTTCGATTGCTGCGACCTCGCTATCGTCTCGATAGCGACTCATCAGTGAATCAGCGCGGTCAAATTGCGCAAAGGCCAGAGGGAAAAGCGACGCCAGTGAGTCGGCGTCGCCGTAGAGTTTAACCGTCACCAGCGTGCCCAACGCCAGACGGTCTTCCCGAACCGGAGGACGCGGTTCAGGTGAAGGAACCAACCACAGGACCACAAGCAGGGTCACGAGCGCGAAAAGCGCTCTTTTCACGGTGGCTACCACATCATCAGACCCTTATTAACTGTTCCGTTCAACAACGAGGCGCACGGCCAACTCCAACGCCTGTCTAGCAGGCGTTTCAGGAAGCACGCTCAGGCACTCAAGGGCTTGCGCACTGACTTCGCGCGCCGTTACCGCGGCTGCGGCAACGCCGCCCTGCGCGTCAACAAAGTCGACGATGCGGCTCCATTCCGCTTCGTCTTTCTCCTTTTGAGCAAGCAGCCGTTCGATCGCCAAACGCTCTGATTCGGGTGCCGACTGTAGGGCACGTATAAGCGGCAGCGTGATTTTACCCTCGCGCAGATCGTGTCCAACCGGCTTTCCCATGGTCGTGGCATCACCGGTGAAATCCAGTATATCATCGGCGATTTGAAAGGCTTTGCCCAAGAGCTCTCCATAGCGTCCCATGGAGTCGATTACGCGCTGTTCTGCACCTGCAAAGATCGGTCCCAAACGCGCAGACGCCGAAATTAACGAAGCCGTCTTATCGCTTACCATCGCGAAATAAGAGGCCTCGCGCGTATCCTGCTGTTCGCCAATTTGAATTTCGAATATCTCGCCAATGCTCAAGCGCTCCGTTGCACGAGATACGACGCCGAGCGCGGATAGATTGCCCAACTCAACGAGCATACACAGCGCGCGAGCGAGGAGAAAATCCCCCATCAAGACGGCGATTTGACCGGTCCAAACCTCGTTGACCGAATCGCGGCCCCGGCGCATCGTCGCCGAATCAACAACGTCGTCGTGCGCCATCGTAGCAGCGTGGATCATCTCTACCGCCACGGCGGCTTCGATGACCTGTTCGCTCTCCTGCAGCCCCGCCGCCTGTCCACTGAGCAGGGCCAGAGCAGGCCGCAAACGCTTTCCCTTTAGCGTCGACATATAGCGCGCGATATCATGTGCCAGATCGACGTCGGCTACTAAAACCTCGTCCAAGCGCTTCTCAAAGCGCTCCAACTCTTCTTCTATCAGGCCTTTAAAGGGATTCATGCGCAATTTTTCTAAGTTGTTGGAGGTGAATAAGTAAAACATTGCTCATGGGGCTGTCAAACATCGGAATTGCACGCTTACCAACCGTTTTACTATACTTTTTTCGCACCTTATGCCCCTTTACCAATGGAGTCTACTCAGTGAAAATAACCGAGATTAAAACCTATCTCATGGACGCGGGATGGCCGCAGTATAATAGCGTCACTAAGAGAGAAGAAAAGGGAGGTTGGTCCGCGCGCAACTGGCTCTTCGTCAAAATTTGCACCGACGAAGGAGTCTATGGCATTGGCGAGGCATCGGGTTGGCCGCGCGTTGTCGAAACGGCCATCCACGATCTCACACCACTCCTCGTTGGTGAAGATCCCAACCACATCGAGCGCCTCTGGCACAAAATGCTAGCGGGGCTGATGGGACACGGCATGACGGGTGTAGTGGGACACGGCGCAATGACCGGCATAGAAATGGCGCTGTGGGACCTGAAGGGCAAAGCGTTGAGCCAACCCGTTTGGAACTTGCTGGGAGGAAAGATGCGCGACGAGATACGTATTTATGCGCATGCACATTCGCGAGAGCAGGCACGTCAACTCGTGGATGATGGCTATACGGCCATTAAAACCGGCGGTACGCACAACTGCCTGGAAAGCGTGCAGGCGATTCGAGAAGAAGTAGGTTTGGCGGTCGACTTAATGGTCGACGTGCACGGCCCGCCCTGGCTGAGCACGCGCGACGCCATAGCGCTGGGCCAGCGACTCGAAGAATACGATTTACTCTTTTACGAAGATCCCGTTGCACCGGAACACATTGAAGCGATCGCGCGCGTGTCGGCCGCCGTCAACCTGCCCATAGCCGCAGGAGAACGGCACGCCTCTATATGGGGCGTGCGCGAACTGATTGAACGCGAATTGATTGACGTGGTACAGCCCGATACGGGCCGGGCAGGCGGTCTTATGCAGATGAAAAAAATGGCGGCCTTGGCCGAAGCGCACTACTGCACTATGGCGCCACATGACGGCTCACTAGGGCCCGTTGCAGAGATGGCAGCCGTTCATCTAATGGCAACTATTCCCAATTTTTTAATCCTTGAACACCTAGCGGTTGATGTCCCCCAGCGCTATACGGTTATGACGGGACAGCCCGAGATAGCGCACAGTCATATAAAGGTGCCAGACCGTCCGGGACTAGGCATAGACATTGTCGAAGAAGAAATCGCTAAACACCCGTCGCAGGGCAATATCAGTCTACCCGATAGCAGCTTCGACTACCAGTACTTCATGCCAAAGCAGCAGCGCGCCCTGTGGCTTAGCGACGAAGAGACACCGCCGCCGAGCTATCGCGCCGGCCAGATTTTCTGACGGAGTGTTCAAACAGGCCCGTCTTCAGCGCGCGTGAATAGCCCCCGAGCGGAGGCTGAGGTGTCCCCCGCTGCGCTCCAGACGAGTCGCTTGGATTTGGGCGACGATTGACAGGGCAATTTCTTCGGGCGTCTCGGCGCCGAGATCCAAACCCACAGGAGAAAAAGGCGCGCTCATGGGCTGCTCATCAAGGTCATCCAACAGACGCTGGGTTCGCTGACGAGGCCCCAGAATTCCTATGTAGTCCAGTCCGAGGTGCGCGATGTGACGCAGCACAAACTGATCCTGTAGAAAGCTGTGCGTCATAACGACGGCGGCACAGTCTGGCTCAATGGCCAAGTCGTCTGACCACTGATGTGGAGAAACGAGTACGACCTCGTGCGCATCTGGAAAACGCTCGGGCAGCGCAAACGACGGGCGGTGGTCTACAACGCTAACGCGCCACCCCATAGACGAGGCCAAGAGCACGACGGGGCGCGCATCGTAGCCGGCACCGAATATCCACACGTGGAGAGGCGGCCTTAGCGTCTCGACCAGAACGGAAGCCCAACCGCTCTCCCTTTCGTACCGAAGAATCATTGCCGTTGAACGTCGCTCCTTTTCGCCGCTAGCCCAACGACTGCGCGCTTGGGTCATCACCCACGCCCTCATGGGCTCGTCGTCTATGTCGCAGCAAACCGGCTTATCGCGGCCAAGCGCCAAGCGCTGACCGGGCTCAACTCTCGGTATTCCCTCGGACTCAAACACCGTCGCAAGAACGACGCCTATGCCCTCAATGGCGCTCGCGCGCAGGAAATCAACGGCAACAGGGCGGTGCCCCACGCCGACTGGCTCAATCAGAATCCGCGTAACGCCACCACAGCCCAAACCCGTTCCCAAAACAATATCATCTTCTGCTCTTGCATCATATTCAACGAGGCGAGGTCGCCCGTCTTCGAGCGCGTCCACAGCCTGTTCACGCACGTCGCTTTCGAGACACCCTCCACCAATCGTCCCCTCACTCTGCTCGGGCGACTCGACGAGCATGCGCGCCCCCAAACCGCGGTAGGTGGATCCCATAACGTCGACCACCGTTGCAAGGGCATAGGGTGAGCGCACGTCTTCGAGATAAGCAATGCGCTTGAGGATATTTTGTAGATCTCTCACTGTCTACTCACTCAGTGGTGAACTGTCGTTGGACGGTCTCGCTAATCAAGCGCATACAGTTTACCCGGATTAAAGAGGCCCTGGGGATCAAGCGCACGCTTAACCATTTGATTCATCCGAAAAACGCCTGCCTGTGGAGGCGTAAACGCCTCTTCATTGCGTCCACCAATCTGCGCAGCAAATCGCCAAGCCACGGCCTGGTGACGGGCGGCCGTCCGATGGACGAGCCCAACCTCCGCATCCACGGGCAGCACCGCCCACAGCAACCCTCCCGCCCAATCAATGCCCCACTGACTCAACCCCTCCGCCCTAAGCGCTTCCATGAGACGCACCATATGCGTGGGCGGTCCAGAGAAGCGCCAGCGCTGCTGTGTTTCACCTATATCCTGCCACGTCAGTTCGCGCCACTGACTCCAAAACGCCTCTGATCCTGCGTCTTCTAGAACGGCGGTATCTACAGCCTCAACACTTATAGAATCGATCTGCTGCCGGACAGCAGATCGAGGGCCCTCCACGCGAGCCATCAACTGCCCTTCCTCTCCGGCGTAGGCCAAACCGGTAATTTCCAAGGGGCGACCGGCCCAGTCCAACATTTTCTCAAGAGCCTGAACTGGATTTAGACCCGACACGCACAGCGTCTGCTCAGCCTCGGGCCGGGGCCATACTTTTAGGCACACTTCCGTCAGCACCCCAAGCGTGCCAAACGAACCGGCAAGCACTTTGGGCAAATCATACCCTGTAACGTTTTTTACCACCTTCCCACCGCCTCGCACCAGTTCACCGCGGCCATCAACCATTTCTATTCCGAGCAAATGGTCGCGCAGCGCACCCATCTTAAAGCGACGAGATCCCGACAGGTTACACGCCACAGTACCGCCCAACGTAGCGTTGTCCCCCCAGCGCGGCGGTTCAAACGCCAGATATTGGTTCTCCTGTGCCAGCACCTGCTCGATTTCGACAAGCGGCGTGCCGGGCCGGGCAACAAGCACGAGTTCCCCGGGCTCGTAGCTAATGATACCGCGCAGACCCGAAACATCGCATGCCGCACCAACGACTCGTCTACCCAAAGCCCCCTTGGTTGAACCTGCGTGGAGGTCGAGCGGCTCGCCACCTTCTAGTGCGCTGCGCACCCGGTCCCGAACGGCTGTCGTGGAATCCAACGGCTGAACAACTTCACTCATGCAGCACCCATCTCATCATCTGTTTCATCGATTCAAATCTGAATGAGAACTAAAAGCGCTCTAGTTCGGGAAAGGACTCTTCACCGGCGTGCACGTGCATCGCCCCGCCCTCAACGCAGCGCCGAAGTACGGGAAATACCTTGCCTGGATTGAGTATGTGTCCAGGATCAAAACATTCCTTAATGCGTTCCTGCGCATCAAGATCAGCGTCGTTGAACATGCAGGGCATTAAGTCGCGCTTTTCTAACCCCACGCCGTGCTCACCGCTGAGAACGCCGCCCACATCTACGCAGAGCTTCAGTATGTCGGCTCCCAGCGCTTCGGCCTTTTCTAAGTCCCCCTCCCGGTTGCTATCGTATAGCACCAGAGGATGTAAATTTCCGTCTCCGGCGTGGAAGACGTTTGCAACGGCAAGACCATACCGACGTGAGAATTCACCAATGCGCTTCAAAACGTGCGGCAGTTGGCCACGTGGAATAGTCCCATCCATGCAGTAGTAGTCCGGACTGATCCGACCCATTGCCGGGAAGGCCGCTTTGCGACCCGCCCACAGCTTTAACCGCTCTTCCTCATTCTCTGCAACGCGTATCTGCCCTGCGCCAGCGCGCGTCAGCAAATCCTGTAAAACACCCATCTGGCACTCGACTTCGCTGGCGGGACCATCCAGCTCAACGAGCAGCAGCGCTTCGACGCCGAGCGGATATCCCGCACCGACAAAACCTTCCACCGCCTCTATGGAAAGTCGATCCATGATCTCCATCCCAGCCGGAACCATCCCCGCAGCAATGACCTGTGCAACGGCCTGACCGGCCGCTTCAATTGAGTCAAAGACGGCCATCAGTGCCCGAGCGCACTCGGGTTTGGGCAAGATGCGCAGCGTCGCTTCTGTCGTAATGGCCAATAAGCCTTCCGATCCCGTTAATAGACCGAGCAGATCGCAGCCGGCCTGCTCCATGCCTTTTCCTCCAACGCGCACCGTCTCCCCATCGGCCAGCACCACTTCTAAACCGAGCACATTATTGGTCGTCGTTCCGTATTTGAGGCAGTGCACGCCGCCGGAATTTTCGGCGATATTGCCTCCTATAGAGCAAGCAATCTGACTTGATGGATCCGGAGCATAGTAGAAGCCGTGCGCAGCAACGGCATCGCTTACGCCCTTGTTTGTCACGCCCGGCTGCACGGTAATCGTCCTGTTTTCCAGGTCGATATCGAGGACACCGTTCATCCGCGCCGTGCTCAGGACAACGCCGTCTTCACGGGCCAATGCGCCTCCGGATAGGCCCGTACCCGCACCCCAGGGAACAATGGGAATATCGAGTTCGGCACACACCTTAATTACCGCAGCTACTTCGCTCGTCTCTTCGGGAAGTGCAACGGCTAGGGGCCGCTGACGATAGGCCGAAACCGCATCGCACTCATACGCGGCAAGGTCTTCTGGACGCGCTATGAGTTGGTCTGCTCTGAGCACGTCTCCGAGTTTGTTTACCAGATCGTCGCGTCGGTCCAACCGCTCAGCTACAGGTTCGGGTAAATTCATAGTATCTTTCTTCGGTAAGGCCTGCCGTGCGTACGAGGCACAGAATGATGATGTGCAGGTTTACAGCAGGGCGTCGGCGTAGGCGAAAAGCGCTGGCGTCCCACCCGTGTGCACGAAAATAAGCGTCTGTCCCTTGTGCCACCAGCCCGCTTCAACATGCGTCAGCAGGCCGGCCATGGCCTTGCCCGTATAGGACGGATCGAGGAGGAGTCCCTCCGTGCGAGCCAGTAGTTGAATGGCGCTGCGACTCTGCTGTGTTAGCGCACCGTATTCAGGACCGACAAACTCGGCATAGCTCTCAAAGTCTTCCGGCGAAAAGTCGAGCGATAGGCCAAGGATCTGCGCGCATTCGCATGCCAGTTCGGCATGCCCTTGGGCAGCGTGCGCGTTGTCGCGCGGCGTCGGGCTGACGCCAACGATGCGCAAGTCTATTCCCAGCGCTTTGAAGGCGACAACTAGCCCCACGTGCGTATAGGCGCCCGAACACAGGTAGAGTGCGTCTGCTTTGATCGACTCTGCCGCCATCTGCTCGGCCA
>Ga0181566_10000199_pt1 | contig 43162 bp, 30 predicted proteins | sample 101ome_15_FD_133762 | JGI IMG/M metagenome (GOLD analysis project Ga0181566, IMG submission 133762) | Coastal salt marsh microbial communities from the Groves Creek Marsh, Skidaway Island, Georgia - 101402AT metaG (megahit assembly) | ecosystem: Environmental > Aquatic > Marine > Intertidal...
ATCCCCAATCGCTTTCCCGACCACGGCGAGGTGCCCGACTACAATACGGTCGATGCTACGCTATGGCTCTTTACCGCTCTGTATAAATACGAGCAGCACAGCGGTGACAGCACGCTGGCCGACGAGCTGTGGCCGACGCTCTGCGATATTATCCGCTGGCACGAACGCGGCACGCGCTATCATATCGGCGTCGATGCAGACGGACTGCTCCATGCAGGCGAACACGGCACCCAGCTAACGTGGATGGATGCGAAGGTGGGCGATTGGGTAGTCACGCCGCGTCAGGGCAAGGCCGTTGAAGTCAATGCCCTGTGGTACAACGCACTCTCAGTCGCGCAGTCCATTGCAGGGCGGCGCGGAGAGACTGCGATACAGGAGGCCATGCGCGACAAGGCCGGCGCGGTAAAAGAGGTATTTTGCGCACAGTTCTGGAATGACGAATTAGGCTGTCTCTACGACGTCATAAACGCCGACGGCAAAGATGCGTCCATCCGCCCGAATCAGCTCTTGGCCCTTTCTCTGCCCTTTCCCCTTTTCGACGGGGAAAAAGCTGAGCGCATCTTTGCAACCGTTGATACCCATTTGTATACGCCGCGCGGATTGCGCTCGCTCTCACCGCGCGATCCGGCCTACCGCAGCCGCTACGCTGGCGGCCCGTGGGAACGCGACGGTTCGTATCACCAGGGCATTGTGTGGGGCTGGCTGATCGGCCCCTTCCTAACGGCCCTAGCGCGTATTCACGGCGAAGAGGGAAAAGCTCGGGGACGGACTATCGTCGAGGGGTTTGCCGAACATCTGGGCGAGGCGGGACTTGGCTCCGTGTCGGAGATCTTTGACGCGGAACCGCCCTTTACCCCGCGAGGCTGCTTTGCCCAAGCTTGGAGCGTAGCCGAACTGCTTCGGGCTTCGGTGGAAGATCTTACAGACTAGCGCAGGCGCTGCAGATCGACAAACGGCGACCTACCCCTGCACCTGTGGATGCCTCGCCTTGGGCAGACCGTGTTCGTCGCACCATTCGGCGATCGGGTTGCGCCCGCCGTTAACTTGAAATGTCTCGACGTCATCAAAGGGTTCACCGACGAGAAAGCGCTGTAAGGGCGATAGCGTCTGCACGAACTCCGCATCCTGTTTGACGTAGTCCATAGGCATGACCCAGCGATATCCATAGCCGACCATAATCGCTTTGCGCGTCATATCGCCCCGATGCAGCGCGCCGGCGTGAAACGTGCGGTTTTCAAAAATCAGACAGTCGCCCGGCTGCAGCTCCGGCTCGACGGCATTTTCTGGGTCGACCTGCCCCGCTGGAATCTCGGGATTGTCCGTAAGCAGATTACTCCCCGGCGAAACCATGGTCACGCCGCGCCCCTTTTCACTGAGATCCGTCAGGTAGTAGGCGCACTTGACGAGCAGGCGAGGAATGGCTCCATGTCCCATATCGTGCATGGCCATCGCGTAGTCTCGATGCCATCCCGGCAGCCTATACGTATCCGGCTTGTCGGGTTCATCGGGCTGCTTGTAAATCAGATGGGACGTCATTACGTGTAGGCTCGCCCCTAAGAGCTGCACGACAATCGGCAATATCTTTTCTTGATCAATCAATCCAGCGAATGCTGGATCGAGCGATATCGAGTTGCGGAACCCGTCGTAAATGCCGCCGTTATTCGTTTGCCGGTTGGTCTGTAAATCGCTTTCGAGCAGGCGATCACCGGCCGCAATCAGGCGCTCAATCGTTTCGGAATCGAGCGCGTTGCGCACGATCAGATAGCCCTGCTGATCAAAATGATCAATATCTTCCTGTGGTATGGGTCTGTATGGTAGCATAGTTCCTCTCACGATGCGGCACTCTTAGCCGCCTCTTCTTCTTTTTTGCGCTGGGCGCTCAACTCGGCCAGACTGCCCAAGGTGCGCAGCGATGGGAATAAACCACTCCAAGCCAGTACGACGACGAGCGTTCCGATGCCGCCGCTAACAACAGATACGACGGGATTGTACAACTGTGCAACGAGGCCCGACTCAAATCCGCCAATCTCATTGGAAGAGCCGATGAATATCGAATTGACCGCCGAGACCCGCCCGCGCATGTGGTTGGGCGTGCTCATCTGCGACACCACGTGGCGCACGACCATGCTCACATTGTCAAACGCTCCAGTCAGGGCGAGCATAGCCATCGACAGCCAGAAGTTTTGCGATAGGCCAAAAACAATTGTAGCCGCCCCAAAACCCGCAACGCAGAGTAGAAGGGTGCGCCCAGCTTTTTGCATGGGCGGCAGGTGTGCCATGAGCAGCGCCATAACGCAAGCCCCGGCAGCTGGCGCCGCGCGCAGCCAGCCCAAGGCCTCTTCGGGCTCGAGCCCAACCGGTGCCAAATCGACGATCTCGCGCGCAAAGATCGGCAGCAGATAAACCGCCCCCCCCAGCAGCACGGCAAATAGGTCGAGAGAGCTAGCGCCCAAGAGGATCTTCTTATTCCACACAAAACGAAGCCCCTCGGCGACCTGCTCGATCATCTGTCCGCGTGCGCTACGCGGAGCGGCCGGCAGCTGCATGCCAAACAGAAATACGATAAAAGCCAGCGAGGAAACTGCGCTCAGCACGTAGGCGGCCTGAATATTGTAGGCGATAATAAAACCGCCGAGGGCCGGTCCGCCAATACCTGTTATCTGCTGCAGGCTCGTGCGCCACTTAACGGCGTTTTCAAATTCCTCTTCTGGAACAAGCAGCGGCATAATAGCCGAGCGCGCAGGTCCCCCCATGCGCAGCATCGTCGCATCGAGAAAGAGGAGTCCATACATCCAGTTTACGGAAAGTTCGTGATAGCTAAAGGCCGCCAGTCCCAGCGAGGTAAGCGTCGCACCCGCTAGGCTCAGCATCATCAGCTTGCGCCGATCGTACACGTCTGCCAGATAGCCGGCAGGCAGCGTGAAGAGCAGCATGGGTATTGCCTGTACGAGGCCGACCAGACCGAGAGAGAGAGCCTCTCCCGTTCGATCATAGACCTCCCACCCAATAGCCAATCCCTGCGCGGCCGTCCCCATACTGACCAGAGAAGAGGCGATCAGATAATTGCGAAACAGTCCGATGCGCAGCGCACTGTATGGATCGTGTTCTTCGCTCAAAGCACATCCGTATGCGTTGTATGTATCTCTACAATTTGCCGGACAATATAAGCGCACCCAACGATCTCTTCAATGCGCTTCGCTTGGTTGGGGACAAACTTTGTGCGATACTATTATCCCCACGTATCCAGCACTATTTACGGCGAGAAACGATCATGCCTATTCGCTTTGTCGTACTGACGGACAGCCACTACCACCCACAGGCCGAAAAGGACTATGGCGCACCGAAAATGCTGACGCGCAGCCGCGAAGTCCTCGACGCCATACCCGACGCGGTCAACGCACTAGAGCCCGACTTTGTCGTGCACGCGGGCGATCTGCTGTGCGGCGGCTCTTCTTTTAACTTGCCAACGCACCTCTATGAGCGTTCAGTTGATGAGGTAGCAGATGCACTGGCCTCTATTAAGGCTCCCTTTTACTGCGTGCCCGGAAACCACGACTGCGATGCGCAGACCGGCTCTATGGAGGCCTTCGCTCGCCGCTTTGACCTACCCAACCCGCTCATAACGGCCGACGTCGGCCCCGGACTGAGACTCGCACTAGCCAACGTATATCACGCCTGCAGCGGAGTCGAAGAAGGGATGGGAATTTGGACCGACATATTGGATGAACACCTGCGCAGAGCGGCCCGAGATGCCGAGCGCGACGGCTGTGTCCTGATGCTCGTCCTTCACACTTGGGTCCTACCCGATCACACGCCGGACCGCGGGGTGGTAAGAAGGGTAAAAACGCTAATGGAGACGCTGGTCTCTCACCGCTCTATTGCAGCCGTCTTTACCGGACATCGACATTTGAACCGCATTCGCATGTACCGCGATATCCTCGTCGTTGACACCGCCTGTCTGGTGGGATTTCCCCTGGGATTTCGCCTAATTGAAATAGGCGATGATGGCCTGCTAAAAATGCGCTTTCACACGCTTCCTCTGCCCGATCTCAGCGCCGCTTCCTACGCCCGCTCACCGGATTGGGAAAACGACCGATGGCAGGGCGAAATACACGATAGAGACACTGAGATCCTACTGCCCAGACTGAGTCAGACCAGATCCTGATTGTCCGAAAACCGCTATGACACTACGCCAAGAGAAAATGCCCGGCGGCTGGGCCATTGATCTATTTAGAGACGGCCGCTCTATTTCGCGCCTGTGGATTGCCGACCGCCAAATGCGCGTAGGCTCACAGCCCGTCAAGATAGGCGGAATTGCCGGCGTTGGAACCGACCCAGCCCTTCGCAATAAGGGCTTAGCTAGCCGCGTAATGGAAGCAGCGCTGGAACTCATGAAACGCGAGGGCTACGACGCGTCGTTCCTCTACGGCATACCGGACTTTTACCATCGCTTTGGGTTTACAACCTGCATGCCTCAGCACAGTCTCGAAATAGAAACGCGCCGCGCCGAATGCGCACAAAAAATGCTTAAGATGCGGACCGCACAAAAGGCGGACTATACCGCTATTGCCCGCATATACAACCGCGACAGCGCCAAGCGAACCGCCAGCTGCTGGCGCGATCCCAAGCGCTGGTACGGCTTCCCGATGGGCTCGGGGTTTGGCGTCCCCTGTAAGGCGCACGTCGCTCTAGACCACCGCGAACGGGTCGTTGGATACGTTCTTTACGACGACGTGGACACCCACTGCCGCATTGCCGAAGTGGGCGGTCAGAGTCGGGCCATATTTCACACCTTGCTGCACGATATGGCGCGTCGTGCCGTCCGCCTGCGCCGCCCGTCTCTATCGCTCAGCCTGCCACCCGACCATCCCTTTGCTCTCTTTTGCCGCGACTACGGCTGCATAGATCACACGGCCTACGAGCGCAACGCCGGACCGATGGGGCGCTTAGTAAACCTCCACACCTGCATCGAGAAAATCCTCCCCGAACTCGCCAACCGCTGGCGCCTACTCGACCGCAAACAGGTGCTTGCCGTGCGAACAGACCTCGGTCATTTTACGCTTAGCTGGCAGGGCGAGAGACTGCATATGGAACGAGATGCACTCCGTACGGCCGCTCGACTCGACCAGCGCGCGCTCACCGAACTGCTGTTCGGATACAAGACGGCAAGCAGCCTAAAAACAAACGACCAATTGGCGTGCAACCGCACCCAACTGACGCTACTAGAACACCTTTTTCCACCTCAACAGGCCCATATGTCTTGGCCCGACCGCTTCTAACGAGGATATAACTCATGCGTATTCTACTGGCCGCCTTTAAGCAGGAAACCGCGACGTTTAACCCGGCTCGATCGACTCGCGAGCATTTTGAGATTGTGCGGGGAAAAGACCTGTTGGCGCTGAGCGACACCCGCAGCGAGCTGGGCGGTGCGCTGACTCGGCTTGCAGAAGCCGGCGTCGAAGTCGTGCCCACGTATGCGGCCTGGGCCGTCTCAGGAGGCCCCGTAGACGACGGTGAGCTCGACGCCCTAGTCGACGAGATGCTCGCCTCGGTTCGAGCGAACAGAGACGTGGACGGTGCGCTCATCGTATTTCACGGGGCCATGGCCGGTGTAACGGAAATGGATCCAGAGGGACGCGTGCTGGCGGCGGCGCGAGCGCTCCTAGGCGACGTGCCCATCGTCACCACTTTTGATCTACACGGCGTCATGACCGATAGACTGGTTGAGCACGCCGACGCCATCGTGCCCTTTCACACCTACCCACACGTCGACCAATACGAAACCGGCCAGCGCGGAGCCAACTGCTTATTAAGGCTCCTAGAAACAGACGCGCGTCCCACCGTAGCCCGCATCAAGCTGCCCATGCTGGTGCGGGGCGATGAGCTGATTACCGCAACCGGTCGCTTTGGGCAAGCCATAGAAATGTGTCGGGAAATTGAAGCTTCTGAAAAGGGCCTGGCCGCCGGCGTATTTATCGGCAACCCCTTTACCGACGTGCCTGACCTGCGTTCCAACGTCGTCATAACCGCCGACGGCGATGCGGCATGGGCGCAGCAGAAAGCGGCAGAGATCGCACGCTTTATGTGGGATAATCGAGGCCATTTCGTCGCGCCACTGACGCCGCTAGCCAAGGCGATACAGATCGCAGAGGGAGACGGAGGACTCACAGTGTTTTCCGACGCAGCCGATGCGACTTCATCGGGCGCATCGGGCGATAGCAATGCCGCTTTAAAGGGGCTGATAGAACACGACTACTCGGGAACGGCCCTGCTACCGCTGGTCGATGCGCCGGCCGTGCAGAAGGCCCTAAGAGCCGGCCTGGGAGCGACGATCCGCGTCGCCTTGGGCGGCAGCATTGACCGACAGCGCCATCAGCCCATTGAATGCGACGCCTACGTACAATCTCTCAGCGACGGCCACTTCCTCTACAGCGATGGCCTGCCCGGACAGGCCGGACCGACGACCGTTCTGCGCGTGGGGCGCTACACGCTGATGGTTACCACGCTGCCCGTAAACATCATGGATCGCCACGTTTTTATGGCCTGTGGACTGCTTCCAGAACACTTCGACCTAGTCGTATGTAAGTCGCCCAATGGCTTTCGCCCGCACTTTGAGCACATTGCCAGTCGCATCATCGCCGTCGACCTGCCCGGCTCAACCAGCGCCAACCTCCGCTCGCTGCCCTTTGTGCGCTGTCCGCGTCCGATCTTTCCCCTCGACGAACAGGTAGAAGCTCCGGCGGAACTCACCTAAGCAGCCCATTCCGTAATCTCTCCGATCCAGCGCAGGCACTGGTCGCCCCAATCAAACGGAGTCGCAAGGCCAAGACCGTGTTGACCGCGACCGTACAGATGCAGTTCAAATGGAACTCCGTGTGCGCGCAGCGCCGAGGCAAAGAGCATGCTGTTCTCAAGCGGCACGGCCGCATCTTCTCCAGTGTGCCACAAAAAACACGGCGGCGTGTCTGGCCCGACGTGCAGGTCCGACGAGAGCATATTCAACGTTTCGGAAGATGGATCTTGACCGGCCAAATTGCGCATCGAACCGGCGTGCGCAAACGGCCCTTGAGACGCAATCACGGGGTAGCACATAATGCCAAAGTCGGGGCGCAGAGATACGTCGCTTTCATAGGTATGCCAAGCAACCAGAGCCTGTGAAGCTAAATGGCCACCGGCCGACGATCCCATAATGCCGATGCGCTGCGGATCGAGACCCAACCCATCCGCGCGCGCGCGGACGGCGCGCAGGGCGGCCAGCGCATCTTCGAGCATGGCCGGATGCCGAAAACCGTCGGTGCCGAGGCGATAGGTCACCACAAAAGAGGCAATGCCCGCCGCAGCAAAATACTCGGCGTAGCCCCGCCCTTCGTGCTCGGCGAGCGCGCCGTAGCCCCCACCGGGCAAAATGACGACACTCGATCCAGTGCGCTCTCCCTCTGGAAGCCAGCAGGTAATTACAGGCGCCGGATTCGTCGTTCCGGTCGGCAGTTCACCTACCAAAGTCTCCATAGTACTCTCTCCTCATGCACAACCGCGCTACGTAGCGACGGCGTTAAACACTGTGATATCTACCCGTTCGGCCGAACGACCTGACCGGGCGTAGCGCCCGTATGTGTTCCATCCCTGACGACGCGCACGCCGTTAACCCAGACGTCCCGCACGCCAACCGAAAGCTGGTGAGGCGCCTCAAACGTCGCTCTATCACCAATTTCATCCTCGTCAAACATCGCGATATCTGCCTGCATACCGCGCATCAGCACACCGCGATCAGCCAGCGAAAGCCGCTGCGCCACGGCACCGCTCATCTTGTGAATAGCCTCTTCTAAGCGGAGTCGCTTTTGCTCGCGCACGTACTGGCCAAGCACGCGGGGATACGTTCCATATCCGCGTGGATGGACCGGACCATAGGCCTCGGCCCACGCCGGATCGTGCCCGCCCGCATCCGTCGACACCTTAATCCACGGCAGGCCCAATTGCATGGCCACGTTCTCTTCGCTCATGGAAAAGTATATGGTGCTAATGCGCTGACGCTCGCTCAGCAGCAGATCGCACACCGCGTCAAACCAGTCCTGGCCCCGCTGGCGCGCAATCTCCGATAAGCGTAGTCCGACATAGGGTTTATTCACTTCTTGTTGGAAGCCAATCGGCATAACTCCCTCTTCGCCGTGCTGGTCCACCATCGCCTCCCAGCGCCCGCCCGGCCGCATGGCCTCCGCTTTGATCTCGGCGCGCTGAGCTGCGTCTTCAAGTCGCTCAAACAGCTTGCCCTCAGCCGCTGTCCACGGCGGTAAAACCGATGAGAGTCCAGTCCCCGAAGCGGCGTAGGGATACATATCTGCCGTCACGTCGAGCCCGCTTCCGCGCGCTGCGTCGATCTTTTCGACAACCTGCTGCATCCTATCCCAATTCCGTCGTCCAGCCGCTTTCAGATGGTAAATTTCTACCGGCAAGCCACCTTCGCGACCGATGCGTATCGCCTCGTCCACCGCGTCGAGGATGGCGTCGCCTTCCGAGCGAATATGCGTTATATAGAGGCCGCCACGGCTCGCCGCCTCCTTGCTCACGGCAATAATTTCTTCGGTTTCGGCATAGGCATCCGGCGGGTAGATCAGCGCATAGGACGGGCCAAAGGCCCCGTCTTCCATCGCCTCAGCCATCACGCGCCGCATCTGCGCCAGCTCGTCTCCTGTCGGTGCGCGCATCTCCAACCCCATAGCGTACTCGCGCAGCGTGCCGGCGCCGAGAAAAGAACCCACATTGGGCGATACGCCCACCTCAACCATAGCCGACAGCCAGTCGCCGAAGCGATGCCACCGTCTCGCTCGCTCAACCCATTCCGTCAGGCGCGCGCCGTATATGCCCTCGCTTAGTCCCTTTTCTATACGCCCACCAAAGGGCGCCGGCGTCGAGCCTTCTCCCATGATTTCAGTTGTGATGCCCTGGGTTATTTTCGACAGGCAGCGACCGTCTATCATCAGCGGCACAATCGAGTGACTCTGTATATCGATAAAGCCCGGACAGACGACCTTGCCCCGCGCATCGACGACCTCAGTCGCGTCGCTCCCGGAAAGCGCGCCGGGCGAGCCCACTTCGACAATTCGCTCACCGCGTAGGGCGATTTCGCCATAGCGCCACGGGCTCCCCGTGCCGTCGACGATCTTAGCGTTGCGAATAAGCACATCTAATTGCGCCATAGTTCCCTCCCGCTGTACGGTCGGCGCACTAGTCTTGGACCGGCCGAAGGTTTAAGAGCACGAGCAGCCAGCCGCGGTGCCAGTAGGCGCTGTTTACGTAGGGATTTTCCTCTGTCGGCCAGTTGGTCCAATAGGTTTCATTGTGCGGTATTCGATGATACCACTGCACGAGCGGTATCGAAGGCAACTCGCCCAACCAGATCTCCATCGCTTCGCGGTAGAGCTTCATCAAGCGAGGGTCGCCAGGAGCCACCTCGGCCATCTGGTCTACGACGCGGTCATAGCGCTCATTGGGCCAGCGCCAGAAATACTCGGCCGACGTTCCGGTCGGCTGGACAAACCGGCTGTGATAGAGGCGCAGCGTAAAGTAGGGATCGCGCACGGAACCGCCGTGCCCCGTCATAAACGCGTGCGCCGTCCCCTGCGCCATCCGCGTGTAGGCATCCGACGTCATGCGAAAATCTGCATCGAATCCAGCGCGCTCAAGCTGAGCTACGAGCACCGGAGCCAAATCGTTAAAAATGGGAAAAATATCGATGATGATGCGAAAGGGCTGACCGTCTTTTTGCCAAAACTGGCCCTCGGCTCGTTCCCATCCCTTTGCGCGCATAATCCGAGCGCTTTTTTCCGCGTCAAAAACGCCGATTTCACTGGTCTGGATGAGATCGCTTACGGCACTTACATAGGGCCTAAGGGCTGGATAATCAGGAAAGGGCAGCAGCGTAGATTTGCCGGCACCCTGCCAGCCGATCTCCACTAGTTGAGCGCGATCGATAGCGTAGTTTATGGCGCGCCTAAGATCCGGATCGTCAAAGGGCGGTTCCAGCGTATTAAAGCCCAGCGAAACGGGCCAAAAGTCTACGTATCCCAGCGGGGGCTCGCGCCCTGTCCAGGTGCTGACGCGCGGATTGCGATCAATAACAGTTTGAATATTGGGCGGGCGCAGGTCTAAGCTCGTATCCATCGCATTGGCAATGAGATTTTGCACGCGCTTGGCCTCTTCCATATGGGGCAGGTAGATAACGCGCTCGACCTGGGGCCGCTCGGCCCATCCGGCCCGCTCAGCCCACCAATCGTCGCGCACGTCCCAGATGCGCTGCTGCGGCGAGGACAGCGTCATGGTATAGGGCCCAGAAACGACGGGCCAGCCGCGCCCTATGTCAAAATTCTCAAACGTATTGGGATCTTTACCTTCCCATATATGACGAGGTACGATAGGCACGCCGATGCCAAAAATCGCCGTGAAATACGAGAAGGCAAAGCGCGGGTTAGGCGCCGTCAGCTTGATGCGGGCCGTCAGCGAATCGACGGCGACAGCCTCTTCCACCCAGTTGGCCATATCCGTTGAGTAGGTTAGCGAAGGCGCGTGGTCTTTAAGCATATTGACCGTAAAGACGACGTCGTGTGCCGTCCACGGCGCGCCGTCGCTCCACTCGACGTCGTCGCGAATACGCACGGTCAGTTCGGTGTAGTCGGCGTTAAACTCGTGCCCCGTAGCAATCCAGGGAACCACTTCATCCTTGAACGCATTGTAGTAGTAGAGGGGTTCGTATAAAAAGTTGAATCCCGTCCGCGAAGTCGTGCCGGGAAGAAAGGGATTGAAGGAGTTGTAGTCCTGAATTTGACCGCCGCAAATATTGCTCTCGGCGCAGTCCATAATCAGCGTGCGGTTGCGCGGCACGTTTTTCAAGCGCGTGCTCGCGCCACCATCGCCAGACGGATCTCCACCGCAGCCGATCAGCAGAAAAACCCATCCCAACAAAATTATGTAGCGTATTGCCAAGTGGAACGCTCCCATGTTAGAGAAGTCTATAACGAGTCAACGAGGCGGCGCGAACCGTTTTTAATTAGAGGAATGTCAAAAAACGCGCGCGGCGCCTATGTTAAATTCGTATTGTTATTCGCATAGAATAGTATACTACGCAAAAAGCCAACTCGCTGGAAAGGACCTCGATGCGCTGTCAGGAAATTGACTACCAAATATACGGCAATGATTTACAAGTAGTAGAAGTCGAGCTAGATCCCGGCGAAACGGTTATCGCCGAGGCCGGTGCGATGAACTGGATGGAGGACCGCATCAGTTTCGAGAGTAAAATGGGTGATGGTTCTAAGGCAGACGAAGGGTTAATGGGCAAGTTGCTCAACGTCGGCAAGCGCGCCCTGACCGGCGAGTCGATCTTTATGACCCATTTTCACAACGAAGGCCGCGACAAGCGACGCGTCGCCTTTGCCGCACCCTACCCCGGCCATATTATCCCCGTCGATATGGCACAGATAGGCGAGGAACTCATCTGCCAGAAGGATGCGTTCCTCTGCGCTGCGCTGGGGACCGAACTCAGCATCGCGTTTAACCGTCGACTCGGCAGCGGATTCTTTGGCGGCGAGGGCTTTATACTGCAGCGGCTGCGCGGGGACGGGATGGCTTTTGTCCACGCCGGCGGCACCGTCGTCAAAAAAGAGCTCAACAACGAACAGATTCGCGTCGACACCGGCTGTCTGGTCGGCTTTACGCCAGGTGTCGATTATGACATCGAAATGACGCGCGGCTTAAAGTCGATGTTTTTTGGCGGCGAGGGCCTGTTTTTAGCCACGCTGCAGGGCACGGGAACTGTGTATCTGCAAAGCCTACCCTTCGCCCGTCTGGCAGACCGCATCCTTGAAAATATGCCCTCTGCCGGTGGCAAACAGCAGGGTGAGGGTTCCGCACTAGGTCGCCTTGGCCGCATGATCGACGGTGACTAGCGCAAGGCTCCAAGTGCATGATTCGCATAGCAAACAACACGTCCAGTACTATACGACAAGAGGGTAATCCATGTACGACCTGCTCTTTAAAAACGGGCTCCTAATTGACGGCAGCGGCGCGCCCGCGTTCAGGGCAGACATCGCCCTACAGGAGGGACGTATAGCCGCTATAGGCGATCTCGGCGACAGCCCGGCCCAGCAGACCGTAGACGCAAGCGGTCGCTATATATGTCCGGGCTTGATCGATATACACACGCACTCCGATCTAACGCTGGCGCTCGACGGGCGCGCCTTTAGTTCACTAGCGCAGGGAATCACCACCCAAATAATGGGCAACTGCGGCGTGTCGGCCGCCCCCACGCGCGAAGGCGATCCGTACTACGGCCCGCTCGACCCGAGCATGACGCGCGGACTGGACTGCGATTGGGTGCACTTTGATCAGTACTTTGCCCGCTTAGAGACGCAGGGGCTTGGCACCAACACGGCCACGCTGGTAGGCCACGGCAATATCCGCGTAGCGGCCATGGGCTATGAGGACCGCGCGCCCACGGCTCGAGAGATGAACGCCATGCTCGACCTGACAGAGCGCGCCATGGTAGACGGCTGCTTTGGTCTGTCCAGCGGACTGGCCTACGCGCCGGGGCCCTATGCCGCACCCGAAGAGCTCGTCGCACTGGGCGAGGTCGTCGCCCGCCACCGGGGCATATACACGTCGCACATCCGCAACCAAACCGAAGGAATCGCCGCGGCCGTGGGCGAGGTCACCAACGTCGGACGAAGCGCACAGCTGGCCGCACACGTTTCTCATATGCAACCCGGCGATCCCATGCTAGGCTCAACGCGCCAGCTCTTAGAAGACATGGATGCGCTCCGCGCAGAAGGCGTCGATATCAGCTGCGACGCCATTCCCTACACCGTCGGCAGCACAACGCTCAAGTCGCTGCTGCCTCCCTGGGCGCTCGCCGGAGGAGACGAAGCCCTCCTGCGGCGACTGCGCGATCCAGCCATGCGCGAGCGGATAAAAGCCGATACCATGCAGCACGGCGCTGAAAGCGGCGGCAGTCGCAAGCGCAACTTGGTCAAAAGCGGGCAATGGGAGAAGATTTGGCTGGGCAGCGCCGAGCAAAATGCTCACTTTGCCGGACTGGACTTTGCCGAAATTGGGCGCCGTCGTCAGCAGGACCCGCACGACGCGGTGTTGGATGTTCTCATTGAAGAGGAAGCGCGTCCCTGGATGTTGGCCGAGGACGTTTCAGAAGAAGACTTTCTCAATATCGCACGCCATCCGGCCGGAGGCGTCGTTTCCGACGGCTTCTCCCTCGTGCCAGAAGGCGTTCTAGCAGAGGGCAAGCACCACCCGCGTTCCTATGCGGCGTTCCCCTACTTTTTGCGGCGCTTTGTCCGCGAACAGGCCGCCATGCGGTGGGAAGAAGCTATTTACAAGCTCACCGGCCACGCCGCCGCGCGCTTTGGCCTAACCGATCGCGGACTCCTGCGCGAGGGGCTGTGCGCCGACCTGCTCGTATTTGACCCAAATACCATCAGCGAAGGCGCCGACTTCGAGTCGCCGTATCAGTATCCAGAGGGGATCGACTACGTGTTAGTCAACGGCTCTATTGCCGTTGAACGGGGAGAATTGAGCGACGTGCGCGCCGGATGCATACTGCGCAAATAAGAAGGGCGCGTAGCAACCGGACGAAACCAGCCGTTTACTGCGATAGACCCGGCGCGGTAAACATCTCGCGACGGTAGGGCAAGAACGCACCGTGTTGGCGGTACAGTGCGTGGTAGTGCGCCACTTTTTCCTCGTCTACTTCAACGCAAAGTCCGACTCCTTGGGGCACCCCCCAGCGCGACTCTGTAGACGTTGGAACAGGCTCGCGTAGGATATCGTCTTCCATCATCGCGGCCACCTGCTGATTTCCATCTACTAAATTGGGCAGCGTTAAACACACGTGGTGCGATGCGGCCGCCATCAGTCCCAACTCACCGTGCGTGTGGCGACAGACCTGCAGTCCCTCACCGTGTGCCTGCCAACTCAAACGGTGAAACTGTCCCAACGTGCCGACCCAATTGCTGCTGAAACACAGCACGTCCGCCGCACGCCGCTTTATCACTTCGTGCACATCACACACCCGCCACAGCCCCTCGTTAGCGCACAGCGCAACCGGGGTCTGCCGACGGACTTCCAGCATATTCTCCACGGGCTCAGGCCACACGGGCTGTTCGGCAAAATCGATTCGATGCGTGTCGAAGGCCTCCAAATGCCGAATGGCCTCATTGACGTGCCAGGCCCCGTTGGCATCAATGCGTATTTTTCGCTTTGGCCCGATGGCAGAACGCAGGGCAGCGACCATTTCCAGCTCGCGCTCAACGTCAATACCCACCTTGAGATAAAACACATCGTACCCCTGCTGTACGCCCCGCTCGGCCTGGGCGACGATATCGGCAGGCTCTCCGTATGACAGGTAGTAGAAGTAGTCAACCCAGTCGCGCTGCAACCCTCCAAAGAGGTTGTACAGCGGCTGTCCAGAAGCCTTACCACACAAATCGCACAGGGCCATATCAATACCCGCAAAGGCGAAGTTTCCACTCATCTCGCGATGGTACCAGTGGGCCGTAGAGAAAAAGTCCCGCGCTATCGCTTCGCGCTGCCACGGATCGCGACCAATAAAAAGCGGTGCAACCGAATCAAGCGCGGCGCAGATACTTTCGACGTTGGGCCCAGGACAGCTCTCACCCCAACCCACCAGGCCACAGTCTGTGCTGATTTTGACCAGCACAGCCGTAACTCCGTCCCGCCGCACGCGCGTCGAAGTTTCGCGATGCGTATAGGGCACGCTAACAATCGTATTCTCAATGGAGGTGATCTTCATAGGCCTGTGATTACAATAAAATGGCTACGCGTCGATGCGCTCTATCTGTGCGCCCAAGGCGCGCAAACTCTCGTCTATCTGCTCATAGCCGCGGTCCAGCTCCTCTACTCCGCGTATAACCGAACGCCCCGAGGCCAGAATAGCCGCGATTAGATAGGTAAAACCGGCGCGCAAATCGGGGATATCAATTTCAGCGCCTTTGAGCGTGACGGGTCCGCGAATCACCGCACTGTGCCGATGGCCGCTAGCGGCAAAGCGACAGGTCTGTCCCCCAAGGCAGGTATCGTATATCTCGATATCAGCGCCCATTTTCTGGAGCTCGTGCACGTAGACAAAGCGATCCTCAAATACGGTTTCATGGACGACGCTCATCCCGTCAGCCTGCGTCAGCAAAAGGGCAAACGGAGGCTGCCAGTCGGTCATGAATCCCGGATGCACCGTCGTCTCTACGGCAATGGAGCGGAGCGCCCCGTCGCGGTAGAAACGAATGCCGTCACTCTGCACCTCAAAGCCACCGCCGATGCGCCGCAGCGCATTTAAAAACGTCAGCATATCGCTCTGACGCGCTCCGCGCACAAATAGATCACCGTGTGAAGCAATGGCCGCAGCGCCCAGTGAAGCTGCGACCAGGCGATCCGGCATCACATCGTGCGTCGCCCCTACCAGCGTAGATACCCCTTCCACGATAAAGGTCCGATCCGCATGGTAGTCTATAATAGCGCCCATCTTCTGCAGAAACAGCGCTAAATCGACGACCTCAGGCTCAATAGCCGCATTGCGGATAAAGGTGCGTCCGCGCGCTAGGGTCGCCGCCATCAGCAGGTTTTCCGTAGCCGTTACGCTCGGGTAGGGCAGTGCTATATCGGCTCCCTTGAGGCCATCGGATTCGAGGTAGTAAACATCGTCAAGCGTCTCTACGCGCGCGCCCATGCGACGATAGCCCTCTAGGTGAAAGTCGACGGGACGCGGCCCAATGCGGTCACCGCCGGCAGCGGGTACGACGGCGCGACCGTGTCGATGCAGAAGCGGAGCCAGCATCATGACGGAGAGGCGATTTTTTACGGCGAGTGATTCGGGCACGGCAGCCACTGATATGCGCGGCGTTTGCACATCGAGCTGCTTGGCTGCGCCCGCGGTGCAGTGAGCGCCTAATGCCTGACAAATCCGCTTGGTTATTTCCATATCGCCGATAGCAGGCACGTTGGAAAAACGACACGGCTCGGCTGTTAACATACTCGCCGTAAGCAGTTTGCTCACCGAGTTTTTTGCACCGGCCACCTCAATTTCACCGCGCAGCGGCGTCGGTCCCTCTATTGCAAGTGCTTCCATTCTATACTCTCACGCAGTCCGGTCTATCAGCCCATAGTTCCGGCGACAATATATGTTGCACAGGGGGTCAGCAGCAACGCCATCGCATATAGAAAGAGCGGAGCACCCGCAGGGCACTCCGCTCATCTCCCGACACCGCACTGTTGATTTAAGAGCGCGTTTAGCTCTGCGCCGGCTCAAGTCCCAAGAGCACCAGAAGCCACGTATTGTGCCAATAGGCGCTGTTTATATAGGCATTGTCTGCCGTTGGCCAGTTTTTCCAATAGGTCTCGTTTTGCGGTATGCGGTGATACCACTGGACCAGCGGAATGGAGGGCAGTTCACTCAGCCAAATCTCCATGGCCTGGCGAAAGAGATTCTGTAGCTCGGGATCGTCGGGAGACGTCTGTCCCATCTTATCGACAATCGCATCGTACTCGGGATTGGACCAGCGCCAGAAGCGCTCTGCGTGCGTGCCAGTAGGCTGCACAAAGCGGCTGTGGTACAGACGCAGCGTAAAGTACGGATCGCGCACTGAACCGCCGTTGCCCATCATATAGGCACGGGCCGTGCCCTGGGCCATGCGCGTAAACGTGTCTGATGTCAGGCGAAACGAGGCTTCTATGCCGGCCTGCTTCAGCTGGGCAACCAGCACGGGCGCTAGGTCGTTAAAAATGCCAAAAATATCAACGACCATTGTCAGGCGCTCACCGTCCTTATTCCAAAAGCCATCTCCGTCTTTGCTCCACCCTTTGCGCTGGAGAATCTCTGCGCTCTTAGCCGGATCGTATACGCCAATTTCGTATTTGTCTATTAGATCTTGGATCCCGTCCGTATAGGTGCGAATAGGAGGAAAGTTGGGCAGCGGCAAATGCGAAGAGGTGCCGGCTCCCTGCCAGCCAATTTTGACCAACTGCTCTCGGTTAATCGCGTAGTTGACCGCGCGACGCACCTCAGGATCGTTAAAGGGCGGCTCCAAGTTGTTGAAACCTAGGCATACGGGCCACCAGTCGAGATACCCCAAGGGTAAGTCCTTACCCGTCCAGGTCGATACGCCGGGATTGGCGTCTATGATGGACTTGATATTGGGCGGACGCAGGTCGAGGCTGGTATCCATCGCGTTGGCGATGATATTCTGCACGCGCTTGCTCTCTTCCATATAGGGCAGATAGATAAGGCGCTCCACCTTGGGCAGTTCGCGAAAACCAATTTTGGCAGCCCACCAGTCCGAGCGCACGTCCCACACGCGCTGTTCGGGCGAAGAGATGGCCATCTTGTAGGGCCCGCTAACGACGGGCCAGCCCTGCGCCATATCAAAATTGCTAAAAGATTCCGGATCTTTATCCTCCCAAATATGCTTGGGCATAATGGGAATACCGTTGTCGAAGTTGTTGGTAAAGTAGGAAAAGATAAAACGGGGGTTTGAAGCGGTCAGTTCGATCTGCGCCGTGTAGTCATCAACGGCCGTTGCATTCTTCACCCAAGCCTGCATGTCTGTGGAAAAGCTCAAACTCGGCGCGTGATCCCTAAGCATGTTGATCGTGAAAACCAAATCGTGCGCCGTCCAGGGCTGGCCGTCGCTCCACTCGACGCCTTCCCGGATCGAAACCGTGACCGCAGTGTAATCACTATTGTACTCGTGGCCGGTCGCAATCCAGGGGATGATGTTGTCGCCCCCTTCGTCATAGGCGTTGTAAAAGTAGAGCGGCTCGTAGGCAAAGTTCCAGCCCGTTTTGGTCGTGCCAGTCAGCAGGAACGGATTAAACGAAGCGTAGTCTTTGAACTGGCCGCTACAGTCTTGCTGGTTGGAGCAGTCGGCTATAAACGTGCGATTGCGCGGCACGGCGCTCTGCTGACCGCCGCCGCCGCAGCCGTAGAAGGTTAGGACAGAAACCAGCAGTGCGAGTGTGCTTGATACCCATTTTCTCATGTGCATTTACTCCCTTACTTTTCGCTAAAAAGCTGCGTTAAGTTCCCTTCCTCTACGGGCTCTTGCTCATCGTAGAGAAAGCACGCAGCTGCACGCCCCGCGCCGCTGCGGAACAAGGGCGGGCGCGTGCTACACTTGTCCATGGCATGCGGACAGCGCGGCGCGTAGCGACACATGGACCAACCCTGCATAGACGCAGCCGCGCTGGACTCATCCACTTCTTTTTCTTCGATCTCTTCTTCAATCCAGGCGCTGCCCGGATCCGGCACGGGAATCGACTGAATGAGTTCGCGCGTGTAGGGATGATGCGGATCCTTTATCACCTGCTCGACGCCGCCGGCTTCTGCGACCGTTCCGTGATAGAGCACGACGATATTCTCGCTCACCTGATACGCCGTCGTCAGATCGTGCGTTATGTACACGAAGGATATGTCAAATTCTCGATACAGCTTGTGCAGGCTAGATAGGATCGTCGCGCGCAGCGAAGCATCGACCATTGAAACGGGCTCATCGGCTATAATGAGCTTGGGCTTGAGCAAGAGCGCACGCGCAATTGTGATACGCTGCCGCTGACCGCCGGAAAGCTGATGGGGATAGCGACCCAGCGTCTCTTCGGGCCGCAGACCGACCGTGCGCAACGCGGCGTCTATCTGCTCGCGTGCGTCGCTTTTAGAAGAGGCCAGACCAAACTTCTCAATCGGCGTCGTCAGGATATGATCCACTTTGTAAAACGGATTGTATACCTCAAAGGGATCCTGAAAAATCGCCTGCACGTCCTGCCGGAACGAACGCATCTCATCTTTCTCTAACTGGCCGATACTGCGTCCCGCATAGAGCACTTCGCCTTCACTAGGCGGAATAACGCCCAGCAGCATGCGCGCAATCGTCGTTTTACCGCTGCCTGACTCACCGGCAATTGTAGTGAACGAGGGCTTGTCTGCGTCGATCGTCAGCGTGAAGTCTTCAACGGCGACGGTCTCTTTATCTTCGGCAAATAGCCCGCCACCCGACGAGAAAACCTTGCGAATGTGGCGCGCTTCAAGAAGCGGTGGCATCGTGCTCCTCCTCGTGTAGCAAACAGGACGCCCACTGCCCCGACGACACCTCTTTCAGCGTTGGCTCGCGCTGCGCACAGGCATCTGTAGCCTTGGGACAGCGCGGATGAAATAGGCAGCCCGACGGCGGGTCGAGCAGCGAGAGCGCCACGCCTGGAATCCCCTTGAAATCTCCGCGGGTTTCAAAAGAGGGAATACTCGATATGAGCAGTTGAGTATAGGGATGCTGCGGATTGCGAAAAATGTCGGATACCGTGCCCACTTCTACGAGCTTCCCACCGTACATGATGCCGACGCGCTCAGCAAACTGCGCCATGAGCCCCATGTCGTGGCCGACCAACAAGACCGTGGCATCGAGCCCTATCTGCAGCTGGCGCAGCGTCTGCATAATCTGCCGCTGCACGACCACGTCGAGCGCAGAAGTAGGTTCATCGGCCAAAATGAGCTGCGGATTGAGACATATCGCTTGGGCGATACAGGCGCGCTGCTTCATGCCGCCGCTCAGTTCGTGCGGATAGAGCGAAGCGGCCTCGGGTTTGAGACCCACTTTTTCCAGCAGGCCTACCACGCGGGCCATGAGCTCGTCTCGCTCGCCCTCTTCGCCGTGCTCGCGCATCGTGAGCATCATTTGCTCGCCGATGCGAATCACCGGATTGAGCGAGTTCATCGCACCCTGCGGCACCATAGCCACCCGCTTGAGTCGCGTTTGGCGCACCTGCTCTGCGTCTAGCGCGAGCAAATCCGTGCCGTCGTCAAAAACGGCCTTACCCCCGGCGATAAAGCCGGGCGTCTTGATCATGCGCAGCAGCGCTAAGATCATCGTAGTCTTACCGCTACCCGATTCGCCGACTAGGCCAAAACGCTCGCCCTTATAGAGGGTCAAGTCGACCTCATTAACAGCGCGCGCGATCCCGCGACGCGTCTCAAAGTGCACCTCTAAGCCGCTAATATCGAGCAGAGGCTCTCTGTTGTTTACGGATTCACTCATACGGCTTTCCGCTGTTTGGGATTGGCCAGTTCGTCCAGGCCGACGGCGATCATCAGCAGCCCGACAAAGATGAGTCCGATAAACGCAATGGGAATGGCCCACCACCACCACATGCCGCGAATCAGCGCGCTAAAGGTGATCGCCCAATAAATAGTCATACCAACGGTTGGGTCGTTCTGCGGACCTAAGCCCAGCGCCTCTAAGCCTATGGACGAGAGAATCGCCCAGTTTACGGCATTGGCAAACTGCGCGGCCAGATAGGGCAGTAAGTTGGGGAACAGCTCTTTCCAGATGATTTCGGCGGTGCTCATACCGTTGAGCTTGGCCATCTGCACGTAGGCGCGTTCGCGCATGCTCAGCACCTGCGAGCGAATGACGCGCGTCGGCCACATCCAGGCCAGCGATGCCACGACAAGCGCCATAATATTGACGCTGATTTCTTCGCGAATGGTCGAGGCAATGGACACGAGCACAACCAGCCCCGGCACCGTGAGCAGCGTATCGACGATGCCACGCGTAACCACGTCAAACCGACCGCCGAGATAGCCGCTGGTAAAGCCTAAAACGATGCCCAGACCCAGTCCCACGGCGCCGGCCAACAGCCCGATACGCAGGGTCAGCGGCACCCCTACAACCATAACAGAAAGCAGGTCGCGCCCCGAATCATCCGTGCCAAAGGGATGTTCCCAAGAGGGCTCCATCCGGGGCGTCGTCGACAGCGGCTGAGCCAGAGACGTATCGACAAAAAGCGGGCCCAGCAGGCCAAATAGGACGATGATGGAGACCATGATGAAACCGGCCGCCAACATCGGGCTCTCGCGCAGATAGTAGGATATTTGACTGAGGCGCTGCATATCAGTTCTGCCTGCTGTGGGAAATGCGCGGATCGAGCAGCGGATAGAGAAAATCCATCAGCATCGTCACCAGGCCGATAGACATGATGAGAATGAGCACAACGCCGTTTATCACGGTGTAATCGGAGGACTGAATGGCCTGAAAAAGCACGGTGCCAATACCGGGATAGGCGAAAATAACCTCGACAATCACCTGCCCCGCAACGACGTTGGCCAGCGACAGGCCAAGCGCTGTAAACTGCGGCAGCATCGCATTGCGCAACCCATAGCGAAAAAAGATCGTCCGATTGCGCAGCCCGTTGGCTTCGGCCAGCGTGACGTAGTCTTCACCTGAGGTAGTTACCATCATACCGCGCATGCCCAACGCCCAAAACCCAACGGCCTGCAGCACGATGGCCAGCGCCGGCAAAATAGAGTGGTGTAAGACGTCCAAGTAAAAGTCGACGCTAGCAATAGCCAACATACCGGGCGAGTAGCCACCCGACAGGGGAAACCACTGCATTTTGAGACCGAGTATGTAAAGCACGATCAGCCCCAACAGGTAGGGGGGAATCGCCGAAAGCGTCATAAAGGGCACGGCCAGACTGCGCACCCATGGCGGTGCATTGGGCCAGGCTGAAAGCGCACCGATCAACGTGCCGAGAGCAAATCCGATTAGGACGGAGACCACCATTAGACCAATGGTCCAAGGAATGGCATTGCCGATCATCTGACCGACGCGCGCCGGATAATTGGCCAGCGAGTAGCCTAGGTCGAGTGTGAAGGTATCTCCGAGAAAGTTGAGGTACTGCACGTACAACGGCTTATCGAGACCAAACTTGGCCTGATATGCTTTGACCATCGCCTCAATGCCGTCTTGTCGCAGACCGCCACTGGCAGCGAGCTGACCCAGCTTTTCGCGGATCGGATCGCGCCCGGTGCCCAATCGGGGCACAAAAAAGTTAACACTCGCGGCGGCCCATACGACTACGAGAAAAAGGGCCACCCGTCTTACTATGTAATTCCAATTCATGCGAATCAGCTATTTAGATCGGGAAAAAGCCTTTCGGCATCACGACAAAAACGGAAGGCGATAAACTACCGCCGATCCCCTGTTCTGTCAAATAATTTGACTAATTCTCGCCGCCTGCAGAGAGGCGCAATACGCTACCTGCAGCCACGGCATACACGGTATCGCGCGCGCCGCCAGGCCACCGGACGGACACCCATTCGGCCCGCGCGCTTTCTCCCAGGCCAAAGTGAAGGCGAAGCGCGTTGGCTCCGAGATAGCCCGAACCGCTGTTAACCGTGCGCAGCAGCGTTTGGCCGTTGACGCGCACGCCAACTTGAGCGCCGACGCCGTGCCGGTTGAGCCCTTTGCCCAAGAGGTCAACGGCGATGTGTCCATTGGACGTTTCCGTATCGTTGCGCAGCAGCGTCGGGGCTTGGTCCAGGTTAGTGACCAGCAAGTCGAGATCGCCGTCTCCGTCGTAATCGCCGCTGGCCGTCCCTCTACTCACCGCTTTAACGGCTAAACCCGGCCCGCCATCTACTTCCACGTAGCTGCCCCCGTCGTTGCGGAACAGCTGGTTGCGCTGCGCGTACCCCCCACCCGTCGAAGCCTGATCCACCTGTGGATACACGTGACTGTTGACCGAGAACAGGTCGAGATCGCCATCGCTGTCGGCGTCAAAGAAATGGGCGCCCCATCCCAAGTACTCTACGCTGGGAGCAGCCAGTCCACTGCTAGACGTCGCATCGACAAACTGTAGCTGGCCGTCGTTGCGATAGAGCGTATTCGTCTCGCCGTAAAAGTTGGTTACAAAGATGTCGCCGTCCCCATCGCCGTCGTAATCCCCCACGTCCACCCCCATACCCGACTCTTCTTCCCCGTCGATATTAAACGCCACACCGGCCTGCATCGCCACGTCTACAAAGTGCCCCCCATCGTTGCGCCACAGCACATTGGCCCGTTCGTCGTTGGCCACAAAGAGATCCATATCGCCGTCCGCATCAAAGTCTTCGGGTACTACGCCTAGCCCGTAGTGGTCGTTGGCTGCGGCAATGCCCGCCCCCTCGGTCACGTCGACAAACTCCCCGCTGCCGTCGTTCCGATAGAGGCGGTCCTCGCCGCCGGGCAGCCCAACGGGCCCGCAAAACACGCGCAGTCCGCCCAGATAGACGCAGGGATCCCACAAGCTTGGGTCTTTTAGCAGCGGTTGGATATCAAATGCCACGTAATTGGTGACGTAGAGATCAAGGTCGCCGTCCCTATCGTAATCGACAAAGGCCGCGCTTGCGCTGAAGTCGCCGCCCTCTGCCCCCGAGGCCGTTTCTACAAACTGGCCGCTCGCACTGTTTAGGAAAAGCGCGTTTGCACCGTAGTTGGTCAGATAGAGGTCGCGCAGACCGTCTCCGTCGACATCGCCAACGGCCACGCCTGCTCCCCAGCGGCGATCGCCGAGCCCGGCATGTGCCGTGTCGTCGACAAAGCGGCCCCCGTCATTTCGGTAGTAGACGTTGCCCGAGCCCTGTTCGTAGGACGAAAAGGTCGAGCCGTTTACCATGTAGAGGTCTAAATCGCCGTCGGCGTCTGCATCTAAGAACGCGGCCCCACTGCCGTGCGCTTCGAGGATAAAGCCCTTGTCCTTACCACCACCAACGTGGACAAAGTCGATGCCCGCCTGAACGGTCTGGTCAGTAAAAGACAGCTGGGCCAGCGCCGGCACGGCCAACAGCACGAGCGAGAATAACATGCGCATTAGGCGCCACACGCGCGTTTCAACGGGTCAATGCGCACACCGAAAACCCAGCGTGTTGCCCTTCACATAGGAATGGGCATCTTTCGTATTTGAGCGCTTGTCGCACTGTGCCAACGTGTTGCCGTTAACCCACGAACCGCCGCGCAAAAACTGCAAATCGCCTTCCGACTGCGTCCACTCCCATACGTTGCCAGCCATGTCCATAATGCCAAACGGGCTGGCCCCTTTGGGGAACGTGCCGACGGGCGACGTTCGCACATAGCCATCGTATTTATGCCCATAAATATTGGCATAGCCCTGCTCAAATGCATCGCCCCAAGGGTATTTCAACCCTTCTGGTCCCTCACAGGCATAGCGCCATTCGCGCTGCGTTGGCAGCCGTTTCCCCGCCCACTCGCAGTAGGCGCGCGCTCCGTGCCAAGAAACCTCGACGACCGGGTGCGTTTCAAAGCTGTCTTTGGCTGCAAATATGCCTTCGTTCTCCTCAATGAGCGCAAAGCGACTGCGCAGTTCAACCCAATAGGCGCCCTCTTCCTCCTTATTGCCGCGCTCGTTTAGGAAGAGCGCGTATTCCGCGTTGGTCACTTCAAACTTATCGAGGTGATAGCGGTCTCCGTCCAATTCGATCAGAACGGAGGAGCCACCTTTCACAGAATCAGGCGCCGCGAGTTCCTCCTGGGCTCCGGAAGACACCGACAGCAACAAGGCACAGCACAGCGCGAAACGGCCAATATATTTACTCATTTTCATACATCCTCTATGTAACGGGATATTGTAGCACTAAACCCTTCTTCTTCCAGCGATGGGCCCATTTCAATATGCGCCTCCTCGGCCAAGCGACGCACTTCTGGCTTTGCGTTGCCCATCAGCACGCCGATCCCAGCCGCTCTGAGCATGGGCAGATCATTGTCGCCGTCGCCGATGGCAAGCGTCTCCTCTAGCGTCGCACCCACCTCACGGGCCAGCGCACGCAGCGCCAAGGCCTTGTCGACGTGGGGCGGCATAATCTCGATTCGGTCTGGAATGGACCACGTGGCGTAGATGCGCTCTCCCCAGCGCGCGCGCATCGCTTCGAGGACTGCATCGCGCCGCGCTTCGCCCGTAACCATCATAATCTTGGGCGGAGCGGCGATCTCTCCGCTCAAGCAGTGCGCATACAGCTTTTCATCGTGTACGAACCCCGGTCCCCCAAACACCTCTAAGCCGTCGACCGAATGCGAATGGCGATACGCTTCGCGCAGCCCGTCGCCATCCTGTTCACACAGGCAGCATATCAAGTTAAAATCGCCCTCCTGACTAAAGGCGACTAATTCGCGAAAGAGTTCCGCGTCGAGGCGCTCTTCGTATAGCAAGCGACGGTGCCCGTCGCGCACGTTGCTGACGGCGACGCCGCCGTTGTATCCCCCAACGTAAAGCGCAGAAGCTACGTCCGGCCAAGGGGCCAGAGGTTCCTGCGATCGCCGAATGCTGCGACCGCTATTGCTCGCGACTGCAATCCCCCGTTCCAACAGGCGCTCAATCGTGCGCAGCGATTCCTGTGAGAGACGACTCTCTTCGTCCAGTATCGTGCCATCCATATCAAAGGCGACTAGCTTAATCATTTGTTCTCCTGCCATCTTTTCTCCACTTCGCTCAACCGCTGCTCCTCGCGTGCGTCCATGCGCGCTAGCTGAACGTAGCGCTGCCATTCGGCATCCGCTCTTTGCGGATAAGCGCGTTCGTAAATCAGCGCCAAGTGATAGCGCCACAGCGCGCGCTCAGGCTCTAGCTCAACGGATCTTTCACCTGCCTCCAGTGCCGCTCCGAGCACGCCCAGTTGTCTGTATACATCGCCCAGCGAAGCGTGTAGCTCTGCGTTGTTGGGATGGAGCATTGCTCCATCGGCAAACACCTTCACGGCCGCGCGCAGGCGGCCCCTATGCACGTAGAGTCCTCCGAGTTTCAGCGCGGCATCACCTCCATCATTGCCCAGAGAGAGTGCCCGTTTAAAAGCCTCTTCGGCCGCTGCCCAATCCCCGCGCTGGCTGTGCACGATACCCAAGCTAATCTGTATACTCGCATCGGCAGGCTGCAAACGGGCCAATCTTTCGTAGGATGCCAGCGCTTCTTCTTGGCGTCCCAGCGCGCTGTAGATAAGTGCCGCATAGCGCCGAGCCAACACCAGATCACCATCGGCGGCCAGCGCGCGCTCTACGTGGCCCAACGCGCGCTGAGCCTGACCGTCTTCCCAGAGAAAACGGCCCATCTCTTGGTGCAAAAGTGCTCCATCTCCCCCGCGCTCTATTCCCTCGGCCAGCACGCCGCGCCCCACCTGAGGCTGCCCCATGTCGCGATAGAGTGCGGCTAGTTCCACGCGCGCACGCGCGTGGGTTGGGTCGTTAGTCAGTGCTTGGATATAGAGCGATTGCGCCGCTTCCCGCTGCCCCAGACGCAGTTCCACGCGCGCCAAGTGAGCGTGCACGTCGGGCAATGCCGGGTCGAGTTGGAGCGCTGCGCGATAGGCAGCACGCGCAGACTGCAGGTGCTCCGGCACGTGACCTAGCGCAGCGTATGCGTGCCCTATACGCGCATAGAGCAACGCCGATCGTTCACCGCGGCGCAGCGCGTCCTGATAGGCGCGCTGGGCTGCGCTGTAGCGTCCCTGAGCTGCGAGGGCAAATCCCAGGCCGGCATAAGCCGCTCCCATGTCGGCATTCTGCTCGACGAGTCGCCTGTAGAGCACCGTCGCCTTTTCATAGGCGCCCTGTGCTTCGTAGAGTGCCGCCAGCCCCAGCGTGGCTTCGACTAGGGTGGAATCGCGCGCTAGCGCCTGCTCTTGGGCATACTGCGCATCGGCCAAGGTCTGCGGACTCAGGGTGCGCAGCGCTCGATCGCCAACGAGCGCACGCGCCTCTTCGTGCCAGGCTCCAGCGTCTCGTTCGACGCACCCTCCCCACAGCATGCAGCCCGACAGCACGCAGAGTCCGCGCATACGCCAGCTCATGGCATCTCCTCCAACAGCGACTGACCTTCCGTAATTTTCCAGCGCCTGTTGACAGGTACGTCGGAAAAAACGTCTGCAATACCGCTCGGCCAACGCACGGCCACTTGCTCAGCGCGAGCGCAGTCTGCCAGACCGAAATGCGCCTCTAAACTGCTGCTGTTCCCAAAGCTGTAGCCCGAAGCTACCTCGCGCATTTGCACTCGTTCCCCACAGCGCACTTCAACACGTGCGCCGATCCCGTCGCGATTGCTCTGCTGGCCCTCTAGCTGAAACGCTAGCCAGTCGTTGCCGAATCCCTCGTTGCGATAAAAAGCGTTGTGCCAGTGATCGCCGGGCTGCGCTCCGCCCGAGGGCACGTAGAGATCGACGTCTCCATCGCGGTCGTAGTCGGCAAACGTCACGCCGTGCGACTTGCCAACGTGTCCCAGTCCGAGCGCATCGGTCACGTCAGAGAACGTGCCATCGCCCCGGTTGTGATAGAGCACGTCGGGATCGCGGCGGCCCATCTGCGGACCACCATTGCCTAAATACAAGTCGATCCAACCGTCGTTATCGACGTCGGCCGGGACGCCGCTCATCGTCCCTTCTGCTCGCGCGATACCCGCTTCTTGAGCCACGTCTTCAAAGGTGCCATCACCGCGATTTCGGTAGAGCGCAGGCCGGTCGCGCGCACTCGTGCTGCGCCCCTCAGCACGATCGGCCAACACGCGGTCAAACGGACTCCAATTGCCGACAAAAATATCGAGCTGGCCGTCGTTGTCGTAGTCCAACACAAACGTTATAAAGCCGTCTATGTGATCAGCGCCTGTGCCCGATGCGTTCGTGATGTCGGCAAAAGACCCATCGCCCTCGTTGCGATAAAGCACATTGGGTTCGGTAAAATTGCACACGTATAAATCGGCGTCAGCGTCGGCGTCAAAGTCGCCCCAGGCTGCGCTCAAGCTCTGTCCGCGATGCGCCACACCGGCCACGCCGGCCACGTCCACAAACGTGCCGTCACCTAAATTTCGATAGAGCACATTGGTCGAATCACCCGTCGCCCCCGTGCCGTTAGCCACGTAGATATCGACCCAGCCATCGCGGTCGTAGTCGGCAAAAGCCGCACAAAAGCCCGAGCCCGTATCGCCGACGTTAGCGCGTTCCGTCACATCGGAGAAATAGCCCACACCGTCGTTGGCGAAAAGCACGTTGGCGCCTCCGCCAAACCAGCCGTCACGCGTTATGTAGAGATCGGCGTCGCCGTCGTTGTCATAGTCGGCAATCTGAGTCCCAATGCCGCCACTGGGTAGGAGCAAACCCACTGCCCCCGTCTGCTCGGAGAAGCGCGTGAGATCGTTGCGATAATAGGCCAAGTCGGGATGACCTAGCACCGCTAAGTCCAAATCGCCGTCGCCGTCAAAGTCGGCCCAGGCGCTGGAACGTCCCCCGTCTAGTTTATCGACGCCCAATTCGCTTCCCATCTCGCGAAAACGACCATTCGGGGCCTCCGCAGGTTCTCCCTTGGCGGGAAAGCGATAGGCCTCCGGCACCTCCGCCTCGTCCCGGTCCATCGCTCGAGAAACCTCGCGCAGGTTCCACCGGAGTTCCAAGGCATCGGGATACTGCCCAACGGCATAGCGCAGCAGCGAGTCTGCGCGCGCATAGTCTCGCTGCCATACGGCCGCAACTGCAGACTGGTAGAGCGGCTCATAGCCGTCCGGATCGACGGCAAGGGCACGGGCGAAATACGCTTGTGCCTGCGCATACTGTCCCCCCTCTAACGATTCTCGCCCGCGTCCAAGAAAGGTCTCGAGCATCAGCTCTCGCGCCGAATCGAGCCGTTCATTGAGTTCAAGCGCGCGCGCCAGTCCTTCAACGCCTTCGTCAATACGCCCCTGTAACAATCGCAGACGCCCCAGCTGCCAGTGTCCCTCATAGGCGGCTGGATCGAGTGCCACGCATCGTCTAAAAGCGCGTTCGGCCGCCGGCAAACGATGGCGTTCCAACAGGTCTAAACCCGCTCTATACGTCTCTGTAAACGCCGCCGAACGCGCAGGCACCTCAGGAGCTTCTGAGGCACACGAAACAATGCATACTACCGCGCACAGATGGCTTATGATGCGATATAGAATGGAATTTTTTAGCACGTTGAAAAGTGAGTTAACTTGGGGTTTTGCGCAGCGCCAAGGGGCGCCATCGCGTAGATGCAACAACTTCAACTTCTCTTTGCCATTTGTCAACGTTTCTAGTAAATTGCAGCCCGTCTCTAATCACCCGCAAAGGAGTTTCCGATGCACATCGCCCTCTTGGTCACCGCTATGTTTTGCACTACATCTCTCTTCGCCTCTCAAAATCGTCCAACGCTAAATATGGAAGGCGAAGCCGCACAGATCGTCGTCGACTTGGGCGGTGGTTCCATCTCCGATTTCCACCTGGGAGAAGATGGACTCAACCCGCTCCAGTGGGATTCGTGGGATTTTGAACCCGATCCATCGCTCGACCCGCCCTTGGCACCTCGGTCCATGGGCCACTTTCTCTGCTTAGACCGCTGGGGACCGGCGACCGAAACCGAAACCGAGATGGGCATGGGCTGGCACGGCGAAGCTTCGCGCAGTTGGTGGAGCGTCAGGCAGGCACCCACTCATGCGGACGGACGCGTTCAGGCGAAAATGGCGGCCACGCTCCCGCTGGCCGGACTCGAGGTCCTGCGCACCATCCGCCTGCACGACGATCAGGCCATTTTTACCGTGCGTGAAGACGTGACCAATACGCGCCACATCGGTCGTATTTACAACATCGTTCAGCACCCAACCATCGGACCTCCTTTCCTCGATGAAAGCACTGTTGTAGATGCCAACGGCACGCGCGGCTTTATGCAAGAAACGCCGGGGCCCGACTTCGAAACGCCCGAGGTGCGCTGGCCGGATGCCCTGAAAAAAGACGGCACGGAGGTCAACCTGCGCCATCTGACCGACGATGCATCGCCGGCGGTCGTTTCCTACATCATCGAAGAAGAATACGGCTGGGTTACGGCCATCAACGCCTCCGAGCAGCTGCTCATCGGCTATCTCTGGCCCAGCGCCGACTACCCCTGGTTTGATGCCTGGCGGCACGTGGCCGACGGCAAGCCCTTTGCCCGCGGTCTTGAATTTGGCACGACCGGATTGCATCAACCCGGACCCGTCCTAGTGGAGAAAGGCAAGATCTTTGACCGCCATCTCTTTCGCTTTATCGATGCCAAGGAAACGCAGACGTTTTCCTACGCAAACTTTTTGATGGAAATACCGCAGGACTTTAACGGCGTAGACAGCGTATCATACGACGGGACGCAGATCGTTGTAACGGAGCGCGGAGGAAAAGAGCGCGAGATGACGATGGATGTAGGCGCCCTCTTCGCAGCGACGCAGTAGAGCCACGCCGGTGGACACACCGCACAGCGCACAGACGTGGGCGTCGCATCCCCGTGCGGCGCCCACGACCTCGCACACTGCTACAGGCTACTCGATAGCGGCCAACGGCACGCGAACGCTGAGCGGTGGGTGGCAGTTGGCGTTGACCGACATCGAGGGGGGCGCAACCTATCGAATGAGCGTAGACGTCCGTTTTGAAGCCCTAGGACATTGGCGCGATGCGCTGCAGTGCAGAGCACTATGGGGCTCCATAGGGACGGACACCGACCACGAGCCGCAGCAGTGGGATTATCTAGTACCCGAGTATCTCGGCGAACAGACTCTGTGCTTCAGCCGCGTGCTCCGCGCCCCGGCCAACGTCGACTCGCTAACCTTGCGCTACACGCTGCGCTGGACGCCCAGTGGCACCACGCTCTGGAGTGCTCCGCGCATAGAAAGAGTACCCGAACAGACCGCTCACCCCACGCGTATAGCCGTCGTAACGGGCACCCGAGCCAGCCGTCAACAGCACGACATTAAGCACATCGCCGACAATGTGGCCTTTTACGCCGAGCGCTGCAGAGCCTGCGCGACAGAAGTCGACCTGATTGTTCTGCCCGAAGTGGCCCTCCAATGGCAGGTGCCCGGACATCCGCTCGATACGGCCCTGGCCTGCCCCGGACCGGAAACGGACGTATTTGCCCACATCGCCCAGCAGCACAACGTGCATATCCTACTTGGCCTCTTTCAACGCGAGGGCGATGCCGTGCGCAACAGCGCCGTGCTCATTGACGAAAGTGGAAGCCTTGCCGGATGCTATGATAAAGTGCACCTAGCCGTAGGCGGTGAGAGCGAATCCGGTATTCTACCGGGCGACGCGTTTCCCATTTTCCACACCCCTATTGGGCGTATCGGTTGCAATATCTGTATGGATATTTCCGCGGCCGAATCAGCGCGAATGGTCGGCCTCAACGGCGCCGATTTTCTTCTCCTGCCCATCATGGGTGACCATCGGGCGGACCGCTGGAGTCCCGGACCGCCCGTCTTTCACGAAGAGCGTTGGCGCGCCATCATGCGCACGCGCGCGCTTGACGGACAGTTTACGCTAGTTGCAGCGCGTAACGAAGGACAGGGTTCGTGTATCGTAGATCGACGCGGCGACTTTCTCGCCTATAACGATGGAACGCAGGAGATCATAACGGCCTGCGTGCCGGCCGAAGATGGATATCGCACTTGGAATGGCGGAGATTTTCGCGGTATTAATTGGATGCAGCGCCGTCCACACGTCTACCGAGCCTATACGGATGAGAGCAACAGCGGACCGCTACAAGATCAATCCTAGCCGGATCGGATACTTCCCCGAACGTCGACCCGAATAAACGCGCTAGTAGACCCCGTCTTCAAAGCGCAGCTTGCCCTGTGAGGCGCGGACAAAGTACGCTTCCACCGTCTGCCGCGACCGCGGAAACAGTCGACGCAGCTCGTCTACGACCGCCTGTACCTCCGCCTCCTCTTCTCCCAAGTCCAGCAGCAGGCGGGCATAGAGAAAAAGGAGCTGCTGGTTGTGACGATCTGCTTCCAGCGCCTTTTCAAGGTGAGCGCGAGCCGCTTTTAACTCACCCTTCTCAGCCAGTGCTGTGCCCATTAGCAAGTTGGGCTGTGCCCCTTCGGGATAGAGGGTCAACAGCACGCGAGCCACTTCCTCGAGGGACTCGCCCTTGAGCGCTGGGTGTCCGCGCGCGTGCGTGCGCTCAGACAGATGACCGTATTCAGACGTGCGCTGTCGTTCCACATAGGCCAATAGCGCACCGATCGATAAAATGAGAAGGAGCAGTTTAAAAGAGCGTAAATAACGCATGGGAGATGGGGGGTGCACGGCGGCCTCTGCTAGAGGCCTTCCTGCACCTCTTTCTTACGCACCTTCCAAATAAAGGCGTCGTAGTAGTAGTGAATCAGCGCAAAAGAGCTGAGCAGCGAGTAGCTAAACAGGTCAAAGTTCGTATTAAAACCGACGAAACCAAATCCAAAGTCACGCACGTGGCCCTCACTCAGCGCGTGAAACACGAGCGCATAGGCACCGCACATGAGCAGAAAAGCCTTTACGTTACCGCGTTTAGATAAGAAGCGGATGACAACCGAATCACTCGCACCGCGCTCCACTTTGTGTCGGTTATAGTAATAGACCATCACGATGTACTGCACGCCGTGCATAATGCGATGCGCCACCGCAAAGACGAGCAGGTATTCCGTGGTAAAGCTGGTGAAATACCAAAGAAAGTAGCTGACGCCCAGAAAAGCGTACTTGAGTGGATTGAGCGCGTAGCCCTGACGCAGCGTCCAGGCGATATGCCCTAGCCAAATAAGGCCGTAGACGATGGTGATCGCCCACGAAACTTGATGTACCACCTGCACACCCGCAGCGCCAATAGGTACGTGCCACTCGTGAAGCATGCGCACCCACAGCGTAGAAAAAAGCGGCGAAACCACCAACATATTAACGAAAAAGACCCACGAGAAAGCGAGGTCAAATTTGGCCGTAGAAGGCGAACCCGTCTTCGCCTTAAAATCATATACGCGCGCGAAACCATACTGCTGCATTAGGCTGTGTTGATGATCCCACAGCGTCACGATCAGCACGAGGCTGAGCGGTGCGTAGTGCAGCAGCAAGTAACAGAAGCCAATCAGCAGCACCGGCCCCCATATAAAACGCTCTTTAAAGCGGGCAAATTCTCCCGGCGACCCGTAGACGCGCAGCCAGGTCACAAAGTGGTGCGGCACGGTCACCCAAAGCGCAATGGCTGCCAGCGCCGCGCCCGGCAAGTACTGCCCAGAGACAAAGGCGAAGACCAGAGCCACAATAGGCAGGCCCAAAAACCACACGTAGTCCTGTCGACGATCGACTATATAACCGGAGCGAAACAGGTTGGCAGATTCTGACATAGCCTCACATCTCTACAAAACGCATGCGTGCACGACGCTTCGCGGTTTAGGAGGGCTGCTGCGATAGACGCTGCAGCTGCTCCCCGTTTATTGAAATCTCTGCGCCGCGCCGCTTGCGCAGTTCTTCGGCAAATTCTTTTAGGATTCTTTGCGACTGGTCTTCTCTCCAATCGGCTTCGACCTGCTCGCGCACCTCTTCTAGCGGCGGGTAGTGCGCATCGCGGCGCGCCGTTATGCGCACTACGATATAGCCGTTATCCGTAGCAAAGGGACCGTGTATGGTGCCCGCTTCCGCGCGCAGAGCGCGGCTGACGGGGTTGTCGCCCTGCCAGGCACCGCTACCGTAAATCAAGTTGACGAAGCGATCGTCGCGCACGTCCTGACCGCCGCGCAGGCGTTCGACGATACGCCGTCCCTCTTCTGGATCGTCGGTCAACAGACGATCGACTTCTACCTTTTCTGGCACTTGGTAGCGCGCTTTATGCTCTTCGAAAAACAGGCGCAGCGCGTTGACGTTGGGTTCCTGAGCCTGCGCCAAAAGCTGCTCTTTAAGCCGGCGCACCAGGTACTGGCGACGCGCTGTTTCTGCACTGGCGGCCACGTCTTTGTCTTCGATGAGCCCCAGCCGAACCACTTCGAGCGAGGCGAGCACCTGCCGAGCAAATTCGCGTCGCACGGCTACATCAAACGCCGCAGCATCAGTTGCGTTTGCCCCTCGCATCATCTCTAACGCGCGCGCTAGCGACAGCGTTCCTCCCTCATAGGACACGACTTCTAACGATCCATTGGTGAGGTCTCCGCCCCCTTCCAACGCGCTGCGCAGAGCGGCCATGCCAGCCTTTTGGTAGCGCACGCCATAGCGCGTATGCAGCGAATCGTAGTAGGCCAGCAGTTGGCGCCCCACATCCTCGCGCTTCACCAGTTTTTCAACCGTCTCGCGCTCCTGTTCAAAGCTGACGGGATGCACGTCGGTCAGCTTAATCAGAAAGAAACCATCGGCTACTTTGAGCGGCCCCGCCAGCTGTCCCAGCTCCATGGAAAACGCCTTTTCTGTCAGAGCCGAATAGGCGGGCATCGTCTCTCCCCAGCGGTGATAGCCCATATCTGCATTGCGCTCTAAAATGCGCGGATCCTGCGAGTGGCGCAGCGACAGTTCTTCAAAGTCAGCGCCCTGTCGAATTTGAGCGAGCAGGGGCTCTATGGCCGTCGAGTCGCGGACCATTAGCAGGCTGAAGCGCACCTTGCGACTGTAGGGACTGCGGGCGAAGTAGGCGCGCAGCGAGTCCTCAGAAGGGGTGCCGGGACCAATCCCTGCACGGGCGTAGAGCAGACGCTGCAAAGCGGCCAGCCGCTCGCGCTCTGCCGCTGCTTGGGCCTGCGGACTTCGGTGAAGACCGCGCGCTTCCGCTTCCTGCACGAGCAGCTCTTCTTCTATTAGCGCATCGATATAGCGACCCGGCTCCATGCCCTCGCGTATAATTCCGGGTATGCGCTGCAAATAGCGGCTGTAACGTGCCGCGCTAATTTCAACAGAGCCAACCTGAGCCAGCGCCGAGCTTTTACCGCTGGAGGACACCGCCTGTTCCGAGAGATCTTGCTCCTGGCCGCAAGCGAGAACGATCAGCGTCGTCGTTGCATAAAGTGCTGTTCTAATGGTCGTGCTGCGCGTGATCACCTGCGGCCTCCTGTCGCTCCTTCAGCGTATTCAATTCTCTCTTACTCTCTTCAATACGACCCAACTTCAAGTAGGATACGGCCAGCTTTTGTCGCGCATCTAAAAAGTCTGGATCCTCTTTAACGGCGACTTCCAACACCTGCGCAGCCCGTTCAAAGTCTCCGTCGCGCGCATGCAGCAAGCCCATGTAGTAGTTGGCATACACGTCCTCCGGTTTGCGCTTCAGCGCCTCGATAAAGTGCGTTCGCGCCTCGGTAAAGCGCTGCTGACGCAAATGAGCTTGGCCCATATTGTAGTATGCCTCAGCGTATTCCGGATCAATCGCCAACGCCCTCTCATAAGCGCTAATCGCCTTCTCATATTGACCGAGGCGCAGCTGCATATTGCCCAAATTATTCTGGTAACTCAGGCTGTCCGGCGCCAAGCGTGTGGCCAGCGTGTAGGCCTCTGCCGCCTCTCCGTAGCGCCCCTGTCTGGCGTAGAGCAGGCCGAGCATTGCGCGCGCTTCGTGATCATCGGGATCGTTGCCCAGCATGCGCAGCTGGTCTTCAATCTTGTCGAGCTGTGCATCCAGCGCACTAAACTGATCGAGTATAGCGCGGCTCTCCTCTCCCTTACCGAGGCGCCGCAGTGCGTTTGCCAACACGAAATAGGCCTCTTTTTCTAGAGGCGCTAGCTCGATGCTTCGACGGCTCGCGCGCTCGGCAGCGCTATAGTCGCGTAGCTTCACCTCGACCTGCGCTAGATCTACATAGGTCGCCGCGTCGGTGCTGTCTAAGACAATCGACTGCTCGAGCGCCGTGCGCGCTTCGGTAAATTCCAGCTCTTTTGCATACATCCGTCCGAGGAGACGGTAGAAAGAAGCGTTGTTTGGATCGCGGCGCTGTCCCTCTGCCACAAGCTCGCGCACGCGCTCATACTCTCCGCGCAAAAAATGAATGTACCCCAGATCGTAGTAGGTCGTTATATGGCTCGGATCAAAGCGGAGCACGGTCTCGTGCTCAATGATGGCCTGCGCGTAGTTGAGCTGACGCACGTACATCGCCGCTAAATTATGCCGGGCCGACACGTGCATTGAATCCAAATTCAGCACGCGGACATAGGACTCAATTGCGTCGGGATAGTTTAGCTGACGGGCGTACGCATTCGCCAAATTATAGTGCACCTTAACGTAGTTGGGCGCTAGTTGACGAGCTTGCTTATAGGCGTCAATCGCCTCCGTATCCCGCCCCTGTGTGGCAAGCGCTACGCCGCGGTCAAAATGCAGTTCAGCCTCTATAACTGAACCGGGCACAATCCGCTCAGATTCGGTCTCGGTCGGAGGCGCAGCCGTCTCCATTTCCGCGCATCCCAACAGGGTTAAAACGCAGAGAATAAACGCTCTCATTCTTCACCCCCTTCAACCATGACCAGCGTGCGATTAACCGCGACATCGACCACTTCTTCCACGTGCCCTGACGGCCAATAGACAACGAGCTTGTCGACTCGTTCCGACGCCCCCAAGCCAAAGTGAAGGCGCAGGTCGCTCTGGGATAGATAACTCGAGCCAGAACGCACCTGATCCGTCTGCACGAGCGAACCCGTATGCACCTCCACGCGCGTATCAATGCCCGCACCGTTGCTGCGCTTTCCAAGCAGCCGCACGCGCAGCCAGTGATGACCAGCCTCCGTATCGTTGCGCATCAGCGTGGGGCTATCGTCGACGTTTGCCACGAGGATGTCGATATCGCCGTCTTCGTCGTAGTCGCCAAAGGCCGCGCCGCGACTCACTTTGCGCACGGCCAGTCCGTCGCTCGCACTCAGAGGTTCACACTCTTCAAAGCGGCCGTCGCCCACGTTTTCAAAAAGCTGATTGCGCTGAGCAAAGGTCGCATTCTCGTACGATTCTACGTCACTTTCAAGGTGCCCATTCGCGATAAATACGTCGCGATCCCCATCGCTGTCGTAGTCAAAGAAGCGCGTACCCCACGAGAGGTAGGGAATACTGCCCTTACCCAAACCAGCGAGAAACGTCTCATCTACAAAGGTCCCATCGCCCAGATTCTTGTACAGCGTATTGGTCTCCCACTGAAAGTTTGTCACAAAAAGGTCGGGGTAGCGGTCGTTGTCATAGTCGCCCATGTCGACGCCCATACCCGCCTCGACGTCCCCGTCTTCATTGTAGGCAGTTCCGGCGAGCAGTCCCATTTCTTCAAACTGACCCCGTCCGTCGTTCAGGTAGAGAAAGTTCAGCGTTTTATCGTTGGCCAGATAGAGATCCGTATCCCCATCCAAATCAACGTCGCCAAATACGACGCCGAGCTCCTTACCAGCATCGCTGTGTAAGCCGACCTGAAGGGTAACATCGACAAACGTCCCGTCGCCCCCATTTTTGTAGAGTATATCGGGGACGCCGTCAAAAGCTTCCGGACCGCAGTAGAGCTGTAAACCGCTGCCCCCCTCGGCGCAAACGCGATGGTTGTTGTAGGAAAAGTCGTGATAATTCGCCACGTACAGATCGACAAGACCATCGCGGTCGACGTCGGAAAACGCGCAGCTGGTGGCCCAGCGCTCATCGCCCACGCCCGACGACTCCGTCACATCAGAAAATGCGCCGTTGCCCTCGTTTCGGTAGAGAACATTTGCGCCAAAGTTGCCCAAATACAGGTCGAGATCCCCGTCGTTGTCATAGTCGCCGACGGCCATGCCCATGCCGTAGCCCTCATCGCCTACCCCCGACGACTCCGTGACGTCGACAAACGCGCCCCCACGCGCATTGCGGTATAGCGCGTTACGCGGAGGAGTATCGTAGCTCATACCCGGCGTAGCCGCTCCGTTGATCAGGTAGATATCCAACATACCGTCGCCGTCAAAATCAAAAAAACCGGCACCTGCTCCCACCGTTTCTATGACAAACTTTTCTCCGGCAGCTCCGTTTACATGGCGAAACGAGAGGCCCGACGATTCCGTCACGTCGGCAAACTTTGGTGCAGCAGCTTGGCTGGCAAACGGGAGCATTAGGCAGACTAAGAAAAGGCTTACAATCGACAATATGAATCCTATGCGGTTGCTACAAAGTAGTTGGTTCACGCGTGGGTATATAAAGCATGTAGAAAATATACTCATTTCCCATTTTCACTCAAAAACAGCCTAGCGCCGCATCGCCTGTGGCCATATCTGTTCGGCCACGGGCAGACGCGGCCACGTCGGCCCACTCGGCGCCTGCCAGTAGCGGTCTGCGACAAAGCTAAAGGCGGCAAACCACACGAGTGCAATACACAACACGACGGGCAGGACTCCCCTTTTCAGATGCAGCGCACGGCGCATCGGCACCGATATCTGTGCCGAACGACGAAAAGTGAGTAAGACCACGCCGGCCAGCCCATAGGCCGCACCGGCTGCAAAAGAGGCGTGAGCAACGCTCCACTCCATAGCCAAGGCAACCGCGGCAGCAGAGCCCAATACGGAGGCGAAGCCGTTGCTCGCCCACATCCAAGGCACGCTCAGCGCACCAGAGGACAGACGCAATGCAGACGGAAAGAGCACGCCCATCGCCACACCAGGCATCCCCACTGCGACGAGCACAAACGCGCCGCGCGCTTCTATAGACCATCCATCAGCCGCGCTAATCAGCCCATCCAAAGGACCGCTGTAGAGCGCACACAGTATGGCCGTTAGCACGGTGAATAGGCCCAGCCCGCGCAGCGAATGCACCATGGCCAACCGCTCGCTCATTAAACTGCCTAGCCCCACTGCCATGAGCAGACCAAAGAGCGCTGCAACCAGCGTTAGGGTCGGATAGCCTAGGAAAGGCGCTAGACGCTGCAATAGATACATTTCCATCATCATAAAGCCAGCGCCCAGGAGCGTCGCATAGCAGGCTAGAACGAATGGGGTCGCTTCCGCAGACCGACCGCGGGACAGCGCATACGCCACGGGCACGATCAGCACGGACAGACAGGCGATTGCAGCGTACCACAAGACGACATTCAGCTTCTGGTCTAGCCCCCTGCTCACATCGTAAAAAAAAGGCCGCGCATCGGATACGGGCGATATATCTCCCGTCTGTGCACCTACAAAATCCTCGACGCTGCCGCTGCGCAAAGAGCGCAGACGCGGATGCTCGAGAAAGCGCGGAGCATAGTAAAGCTGCAGATCCAGCTCGTCTATCACCGCGCGCAGTTCGCGTATCTGTGCATCTGTATAGGGCGCTTTCTGCACCAAGACAAGGGGGCGCTGGGCTTCGGCTTGACTGCGGTTAGCGCGCGTCCCATTAACAACCAAAACGTGATCCAGCACAGAGCCGGTCCCACCCGGTCGATCAGTCCACCCATCCGCCAGCGTCGCCAGCGCACGCGTCATAAGCGCGTGGTTGTGCACGACCAATGCCAGCCGTCCCTGGGGCTGTAGATGGTCGATATAAGCCTGAAAAGCCTCGCGCGTGAACAGATAGTTTTCCAGCAGGGCATAGCCCACCAGATCAGCGGCTTCCGCATAGACAAGCGGCAGGGCAATCAGATCGTACTGATGCTCAGAGCGCTCGAGATAATGGCGGCCGTCTCCTATGTGTATGTCCACACCCTCTCGATTAAAGATGTGGCCATTATAGTCACCGTACTGACGCACCAACGAGACAATCTGCGGGTTGACCTCAACCCCTTCCACGTGTCGCCAGCCGGTCATCAGCGCATATAGGACATCCTGACCTCCCCCCGGACCGACAATTAAAGTCCGCTCGCGGGGCCCGAAATAATAGGGCAGAAAAGCCGCTTCTCGTCGCAGGAAAAACAGGCGACGAAAGTCGCCATTAAAGCGAAACATATAGGAACCCGCACCGCCGTCCACGTAGAAATTGAGTCCCGTCTCACCGCTCCGATCCACTAGGTCAGTGCGCGCATACGCGCTCCACTGCGACACGACCGGCTTTGCTCCCCCATCAATGGCGCGCACCATTGGCTTGGCTGGGGTTCCCCGCGGAGCGCGCAGCTCCATCGTCAGCCACGGCGTGCCCACCTGTAACACAAGCGCAGCCACCGCTGCCAACGTGCACACCGCTCGCAGGCCGCTCCACTGAACTAGTAGGGCAGCAAGGAGCGTCAGGACGGCCGCAGCCAGCAGCGCGCCGGGACCGCCAAACCATTCGAGCGAAGGAATAACTAACAGCGTGCCCAGCGCCGCTCCAGCTAGGTCAAAAAAATAGAGCGCGCTGCTCTCGTAGCGATGGGCGGAAAAAACCCACGTCAGGAACAAACCCGCCAACACGATGGGCAGACCCGCAACCAGAGCTAAGAGCCAGGGCGACAGACCCGAAACCATCGATAGAACGCCAGCTGAGACAACGATGTACAGCGCCATCCACTGAGCGACCGACGCCATCCACGCGGCCGTGCGCTCTCCGGTGGGCTTGATGAAAAAAGCAATCGCCGCGCCTACGCCCAGGCCGCAGATAGCACCCGAAACAACGAGAAACGTAAAGTGGTAGTGCAGCAGGAAAGAGAAGAGGCGAGTCAGCGCGATCTCATAGACCACAACTGCCGCAGACAGCACGGCCACCGATAGGCGCAGGGACCACGTGCTGTTCACGGGCGCGCTCCCGAATCGGACAGATATTCATAGGCTGCCTGCTGCGCATCCGCTTCCTGCAAGCGGCCCGCTCGGCGATACAGCTGGGCTAACATCTGACGCGGAGCGGCGTACGAGCTGTCTGCTCCAACGGCCCGTTCAAACGCGGCGACCGCGCGAGGCGCGTCGTTTAGCAACACGTAGGCATTGCCCAAATTGTGGTGGGCCCGCGCATACTGCGGGGCCCGTGCGAGCACCTTCTCATAGGCATTGATCGCGTCCATTAACCGCCGCTGTCGCAGGTGAATATTCCCCAAATTATTGAGCGCATCGATGTGGTCGGGCGCGATCTCTAAGGCCGCTGTATACGCCTGAAGCCCCGCTCGATAACGCCCTATCCTAGCATAAATAACTCCTAGGCGATAGAAGGCATCAGCATCGTTGGGATTGAGCACAATAGCCGTCTTGAAATCGAGTATGTTCTGATGCTCGCGCTGCAGCAAACTGAAGTAGTCTAGGAGTTGGCGTCCTTCGGCCTCTTTGCCGGCGCGCAGCAGCGCCTGTCCCAGGTTGTAGTATACCTCGTCGCGGTCGGGATCCGCGCGCAGCGCATTCTGCAGGTGTACCGCAGCTTCGTCCACGCGTCCTTCCTGCAGCAATAGAGCCCCCAGGCGAGCCTGTAACAGCGCGCTATCAGGGCCTTGCTCCAACCCCTGACGCAGGACGGCAAGAGCCTGTTCCCCGTCGCGATTATTCAGGTGAATCTGCGCCAATAGCTCTCGTGCCTCTGCGCGTTCGGGCTGCAGAGACAGCACTCGATCTAGCGTCTTTCGCGCTTCGTCATACCGCGCCTGCACAAAGAACACGCGGCCCATCTGGAACAGCAGTTCGATTTCATCGGGCAAATTTTCCAAACCGCGCTTTATAACCGCTAGGGCAAGACCGTAATCGGTTTGGCGAGCGTGCAAACCCGCCAAGTTAAAATACGCCTGTAAGTAGCGCGGATCTCGCGCGAGCGCGCGCTCATAGCGCACCACGGCCTCTTCCAAGTATTGCTGACGAACCAGTATATTGGCCAGAAGGTAGTTGGGGGCGGCCAGCGCGTCGTCTAACTCAGCGGCCTGGGTAAGCGCCCCGACCGCGCCCGACAAATCGCCCAGATCGCTGAGCATGCGTCCCATGGCCCAGTGAATCCGCGCGTCTTGCGGTTCCATTTCCAAGGCCTGCAGTAAGTATTCCTTCGCTTGGCCATAGGCGCGCCGAGCCAGCAGCGCATTGGACAAGTCGAGCAGTGCGTCGAGATCGTCTGGTCGCTCGCGGTGCGCTGCGAGCAAGGGCTCTAACGCCGGTGGAGGAGCGACGGGCACGCGCACTTTCTCCGGCAGCGTCAGCGCGGCCTGTTCCCAAAAACGCCGCATCGCCTCGTCGGCGTTACCATCCAAAGAAGCCTCAGCGGAATCCGCAGAACGAACCACGAGCTCTGTTGCAGAGTTCGACTCTGTAAACGACACAAAGCGATCTATTTCCGCTGGACGTTCAACCTGTTTCTTCCCGCTGGGCCAGTAAATAACGACGCTGTCCACGCGAGTCTTTTCCCCCAAACCGAAGTGGAGACGGGGGTCGCTTTGAGAGAGGTAGCTCGACGCGCTGCGCTTTTCGCGCACCCAACTTCGAGCACCCGACCAAACCTCGACGCGCGTTCCATACGCGTCCCGATTGCTCTCAGCCCCTCGCAGCGCGATGCTCAGCCAGTGTCCCCGATCCGCACCCTCGTTCCGCAACAGCACCGCCGGCTCGGCCGTGTTGAGCACAAAAACGTCGAGGTCTCCATCGTTATCGTAATCTGCCACGGCAGAACCGCGTCCCACGCGCGCGAGTGCAAGGCCGGGGCCCGCCGCGTCGCTAATATCGCTGAAGCGACCGTTGCCTTCGTTGCGATAGAGCTGATCGCGCTGCGCATATGTGGCCTGCGGGTCAAAGCGCTCAATGTCTTCATCGATGTGACCGTTGGCGACGTAGATATCGGCATCGCCGTCGCTGTCGTAGTCGAAAAAGTTGATTCCAAACGCTAGGCGATCGACACTACTCGCCCCAATTTGCACGTCGACGGAGACGTCGCGAAAAAGACCTTCACCGAGATTGCGATAAAGCGTATTGCTCTCCCACTGAAAGTTGGTCATAACGATATCCGGCCATCCGTCCAGATCGTAATCGGCCACGTCGACGCCCATGGTGCCCTCTGGCCTGCCCGACTCGTTATAGGCTACGCCAGCAAAGAGGCCGACCTCTACAAAGTGGCCGCCGTCGTTGCGATAGAGAAAGTTCGGCGTCGCGTCGTTGCCCTGGAACAAGTCGGGATCGCCGTCGAGATCGGCGTCAAAGAAAACGGGGCCCAATTCCCGACACGCTTCGCTCATCAGGCCCACAGCCTCGGTCACATCGACAAAGCGTCCGTCGTCGTTGCGGTAGAGGAAATCGCGACGCCCAGGATACTCGGTCGGGGCCAAGTGACGGCGCGGTCGCTTGAGATCGCCTTCAGCGTCGAGGTTGGCCTCCTCAAAGGCATAGTCCAGATAGTTGGCTACGTAGAGATCGAGGTCGCCGTCGAGGTCGTAATCGACAAACGCCGTGCCGGTCGACCAACTCTCATCGTAGCCTTCTATCAGATGGGTGGCATCTGTAAAATGCCAGGACGCTTCGGAACCCTCGTTGCGATAGAGTACGTTCCGACCAAAATTGCCCACAAAGAGATCGCTATCACCGTCGTTGTCGTAGTCACCTGCAACGGCTCCCATACCGTAGCCCAGACCACCGACGCCCAGGCTGTCGGCCACTTCAAAAAATGCGCCGCCATCATTCCTAAAGAGGGCATTGTGCGGAGGTATATCGGACGTGTATCCCGGTAAATCGGACCCATTCACTGCGTATAGATCCATCCAACCATCGTTATTGTAATCGAAAAAGACC
>Ga0181566_10000210_pt1 | contig 42458 bp, 38 predicted proteins | sample 101ome_15_FD_133762 | JGI IMG/M metagenome (GOLD analysis project Ga0181566, IMG submission 133762) | Coastal salt marsh microbial communities from the Groves Creek Marsh, Skidaway Island, Georgia - 101402AT metaG (megahit assembly) | ecosystem: Environmental > Aquatic > Marine > Intertidal...
CATACAGCGCATGGGAGAGGTAGTCGACGGACAGTATCAGAAGTACACGGTGTCAGACGGAGCCTTTATACGAGAAGACTTTTTCGGCAAAAATAGCGATCTCCTCGACATGGTCGCCCATCTATCCGACGAGCAGATTGAGAAGATGCGACGCGGTGGCCACGATCCGGAGAAGGTGTATACGGCCTACAAGGGAGCAACCGAGCACAAGGGCGCCCCAACGGTCATCCTCGCTAAGACGGTCAAGGGATACGGCATGGGCGAAGCCGGTGAGGGAAAGAATATCACTCATCAGCAAAAGTCGCTTAACGAAAACGAACTGCGTTCTTTCCGCACTCGCTTTGGCATTCCCATCTCCGACGACGAAGTCGCAGCAGCCCCCTTTTACAGGCCCGATGAAGACAGCCCAGAGATGGAGTATATTCGCGAACGTCGCGCTGCGTTGGGCGGTTCCGTACCCAGCCGCAGCACCAAAAGCGAACCCCTCCAGATGCCTCCAGCCGAACTTTGGGACGAGTTTAATAACGCATCCGGAGATCGAACAATTGCCACAACGATGGCCTTTGTCGCCGTCTTGCGCAAACTCCTTCAAGACAAGGAAATCGGCAAGTATATCGTGCCGATTATTCCCGATGAGGCACGCACGTTCGGCATGGACCCCCTGTTTCGCCAATTCGGCATTTACTCGAGCGTCGGCCAGCTCTACGAACCGGTAGATAAGGACGTAGTCTCTTACTACAAAGAGGCGCAGGATGGACAAATCCTGGAAGAGGGGATCACAGAAGCTGGTTCTATGTCATCCTTCATAGCAGCGGGTTCTGCATACTCGACGCACGGGATAAATACGATTCCCTTCTTTGTCTACTACTCTATGTTTGGCATGCAGCGCATTGGCGACTTGGTTTGGCTGGCAGGGGATATGCGCGTCAAGGGCTTTATGGTGGGCGGAACCGCTGGGCGCACTACGCTCAACGGCGAAGGGCTACAGCACGAAGACGGCCACAGTCACCTATTGGCGTACCCCGTGCCGAACATGATGGCCTACGACCCGGCCTTTGCCTATGAAATTGCAGTTATTGTTCGCGAAGGAATCCGTCGTATGTACGTGGAGCAGGAGGACATATTCTACTACATGACGGTAGAGAATGAGCAATACCCCATGCCGGCTATGCCCGAAGGCGTAGAAGAGGGTATCCTCAAAGGTCTTTACAAATTTCAGAGCTCGAAAAAGAAAAGGTCCAAGCTCAAAGCGCAGCTATTTGGAAGCGGAGCCATAATGAACAAGGTCCTCGAGGCGCAAAAGATCTTGGAAGAGCAATATAATGTGGCCGCTGACGTATGGAGCATAACCAGCTTCAAGAACCTGCATCGCGACGCAATCGACACAGAGCGCTGGAATCGCATGCATCCGGGCGAAACAAAGAGGAAATCCTATATCGAAGAGAGCCTTGAGGGTGAAAAGGGTCCCTTTGTCATTGCGTCTGACTACGTGAAGGCCCTTCCAGAATCCATTGCACGCTGGTTCCCAGAAGCACCCGTTTCCTTGGGCACAGACGGATTTGGTCGCAGCGAAAGTCGCGAAGCCCTGCGCGACTTTTTCGAAGTCGATGCGCGCTTTGTTACGCTCGGTGCACTGAGTGCACTAGCGGACGCTGGACAGATCGAGCACGAGGTCGTAAAGAAAGCAATGCAGGATTTGAATATAGACTCAGAAAAACCCAACCCCGTTTATCGCTAGCGCAGCGCGCGACAGGATCGAAACGAATATGCCGATAGAATTCAAAATGCCCGACCTGGGCGAGAATATCGAGAACGGGGACGTGGTTAGCCTGTTGGTCAGCGTCGGCGACCGCATAGAGGAAGACCAGCCCGTCCTCGAGTTGGAAACGGATAAAGCCGTTATCGAAGTGCCATCTTCCACGGGCGGAACCGTAACCGCGGTTCACGTGAAGGAAGGCGATAACGCGGCCGTCGGCCAACTCCTGCTAACGCTGGAAGCGGGTGATGCACAGAGCGCCGAAGCGTCCGCAGATCCGCAGCCCGATCCCACCTCAGCCCAACAGACAGCAGAAACGCAAACTGAGTCAGTATCCGAAGCACCCCCTGCTCCTGCGGCTCAGCCGGCGGGTTCAGTCGACTTCAACATGCCCGACTTGGGGGAAAACGTTGAAAGCGGTGACGTGGTTGGCGTCTTGGTCTCGGTCGGCGATACCATTGACGAAGACCAGCCGATCATTGAGTTAGAAACCGATAAGGCCGTCATAGAAGTTCCCTCTTCCGTAGCTGGCACCGTTGAAGCGGTCCACGTTAAGGAAGGCGATAATGCAGCAGTGGGACAACGACTACTAACCGTTGCGACGGCAGCATCCGCCACGGCCGCTGAAGAGCCAGCTGGCGAAAAACAGGTGCAGGCTACGTCCACTCCCCCTGCGACACCGGCCGCCCCTCAGGCCGAATCTCTTCCATCTTCACCCGCGCCAGCGCTCGCCCAAACCTCGCAGCCACCTGCCCCCGCCAAAGGCGTGCCAGCGGCCCCTTCCGTGCGCCGTCTCGCGCGCGAAATCGGCGTGGACATCACGCAGGTAGAGGGACATGGGCCAGGAGGTCGCATCTCCTCAGATGACGTAAAGGCCCATTCAAAGCAGCTGCACCAAACGCGAGCCGCGTCGCCGGCTGGCGCTGCGGCTGCTCCCCTGCCCGATTTTAGCCAGTGGGGTGAGATCGAGCGCGCGTCGATGTCGAAGGTCCGCCAGATAACGGCCGAACGTTTGTCTCAGGCCTGGTCGACCATCCCGATGGTAACGCAGTTCGACAAAGCAGATGTCAGTGACTTAGAGGTTTGGCGCAAAGAGCACGGCAAGCGCGCTGAGGCAGCAGGTGGCAAGCTGACACCGACGGCGATTTTGATCAAAGTCTTGGGGGCCGCACTCAAAGTGTTTCCGCAGTTTAATGCGAGCATTGATATGGCGAGCAATGAGGTCATTTACAAGAAGTACTGCCACATCGGTATCGCCGTTGACACACCGCACGGGTTAATGGTCCCCGTAGTGCGCGACGTAGACCAGAAAAACATCATTGAGCTGTCGGTCGAACTGAGCGAGATGGCACAAAAGACGCGCGATCGCAAGATCACGCCGGCCGACATGCAGGGCGGCAGCATGACTATTAGCAACGTCGGCGTCATGGGTGGCACAGCGTTTACCCCCATCGTCAATCCGCCCGAAGTTGCGATACTAGGCGTAGCGCGCTCAAGCGTTGAAGCCGTCTACATAGACGGGCAGTTTCAGCCTCGTACCATGATGCCTCTATCTCTCAGCTACGACCACAGACTGATTGACGGTGCCGACGGTGCGCGCTTCCTGCGCTGGATCTGCGACGCTCTGAACAATCCTTTTGTCGTACTACTAGAGGGCTGATTGATCCATGCATAAAACACAACTGGTTGTCATAGGTGGCGGCCCCGGAGGCTATGTGGCCGCATTCAAGGCCGCCGACCTCGGCTTGGACGTGACGTTGGTTGATCCAGAAGCCAATCCCGGCGGCGTATGCCTCTATCGCGGCTGTATTCCATCTAAGGCGCTGTTGCACGTGGCTAAACTCCTCAACGAAAGCAAAGAAGCGCATCATTGGGGCGTGCAGTTTGGGGAACCCATCATAGACTTGGACAAGCTGCGTGCATACAAAGATGGCGTGGTAGCTAAAATGACCGGTGGATTGGGCCAACTAGTAAAGGCCCGTAAGCTGAACCACGTTCGCGGGCGCGCTCGCTTTGCCAGTGCAAACACCCTGAACGTCGAACTGGTTGAAGGTGGAACGCAGGAGATTCAGTTTGACCACGCGCTTTTAGCCAGTGGATCGCGTCCTGCGGTGCCGGGCGTCTTTCGCTTCGACGATAAGCGCTTAATGGATTCGACAAGTGCTCTTGCCCTAGAGGATATCCCCGAGAGCTTGCTCATTGTGGGCGGCGGCATTATCGGCATGGAGTTGGGACAGGTCTATGCCGCACTCGGCAGCAAAGTGTCCGTTGTCGAAATGATGTCCGGCCTCGTCCCGCCAGCCGACCGGGACTTGGTCAAACCTCTGCATGCCTGCGTAGAAAAGAGCTTCACAAACCTATGGCTGGACACAAAAGTAACGGCCGTCAATCCAAGCGATGCCGGCATTGAAGTCGATTTCGAAGGGGCTGATGGAAACGCGTTCCAACACACATTCTCCAAGCTACTGCTCTCCGTTGGTCGAGTGCCTAACTCCGACGATTTGGGCTTGGAACACACGCGTATCCAATTGGATGAACGCGGCTACGTGCAGGTAGATGGCCAAATGCGCACCGGCGAGTCCAATATATTCGCGATCGGAGATATCGTTGGTGCAGCCCTAGCCCATACCGCTTCTCATCAGGGAGCGCTCGTCGCAGAGATTTTGGCGGGACACAGCAAACTCGTTTTTGAACCCAGCGCAATACCCAACGTGGTGTATACCGATCCCGAGATCGCCTGGTGCGGGTTGACTGAGGAACAGGCAAAAGCAGAGGGTATTGATGTCAAGGTAGCGCGTTTTCCCTGGAGCGCATCTGGACGAGCTACGACCGTTGATCGCAATGATGGCCTGACAAAAATGCTTATTGACCCGTCTACCGACCGCATCCTCGGCGTTGGTATCGCTGGAGCAAACGCAGGCGAACTCATCGCCGAAGGCGTTCTCGCCGTAGAAATGGCCGCACTGGCTTCAGACATTCAGCTTTCTATCCATCCACACCCAACGCTTTCAGAAACGGTCATGGAAACGGCTGAGGTCTATTACGGACAGAGCCCACACTTATACGCTCCCAAGCGATAAGTCGCAGGCGGGCAAAGTTTTCTCTCGTAAAAAGCGCGCGGTGGAAATCCTTTCCATCGCGCGTTTCTTTTCTACCTAACAGAATCCATAAGCAGCTAATAAACAAAACCTTATGAAATCTATATAGAAGAGTGAAAATGGCATGCTATTTGCTTTTGACAGGAAAACCTTTATCAGAAGCATTAATTAGACCATGAATAAATCACCTCTATCCAATTCGTTTTCTCCGCAACTGGAAAAGCTAAATCGGGAAATATACGCCGGCTTGAGTGAAGTGCGCCGCCATCTCAAGGCGCTAGAAGAGGCAGAAAAAAGCCAGCATTCTCCCAAACCGCCCGCATTCTCAGAACTATTAGGCGAAGCATCCAAAGACGAGACTCCTTAGAATCCCCCGCTTTTTAAACTCGCCTTATTTTTGCGCTTGGCTCAGAAGCACTCCCCTCGTTATTTTAGCCGTGAAACTTCGTAGCTCATTTATTTTTAATTCTTTAGGCGACACATAGCTACAACCGATATGAACAGACAGAACCGCATGGTGCTAAAGACAATAGGCGGTGGACTTCTACTCGTTCTGCCCTTCGTCGCCTACGTGTACTTCTATGGCTTAGGTACCTATGAGCCGCCTCACCGAGGCCAGATAAGCCAGCTGATTGCCGATGGGGAGTACGCGCAGGCCTATCAACAACTCAGTCGCGCGCAGAAAGATCCTCTCACACCAGCAGAATCGACCCAACACCAGCTGCAAATGGCGCTTTGCGAGCTTCACCTAGGTAAACCCGAACGGGCCCACTCGCGACTCCGCGATTTACCGATGCCTCCCCCACTCCTTGAAGCCTATCGCCAATTTTGGATGGCCCAAGCACTAGAGGATATGGAGCAGGTTGAAGCAGCGATCGCCCACTATCGAGACTTCCTTGCACAAAACAGTCAGTCTATCCTAGCGCGCTCCGCGCGTCAGCGGCTGGCTGCACTCCATATGGAGACTGACAACCACCAAGCCGCCATCGAGTTGTATAAAGAGCAGATGGCGGAACCGATGCTGGCGCCCCGATCGATCTATTCCATCGCCTTAGCACACCTAAAAGCCGGGGATAAAGATGCTGCATACCGCTATTATGTGCAGCTCATGGAGACCTATCCCCGCGACAAACGCGCGCTCAGCGCAGCCATTGACATTGAGGGACCACTGAATGCAAAATCGGCTTTTGCCGTTGCTTCTACCTACCATGCGCACAAGCGTTACGCCGATTCGAAAAGGCGATTCCAGCGATTCATAGAGCGATTCCCGCGCGACCAGCGCGTGGCAGATGCATATTACAATTTAGCGAGCTCACAGCTGGGCGTTGGCCAATATGAGACAGCGATTCGCACGTTTGAAAAAACACACGAGCAGTATGGATTGCCCTCGGCACTCTATCGCATAGGGGGCATACACATCAGGCGGAATCGCGAAACCGAAGCCATCGCCTCCTATGAGCATTTTTCCCGTCAGTATCCACACCACAGCCTAGCTGACGACGCACTGTGGCAAGCCGCCAAGTCAGCCGAGCGCAACAATCGTTTCTCCGAAGCGGAACGCCTTTACAAGCTCTTGGTCGACAACCATCCACAGAGCACGTACCGCGATGACGCAGGTTGGGGCATCGGCTTTACGTTTTACTGCCGAGGAGAGTTTGACAAAGCGCTGCAGGTTTTCGAGCGACTCAGCAACATCGCACAGCAGCCACATATTGTCGATCAGAGTCTCTATTGGGCCGGCAAGGTGGCCGCAGAGCTAGGCCGCAGCGTAGAGTCACAGAGTTATTACAATCGAGCCGCCAATGGATTTCCTCGCTCATATTACTCTACGCGCGCCGTCAGGCAGGGCTACGGCCATCTTGGGTCTTTGGAACGAGCCGATGCTCCTGAACGCAACATGCTCTCATCAGATGACATAAGGGGAGCTGACCACTTGGCTAGAGGCGATGCGCTCTTCGCGCTCGGCCTGCACCAACAGGCGCGCCGGGAAATCGGACAGGCGGAAAAACTAAACGAGGGTAACGTAGAGAAACTCGAACTAATCCGCGATCGCTATGAAGCCCTCGGCTTCCTCAGCCGCGCGCTTCGACTATCCATGCGCATCTTTGTCGCCAACGGCAAGCGAAGTGACTGGGATCGCGTATATCCTAACTACTATTGGGAGCAGATCGTTGCAGCAGCAGCAGAAGCTAAGGTAGACCCCTATTTAGTCCTATCAGTCATACGACAGGAAAGCACGTTTAATGAGGGAGCCACCTCGCGCGCGGGGGCCCTCGGACTCATGCAGATTATGCCACAAACAGGTAAGACATTGGCCAACAATCTTGGCATACGGCGCTTCAATCACTCCTCCCTGTACGACCCGGACGTCTCTATCCGACTCGGCAGCTACTTTCTGGGAGATCAGGTGCGACAGTTTACAAATGGAGCAACGGCCGATATGGGGTTCGAGTTGGGTTTGGCTGCATATAACGCCGGTCCGCACAATGCACGGCAGTGGCTAGAGCGATTCCCACATGACGACGCCGATGCATTTATCGAGCGAATTCCCTTTAAAGAAACCCGTCTATACGTAAAATTAGTCCTCAAAAACTACGCGATATATAAGGCACTATCCGATGTCTGAAGAGAATGATCCGGGCAAGAAAAGCCGCCTGATTGAAGATATCTTTATCCTCGTTAGCATCCTCGCCCTGTGGCCCGTCGTTTTAGGCTGGCAAGGCGTTATCTACGAACTGGCGCTCTACGGGGCATTAGCCGGCTTGGTATACATATTTTTTCGCCGAGTGCGGCGTTTTCGCGCAGCGCGCGATGAAATAGACGAAATGGACGAGTAGGCCGCTTTCGGGCGAAACGGCCTATACTCTGTCTCGCTGCCCTATTTGCTCCAACACCAGGACCAACACGGCTCCCGCACCCATCAGGGCGAAGCTGAGCCACACTTCCCCACTAAACTCAGATGGCCATATGCACTCGTCGCGCAGAACCAGCGTCTTGGATCCGACGACGCGCTCTTCTAACACGGTGCGAAAGGGCCACACCTTGCGCAGCGATCCCAGCATAAGCCCAACGAGAAACGCCATTGTCGCCGAGTGGTAGCGAGCGAGCAGCCGCTTTAAGAGACGCGAAAAGATCAGTATACCCGTTACAGCACCCAGACCAAACAGCGCTATGACCTGCCAGTCTCGCTCATGCACCGCACTGAATACCTGCTGGTACTTACCCATAATTACGAGTAGAAACGAACCGCTAATCCCCGGTAAAATCATTGCGCAAATCGCGATGAGGCCGGCCAGTATAAACTTGTAGCTCTCCGTGCCCGTTTCTACTGGAACCAGCACCGTTATACCATAACCGAAGGCCGTTCCCAACGCGATGAATACGGGAAGTTTTACACCGTATCCACGTTCGATCTGGCGAGCGACGTAGAGCGCACTGGCCAGAATCAACCCGGTGAAAAAACCCCACACCGGCTGTGGATAGGCCGCGAGTAAATAGGTTATCAATTTGGCAAACGTCGCTATAGCCACCACAATGCCCGCCAAAATCGGCACGAGAAAACCGGCATTGACCAGACGCAGCACTTCGATCACGCGCCCGCGCAGCAGGGCCTGTAGCACGCGACCATCGATGGAGGCAATCGTACCTACCAATTCGTCATAGATACCCATAATCAGCGCGACGGTACCGCCGGACACTCCGGGAATCACGTCAGCAGTGCCCATGCACATACCGCGCAGCAGTAAACCGGGACCTCGCCGCTTTACCTTATCTAATGGATGCTCTTCTGTCGCCAATACCATCTCCCTTAGAAAAGCGCCAACTGCCATCCTCGTTGGCGCACAAATTCAATCACTTTTCGGTCGCTACGCGGAAAGGCAAAATCATCTAGCTCTTCGGGGTAGACCCAGCGCCAGTCCGCACAGCCAATCGCCTTGGGCTCGCCTCCCTTGTAGCGCGCACTCAGCGCGTAGAGCGTTATGCTAAAATGCGAATACGCGTGATCAACGCTGCACAACACTTCTCCCACTTCTATCTCAAAATCTAACTCCTCGCGAATCTCTCTGCGCAGACATTCCTGCAGCGATTCGCCCTCTTCGCGCTTTCCTCCGGGGAATTCCCACAGCCCACCCAACATGCCATCGCGGGGTCGCTGTGCGATGAGAACCTGATCTCCTTTCCAGATCAGACCCGCAGCCACGGGATAGTGCGGCTTCTTTTTTTTCGGCGCCTTTAAGGGCAAGTAAGTCGGATCATCCAATTCGGCCTTAGCTCTACACAGTGCCCCCACCGGACACGTGTGACAGTCTGGCTTCTGCGGAGTGCATACGCGCGCACCCAATTCCATCATGCCCTGATTGAAATCGCCGGCTCGTCCCGGCTGCAAAAGACGTTGACTAGCGGATATGAGCTGCGTCTTGGTTGCCGTGCGACGCGGATCCTCCTCTATCCGCAACAGTCTGCACAGCACGCGCACTACGTTCCCATCAAGCACAGCGTGATCGCGATCGAATGCAATGCTGCTCACGGCAGCGGCCGTATACTCTCCAATCCCCGGCAATGCGATTAACTCTTCGTAGGTATTGGGAACCCGACCCCCGTGTTCTGCAACGATTAGCTGTGCGGCTTTGTGCATATTGCGCGCACGCGCATAGTAGCCCAAACCCTCCCACACTTTCAACACATCGGCTTCCTGGGCAGCAGCTAAATCCTCTAGTGCAGGAAAGCGTTCGATAAAGCGCGTAAAGTAGTTATCCATCTGATCCACGCGCGTCTGCTGCAGCATAATTTCAGAAATCCACACGTGATAAGGATCGTCGCTGTCTCGCCACGCTAGCGAGCGCTTATTCGCTCCATACCACGCCAAGAGCGCCGCGCGAAAAGCGGCAATATTGCTTGGAGAATCGAGAAGTTCGCTCATGAGCCTTGCCTATTGCCTAGCCGCGTGCAGCAGACGGATATCCAATACGTCTAATACACGTCCATCAACCTCTAAGGGGTCTGCTTCGCACAGCGCGCTTAAAATAGCGGCCTCCACGGATTCCGCTCCCGCCTGAAAAAGAGCGTCTAGGCCATCGTCATCCATTGCCGGAATGCGCTCGAGTTCGGCGGCGGAGGCATCGCTTTCCAACACTGCTGTTGAGAATGCGCAGATCTGTGCCGTGCGCGTAAGCGGATTCCACAAACCGCAGCGACTCGCCCCCAGCGCAGCGCGCTGCGCAAGAGCGCGCAGTTGATAGGGTAGGAGCGGCGCATCGGTAGCCAATACCGCGACAAATTCCTGTGGTCCACCGACAGTGGAAACCGGCGTTGAAACGGCTCTTCCATTCACGCGCAGGTCACCGGGGAGCCCCCCATTAGCTGCGACGAATGCGCCCATGTGCTGCGCTCCGACGCGACGGGACGCGCTGCCCACGCCGCCCCGCACTCCAAATGCGCGCAGCGAATGCCCGATGCCCACGCTGCCCTCCAGGACCGCTTCGCTGGCAGCCGACAGAGCCCGATCCAAATCGCGCTGTCGCACGCTTTCATATATCCGACGCGCATCGTTCCACGCACCGTCTTCCATGCCCATAACTAAGGGCGGCCACCCCGCATCGGTAGAAAGGCCACTATTCCGTCGAATACCCTGATGTATCAAGGCCTCATATACGCGTCCGAAGGCAGGGGCAGGCACGACGGCAATGGGAGCAGAGAACGTGCCAAAATCTTCTGCTACACCCAAACCAGAAATGCGGCCTCCTCCATCCAGAGCCCAGCGTCCGATATAGAGCCTCCGCCTACCCTCTGAGAGCGGGTAGGGCTCAACAACGCTCAGGCCGACTTGAGTATTTCCAGCCTCAACGTCTACGTGGCCAACTGAAACTCCTTCAACATCGGCAATAGAATCGCGCACACCCGGCTGAAATTGACCAATTTGAATCCCCTCTTGATGCAGCTTCTTCACTCGATTCTCCCGTGCGCCCGCATAATCTGAACCAGTCGATCAAGCGGTAGCGCATGATAGGTGTTCCCGTCGCGCCCCGTCATCGAATGCGCCATCGTCAACGAGTTTAGAATCGCCTCTTCCGTCGCCTCTATTACGGCCTGATGCAGATGCGAAATCCAGCGATTGTTTAAAGCATACGCATCAACGGGCTGATCAAGCACGACTCGTTTACCGGTAGAAAAGGCGATAAAGAGATCGCCGCTGCCGTGCGAAGAGATGGCCCCTGTGCGCGCCAACCCCATGGAAACGCGTTTACACAGACGCTGAAGTTGTACGGGAATAAGAGGTGCATCCGTCGCCACGACTACCAGCATAGACTTGTTTTTTCGAGGACCTCCCCGTTCGGGCCTTTGATCGAGGATCTCTCTGCCCACGGGCACCCCGTCGACGCGCAGTTGGTCCCGACGACCAAAATTGGACTGCACGATAACGCCCGCGGTGTACCGTGCGTCCGCACAGGGCACGATGCGCGACGCAGTTCCAATACCCGCCTTGAAATCGAACGCACGCATAGCGGTACCGCCGCCAACGCATCCTTCTGCTACGGGCCCGCTTTGCGCAGCTTCAATGGCTTCATATGCGTGTTCGGGGCGAACGTGGCGTCCCGCTGTATCGTTGAGAAAATCGCCCCATGTCTCTCCCACAATGGGTTCGATGCGATCTCCTCGATCAAAAAGCCCCGGATCGCGATCCATCATCCAACGGAGCGCGCCGTCATACACATTGCCAACGCTCGAGGTGTTGGTGAAAAGAATGGGCGCCGCTAGGAGTCCACGCTGCCGGACAAAACCAACGCCCGTCAATTCTCCATTGCCGTTCAGCGTAAAATCTGCCGCATAGCACCCCTCTCTCGACAGCGTTCCCCCGTGCGGCAGGATCGCCGTAACGCCCGTGCGTACGGGGCCTTCTCCGACGACGAGCGGTCCGTCACCACGAACGAGCGTTACGTGACCAACCCGAACCCCAGGCACGTCGGTGATAGCATTGAACGGTCCCGGCTGCATAGAACCGATAACGATGCCTAGTGACCGCGCACGCGCTCTATCTTCAAGAGATTTAGCTGAAGTCCATGAAGGCGCACACCATGGAAGGAGCGCGCCCAGGCCCAGGCCAATAAACGTTCGCCTGTCCATTGCTATAAGACCTCGACGATGGCCTTGCCCAATTCGTCCGTTGTCATCGTCCCCCCAATATCTGGCGTACCAGCACCCGCCTCGGAAACCACGCGCTGAACGGCCTCTTCGATACGCGCGGCTCCCTGCACGGCCTCCCCATCGCCGTGCCGTTCGCCCAACCATCTCAACATAAGCGCAGCGGAGAGAATCATAGCGATGGGATTGGCCAGTCCTTTACCCGCAATATCGGGCGCCGTACCGTGCGACGGCTGGAAGACGGCAGCATCCGGACCAATATCGCCCGACGGTGCCATTCCCAACCCTCCGACAAGGCCTGCAGCCAAGTCAGAAATGATATCACCATACATGTTCTCGGCAACCAATACATCGTAATCCCGCGGACGCTGAACCAAATACATGCTCAGCGCATCAACGTAGGCATAGTCGCGCTCTACGTCCGGGAATTCATCCGCTACTCGGTCGTACACGGAGCGGAAAAAAGCCATTGATTTGAATACATTTGCCTTGTCTACACAGGTAACGCGCATTGGAGACCTTGCACGCTGCACGGCCAGTTCAAATGCATATCGAACGATCCGCTCTGTTCCGCTGCGCGTAATAACCATAGAGTCGACGGCAACTTCTCCACGCAGTTCTATACCTCCGTTCATCGAGGCGAAGAGCCCTTCTACATTCTCGCGGAGAATAACAAAGTCAATGGCCCCTGCCCCCAGTCCCTTTAATGGTGAATGGTCTCCGTTGTATAGGTAAATCGGCCGCACGCCGGCGTATAGATCGAGGAGTATGCGCAGGTCGATTTGTGGACGCATTTCCGTTCCATCATCCCATCGTATATCGGGCAAGCCCATTGCACCAAGCAACACCGCATCTGCCGTACGGCAGGCCTCTACCGTAGCATCGGGCAAGGGCTCTCCGCAATCCAAATAACAGCCCGCACCACAGGGATGCTCCATGAAATTGAAGCGAGGGGCGCCGATTGCTTGCAGCGCGATGAGCGCTTGTTCAACCACCTCTGGTCCAATTCCATCGCCTTTTAAGACGGCGATATCGTATACCTTTTCACTCATATCCATAGCCCTGTCAATAAACCGAAAAAATAAAAGGGGAGAGGCGATCCACCGCCTCTCCCCAATGCGCTGTCAGCAGTCGTCTAGCTCCACAGACGATCGTGCGCTCCCTCGTTATCCCAGCGTTCTGTCGATTCGAAAATACCCGGATTGTCGGCATCGACAAAAGCCTTAATAACCTCTTCATTGAGATCGGTAAAGCCAAGTCCTGGCCCCTCAGGTACGGCAATATGTCCGTCCTCGATAAGCGGCACTGGAAGTCCTTCAACGAGGCTACTCCACTGGTCCAACTGATCCACAGAGTGGTTTTCTAAGACCATGAAATTCTCAGTCGCCGCAGCGCAGTGCACAGAGGCCAGCGCGGCAATCGGCGACATGGCCATGTGCAGCGCCATCGCAATGCCGTGATCTTGCGCGAGATCGCCCACCTTCTTGGTTTCGAGAATACCTCCAGACGAAGCCAAATCTGGATGTGCTACGGCGATAGCCCGGCGTTCAAAAAGCGGCATAAAACCCTCTTTGAGATAGATATCTTCTCCCGTGCAAACCGGGGTATCCACCGACTCTGCTAAGCGCTGCCATTGATCGGCAAACTGCCAGGGAATCATATCCTCATACCAAGCAAGCGAGAACTGATCGAGCGCCTTACCCAAGCGAATACACGACTCGACGCCGATATGACCAAAGTGATCAACGGCTAACGGCACTTGGTATCCAATTTCCTCTCGCACTTCTGCTACGTACTGACAGAGTAAATCAATGCCCTTATCCGTAATCTGAATGCCGGTAAACGGATGCATAATCTCGTTTGTGCGCAGCATCTCAGGCGGTGCAATCAGCGTATCTTCAGTATCGCGTAGCAGCCCGATACCCACGTCCATCTTTAGAAACCCGAAGCCATTTTCGATCCGCTCCTTTAGGCGCTTACCCATATCGCTGCCTTTTCTCTCGGAGGGCGTATCGCAATAGCAGAGGATTCTGTCTCGAAATTTACCCCCCGCCAGCTGATAGGCCGGCACGCCATAGGCCTTGCCCGCCAAGTCCATCAGCGCCATTTCGATGCCACAAACGCCACCGGCCTGCCGTGCATGATGGCCAAATTGCTTAATCTTGCGGAAAATCTTATCGATGTTGCAGGGATTCTCACCGATTAGACGACTTTTTAGCATGAGTGCATAGGTCTCACTGCCGCCGTCGCGCACTTCGCCGTACCCACAAATTCCTTGATTTGTATCCAGTCGAATAATAGTCGAGCGGAAAGGTGCACCACGCAGGTTAACCACGCGCATATCAGTAATCTTTAATTCGCTTGGACGCGAATGCACATTCACGTTTGCTTCCACACTATCAGTCATCTCATCTCTCTCCATCTGGGCCTATTGTCGAACCTATATTTGCCGACTGTGTTTTACAGCACTTTTAAGCTATTTACCCCCATAAGAACCGTCAACTACAGCACGGTAGACATAGAAGACAGACTATTGGGTGGGGTAAAACCTTGTGTAATACGATGCATCCAACTTAAAAAACAGAGGGTCGCCCCTGCGCTCCATCTACTGGTACGACGGCTCCGTTAATCCAACGGGCGCGATTGGACACCAAGAACGTCACTACATCAGCTACTTCTTGCGGCGATCCCAAGCGTTCAGCCGGAAACTCTCCTCGCACAAAATCATCGAATTCCTGCGGACGCTCATCGCGGAAGCGCTGCCATCCTCCTCCGGGAAAAAACACAGACCCCGGCGCCACGGCGTTAACGCGAACGTTGTTTTCGGCCAGTTCAATCGCCAGTGCTCCGGCGAGAAAATTCTCAGCGGCTTTGGCACAGCCATACTGGGCGCGCGGAGCGGGTTTAGCACCCGATATTGAGGTGATGATAACGACCGACCCGCCGCCGCCTGCACGCAAATAAGGCAGCGCTGCGCGCGTAGTCCGCACGGCGTGAAACAGATTGAGCTGGAACGTCTCTTCCCATTCGTCATCACTGCTATCCAAGAGCCCGCCCCCCGCCGACCCTCCTACGTTGTTAACTACAATATCGATACCACCGAGCGCCTCTGCTGCTGCCCGTACAAAGGCATCTACTGCCTCGCGCTCGCACACGTCGCAGGCTTGGGCAAAGATTTCTCCGCCAGCAGCGCGCAGTTCCCGCGCCGCCTCCGCTAGCCCCTCTTCTCCTCGTGCACAAATACCCAGCTTCACGCCCTCTTGGAGCAGGGAATGAGCTATGGCTAAGCCGATACCTCGACTGGCACCCGTTACGAGCGCAACTCGATCGCGCAACGCTAGATCCATTTTATATCGCTCCTCTTTGGAAACGGTGCAATCGCAGAAAATCAATGGGCTGCTCAGTCTTGCCCTCTAGCGCTAGATCCGACAGCACCTCCCCCATCACAGAAGCGAACTTAAATCCGTGACCGGAAAAGCCGGCAGCCAGAATGACCTGCGGATGCTCCGGATGCACATCAACTACGAAGTGTTCGTCTGGCGTCATAGTATACATACAAACAGCATGGTGCGTGCGCCGAGCCTCTAGCTGCGGGAAGAAAGCGTCGACAAATTGGCGAATAACGGGCTCATCATTGGCGGTTAACGCGCGGTTGACTTCTCTGGGCTCATCGACTCGATCGTCCAAAAAAATATTGTGCTCGGCCACTTTTACCCCCCGGCTATCAATAGAGGGAAATCCATAGAACGTATCTTCGCCTTTCTCGGGCCCCACGAGAAAACAGGGAAGAGAATCTAGTCCGTACGACTGTATTCCAACACCACCATACCAAAACAGCACCTTGCGTACTACGCGTGCATCAACGCCAAGCGCTCTCAGTTGAGTGACTGCCCAAGGCCCCATAGTCAATACGATCCGATCTGCTTGCAGCGTGCGTCTATCGGTTTCAATGCGCACCCCCTGCCCGTCGATAGACCATCGGCGCATCGACTCTCCCACATAGAGCGTTGCCCCTCGATTTCGCGCTCCCTGCGCGTGTTGACGAACGCATTCTTCAACGCGCAAGAATCCTCCTAGCGGATCGTAGTACGCACCCCAATCCCGACCAATTCCCAAATGGGGGTAGCGTTTTCGCATTTCGTCCTCATCTAGCACTTCGTGGGGCAAATCACAGGCCGCATAGCAGGCAGCTTGCCTCTGCATAACGCGCGAATCACGATCTCCCATAGCCAACAGTCCGCAGCGCACAAACAGATCTCGGCCACTTTCTTCTGTGAGTCCGTCCCATAGGGTATATGCTCGGTCTAGGAGCGGCACATAACTGGGGTGTTCCAAATAGGCTTTGCGAATAATCCGCGTCTCTCCGTGAGACGATCCCTTATCATGTCCAGGTTGGAAGGGATCCACTGCACATACGCGAGCACCGCGTCCGGCCAGGTGGTACAGCGTCGCGCTCCCCATACCTCCGCAGCCGAGTACAACAGCGTCCCAATGCTCTACATTCAAGGCGCTATCTCCATTTAGCAATCACCGGTCAACATCGAGTTTTTCACGCTTCAACGCGGTTAAGCGCAGCGCAAATAATCTGCAACTTAAACTGAATAAGGGAAATTATTTCTCTTTCAGAAATTGAACATAAAAATATTTCTTCGACGCAAAATTAACTTATTTGAAAACCAGCCGATATATGCTTTATATAGGTGGGCCGATCGGTTCAACCGTTCTCGTCCCGATAATATCGACCATGTGTATGGACACGCGCGCCATCAACAGAACCCGCATTTCATGAACCCAACGCAAATCGCCATTGAGCAGCTAGCCGGCGTCGTAATGATTGCCGATGCGGATCCACAGAGCAGTTCACAGGCTCTGGGCAGAGGGATCGCCAACCTACTTCCCTTACTGGAAGAATATCCACAGAGCGCACGCCTAGCGCTCGGTCTGCAAAAACTCGCCGAGGAAATCGCAACATCTCCGGAGTCAATGGACATATTAGCAGACGGCATTGCGCTACTCCAGCGACTCTATGCCAACAATGAGCGCGGCTCGACCCAAGTTGATGATACATCGCTCTATGACCGAATCGTCGAACTGGTTTCACAAGAAGTAGAAGAGATAGCCCCACCGCCAGATCCGCAACGCGAAGGAGACGCTGTGCCCGCGTCATTAGAAGGGGACTCGGAAATTGACATCCGCGCTATAGATGCCTACGCGTTTGGGTATTTTACGGAAGAAGCGGAAGAACCCATAGCTGCAGCGGAAGTAATCTGGCTCTCACTTGAGGCACAGCCAGAAGATACCTCGCAAATTGATACGCTCTTTCGAGCGTACCACACACTCAAAGGCGCTGCGAGCTATGCCAACCTCACCGAGGTGATCGAGCTTACGCACGTTGTCGAGACTATTCTCGACAACGTGCGCTCTGGACGGGTCGAGATGCAGCCCGCCATAAGCGAACTAGGCATCGAATCAATTGACCTACTGCGAAGCCTCATAGAAAGCGTGCGTTTAGCACTGCAGGGGGAGGCATACAGTAGACCTCAAACAACACCTTTCAAACAGCGTTTAGAAAAACTGTCCCTCGAGTTATTACAGCCCGAATCTCCAGAAGCTGAACTTGAATCGAACAACGGGCCTGAGGTTGAGCCCGACACTGCTAAAAATGCGGAAGAAAAGCGTGATATGGATCAAGAGGAAGCGCCAACAAGCCCAACGCGCCAATTTATCAGCTTGATTCAACGCGGTTTTGAAGAGCTCAACATAAACGATCTGAGCACGTTAGGAGTCCTTAGCGGCGATCTAGAGGTCCTGGCTGACGACCTGAGAGGCGAAATGCCCCGTGCCGCTTTGCTAGCTACAGCGATGGGCCAAATTCTTGAAAAGCTCATCTTGGAAGAGTGTGCCGTTGAAGAGGCTATGGATCTACTTGCACGCGGCTGTCCCATGCTCGACACCATCCGCCACGGCTTCGAGACGGACGGCGAAGAGACGATAGAAGATGCGACAACCTTCGAACAGATTCTGGCCTTAGGCGAGATCGAAGACATAGACCTTGATGTCCCCTCCTCTTCCGCAACGACGGACCTAACTCCGGAAGCCATGCTGATTGCCGAAGATGCTCCAAACGGCGCCGGCGCCGGCGCCGACGCACAGTTTCTCGAGGAAGCTCCACCTCAAGCACAAGAGTCTGCCCACGAACCGGTTGAGCTAATGGAGATCGAAGTCGACAGTGATATCTTTGCGGACTTTTCTTCCGAAGCAGACGAACATTTACACAATGCAGAAAACGCTCTTCTATTACTCGAGAGCAACCCAGAAGACGACGAACTTCTCAATACCATCTTTCGCGCATTCCACACAATTAAGGGAGCTGCAGGCTTCCTCAACCTGACTGACGTTACGCAGTTGTCACATGCGGTTGAGGACGTCTTAGACTCCGCGCGAAAAAAACATCTGGTGCTCAATCAAGCAATAACAGACGTCGTATTAGAATCTGTTGACTTACTCAAAGAGCTGCTACAGCACGTTGAGCAGCAGCTCCCTTCTGGATCCATTATGCCGCGTGACGTCTCGGCTTTTGTCGCAAAAGTCACCTCTGTAGTGACCAACAAGGAGGTCCCAGTCCAACCTAGCTCGGCCTCGTCAGCAGCCGGTATTTCGGAGACTCCACAAACTGACGCTCCCGACAAAGCGGCACCGACCAGCAAAAATAAAGACCAGCACGTGCGCGTGGGAACGGACAAACTCGATTCGCTCGTAAACATCGTGGGAGAATTGGTTATTGCACAAACCCAAGTCAGCCAAAACCCCGATGTCGTATCGACGGAAAATCAGAAACTGACAAAAGACATTTCGCAGTTGATGAAGATTTCTACAGACCTACAGGAAATCGCTATGTCGATGCGGATGGTTCCCATTCGCTCTACTTTTGACCGCATGGCCCGCATGGTTCGCGACCTGGCGCGTAAGTGCGATAAGCAGGTCGAGTTTTCCATGTCTGGAGAAGATACCGAGCTAGACAAGAACGTCATTGAAGAAATACTCGATCCACTTACACATATGGTGCGCAATGCGGTTGACCACGGCGTGGAACACAGCGCAGAACGTCTAGCCTCCGGCAAAGATGAGAAGGGACAGATTTCTCTCCACGCCTATCACAAGGGTGGAAACTTCGTCATTGAACTGCGTGACGATGGAAACGGAATTAACCGCGACCGCGTCCTGCAAAAAGCCATTGAGCGTGGACTTGTTGGAGCAAACGACGACCTGAGTGACGAGGAGATATACGATCTCGTCTTTCACCCAGGCCTATCGACTGCGGAACAAGTTTCGGATGTATCAGGACGCGGAGTAGGCATGGACGTTGTCCGGCGCAATATAGAGACGCTGCGTGGAAAAGTTGAAGTGCAGTCCACGCCGGGTAAGGGATCGACTTTCACCATTCGCCTGCCGCTCACACTAGCTATCATCGACGGCATGGTCATCGGCGTAGGTTCGGAGCGCTACATACTGCCGCTCACTTCCATAATATCTTCTCTACGTCCCGCCACTGAACAGATCTGCACGGTTATGGGCAAGGGAGAAATGGTGAAGGTACTGGACGAGCTCTATCCACTGCTGCGCCTGCACGAGCGTTTTGACGTTACGCCCCGCTATACCAATCCTTGGGAAGGACTGGTCATGCTTATCGAGGCCGAGGGCGAACGCACCTGCCTACTGGTCGATGAACTGCTCGGTCTACAGCAGGTCGTTATCAAAGGACTCGATGAAGAGCTACGTCAGGATCCTTGCCTATCCGGTTGTGCAATTTTAGGAGATGGCTGTATTGGCCTAATCTTAGATGCCAACGGCCTAGTCGCACACAGTCGCGAAAACAGCCCAGTACATTCATAGATGCCGGTTTTATCAAGCGGAGATTAAGCACCATGAGTGAAGTAAAAAACGCCAACGATTCTGCAGAATTAGGAGGAAAATACCTGACCTTCTTTTTGGACCGAGAAGAGTACGGACTAGAAATCCTCAAAGTCAGAGAAATCATTGGTATGATGGATATTACCCCCGTTCCGCGCACACCCAAGTTTGTCTGTGGCGTTATCAATCTGCGCGGAAAGGTCATACCCGTGGTCAACCTGCGCACGAAATTCGGCATGGAAACTATAGAAACCAACGGCGAAACGTGCATTATTGTCGTGCAGGCGGAAGATATAGAAATGGGAATCGTAGTCGACCGCGTATCCGAAGTTATCGATATTCCCACCAGTGCAATCCAACCACCTCCCGCGTTTGGCAACAAGGGAATCAGCATAAGCTACCTCTTGGGTATTGGAAAGACGGAGGAAACCATCAAGCTCTTGCTGAATATTGACAAAGTGCTTTCCCGCGCCGAGTTGGGTCAGATCAGTCAGGTTGGCGAGGCTGCTTAACCACCGCACGTAATCAATCACAGACCAATCGCGAATCGCCACAGAAGCGATCTGCGATTGATTTTGTTTTACACCATGGTATACCAAAAACCGTTCTCATGGCGCTGGAGAAACTTTTTTAACAGGCTTCGCAAAAGTGACCGCAAACGCTGAAAAAACTTCTACTAACGAATTAGTCCTGACAAAAGGGCAGTATCGACGTATACAGGATTGGCTGTATCAAGTGAGCGGCATCGATCTGAAGGTGGGTAAGGAGAATTTGGTTAAAAACCGCCTCGCCAAACGCATTCGCACCCTTGGCTTGAGCAACTTCAATGCATACATTCGCTACGTCGAGCAGGACAAGTCTCGCAAAGAATTGCTTACTCTCATTGATTCGATGACGACCAATAAGACTAGCTTTTTCCGCGAGAGAGTCCACTTCGATTATATAGCCAATCAACTCATTCCAGACTGGTCACAGCGGAGAGATATCCGGATCTGGAGTGCAGGCTGTTCTTCAGGAGAGGAACCGTATTCTCTGAGCATGCTTCTGTTTGACAAGTATGCAGCCGCTTCGAGTACCCGTATACTTGCCACAGATATATCGGATTCCATATTAGAACAGGCTCGAACGGGTATCTATCGCGCCGATCAGGTTGTAGATTTACCGACGCATTACAAGACAGCGTATATGCAGAAAAAAAACGGCGAACACTATTCGGTTAAGCCAGACGTGCGCAGCACGATTCGGTTTGCTAATCTAAACCTGATGGCCAACTGGCCAATGAAAGGTCCTTTTGACCTTATTCTTTGCAGGAATGTGATGATTTACTTTGATCGTCAAACACAGGAACGCCTCATAAATCGCTACTACGAACTGCTCCGTCCCGGCGGCCACCTATTTATCGGCCACTCGGAGAGTTTAGCGAGCGTTAATCATCCCTTTAGCTACTGCCAGCCCGCCGTATACAAGAGAGACTAGTGTACGGCGACCCCCTCCCCCACCGACAAACGGTGCGCATCGCAGACATGGCAATATCAAGTGATCCGCGAGCGGAACTCATCACGCATGCGCTAGGCTCCTGCATTGGCGTTTCGGCTTATGACCCCGTCCGTCAGATAGGCGGTTTGATACACGTCATGCTTCCCCTCTCTAAGCTTTCACCAGACAAAGCTCGAAACAATCCGTTAAAATTTGTGGACACCGGCATCCCATTTTTCTTTAAAGAACTGTTCAAAGCGGGCGCACAGCGAGATACGTTGGAAATCAAGCTAGCGGGCGGAGCCATGTTAATAGACAGTGGAGAACACTTCAAAATAGGCGAGCGAAACTACACTATCTTGCGCAAGTTGTTGTGGAAAAACGATCTTCTCATAGCGGCCGAGGACATAGGGGGCAGCACGTCACGCACCATGAGCCTATTTATCGAATCGGGCAGGGTTGTGGTACAATCTCAAACGAGAAAGATTGAACTCTGATGAGTTACAACGTACTTGTCGTCGACGATTCAAAAACGGCCCGTATGATGCTGGCAAAAACGCTGCGTATCAGCGGACTACAGATCAACGAAGTATTCATGGCAGAAAACGGAGCCCGGGCGCTTGAGATCCTGCAGGAAAACTGGATCGACTTAGTCCTCACGGACCTACACATGCCCGTTATGAGCGGTATGGATATGATAGAAAAGATGGCCTCTGATGGCCTGCTGTCATCGCTCCCGGTGGTCGTTATTACAAGCGATGCCAGCCAACTGCGAATGCAGGAGTTACAGGAGCGCGGAGTACGCGACTATCTCTGTAAACCCGTTCGTCCTGAGCACGTGAAAAAAACTGTAGAAGATATCTTAAAGGGAACAACATGAGCGACTTTCTCAATTCAGATGGTGAGAATCGCGTATTCTCTGTGAACGCTATGGAAGAGACCCTCTCCAGCGTGCTACAAGAACAGGCCTTTATGTTCGCCGAGTATGAGGATGCACTTGATATAGCCGCAACGCCTACTCCCCCCTATCAATATGCGCGCATCGAGTTTGATGGCCCCTGTTCTGGCCGCTTGGGGCTGGTGTTTCCTCACAGCCTACTCCACGAACTGATTGGCAACATGCTCGGCCTCGAGATAGACGAGATCGAACAAGAAGACGTCCCCGATGCGCTCATGGAGTTGCTCAACGTCGTATGTGGTAAATTTCTGGTCGCCGCATTCGGCTCCGCTGTAAAATTCAACCTCGCCGTACCGACTGTTTCTCAAATGGACGTATCTGATTGGGAAACTCAAAAGCTGAAGCCTAACACAACTGTTTTGCTGGTAGAAGGCGAGCCCGTACTCTTTGAACTTTCCCTATAGAACGAATACTGAAAGATGTCCGCATCTCCCATCAAAGTACTCGTAGTCGACGATTCGGCGATCGTTAGAAAGATCTTTACAGAAGAGCTATCGCGCGATCCCGATATCGAGATCGTAGGAACGGCCCCCGACCCCTACATTGCACGCGACAAAATCGTGCGCCTCCAACCCGACGTACTCACGCTGGATATAGAAATGCCACGCATGGACGGCATCACGTTCCTGCGCAAGTTGATGCACTACCACCCACTGCCGGTTATTGTCGTTTCGTCTCTAACAGAAGAGGGAAGCGAACTGGCCCTTGAGGCACTTGATCTCGGCGCGGTAGAAGTCATGAGTAAGCCGGGAGCATCTTATACCGTTGGCGATATGTCAGTGCAGCTTCTCCAGAAGATCAAAGCAGCTGCCCGAGCTAATATAACGCGCCAGCAGCAGCAGAAGCGTATAACGCCTACGCGAGCCCGGCCCCTATCGCGTACGACCAATAAGATTGTAGCAATCGGGGCCTCGACCGGGGGCATCGAAGCGCTGCGCGTCCTCTTGCAGTCTTTCCCCGCAGACGGGCCAGGCACGCTCATAGTGCAACACATGCCGGAGAATTTCACCAACGCCTTTGCAAAACGACTCGACGGCATCTGTCCACCGCAAATAAAAGAGGCCGAAGATGGCGAGCCCGTCGTGCCGGGCAAAGTTCTCATTGCCCCCGGCAATTATCACCTACAGCTGCGGCGATCGGGCGCCCTCTACCAAGCCAAAGTGAGCTCGGGTCCCCTAGTTGGACGCCATCGTCCATCCGTTGAAGTCCTCTTTAACTCTGTAGCAAGATATGCAGGTAAAGATGCCGTTGCCGTCATGCTAACGGGCATGGGGTCTGATGGAGCAGATGCCATGCTCAACGTGCAAAACGCGGGTGCCACAACCATAGCACAGGATGAAGACAGCTCGGTCGTGTTTGGCATGCCCCGAGAAGCAATTGCTAAGGGAGCCATTGATTTTATCGAACCATTGAATCATATTACGCAGCGTATCTTGCAGTCCGTTTAATCATTCAATCTAGCTGTGCTGCGTATTTTCAACTCGGCTCTTGCCGACATTTTCATATATTATTTGCTGAGCTCAAATCTACGCCTAACTGGAGAATTACTGTGAAAATCCTCATAGTCGACGATGAAGAAACGATTACCAGCTATTTTTCCCAGCTAGCCGAGATCAATGGTTTCGACCAAATAGACTGCGTAAATAGCGGTGAGGAAGCCATGACGCAGGTGCTCAGATCAGTGTATGACGTCATCACGTTGGATATACAAATGCCAGGTGCAAGCGGTCTCGAGATTATCGCCATGCTGCGCAACATGTGTCCCCATGCCATCATTGCCGTAGTCTCAGGGTTTCTACCCGAAACGATGTCAGAAGATATATCTGGCTGCATTGATGTGCTGATTTCCAAACCCGTCAACGTAGAAACATTTTCCACACTGCTACAGAAGGCTCGGCAGATACAAGACGCGATGAACGATATCCGCGCTCTAGGTGTAGCTCCTGACAGCCTCAACTAATATGGCCTCCATTTTCGACATCAATGTCGTAGAGGGAGACCTTTTGGCCGGTGGACAAACCATCGACTTTAAGGGACTCAATACGACCAACCACACATTTGACACTGGCGATCAAAACGGTCATTTGCTCGATGACATGCCCGGAGGAACTAACGTCAATGGCGGGCGATCTCTAGTTATAGACGGCTCGCTTAACGGCGTAGAGAACAACCCTTGCCGCATACAGTTATCAGGTGATCTACTCGTCAAGGGAAACGTGTTTAATGCACATATAAAGTGCAGCGCACTCTATGTAGACGGAGACATCCAAGACAGCCGTGTATCAGCAGCTGGCGACATCTATATCGGGGGCGAGCTCATGGATTCCCAGGTGGCGTTGGGCGACTACAGCGACAGGAAGAATACCATAGACAACCTGCATCGCGACTTCGCCAAAAAACGGGAAGAGCGAGAGAGCCTAGACCGACAAATTCGCCAGGAAGAAAAACGCGTCGATCGCTCCTGTAAAGCAACGCTCATTCCGCTCAATTTCAACGTTAGCCGCATCATCTCGCATGAAAACAACCAAGTGCGTATCAACCTGACGAGTTTTTACTCCTCGCGCGGAGAGCAGAGTGAAAGCCAGCGTAAAACGGCTCTCGTGCAATTCTTTGCCAAAGGCGTCGTTGGATATCTCGCTCGCGCAAATCGCAAGTATATCAGCGATAATCCCGCCCGGGAAAAAGTCTTTCTACAGCTGCTCAAGCATCTGCGTGAACTTTTCCTTCTAGTTGCAGAGCGCGACTTTATCGCCCTGCATCAGGAGCAAGACGCTCAGGCAATGAACGAGTTGGTTCAGTCTATACGCAGACAGAATCGCATGCTTCACATAGAAGGCGGCATACATCCGAATTCAACGCTTCGCTTTATATTACCGCACATCGCAACGAGCGAAGATGACAGCTACGTATTCACTGACAAGGCCGCGATCTGTCAGGTGGAAGGAGGTCCAAACAAGGATGCCTTGGTAATAACGTTGAAGGATGTCGAGAACAATGAGAATATCCATCGCATCCCCGCTACCGACTTGGAAGAAGCACGCCTAAGCACCACCTTAGGCACCGTGGTATGGGAATCGAGCGCCGGTAGCGCAGCACCTTAGAGCCCTCCAAGCCGTCTACTCAAAGCTTTACGAGAGCACACTATCCTTGCGCATTGTAACGGGCACCTTACGAGGCCGGCGTATTGCCTCTGGCCGACTGGGCAATCTTCGCCTGACCTCATCTCGCCTAAAAGAATCTATTTTTGCCGTGCTGGGAGCCGACCTACAGGGTGCCCATTTTCTCGATCTGTGTGCCGGATCGGGGCAGATTGGTTTGGAGGCACTCAGCCGTGGAGCACACGTCGTTTTTAACGAACCGGACCGACGACGCTACAGCATGCTACGCAGTATACTGCGGGAGTGGAAAGTCGGGGCCCAAATGCACGACAATCGAGCGGAAATGCTCATTCCACGACTCCACGAAGAGGGACGTTCGTTTGACACCATTTACGTAGATCCACCCTATCATATCCGCCACGGCGGTGAACCGCTCAGCCTCGCGCTGCTCGGCAAACTTTCTGCTATGCCGCTTTTGAGAGAAGAAGGCCTAATTCTGACCCAGCACCAAAAAGAGCTCGAACTTCCCGAAGAAATAGGCGCATTGCGCCGTCTCCAAGCGCGCGACTACGGCAATACTCGACTCAGCATATACGTCTCGTCTTGACGAGCCAAACACAGTCTCCTATAATGGTCTACCATGAAAATAACTCGCATAGAAGCCATTCCCGTTTGTGTCCCTCGACCGCGACCCTTTAAAAGCAGTTTAGGCGTTCAACAGGGCAGCGAAAACGCCGTGGTTCGCATTTTCACCGACAGTGATCTAGTCGGCATCGGCGAGGCCTCAAGCATATGGGATCGTCGGGGCCGCGGTGAAAGTGAAACCATCAACGGACTCCTGTCCGATGCATTAACCGGATCTGATCCGACGCAGATCAGTTCAATTCGAACCCATATGGATTCTCTCTTGCATCGCTCTTACCCTGCAAAAGCTGGGGTCGAGATGGCTCTGTATGATCTGGTTGGAAAAATGCTTGACACTCCGGTCTACAACCTACTCGGCGGTCAGGTCCGCGACCGCGTCCTACTCAGCCACTCACTGTCTATGGGAGATCCGCAAGATATAGTGGAACAGGCGGCACGTTTAGCTGGAGAAGGCTATCAGACGCTCAAGTGTAAGGTCGGGCGCGACCATCAATCAGACCTTAAAATACTTGAAGCAATACGAAGAGAAGTAGGTGATATAACCCTGCGCGTTGACGCCAATATGGGGTGGTCTTCAGCCAAGGAAGCAGTGCGTCGAATAAACGAACTGGCGGAGTTCAATCTAGAGCTCATCGAACAACCGCTGCACTACAGCGACATGGAGGGTCTGTCTTTTGTGCGCGCCAACGTGCAAGTCCCCATCATGGCCGATGAGAGCGTATGGACGCCCGCTGATGCCATGGCATGCATTCGCGCCAACGCCGTAGACGTATTTAACGTCTACGTTTCTGAGGCAGGTGGAATTGGCCCTGCGGCACATATTTTCTCGATAGCCGAAGCGGCTAGACTACCCTGTATTATTGGCAGCATGCCCGAGTTGGGTATCGGCACTGCGGCGCAGGCTCATCTAGCTTTCGCCATGCACAACATCGGCTATGCTAGCGACGTCAACGGCTTTGTGTATCACAGTGATGACGTAATTAACGAGAAACTGTCCATTAAAGAAGGCTACCTCTACCCACCCCCTGGTCCCGGCCTAGGGGTCAGCCTTAACGAAGACAAGCTGCAGCGCTACCGCATCGACTAATGCGCTTTCGCCCGTGCATCGACCTTCATCAGGGACAGGTCAAACAGATTGTTGGCTCGTCTCTAAGCGATCAGCAAGCCCCTAAGACCAATTTCGTCGCTCAGCAGGACGCCGCACACTTTGCGAATCTCTACTTCCGGGACGGTCTACCTGGCGGCCACGTTATCATGCTAGGCCCCGGTAACGAGCAAGCCGCAGCAGCGGCGCTACAAGCCTATCCACAGGGACTGCAGTTGGGTGGAGGTATTCATGCTGCAAATGCCGCAAAGTGGCTTGCATCGGGTGCCTGCCAACTCATTGCCACATCGTATGTCTTTAAGAATGGACAACTTGAGCACGATAACCTTCGTCGACTAGTGAAAGAGACGGGGCGCGAACGACTCGTTTTAGATTTGAGCTGCGCTCGCATTGACGGGCGCTACGTCGTCATGACAGATCGCTGGCAGCAAGCAACCAATTTCGAAGTTTCACGCCCCAACTTAGAAGCACTAGCCGATTCATGCTGTGAGTTTCTGATACATGCGACCGACGTAGAGGGAAAACAGCAGGGTATCGACGTCGACCTCGTAGCGCTCTTGGGCGAAATCACGCCGCTGCCAACTACCTATGCAGGCGGCGTTCGCGCGCAGAGTGATATTGACCATATTGCTCAACTAGGCCAGGGCAAACTAGATTTTACGGTGGGCAGCGCACTAGATCTATTTGGCGGCAACGCGCTGCACTACGCTGATATGGTTGCGCACTACCGAACCTAAACGCACGCGCTGCCCTCCGTCCTCGTACAGTAAGAGGATGGCCTGTGCCTTATTTTCACACCAATTTCTCAGCGTTGCTCACCCTGATTCGACCGTTAAACCAACGAATACAAGCGACCAGACTATATTCCCAAACCTCGTGCACATTCTGTATACCAAAGATACAAGTGATATTGATTGGCATGTTCTTAGAGCGGCGTTTATCGGGTCCGGGCTTCGCGACGGACGCAGCGCAATGCAGCTATCACAGTCCTTTAACAAGAGTCAGGGACGCTGCTTTGCCCATGTCGAAAACATGCCTGTAGGCACGGCGCGCGCTGTATCTGATCGCACCCAACGCGCGTATATAGCCGATGTCTGGACCCATCCCACTTATCGCCGATGCGGAGTAGCCACGAGCATGGTCCACGCACTGTTGAAGGGATTGTTCACCCAACACGTCTACGTATTCACCACCCCTCTATGGCTTGGTTTGTATACACAATTTGGTTTTGAAATCGCAGATAGGCAGCTCCCCGTAAAGAGCAAAACCTATCTTGTAGAACGGGCACCCGGACCTCTCGAGTGAACCAGATAGACAGAGAGCCCCCATCAGCTTACAATCCCAAACCATCACTTCCTCGCCGCCACATTTTGCTTATTTTATGCCGGCGTGCTATTTACTCGTATGTAGATAGCCAACGGAGAAAGCCGTTATGATATCACCCGACAAAATGTATCCTCTCACAGCGCACGAAAAACAGCACTACGCGAAGCACGGATATACATTGGTCAAAGCTGTTTTCAGTAAAGACGAAGCAGCATACTTCCGCAAAGAGGTACACGATATCGCCCAGCGTCTGCTAGCAAACCAAGCCGATGACGTCGTCAATCAGGGCTGGAGCAGTGGGGCAAAGGTCACTGACCTACCGCGCGAATTGCTGCACTGTCATAACGTGCAGTTTCACTCTTCAGCGCTCGCACGTTTACTCGTCGACCCCAGACTAACGGATCGCGCCGCAGACATTATAGGCGACAACGTGCAGCTTCATCACACCAAGATGTTTATCAAACCTCCGGAAAAAGGTGCGCCCTTCCCCATGCACCAAGATGCCCCTTATTTTCCACACGAAAACCATTCGATGATCGCTGCCATTATTCACTTTGACGATGCACCCATCGAGAAAGGATGCGTGCGCGTCGTGCCCGGTTCACACAGAGCGGGCATGCGCGAGCATCTAAGCGACGGAGGACACCACTTGCCACCCGAAGAATTCCCAGTAGCCGATGCAACGCCCTGTCCAGCCGAAGCGGGCGATGTCCTCTTTTTTAGCTACCTAACAATTCACGGTTCGGGGCTCAATACCAGCCAAGAGGCCCGCACTACGCTGCTGGTACAAATGCGGGATCCCGAAGATTTACCCCTCGTGGAAACCCACGTTTCGCGCGGACAAGGACACATGCTGCGCGGCGTAGACCCACTTGCCAACTCCGGCCCTTCTGTTCCCTCTCCGGTGCGCCTCAAAGCCGTCACAGACCGAGTCTAACGTGAGTAAAAACCCGCTCTATCGCCTACACGAACTCCAGGTAGACGCCCCCTCTCAACCCCTCTTTGCACTCCTGGCAGAAAAACTCCCGGATCTAAGCCGCACTATGGCGCGGAAAGCCGTGCAAGCTGCGCTGGTTTCAATTGATGGATCGGTCAGTAAAGATCCTGCGCAAGTACCCGCATTGGGGGCCGCTATCCGCTGTGATTTTCGCCAGGGCATAGACAAGCAGTATCAGCTGACACGCTTTGCGCCGCCCGAAGAGGAGTTGCCCTTCAGCGTTCTATACTGCGACGAAGATATTGTAGTAATAGACAAAAAGGCCGGCGTGCTTTCAGCGCCTACCCAGCAGGGAGAGCGGGGAGCTGTCAGCGAATATCTGCGCCGCTGGCTCCGCGCACAGGGAGACAAACGTCCATTCACTGGCTATATACACCGACTCGATAAAGAGACCAGCGGTTGCCTGTGTTTCTCGCGCAGTCGCCGCGCACAGAAGATGCTCGCCGTGCAATTTGCCAAACACGGCGCGCGTCGCCGCTATCGCTGTATCGTGGTGGGCGGACCGCTGCAGGATCGAGATACGCTGACGGGGCGCATTGGTCGAGGGGCAGATGGCCGTCGAGCAGTCGTTGCCGATCACGTAGCGGGAAAAAAAGCGATTACTCATTTTGAAGTCGTTCAGCGCTTTGCTCACGCAAGTGAGCTTAAGGTGCGCTTAGAAACCGGTCGCACGCACCAGATACGCATCCATATGGCGCATATTGGCTGCCCAATTATCGGTGAACCCGTCTATGGAGAACCGCACGCCAAAGCCCAGCGAGCACCGCGTATGATGCTTCACGCCAATCAGCTCAACCTCGAACATCCCACAACCGGCAAGCACATGCATTTCACGGCCGATCTACCGGAAGAATTCGTCGCCTTTCGCTCCAGCCTGAGCACGCGCTCAACGAGCTAATCGCACGTGCACTGCACCAGAGTTCGTCCTATATCGAAGCGAGCATGCGGCGAAATGCGTTTGCATACTGCGCCATAACACCCTCCGAGTCCCCTCCGGCTCCCACTTTATGTATGACTTCCACAGAAAAGTAACCGGCAAATCCCATCTTTCCTAGCAGTTGTAGCGGAGTCTGATGATCGATTGCACCTTCGCCAAGGGCTCCGACCTGCATTTTCCCATCTACGTATTGTCCATCGTGCGCATGCAAATGGGCGACGTGCTCTGCAAATATGGAGAAGCTTTCACCCGGTCTTTCCAGCACGCGCTGCGTATGCATAAAATCCCACAGTATTTTTAAATGCGCGTGTCCCACCTGTTCGACAACCGCTCGCACTGGCGGCGAACTACACCAATCATCATGCGTTTCCATTAAGACGACGACGCCCCGCTCCTCTGCCCAATCGACCACCTGCGCATAGCCCTCTACAACGTAGTCTACGACATACTGCCATTCTCGATCACGGTCGCGCTGACCGCCAAATGTGCGCACTAAGCCACAGCCCAAATCGGCGGCAAGGTCGATATACCGCTTCAAATCTTCTACGTGCTGGGCGCGTTTCTCCCTATCGACCTCGGCCATGCGCACGCCCGTTGCAATACAGCATATGTCTAGGCCTTCACCCTCCATTTGCCGCCGGATTGCCCTTCGTTCGTCTCCGCTCAGGTCGGCTTCTATACCGCAGGCATGTCCCCACTCTACTCGCGGCTCCAATCCCTTATATCCATGGCGTTTCATCCCACCAACAATCTCACTCAGATTCCAGTCGGGGCACAGACTACTCATAGTTGCAAGTTCTATCATACCCTTTTCCTTTCACAATCTTATAATTTCACAAGTTCTGTATCTTTAATATCTTTAGTATAGCTATGATAGATTACACACGCGACTCGAACTCCCGTTGGCGCCAGCGCCTGCACGAAGTCATCTTTGAGGCAGACACCGCTGGCGGCAAAGCATTTGACCTAACGCTCATAGTTTGCATAGCACTGAGCATTATCGTCGTGATGCTCGATAGCATTCAGGAGCTACACGACCAGTACGGGTCTCTACTGTACGTTGCAGAATGGGTTTTTACGCTTTTGTTCACCGCTGAGTATTTACTGCGACTGCTCAGCGTTGGACGCCCTCTACGCTACGCACTTAGCTTTTACGGCATCGTCGATTTTCTGTCGATCGTTCCAACGTACTTGAGCATTTTTGTCCCAGGCACGCAGTATCTACTGGTTATTCGCTCTCTCCGGGTTCTCCGTATATTTCGCATCTTTAAGCTCTCTCAATATGTCGGCGAAGCGCGTCAACTCACGCGCGCACTGCACTCTAGTCGCAGAAAAATCATGATTTTCTATTTCACAGTGATTCACATAGTCGTCATAGTCGGCGCTATGATGTATCTCATAGAAGGAAGAGAGAACGGTTTCACCAGCATACCACGCAGCATTTACTGGGCGATCGTTACAATAACGACGGTAGGATACGGTGATATCGCACCACAGACCAACGTGGGCCAAGCCGTGGCTGCCTTTCTCATGATTACTGGGTATGCCATACTCGCCGTGCCAACGGGCATCGTAACGGCTGAGTGGGCCATGCAAAACAGGCAGCGCATTATTTCGACACAGAGCTGTCCCCAATGTAGCAGTGAGGGGCACGATGCCGATGCTAAATTCTGTAAACATTGTGGCGCAAATATGTAAATCACGCGTAAAACAGGTACCGCGGCACAGTGGTCTATTTGACCGTATTTCAATCTATATTTTCAATTAAATTGTCCGCTCTTTGAACAGACTTCGGACTGCGTTGCAAACCAGCGCGGCGCACCCTAAAAACGACACTACTTAGGAGCATATTTCCGTGCAACGCCGCACTCCCTACCCTCAGCATTATATCCCCGGTCGCCTCGCATTTCACATGGACGTTCATTTCGAAACCCTTACGGGAGAACGCATAGACGCACTCAATCAACCGCTCATTGCCGGCACGCGCGGCACGTGGACCTTACACATATCAAACCAAGAAGCTGACCTAAAGGCGGGATCAGCGCTCGTGCTTATACGCTTTGACGCACAGATTGCCTTCGCACTACAGACTCACAGCCCACGCGGCCGCGACTACTGCACAATCAGCAGCAGCGGCGGTGCCCAATTAGAGCTGAGCGTCGGCCAAAGCGCAGTTAACTTGTTGACCATCCACGTCGTTTCTGGCGTGCTGCGCCGAGGTGAAGACATCACCCTGCACCTCGGTGATCGCAGCAGGGGCAGCGTTGGAAGCGAAGTATTCTGGTCGGCGACAGAGGGTCAGTTACTCTTAGCTATTTCCGAGCCCGAACAGGAGTTTTCCGTTGGCGCACTCGGCAATCCACACTCTCTCCACATCGTTCACCATCCCATCGTGCAATACGCGCGCCTGCTCGGGCCGACCGTCGTGGCTCCCGGCGAACCCTTCGCACTCCACTTCGGGGTATTCGACCGCAACCGCAACCTAGTTGAGGACTATGGAGGCACCGTCGACTTTATCCCCCCAGAAGGGGTTGGAGGTATGCCAGATAGCCACGCATTTTCATCCTCTGATAGAGGGCTGAAAATATTTGACAAGGTGCATATAGAGACTCCTGGCGTCTACCGAATACTGGGCACGAGCGAAGCGGGGGCGTTTCACAGCAACCCCATAATTGTGCAGGAAAACCCGCGCACGCGCGTGTTTTGGGGAGACGTGCACGCACACGGCTGGGGAGACTCGACCATGCATCTGATGCATTTATCTTCTCCTAAGCTGACGCCGCTGGATCGACATCGCCAGGCGCGTGATATAGGTCGCTTTGATTTTTCTTGTCCAGCATCTATGTCTATGGACCCGGACCGCCGCGACGCCATTTGGCGTCCCTATCGTGAAGCGTGTGAAGAAATGGACGAACCGGGGCGCTACGTCCCTTTTTTAGCCTATGAAGCGCATCCGCAAGAGGGCGACAGACAGGTCATTTTCAAGCACTATGAAGAGCCTACGCCACCATCAATGCGCCTACCTCTGGCCCAGTTAGAGTCGCTCTACGGCGAACGCGATGACGTCATGTTTGAAGTCCATATCGGCGGTGATCCACCGCGTTGGGATCTACATCGCACTCGACGAGAGCGTCTATTGGAAGTGAGTTCGGGCTTTGGCAATGCTGAATGGTTGCTCCAAAAGGCACTCAACCTAGGATATCGACCCGCACTGTGTGGCGCATCTGACTTACACCTAGGCCTGATGGGAGGCCCGCGCGCAGTCGAAACATTCCGCGGACGTTTTGGTCAGAAATATCCCATGCAGCAGCGCGACGCGGCCTACGGAACGGGCCCACTCACGGCCATCTGCTCTTCGGAACTATCGCGCGACTATTTGTGGCATGCGCTAGAGACCCGACGCACATATGCCACATCCGGTGCGCGCATCTATCTCGAAGCCACGGCAAATGGTCAACCCATGGGCACACAGATTCCCGTTCGGGACACGCTGCGCATCGCGTATTCTGCCCACGCATGTGAGTCCATCGAACGCGTAGACTTGATATGTGGAAACTACCGGCTGCGCAGTTGGCAACCGGGCGCACTCGACTTCTCTACCGAGTTTGATATGCATCCAGAAGAGCTACCTGGCACCTGGCTCTACTTCCGATTACAGCAGGTCGACGGTGAATATGGTTGGACCACACCCTTCTATTTGGAGCACGTAGACGAGCCACCGCAAGCAGAGAGGCTCCCTCTCTGGAACGACGATGGTCCGCTGAAACTACGGCCAGGCACAGGCAGCGCTGCGGCAACGCATCAGCCTCAGCTCGAGCGCTATTTACAGCGCGAAGAGAGCGACGCACTTTTTGCCGATCTGACTCCCATAAGCGTCTTGGACACACCTCCAGGACGCTGTGCCTTATTTTTCTGCTACTGGGGAGAGGAGCGCTTGCCCATGAGCATTCGATGGTTCTTCGAATTTGAGATTCCCAAGATACGCTACGACTTGGGCTGGCGGGACTACGGTACACTAGACGAGCTAGAATGGGGCCCTAAACTAATGGAAAAAGTGCACAATGAGTCATAGAGAAAAGATCTCATCAGAAGAGACTGAACTTGCAGCTTTGCTACCGAGCCCAGAAGACGTAGCGCGCTATCGTCAGACGGGCTACTACATTTCCAAGAAGCTCTATTCAACAGACGAGTTAGATTCGGCCATCGCCGCAAGCGAACGCTACTATGCAGGGTTGACGAAGAGAGAAATAGCGCTGCCCAACAATCGAACCTATTCTCTAGCCTGGTATCCAGGGGATGGCGTTGATTGCTTGCGTAAGAATGATTTCTCAACCCTCGTCGTACCCGAACTAGACGCTCTCCTACGCAAACCGATTCTCGGTCTCATCGCCGCGCTTCTATGCGGCGATGACGTGCGTCTCTGGCATGACCAACTCCTTTACAAGCCACCCTCAAATGACGACGCGCCGCAAAGCGTCGGATGGCATACCGACTATGGTTATTGGCGCACGTGCAGCTCCGACAGCATGCTCACGGCGTGGGTACCCTTTACCGATATGGACAAATCCATTGGTACAATCACGTTCGTGGAAGGCAGTATGCACTGGCCGGAAAACAACCATTTGAACTTTTTCTCTTCCGACCTGAGCGGCCTCGAAAAACAGTTTAACAGTGGTGGAGCACCCGTCGTTAAGGTTCCAGCCATTTTACAGCGCGGCCAAGTGACGTTCCACCACTCCAAGACTATACACGGCAGCGGCCCCAATTACACGCAAAATCCAAGACGCTCGATAGCTCTTCACCTGCAGCCTGCGAGCAATCAGTATCGAGAAATTTACGATAATGACCAATTGGTCTCCCATCCAAACGATGGACTCACGGCCGATAAGCAAGGCCACCCCAACTATGCAGACCCCACTTATTGCCCGGTCGTCGGCCGCATTGGAGATGCGCGAGATCTGCAGTGAAAATCGCAGGGGTTTCAATTTCATCGTTTGAGCTACCGACCAATACGGCCATCTGCAATATGGTCGAAGTGCCTTATGGACACCGACGGCGCTGGCAGCAGCAGAAATACAGCAATCAGCCCGACGTTATTCACGTGCTGCACGTTTTGACGGACGAAGGCATTGAAGGAATGTGCACCGTCGGCGATGCACGCTATACGTCTATGCGTGCGCGCGACCTCGAACACTTACGGGCATTGGTCATTGGCGAAGATCCGCTGCACAGAGAGCGGTTAGATAGCAAACTGCGCGCCGCCACGCGTCATATGTTTACTCTTCCAGGCTGGCATGGTGCATTCGACAACTGCCTGTGGGACATTGCCGGTAAGGCTGCTCAACTACCCATTTGCGACCTTATAGGTCGCGCAAGATCGAGCTGCCCTGCCTATTACAACTTCGACTCTTCGCGGATTGAACACGCCCTAGATGATGCTCGTAAAGCCGTAGACATGGGCTTTAGCGCACTCAAAGATCACTGGAGCTCAACCGCAGAGGAAAACGTTTCCAACGCTCGAGCTATCCGTCATACCTTTGGTGATACCCCTCTATTCCACGATGCTGCCAGTGCACCCTACACGTATGAGGAAGCGCTTTACGTCGGCCGTGCCTTACAAGAACTCCGGTTTGAATGGTTTGAGGAACCGTTACCCGATCGAAATATCGATCAGCTCCAGGCGCTGTGCTCGTCGTTAGACATTCCCATTTTAGCACCGGAAACGCTCATGCACGAATGGGAACTCAGCGCTCTTTGGCTTCGCCTAGGCGCCACAGATCTGCTGCGCGCCAATGCGCGCCACGGAACGACCGCTACGCTAAAATTAGCCCACTGCGCTCAGATGCAGGACAGCACAATAGAATTGAACGGCCCCGGAGGCTTGTTTGGACTGGTGCACGTCCACCTGGTCTGCGCCATTGGAAATACGCGCTACTACGAGTATTTTCCCGGCGGCACGCGCGATGAGATAGGCCGAGAAATTGGTCTACTAAATCCTCCCCTGCCCGCCAATGGCTGCGTCCACCCTCCAGAAGGTTCGGGCTGGGGCGCAGAATGGGACCGGGCCTATTTTGAGAAAAAGCGTATTGCTCTACTATGAGTCATATGCATATTACGTAGGATACCTACGTTCTTCTAACTGGAATGATTAATGAGCAGCGCAGATTTACAGCCATGAATAAACACGCACAGGATACCACAGACGGAGTAAAGAAGGTCGGCATTATTGGTGGAGGACGTGGCGGAACGGCGCTCCTGCAGACGCTGGGTCGCCTTCCTCAAGTTACTGTAGTTGGCATCTGTGATATTAACCCGCAGGCACCGGCCTTGGATCTGGCTAAAGCGTCGGGCATAGCAACCTATGCAGAGATGGAACAATTAGTCGATGCTCAACCAGTAGACTGGCTTATTAACGCAACGAATCGCTCTGTAGCACAGCGACATATACTAAGTCACCAGTTCAGCAATGCGACCCTAATAGACGGCCATATTGCCGAACTCATCTGGCAGATCCTACTCGACTTTGAAAGGGCGCTAGAAAGTGGCATTGACGAGACCAGCCTCAATGGGCTGAAGTGGACGCTCATACAGCGCATCGTAGACACGGCGCAGCCGGTTCAGCGCGAACTCGAATATATTGCTTTTCACGATCCGCTCACGGATCTGTATAGCCGCCAAATGCTGCTCGAGTTTTCCGAACGAGAAATCAGTTCAGCCTATCGACACGAACGCCATCTTTCAATGGTCGTCGTCGACATCGACCACTTCAAACGCGTAAATGATACCTTTGGCCACGATGCAGGTGACGTCGTCTTAAAAGAGCTAGCCGACTTACTCAATGGTTCGTGTCGCCGAAGTGATATGGCCGCGCGCTACGGAGGGGAAGAGTTTGTAGTCATACTACCCAATACCGACCTTCCCTCCGCGACCACATGGGCCGAACGCATGCGCAAGAAAATCGCACGTTCATTGCAGACGCCCGATGGCACGCGCGTAACCATTAGCCTAGGCGTTGCCGGCCTTGAGTTTGCAGACGAAACGCCGCCAGAAGGCACCACGCCTCTTTCTTTCGAAGCTTTCTTTAAGCAAGCTGACCAAATGCTATACGAAGCAAAAAACACCGGACGCAACCGCGTTGCAAGCACCCGCATAACGGTACGACATCGGGCGAACTCGGCTCCTCCTCCAACGCATTAAACGGAGAAATAACTCATGGCAAACAACAGTCGTCTGGTCTATTCAAGTGACCGCGGACGCATTGTAGAGAAGAAAAAAGAGAGCGTCCAGCCCAGCAGCGGAGACGGTATCGCCCGCGTGCGCCGAGAGAAAAAAGGACGAGGAGGAAAAACCGTTACCACCATCAGCGGTTTAGATTTGGGGACAGCTCAAATGAAAGAGTTAGCGTCGGAGCTCAAACGGCTTTGTGGAACGGGCGGTTCAATCAAAAATGGCGTTATAGAAATACAGGGGGATAACGCAGACAAAATCGTCCAAGCATTAGACGAACGAGGCTATAAGGCAAAACGGGCTGGCGGATAAACATCGACGCCTCACCCCTTATCGTCAGATAGAGGTATGCGTTTACCCTGTGGATCCATCGACTGATCCACTTCTGCACCCAGTTCAGCGGCCAACTGACGGCCGATAAAATGTTCTACTGCATCTGCTGGACCGTGCACTCTATTTTCCGGCAGCCCCAATCCACTTAAATACGTCTCCCACAGGCGGTGGTTGCGCAGGAGGCGCAGCGCCTCTTGTTTCCCTCCAGCAGCCAATGCCCAGCCTTGGCTGTCATGTACAACCAACCGACTCTTTTCGAGAGACCGCAAGGCTAATCGCGACACCAGATGAGAGACCGAAGCCGCTTGCAGCAGTTCTTCACGGCTAGAGCGGTGTGTCTCGTCTACTTCAAAGCGCCGCACGAGCGCCAAGAGCATATGGTCTTGAGCTACCTGTACGGAAAGAGCAGCGCGCTGCCACAAACGCGCTATGACGCCTTGATTGGGTGAAAAGAGCAGCGAGAGTAGAAAGATAGCTCCTGCGACGGTGACGATCGCTCCTGCAATAGAGCTGTCCCAGATCCCGGCGATCCAATATCCAACCCAGGCAGAAAGCACGCCAAACAGTACGGCAAGGCAAAGAATTGTGACCAAGCGATCGCTCCACAAATAGGCCGATGCACCGGGTACGATAAACATGGCAACAACGAGAATAGCACCCACAGACTCAAAAGCTGCGACTGTGGTCAGCGAGACCATCCCCATCAGTAGATAGTGAATGAGCGTAGCGTTGACACCCACTGCCATAGCCATAGCAGAATCAAAAGAAGCGATTTTCAGTTCTTTATAGAGCGTGCAGACAAAAAGTATATTGAGTATGAAGACTACCCCTAGTATCCATACGGGGCGAGGGCCCACATCGACCCCATTCCAAATCAGCGTATCCCATGGCGTATAGGCGATTTCTCCATACAGCACGCATTCTTGATCGAGATCGACCTGTCCAGCATAGGCGGTCACCAGGACCACGCCCAGCGCAAAGAGGGCAGTAAAAACGATGCCAATTGAAGCATCTTCCTGCACGTTCCACTTGCGGTGAAAGGCCTCAATTAGAAGCGTGGTCAACAGACCACACAGTGCAGCACCAACAAACATCGGAAAGATTGCCCGACTGTCTGATAGCAAAAAGGCAATGGCAATACCCGGCAGCACGGCATGACTTAGGGCATCGCCGAGCAGCGACATTTTTCGCAGGACGAGAAACGTGCCTAGCAGCGCACAGGACGCCGAGGCAAGCGAACCCGTTAGGATAATCCAGAACGCACTATCGAGCTCCATTACTCGCGCCCCCCTCGGCGATAGTGACTGAGCGTTCCGTGTATATTGACGACTTCGTCCGGATCAATACCGCGTTCCTCGGCCAGAATCTGCTCTAAGTCCGCAATAATTTCCGGCGTAAGTAGGTGCTCAACTTCGTCAGCTGGTCGGTCCACGTGGTCTGCATCTAAAATCGAACGATAGTATAAATAGTGCTCCCAAAGACGGTGCGACTTAACTATAAAAATCCCTTCTTCAACACCTGCATCCGTAAGATACCACTCTCCGTCACTGCGTCGGGCGTATCCCTGCCGCGCCAGCTTGTGTCCAAGCCGCTCGACGCGCGACACTTTCCATCCCAGCTCTACGGCCAGCGAAGAAGCGGGCAGCGTATTGCGAGATTCCTTGTTTGATAGCTCGATAAAAGCGCGTAAGAAGTGATGGCGGCGTTCTCGTTCGGCATTGTGTCGATGGCGACGCCAGCGCGCTAGCATGCCCCGGCGCGGCGCGCAGAGCGCCGATACAACAAAGAACAGAGTCGCCACAAGCACCATCACTGGCCCCGTCGGAATACGCGGAGCTAGCGAGCTGACAAACGTGCCGACGACACCCGAAACCCCGCCAAATGCAGTAGATATAACAACCATAGTACCGAGGCGCTCAGACCAAAAGCGAGCGGCCACTGCAGGCGTTATTAACATAGCCGCAATCAACACTACGCCGACGGCTTGCAGGCCAACCATAACCGTCAGCACAATAAGCCCCATAAGCATAGCATCTACCTTACGGGCAGAAAATCCCAATGTGCTGAGAAAACCCGCATCGAATATCAGCGCTTTAAATTCTTTGTATAGAGCAAGTACGGCTACGATGATAACCGCCGTAAGCACCGTCATTACGCGTAGATCATCACCGACCATAGATGCGGCTTGGCCAAAAAGAAACTTGTCTAAACCGCTTTGATTGCCCCCGCCGGCGCGCTGTATGTGCGTCAGAAGCACGATTCCGATACCGAAAAAGACGGACAGCACAATACCGATTGCGGAATCGGCTTTTACGCGCGTATACTGAGTGATGAATTGAATCAATAAGACGCCCAGAACACCGGCGACCGTAGCCCCAAAGAGTAAAACAGGCAGCGATTTACTCCCCGTAGCGAGATAGGCCAACGCGACGCCTGGCAAAGCGGCATGCGCCAGTGCATCGCCTAGCAAGCTGCGTCGACGCAGGACGGCAAAGCTACCCAACATGCCCCCGGTGGCGCCAATCAGCAGTGAGCCGAGCAGCACAAAGCGGACATTGGCATCGGCTAAACTGAGAAAACGCAGTGCGTTATCTAGCATTAGTTTCCTCTGCGGTGATCGGCCATCGCCTGAGCAGCTTGGCTCAGAACCGTTAGACGTCCGCCATACGTCTTTTGCAGGTTTTCATCCGTAAATACCTCGTTCGTCGGACCCGCTGCGACTACGCGCATATTTAGCATAATGACCCAATCAAAATAGGCGGTTACGGTCTGTAAGTCGTGATGAACAACCAGAATGGTCTTACCCTGGCTGCGCAGTTCAATCAAGATATCAATAATTGCGCGCTCAGTTGCCGCATCTACGCCAGCGAAGGGTTCGTCCATCATGTAAATCCGCGCATCTTGGGCGAGCGCGCGCGCCAAAAATACGCGCTGCTGCTGTCCGCCCGATAGCTGGCTGATCTGCCGTTGAGCAAACTCGGCCATACCCACTTTCTCTAACGCTTCTGCGGCTATGCGGCGGTCTTCGCTGCTGGGCCTGCGCAGCCAGCCCACGTGCCCATATCGCCCCATCAGAACCACATCTAGTGCATTCACGGGAAAGTCCCAATCAACCGACTCTCGCTGTGGTACATACCCGATCGCACTGCGCATCTGATCATACGGGCGATCGTATATTTTCACCCAACCCGACGCCTTGGGAATCAAATCCATCACGGCCTTGATCATCGTGCTCTTACCCGCTCCATTCGGACCAATAATTCCAACGAGAACGCCTTCTGGCACGTCGAGATCGACATCCCACAGGACGGGCTTTTTGTGATAGGCAATGGTCATATCATGTATCTGAATGGGTGGCACTGCCTCCGTCGGATGCACTGGATCACTCATCGCAGCGCTCCCACGACAGTTTCGACGTTGCTCTTGACCATACCCACATACGTATCTGCGCCGCTTCCCTGGCCACCCATGGCATCCGAGTAGAGCGTGCCGCCAATAGACACGGTATGGCCGCGCTCTAGACAACCCTGTCGGACCGCCTCAATCGAGCGCTCCGGCACGCTGCTCTCGACAAATATCGCGCGGATTTTGCGTTCGGATATAAAATCGACCAATCCGGTTACGTCGTTGACGCCATACTCCGCAACCGTCGAGATACCCTGTAATCCCATAACTTCAATTCCGTAAGCTCGTCCAAAGTAGCCGAACGCATCGTGTGCGGTGATCAGCACGCGCTGTCCGCTGGGAATCTGCTCAACCTGCTCAATTACCCACGCGTCGAGCGCGGCTAGCTCTTCTCGATAGGCATCGCCGTTGCGCTGATAGGTCTCCGCGCCCTCCAAATCGATTTCGGCCAGAGCGCGCACAACGGAATCGACGGTTTTACTCCACAGAGCAACGTCAAACCAAATATGCGGGTCGTAATGACCTTCGAGTTCAGCAGGCTGCAGAAGATCGGACTTGTCAATAGCGTCAGCGACCGCGACAATGCGCTTGGCACGAGCCATCTTTCCAAAAATGTCCTGCATTTTCCCTTCGAGTAGTAGCCCGTTGTATAAGATCAGGTCCGCGCGCTCGAGTTTGGCCAAATCGCCCTGTGATGCCTTGTAGTAATGCGGATCGACTCCTGGTCCCATAAGGCCCATAACGCGAACGCGATCACCGCCTATGCGCTTCGCTAAATCGGCGACCATACCCGTAGTGCACACCACTACAACGTGTCCCCCATCATCCAACTCTTCTGTGGAATTTTCCGCGCATCCCAGTAGGAAGACCAGAAAAAAGTAGGTCGCGTAGCGGCATAACATAATGACTCGTTTCTCGTTTGTTTAAGTGCGACTGGCAGGTAAATTTAGTCTTGACTAAAATAAAGTCAAGGCCGTTACTAATACTACATGTGAGACAATATATGCCGTACGGGCTCCTCTTAAAAGGGAATTATGCTCAGCCAA